>Ga0315278_10000622_pt1 | contig 31365 bp, 35 predicted proteins | sample YL17G06_0_MG_FD_203880 | JGI IMG/M metagenome (GOLD analysis project Ga0315278, IMG submission 203880) | Sediment microbial communities from Yellowstone Lake, YNP, Wyoming, USA - YL17G06_0 | ecosystem: Environmental > Aquatic > Freshwater > Lake > Sediment | place: USA: Wyoming | collected... | reverse complement strand
GTCAATGCATACGCGCCTGCTTTGATACCTGAGAAGCTTCTCAACAAAGAGAAGGACCATGTCAAAGGCTTCGCCCCAGAGGGCTTCGTCGTCACAGAAGCCGGCACAGGGAAACTCGCTGAAAAGCTGGTCCTGAGGCCAACCAGCGAGACTGTCATCCACGCCTCGTATGCTAAGTGGATACGGAGCTGGCGCGACCTTCCAGTCCTGTGGAATTACTGGAATTCAGTCTTCCGGTCCGAGATAAAGATGACAAAGCTGTTCATCAGGACGTGTGAATTCCTCTGGCAGGAAGGCCACACAGTCCATGCTACCGAAGCAGAAGCGAAGGCAGAGGTGCAGCAGATAGCAGAGTTTTACAGACAGTTGATGGAGGAGGAACTGGCCGTTCCGGTGATGGTCGGTAAAAAAACGGACAAAGAGAAATTCGCCGGCGCTGTGGAGACCGTGTCGCTTGAGGCGCTCATGCCTGACGGGAAGGCATTGCAGATGGGCACGTCGCACAACCTCGGTCAGAATTTCGCCAAGGCGTTCGGAATAACTTATCTTGATGAGAAGCAGACGAGAAAGCATGCATGGCAGACTTCGTGGGGTGTCAGCACGCGTCTCATCGGCGCCGTCATCATGGTGCACGGAGATGACAAAGGGTTGGTCCTCCCGCCGCGAGTTGCACCGATACAGGTTGTAATTGTGCCGATAGTCTATGACAAGAGCAGGGACGCTGTCATCAAGAAGGCCAAAGGCATTGCATCAAAACTTTCGTCCGTGTCCGTAAAACTGGACGACCGAGAAGGCTACACACCGGGATGGAAGTTCAACGAATGGGAGCTGAAGGGCGTCCCACTGAGGATGGAGATAGGGCCGAAAGACGTTGAGAAAGGCCAGGTCGTCCTAGTCAGGCGTGACACGGGCGAAAAGGCCTTCGTTGCCGACAATGACATAGAGAAGGCCGTTCCGGCAACGCTGGAGAAGATACAGCAGTCCCTTCTGGCTAAAGCAAAGCAGTTCCTTGCGTCCAGCACCGTTGAAGCCGCGACATACGACGCGCTGAAGAAGGCCATAGCACAGAAGCGCATCGTCTCTGCTGGATGGTGCGGCAACGCCGCATGCGAAGACAAGCTACAGACAGAGACGTCAGCGACTATACGGATAATCCCGTTCGACGCAAAGGCCATACATTCATGCATCTGCTGCGGAAAGAAGGCTAACCATTCCGTGCTGATAGCGAAGTGCTACTGAGAACAAAACGCTACGTAATGACCTCGTCGTCCACGGACTGGTTGTTTTTTAGGGGGCGCGGCAATAATTCTCCATGATCCTGCCGGACCACGAGATACGCAAGGCCATTGAGGAAGGCAGGCTTGTCATCGATCCTTTAGAAGACCCGGCGACGCAGATACAGCCGGCGTGGGTCGACTTGAGCCTCGGCGCTGAGTTCAGGATATTCAAGCACACTGAAGCGGCGTTCATCGACGCGAAGAATCCGCAGGATTATACGGAACTGAAGGTCGTCAACGGCGCGATGGTGCTGCATCCGCAGGAGTTTGTCCTAGGCATCACGAAAGAGCGCATCAGGCTTCCAGATGACCTCGTTGCTTTTGTCGACGGGAAAAGCTCTATAGGCAGGCTAGGGATCACCGCCCACATCACGTCAGGCTGGGTTGATCCATGCTTCGAAGGACGCCTAGTCCTTGAGATAGCGAACCTGGGAAAGATGCCTGTTAAAGTCTATCCAGGCATGAGGATATGCAAGCTCGTCCTGATTAAGATGTCTTCGCCAGCCGAAGTGCCATACAATCTGAGGAAGGAATCCAAATACAGGGGCCAGGACAGCGTTGTAGAAAGCAGGATAGACCGCGAGATGAAAGACTAAACCCGTTTAGCCGCCTCGTACATGTCAGCGTATATCTGCATCGAGACCGAGAAGTGCGTGTAATGCCCAACACCGATGCCTATGCGCTCGGCCATGTATTTCTGCAGTTCCGTGAACGCGTAGGCGTTGCCAGGCCATGCGTTGAACAGGTCGTTGGTCTTCATGACGACGTTGAAATGCAGTTTGTTTTCAACGACCTGCGGATGCAAAAGCACAAGGCACGGCGATGACGTCTCCTTGCGTTCCGGCGTGAATTTCGCCAGATCCCTCATGGGGATCCACGTGTGCATAACGACAGACCGTCTCGTCATGTCTTTCTTGAACGTCTCTATCGCCATTTCCACTTGGTCTATTCGGCGGACGACACATTTTCCGTCCGAGTATTTGTCCACGAACGCCTGCGTTTCCTCGTCGGTTGTCACGGCCGGCATGCAAGCCCTTATCGGGCAGTCCGGATAATGCCGCAACCTTGAATAGTACGTATAATCGAAGCTGTTCTCCTGCTCCTTTGGCATTCCGTGTATGTAGTTCTTCGCGTATTCTTTTGCCATCTCCAGATCCATCTGCGCTTTTGGCGATACGCGCGGCTCAGCCATCGGGTCGCTGACGGTTATGAACATCGGCGCGTCTTTCGTCCACGTCTGGTATTCAGGTGCCTGGACGAAGCGTTCGTAACCCCGTTCCATCATCGTGCGCACGGCTTTCTCCCACGCTTCGCCGAGGCTCTGCGCCTCGACCGTGAGAGGCATGTACGGGTTGCCCGCAGAATCCATAATCTTTATTCTCACTCCTGAATATATTCTTTCCCTTCGCGTAATGCAGTCTCGGCCTTGGACAGTTCCTTCCCCATGTATGAGGCATGCGCATGCAGCGACACAAGATTGAGCGCATTTATTTTCTTGTACAGGTCCTCTGCACGTTGGCCTGTTATGACACGCTGCAGCCGTCTGTCAGTGGAGTAATGCTCCACCGATATCTGGCTTTTGCTCGCATTGACGTTGATTATGAAGAATCCTTTCGGATCCACTTCCCACTCCGATGATGGACTGGCTTCTATCGTCTCCAGCGCTTCTACATTAAGCGCAGCATGCGCTAGCGGTTTCACGTCTCTGCCTACGCAGTCGCGCACGGTTTTGGTGATGGCATCCGAGTCCCTTTCTCCGGTCAGGTCCACGATTTCCACCTGTTGCCTGAACGCATCCACCTCCTCCTGGGTGAGGCCGCGGAGGAAAGGCATGGCGCCTTTCGCCCCGATTATTCTTTTATCCGCGTCCAGACCGTTTTCTTTCAATGCCTTCATGGCCTGGCCTGTGAAATGGCCTTTGCTCTCGTTGCCGCACAGTACGAGAAATCGAAGATTGGGATTGGTGACGATGTTTTTGACAACCTTCTCGACGCCTATGTTCTCGATGACACACGGGCCTTTTATGGCAATGTTATCCATAGGCAAATCCAGGACCGGCGTCCCTAGCGTACACACTGCAACAGGGGATTCTCTGTTGCCCACCATGTATCGCCCCTCCACTGCCGGCCATTCAGCCATGCTACTGAATGGGACTGAGGGGATAAATCCATGCCTTCCTTGCATTACGCTGTCAGGCAGATTAATCGCATGGATAATTATTTGTCATGAAGCTCGAGGAACGGCCTGAGTTGGGACGGCTGACGACGTTCGAGTCCAACCGGAACATTCCCGTCTACCGCTGGCTATGGTACAAGGAAGCCTTCTCGCGCAGCCTTGCCATGTCGTTGCTGGACGAGCTTGACGTGGATGGACCTGTACTAGACCCGTTTTGCGGTAGCGGTACGACCTTGTTGTGCTGCAAGGAACGCAGTCTGCCCTCCTATGGCACTGATGTGAATCCAATCGCGTTGACCGCCGCGCGTGCCAAGACGACAGACTATGACATGCAACGCTTGGCGGACGAAATCAGCGCTGTCTTCTCCCATCGATACGCACCGCAGCAACGCGCTTTGCCGGACGATGCAATGGCTGTGAAACATCTTTTTGCGAGGGACACGCTGGAAAGAGTGCTTTTCTTTCGCACGTTAGCCTCGACAGCGTTTCACAAGGACTTCTTCCTGCTTGCGCTGGCCAACGCAGCTTATGAGTGCAGCAAAGTCATCCGCGATGGCGCAGTGCTCAGACCGGGGAAAAAACAATTCATCCCGCTGGCGGCCGTTTTCAAGCGCAACGTCAAATCCATGGAACGGGATCTGAAAAAGGCGAAGCTCCCGAGCATGGCATGCAAAGTCTTCGAAGGGGATGCGCGAAAGTCTCCGCTCGCCAGCCGCTCCGTTTCCGCGGTCGTAACGTCGCCGCCATACCTTGGGATAGACGATTACACGAAAGCCTATGCCATAGAGAATTTTGCAGTCGGCGGTAGCCTTAAGGTCTGGATCGGTGACGGTGCGACCCCGACTGAAAAGATAAATACATACTTCTCCGACATGGCCGCTGTCCTTCATGAATTGAAGAGGGCGTGCAGGCCCGGTTCACAGATCGCGTTGGTGATGTGGGATGGCTTCGTCGGCGGTGAAATTGTCGACACGTGCGAAGCCATGGCGAAGCTCGCTCCGGCTGCGGGCCTCGGGGCCGAGAAGGCTTGGATAGTCAACAGAAAGCCTGCGCTGAAGGGCAGAACGGAAAAAGTTGGAGAGCTGCGGGAGAGCATTATTTTCCTTGAGGCTCCTCGGTGATCTCCACTTCTATCGACTTTCCGTACTCCAGCTTCTCAACATGATGGGCGCTTGCGACGTCTCTTTCTATAGGTTTGTATTTCTCAGGCAACCTCAGGCGACGGATGGGTGTGCGCAGCGAAAGCCCGCGGTCTTTCTTCGCTTTCCACACGACGGCATTGAGTTCGCGCACGTCATCTGATGTTATGGATGACTTCTTCATCTTTTCCGGTTGTTCAGGGAAAGCGTCATTATGTACGTCCTTCCCGTGCATGTCCATATACAACCGGTACGTCACGAACGGCACGACCGGCGCCAGGAGCTTCAGCGTCACGTCTAGGACATACTTCAGCGTTGAAACTGCAGCAGCCTGCTCAGTTGCTGTGAACCGGCCGTCCTCGTTGTACGCGCGCTGCTTCACCAATTCCAGATAGTGCGAAGCGAAATCTTCCCAGATGAAATTTCTTAATGCTGCAGCCGGGTTGTGGAAGTCATACTTCTCATACCCTTTCCGCGCCATCTTGATCAGTTTTGCAGTTTCCGATCTTATCCAGACGTCCGTTGCATTGTACGTTGGTTTTGCATCCGGCTCGTTGAACTGCGAGATGAAACGGGCCACGTTCCAGAGCTTGGTGAGGAACTTCGACTCTCCTTCAATTTTGTCAAACGCGCAACGGAAATCCGTCTGCGTCAAGTTCCCTTCCAGCGCAGTCCAAAGCCTGAACGGCTCCGCGCCGAATTTATCCAATATCGCCGACGGTTCGACTATGTTGCCAAGGGACTTGGACATCTTCTTCCCGGCCCCGTCGAGTATGTGGTAGTTTATCCAGACATCGCGGAATGCAGCCTTTCCCGTAAGAAGGTAACACTTGAGCAACGTGTAGTAGAGCCACGTCCTTACTATCTCCTTGCCCTGCGGCCTCAGCGTGCATGGCATCGACTTCTTGAAGAAGTCAGGATGCCTCTCGTAGCCAAGTATGTACAGCGATGATATCGAAGAGTCGAACCATGTATCAAAAACGCGCTCTTCTCCGCGGAAGTCCGAAGAGCCACATTTGCATTTTTCGTCCGGACGTTCTTTCCACGGCCTTGCGTATTTGCCTTTCTCGGCAAGCAGCGGCGTCCCGCATTTCCTGCAGTACCAGAGCGGCACCTCCGTGGCATAGTAACGGCGTCTTGATATAGGCCAATCTATGCTCACGGCATCGATCCAGTCAAGCAGTATCTTCCTGCTTTTTGGCGAGAAAAAATTCAGCTCCTTAGCTATCTTCTCCATGGTTTTCTTGCTGTCCATCTGCGCCAAGTAAAATTCTTTCATGGAGATGAATTCGACCTCGTCGCCGCTCCTCTCACAAACTGGCGTGCGGTGCGTCGTTTTCTTCTGGCCGGTTAACATCCCCTCTTCATTCAGTCTTGCGATCATCCGCTCACGCGCCTCTTTGGGTGTCAACCCTTTCAGAAAACCGGCATTCTCGTTCATTCGTCCATCGCTACCCATCGCTATCACTGGTTCCAGTTTTTGTTCGCGGAAGAAGCGTATGTCAGACAGATCCCCCATCGAACACATCATCACCAGGCCCGTCCCTTTACCAATCTCGGCCAGCGGGTGCGCCTTTATTGGTACTGCCTTGCCGAATATCGGTGTGATTGCCGTCTTGCCCTCCAGATGTTTGTGGCGTTTGTCGTTAGGATTGTATATCACCATTGCGCACGTGCATATCAGTTCCGGTCGCGTCGTGCCTATTATTATTTCCTCCCCCGTCCCTTTGACTTTGAACCTCACGTCGTTGAACATTGCTGGCAGGTTCTTGTACGCAACCTCCGCATCAGCTATGGTAGTCCTGCAGCCGGGGCAATAGTTGTTGACCCGTTCCTGCTCCCTGATTAGGCCCTTCTTCCACAGGTCTATGAACGTCGACTGTGTCAATGCTCTGTATTCCTCCGAGTCCGTCTGGTACACGTCACCCAGTTCCTTCCCGGTCGAGTAGGAGTTGAACGATATGCCCAGCCGCATGAATGCATCCATAGACGTGGCGCTTGATTCCTCAAGTATGGAACGGCACATATCAAGGAACTCTTCGCGTGGAACCTGATTCAGTTTCTTGCCATATTTTTTCTCAGCAGCCATCTCTATAGGCAGCCCGTTCCTATCCAACCCGAGCGGGAAAAGCACGTTCCATCCGGTCATCCGACGGAAGCGTGCAAACATGTCCATCATCACGTATGTTGCCGCCTGTCCTATGTGGACTGGCCGGTTGACGTAAGGCGGTGGCGTATCGATGGAGAACGTGGGTTTCTTCGATGTTTTGTCAAATGCATAAATCCTTTTCGCCTGCCATTCGCCGTAGATGGGCTTCTCCATTGCCTTGTCCCATCGCGTCTCGCTTATGGCTGCCATCCTTAAGATTTGCGCCGGCTCTTATAAAACTGATTGCAATGCATGGCGCGGGGCTGGCTTATATAGGCCGCCATGTAATTATTCAATATGCTGGACCTCGTTTTTCTAGGGACTGGAAGCGGTATCCCAAGCGCCAGACGCAACCACGCCAGCATCTGGCTTCGCCATGAAGGCGATTACATGCTCTGGGACTGCGGCGAAGGCGCGCAGAGACAGTTAATGTCCGGAAAGCTGGGTTACATGCGCATAGACCGCATATTCATCACCCACTGGCACGCAGACCACTGGGCAGGGCTCCTTGGACTCATGCAGACGATGAACCTAGAGCGCAGGAAGAAAGCGCTTTACATCTACGGACCAGAAGCTGAAAGCTTCGTCGACAAGCTGCTGGGGCTGGATTACTGGGGGCCACGATTCAAGCTCATAGCAAAGGACGTCCCCTACCGCGGCGAGGACATAACTGTGCTACACAAGAGCAGCGAGTTCCGCATAGAATCCGTGCCGGTCCGGCACTCTGTCCCAGCCGTGGCTTATGCGTTCAAGGAAAACGACCGCTGTAGGGTCGACATAACCAAGGCAGAAGCGCTGTATGGACTTAAGCAGAGCCCATTAGTCGGCAAGCTCAAAGAGCGCGGCGAAGTCCTCTACAAAGGCCAGAAGATAAGGCTTGTGGATGTCGCGGACGTTGTCAAGGGACTACGCGTAGTCTATTCTGGAGACACCATGACCTGCCCGGGGCTGGAAAAGATATCCAAGGACGCCGACGTCCTCATATGCGACGCCACTTTCGAGGAAGAGAAGGAAAGCCGCATGCACGGCGGCGCTAAGGACGCAGCCGCATTGGCCAAACGCGCAGGCGTCAGAAACCTGATACTAACGCATTTCTCGAGGCGATATCTGAACGTCAAACCGCTTGTCGAGGAGGCGCAGAAGATATTTCCGAACACTATGGCTGCACATGATATGATGAAGCTTTCCCTCAAGCCGGACCAGGCGCTGCCTGAAATCCTTAAATAAGCAGGTAGGCTAAAGACAATTATGGGACAATACAGGTACATAACGAAAAGGGTGCTCCAGAACCGCGCAGGCGAGGAGTGCGGCAATGTCCTTGTCGCTGTCAAAGCCGAGTCGGATATGGCCGATATCAAGTACGTATGTCCTGAATGTCAGGATACACGCCAGGTGTCAGAAGCGTGGAAGAGACCCTTTTCAGTGAAGTGTAGGAAATGCGGCTACAACATGAAGCTCCCCAAGCTCAAGGGAAAGAAGTGACGCCGTGCCTGGGAAGTTGATATGTTATCAACCAGCACTCTTAAAGGTGTCAGGAAGCAAAAACCTAAACGCATCCTTCTTCAGATTCCCGAGGGTCTCAAGCCGAAGGCCTTGCAGATGGCCAAGGAGCTTGAGTCCATTGGTGCCCAGGTTTTCATCTGCTGTGACCAGTGCTTTGGCGCATGCGATGTGAAAGGCGATGAGGCCCGGCGCCTGCGCTGCGACTTGGTCGTCCACGTGGGCCATTCTGATCTAGGCGTGAAATCGTCAGTCCCTGTCATTTACGATCACTTCCCTATCAAGGTTGACGTGAAGAAATCATTGGACAGCGGCATCCACCTTTTCAGGCGTTTCCGCCGCATTGGGCTGGCAACGACATTGCAGTACGCTAGTTTGATAGGTGGCGTGGAAAGGGCCCTGAAAACCCGTGGGTTCAAAGTCTATGCCAAGAGGCACAGCCTTTTCAGTGCCCGAGGGCAGATACTTGGATGCGATCAAAGCAGCGCTTTGGTCGTGGATAAATCCGTGGACTGCTATCTCTTCATCGGCAGCGGCCTCTTCCATCCGCTGGGTCTGGCGGCCAAGACTGACAAGCCCGTCTTTTTCCTCGATGTCGAGCGCGGCAGCATAAGAGAGCTTCGCGAGGAGGCCAGGAAGGAGCGGATAAAACGTGGCCTGCGCATAGAGAAAGCCCGTTCTTGTATGAGCTTCGCGGTCATAGTCTCCACCAAGCCTGGCCAAGCCAGAGCCGAAGAGGCCGTGGCTGTCAAGAAGGCGCTTGAAAAGAAAGGCAAATCAGCCGTCATCCTGGCCATGGACAGGATAACACCCGAGGCTATAATGGGAATCCAGGCGGATTGCCTTGTCAATACGGCATGCCCAAGGCTCGCTGACGACGCATCGATGTTCGGGAAGCCCATCTTGAACCCGGACGACGTCAAGGAGCTTTAGCTTTTTTCATTTCTTGCAGTTCCGTGTCGCTTGCCTTCATTATAGCCTTGACCTCTGCCAGTCCTATCTCCGTCTCCTTGGCCAGTCGAGCCCGCACGATGCCGCTTAACTGCTGTTCTTCCAGCGTCCGAAGGTTGCCCTCTATGAGGTCAAGCTGTTCCAGCGCCACTTTCTTGGCAGTTCCATGTTTTTTCAGCGTGCGCTCTCTGGTCCGGTCCCAGTCTCTCCGCAGTTTCCGCACGCGCCTGCCCCATCCGAAGAAGCTGAACATTGTTTTATATTGCTCTCCGCTTCAATAAAAAGCACGACGCGGGGATTGCCGAGCGGTCAAAGGCGCTGGACTCAAGCGCGGCTTGAGTGTCTAGGCAGAAGCCGATGAGATATCCAGTCCCTTAGGGCGCATAAGCGCGAGGAATGGGTCCGGGGGTTCGAAAAGCTGTAAAAGCGGCACGGAAATCCTCCTCCCCGCATCAGTATATTTAAAAGTATGCTGGACAAATATGGGGTTATGAAAACGAGGGAGAAGAACGCAGCGGTGAAGGGGTACATAAATCGGTTTACTCTGATGGGGAAAGACAAGCCCTTCTGGAAGGCGTTGGCTCAGGACTTGAACAGACCAAGAAGCATCAGGCGCGAGGTCAATCTCACCCGTCTGGACCTGCATTGCAAGCCAAAAGAGTCCGTGGTCGTGCCAGGGATCGTCCTTGCCAGCGGGAAAATAACCAAGCCTTTGACTGTTTTTGCGCTCAAGTTCTCCAAGACCGCTGAAGAGAAAATAAAAGAAGCTGGCGGTTCATGTTCCAGTTTGGATTCTCTTCTCGACAAGCAGCCTAAGACGCTGAGGATAATCGGTTGACATGGATGTAATTGACGCTTCCGGGTGTGTAGCAGGCAGGCTCGCTAGCGCCGTGGCCAAGGAGTTGCTTAAGGGCAAGGACATGGCAATCGTCAATGCGGAAAAGGCAATCGTCACTGGCAACAGGAAGTTCATAATGGGCGCTTTCAAGCAGAAAGTCATCCGTGGCGACCCGTATCATGGCCCGTTCTATCCGAAGGCCCCGGACAGGATTCTCAAACGCATCATCCGCGGTATGATGCCGTACAAGCGGACCAAGGGGGCTGACGCGCTGAAGAGGCTGAAGGTTTACATTTCCGTCCCTGAAGCATTGAAAGCGGCTGAGATGAGGAAGATGCCTGGGACAAACAATGCTCAGGTAAGGAAATGCCTCACACTCGGCGAGATATCCAGAGGCGTGGGTGGGAGGCCGTATGAGTGACGTTCCAGTAAAAGAGCCGGTGAAGAAAAAAGCTCAGACGCAAAAGAAGGATAAATCTTTCTTCATGGTCGGGAAGCGCAAGCGTGCCGTGGCCAAAGCCAGCTTCAAGAAAGGCTCAGGCATCATACGCATCAACAGCAGGCCGCTGGAACTGGCCATGGACAGGCTCAGCGTCATGCGCATCGCTGAGGCTGTGGAAATGGCCGGCGACGTAGCAAAGGCATACGACGTTGACATAACTGTCAAGGGTGGTGGTTGCTCAGGCCAAGCAGAGGCATGCCGCGTGGCGCTTGCCAAGGGCCTTGCAGAGGTCGGCGGCGACGTGCTGAAAAAGGCTTATATGGCCTATGATAGGAACATGCTTGTATACGACCCAAGAAGGATAGAACCGAGCAAACCGCCAAGGTCGAGCAAAGGCGCAAGGCGGCATAAGCAAAGGAGCAAGAGGTAAGATATGGAATTCGCTAGGATCAAATTGGCAGGGCGCGACTTGCAGAAGTTGGCGTCCATCTGCGACGAGATAAAGGAGATAGCAAAGAAAGCAGGCGTCAGCTACCGCGGACCCATACCGCTCCCAACGAAGAAGCTAATCGTAAGGACCATGAAGACGCCTTGCGGTGATGGAACGGGTCACGGCAACGCCACGTGGGACCGATGGGAGATGCGCATTCACAGGCGCGTGATGGACGTCGGCAGCAACGAGCGAGTCCTCAGGCAGATCGTGCGCATCCAGATCCCGGAAGACATAAAGATAGACATCGAGTTCAAAGAGAAGTGATTCTTTTTTAATCACGGCTGGCAAACTACAGTATGCCGGATGAACCTGTAAACGGCCCGTCAGTTGTATGCAGCGGTCTCATCGAAAAGAATGGGAAATTCCTTCTTGTCCTTTGTCCGGGGTTCAAAGTCTGGAGAGTTCCTGGGGGTCGGGCGGAGTGGGGCGAACCCATTGAGAAAACCTTCGCCAGGGAAATGAAAGAGGAAATCGGTTTGACGATTAAGAACCCGAGATTCCTAGGCTACGGCCAGGATAACCAGTACCACGTCCGCGGCGGGTTTGAAACCTCGCGCTTACTCATGTTCTTCCATGCCAAGATAACAAAAGAACCTAAGATAGATCCAGGCGAGGCGGAAGAGTTCAAGTGGGTAACACTTGAAGAGTTGAAAAACCATGAGAACGTAGAAGGGGCTCTGAAGGATTTTTTCAAAAAGAACCCTGGCATCACGTTTTAACAGACGTTTACCTTGCAGCGCCAGGACTCCTAAAGAAAACTGGAGATTTTAATCTGGAACCCAAATAGCATTATGCCAAACAGGCCCGCAATCGTCCTGATCATAGCGTTTTGCATCATCTTCGCCGGTTACAACGCTGCCCAGCAGTATCTGTCTGCAGTATTTCACAGCAGCGGTGCGGAAGCTGTAGCGTTCGTTTCGCTTTCAATCATATACCTCTCTCTTGCCGCGGCCAACTTCATGGCTCCGCGCATATGCAGAAGACTCGGACTCAAAAAGTCGCTTTTCTTTTCGTCACTCGCCTATCCGGTGTACATAGCAGCTGTTTCCGTGTCATCTGAGTGGGCAATATATGCATCGTCAGTGCTGATAGGGGTTGCCGGTGCCGTGTTGTGGACAGCGCACGGGACGTACCTAATGAAAGTCACGAACGAAAAGGACCGTGGATTCTATTCCGGTCTTTCCTTCTCGCTGCTGAATCTTGGTAGCACGCTCATGGTCTTTGGGGCAAGCTTCTTCATAGAAGCAACGGGCCGCTCCGTGACGTATGCTATCTTTGCCGTTGTTGCACTGGTCGGATCGCTTTCGCTTCTCATGCTTACAGTCATCAAAGGCTCTGAAGAAAAGAGCTTGAGTCCCATACGCTTGGTAAAGCAAAAACGCATGCTTCTCTTAGTAGTGTTCATATTTTCCGTGTCATTGGGTTCAGGCTTGATGGCGGGCAGCATACCTGTCAGGATGACGGACTTGTATGGACTTTCTATGATGGGCAGGCTTGCCGGCATGTACTTGTTCCTTACGTTCCTAGTTCCCTTGGTCGTCGGTTGGTTGCTTGACCGGCATGGAATCAAAGCATTTGCCTATCTCGCTGTAATCAGCCAAATCGTGGGATTCGCCTTAATGTTGTCATTTCAGTCCGTTCTTCTCTTTGGTATGGGGCTGGCATTGCTTGCCTACGCTAACGGCTCGTATATGGCAGCCATATATCCGATCATAACAGTCTCTTTCAAGAGGGACGTAGATTCAGCCATGGCCATAAGGATGACTGCGATGTCCTTGGCCGTGGTCGCAGCTATAGCATCGTCAGGCGTGGTTAGTTTCTTCATCCAGGGGATCGCGCTCATAATTTTTTCCCTGCTTTCACTCGTTACGCTTTATCTTTTTTTCAGAACCTAAGATTTCTGCACACTCTGGGCTATCGTATTCATCTGGTCAGAAACGCGCTTCATCTCCTGCGCCACGACGTTGAGAGCGCCCTGCAGTTCCGTCGCTCTCTTCTCGAGCATCGCGTCCGTCTCTTGGGGCGTCTTCTCGACCATGATTTCCTGGGTTATACCCACAAGCACTTTTTGTTCGCCCGGAACGCCGTGTCCTTTTATGTAGCAGCCGTTGCCTATCGGTATCAGCAGCTCTCCCGTGGCTATCTCTTCCAATGATTTTACGCCGTCCTGCGTTGATTTTATTTCAAAGAATGCGCGCTCTATCATCGCAGCCTGCTGCGACATCTCATCAAGCCGCTGCTGCAGAAGCTGGTAGACGAAAGCCATTTCTTGGAGTTTCTCTTCCTCTGGATGGGCGTGTTCCATAGCTAAAGTTCTCACAGCAGCTTTAAATGCTTCGTGATTTTATCAATGTGTTCGTCAGTGTCCGGCCCGATGCCCAGGCAGGTGACCGTGCCAGGTTCCAGTTGCGTCATCCCCGCATCGCTCACTAAAAAGCACGGTAGTTTCGCCGCCTTCGCCTTCTTGTGCAGCTCCATGATCTCTTCCAGGCTTTGCGTTTTCAGCACGACTTTCTTCGAGCCGCTGCACTCCCATGCATTCATTGCAGTCTTCGCGGCCTTAGACGCAGAGGAAAGCGATGCATGCGCAACCTGGGCGCTCAGCTTGCCGGGCCCCATTTTGAGGTCCCTTCTTACCACTATAACTTGTTTGTACATATAGCCACACCCGCTTACAAGCCTCGTATGTCCGTGCTAAGCAGGACGTCCTGCGATGAGATGCATTTGTAGCACGGGGGGTCGCAGTCCGTGGACTGGATTGTAATCTCCTCAAGCGTCGGGTCCACGTTGGTTATGTTGTGCACGGCCACGCCGCCCGCAGCCACATCGATGTGGTCGGTAAGCTTGGTGATGCCGATTGAACTGTAGTACTTCATCAGCGGCGTGAACCTTAGGTTGACATCGCCGTAGTTGTACACGACTATCGTCAGGTTCTTGGCAATGGGCTCATAGCTTCCGCCCTGCAGCAGCACCCGGGCATTCTGGCACCTTTGGAATGATGTCCTTTGCCCCGTGGCATACTGGTTTATCCACCCTATCATTATGGCGCCGATGAGTAGCGTGAACGATATGAGCATTATGGTCGCTATCAGAGGTGATACGCCCTTCATTTTATCTAAGCCCCCTTATGTCTGTATTCAGCAATAGATCCTGCGCCCCGAGGCATTTGTAGCATGGCGGTTCGCAGTCCGTGGATTGCACAGTGACTTGTTCGAGCGTCGGCTCTATTTCCGTGAGGTTGTAAGTCACTATGGACCCGGCAGCGACATATATCTTGTCCGAAAGTTTGCTCGTTTCGCCGCCCTGGAGTATGATTGGCACGAACGTCAGGTCGACATTGCCGTAGTTGTTCAGCACGAGCGTCAAGTTGCCTGCATCGGCGTTGTACGACCCTCTCTGGAGGATGACGCGGGCGTCTGTGCATCGCTGCACTTGCGTCCTCTGCGAGATCGTGAACTGTGAGACCCAGGCGGCCAGTATGCCGCCTATGACCAGCGTGAACGCTATCAGCATTATGGTCGCCACTAGAGGAGAAATACCCTTTCGCATATGCTACGCTTAATAATTGTCACGCCTCTCTTATAAACTTCACGTATGTGCAAACGGCATCAAGCTAATCCATGCTATGTGCGCTGCGTTATCGTCGTTGTTTTGGCCGCCACTGACGTGCAGACCTGGTTTGTGACTTTTACCGTCGAAACCGTGCTGCCTATGGTGGCATAGCCCGTGTAGTCCGTCAGGTTCAGCGTCAGGTATGTCGCCCGTTCACGGTCAAGCTTGCTGTTCAGGGTTATGCTCGGGCTCAGGGTTATGTTAGAGCTGCTGTACGCCACGTCTAATACCGTGGAGCCGTTGTCCAGCATGACGCCGAATCCCCAGATGTTCCTGCTGTTTTTGTTGGTTATTTTCAGAGTGAGCAGCTTGGAAGTGCTGTTATACTGCGTCGAGTCTATCTGGTATTCTGTGTCAAGCACGCAGGATGAAAGGTCCTGCGATGTCTGCTCCATGATCCAATTCCTGACCCACGTCGTGGCCAGCACGCCTACGGATATGGCTACGGCAATGAGAAGCACTGAGGCCACTATCGGAGAAATACCCTTCATTTTGTACCGCTTAAATATTGCCTGCGGTTTCTTATAAACTTACAAAGCGTGTTGGCGAACGGCGTCTGGTTTTAATGTGGGGGCGCGGCGGCTGATGGTAATACTATAAATGGCGCATAATACTATAGTGATGCGCAGGAACCTCATTGCCGAGCGGGAGATGGAACTGCCCGTTGTGAAGCTGGGCGGGCTTCTGAAGATTGCAGCAGAACGGAAGGACATAATCTCGCTAGGCCCTGGGGAGCCTGACTGCCTCCCGCCTTCATGCGTAAAGCAGTGGCTGGAAACCAGTTCGTGGGGGTTTACGCACTACTCACCGCCCGGCGGAAGGGCAGACCTGAAGCATGAACTTGTAAGAAAGCTTAATACAAAGAACGGCATCCGCGCTTCTGTCGAGAACATAATCGTCACTACAGGATCAACCGAAGGCATCCTTCTTACGCTGCTTTGCACTGTCGACCCTGGCGAAGGCGTCATACTCACAGACCCTGCTTTCCTGGCATACAAGCCGACGATAGAGATACTCAATGGGATGCCGCTTTGCGTGCCGCTGCGGATGGCAGACGGATTCGAGCCACGCATGGAAGCCATGCAGGACGCCTTGTTGAAAGAGAAGACTATGGCCATCATACTGAACACCCCATGCAACCCCACCGGAGTCGTTTACACGAAGAAAAAACTGGAGGAGATAGCCGACTTCGCCGTCGAGAATGATTTGCTCATAATCTCAGACGAGGCGTACGAGGATTTCACCTACGATGGAACGAGGCACATCTCCGCTGCATCGCTAAACGGCATGCATGAACGGGTTATCAGCCTGTTCTCCTTCTCTAAGAGTTATGCGATGACGGGCTTCCGCGTGGGCTATGCCGTTGGCCCGAGGAAAATAATCAATGCAATGGAAAAGGTCCACATGTACACCAGCCTTTGCACCCCCACAATTTCCCAGGGCGCATGCCTCGCCGCGCTGAAAGGCAAGCAGGAAATCAAAGGCGTCGTGAAGGAATACGACCGGAGAAGAAAGCTTATGATGGAATGGCTTGACAAGATGGGGTGGCAATACATCAAACCGAAAGGCGCGTTTTACATCCTTCCCCGCATACCGAAGGGGGCCCCGAAATCCAGTTCCATCGCGTTCGCCGAGTGGCTGCTCGAGAAAGCAAAAGTCGCTGTCGTTCCGGGGACGGACTTCGGACAGCATGGGGAAGGTTTCGTTCGCCTGAGCTATGCCACGTCCTACGAGAGGATAGATGAAGCGATGGGACGTATCTGGAAAGCAATGAGGCGCCGTTAGGGCTTGTACTTGTAGGCGAACTTGTCGTCCTTCTTGAACCGTTTCATTCCTTTCTTCAGCGCCCTTGAAATCCGCTCACCCACGCCAGGCCCATCAGGCTTCACATAGGCCTTGTATGCGGTGGAGTAGCCTTTCGGCGGGAGCAGCATATAGACAACGACAGCAACGACTATGATTACCACCGCGATTGCGGCCACAATCATCCAGATCCATGTCGGTATGCCCAGCAGTCCCGGCGTTATGTTCGCTACGCCCATGGCCTCAAGCATGGAGGTGACGCGCCTGAAAGTGGCATTTACATCTGTCAGCTTGTTCTCAGCAGTGGCATAATCTCCTGCACTGATGGATGTGTTGGCTAGGCCGAGCAGGTCTCTCGTCTCGTTCAGCAGCGCCTCTATCTTGCTCGCGTTGTCGGCTGAGAGGCTCAGTTTCAACAGCGTGAGTCTGCCCAGTTCGTCCTTCAGCTTGACGCTGTATGATGCGTAAAGTGTGTCTATCTCATTCTTTTTGTCATCCGTCGGCAGCACGTCGAAGTAGAAGAACTGCGCGTTGTTCACAGAGGTCTTGTTCATGCTGTATGCCGTGTAATGGCATTTTTGCTTCCCTATGGAAGCGGTGCCGCTGACGCTGAAGTTGACTGTGAAGTAGCAGTAAGCGCCTGCAGTGAGCGGGCAGTCCGAGGGTGTCACCGACGCCGTCAGCCCCTCTGAGGTCGTGACGTTCAGTTTGGCCTTCATGGTCCTGTCGCCTGTGTTTTTGACTTTGATCGTTGTTTTTGTGTAGCTGCCCAATGTTGCTGACAGGTTCACATGATCGCTCACCTCGACTTTGTCAAGGTAGGCTATGCAGTCGTGGTCCACTATGTGTTTGTCAGTGTCGCTGCATTGTATCAGCGTGCACGACCCTCCGACGCATTTGTAGTTCCACACGCAGTTCGAGCTGGTGCTGCACGATGAGCCGCTCATGCCCGGGTTCGACGTGCTCGTTGTTGTATCGAGATTGTTTATCTGGAGGCTCAGGGATGTAGAGTTTTTGAGCGTCGCGTAGTCCGAAATTGTCACGGAGAGGCTGCTGCATGTCGTTGTGCCCGTGATATTGTTGGCTACGATCTTCCAGTTGTACCAGCACTGGGTGCTGTTGCCTCCTATCGTCGTTGTGTACGTGGCTCCGCTCGTGGTTGACGAGCAGCCCTGGCTATACGTCGTGACTGTTATCGGGCAATCACCCTTGTTGAATATCACATGTGCGTTCGTTGCGTTCTTCATGCCGTAGTTTGTTACGGTGAAGTTGGCGTATGTCGTCCTCGTCTCGCCGACTTCACCCAGGCTGTCGCCAGCCACGGACTCTATGTAAAGGCCGGTGTTATTTATCAGCACAGACTGGAACGTCCCGGAGCCCGTGAGGTTTACGCCTCCCATCCCATATTTTGCAGTAAGCGCCACGGTGTAGTTGCCTCCGACCAGGTTTGAAGGCAGCGTCGCGTTTACGCTGCATACGCCACCGGCACAGGTTACGGCACCGGCGTTGCCTATCGTCGTCGTGGAGTTTGTATACGAGCTGACGTTCCTTTCCGTAATTGTGACTATGGTGAAATTGGTGTTGTCCATGATGCCCGTGTTGGATATGACGCTGCCGTTCATCAGCTTCACCGAAGCTGTCACTGTTATGTTTGGTGCCGTTATGTTCAGGACTTGTCCGGGCGTCACGGATGTGACGGTGACGTTGAGCGAGTTTGAAAGGTTTATTTCCAGCGTAAGGTTATACGTCTCGTAAGGATACGATGACAGGTTGGTCAATGCGTTGGTCGTGTTGAAGAAGACCCAACCGCGGTAGATGTCCTGCGTGTTCGCCGTCTCAGTCGTGTTTATCGTCACTGTGATCGTGAGCGTCGCATTGCTGTTGGCTATGACCGGGCTCGAGAGGCTGGATGCAGTCATGTTCATGTATCTGGTCGGATAGATGGCATTGATGAGGGATCCGCTGGTTTGGGGAGTGGTGTTGACTAGGTAGACGGGAGCGTTGCCGGTATTGTTTATTGGTATGCTTATCTGCAATGCGCTGGCTCCGGTCCTGTTTATGCCTATGTTATCTTCCAGCCGATACGTTGAGTTGGAGAGGTTGCCGTTGACTATGAGTGTCCCGGCGCTGACGTTCAATGAAATCGGTATGACATGCGCCCACCCTGAGCCGTTGGAGTAGCGTATGGAACCTGCATAGCTGCCGCCTGTCAGGTTCCACCGCGGCACGCTGACGTTCGCAGTGACAGCGTACGATGAGTTCAAAGCCCCGCTCTGGTTGAATGTGACCTGGGTGAAATTGGTGAAAATCCACTGGCTTGCATTCATCCATACTCTGGCTGTGAGGTTGAAGGAGCATAGCGTACCCATGCTGGTAGCATTGGAGACTGTGATGTTCCAAAATCCGTCGTTGGCCTCAGAGATTGTCCCCGTGTAGGTTATCGTCTCCTCGGCTGACACGTTGACGCCTATGGCCTGAAGCGATTTGTTCGTGGAGTTTGAAAGCAGTGCCTGGTTGGCGTCCCTCAGGTAGAGGTCCCAGTCAGTCATGTTCTTTCCTGTCTCGTTGTTCTACTCTATGCGCACTGAAACTTTCTGGGCGAACGCAGGGACGACAATCTGGAAGTTGCCTGCCGTACTGATGCCTTTCCATTCATGGACTTTGTACAGCTCAACGCTTTGTGACACGTTTGATACCGGGAACGAGGCAAGGTTTGACAGGCTGTATGTAGACGTTGAAGAAGTCTGGTTGGGGCCGAGCACGCCGAAGTTCAATGCAGATGTTGATGAATTGAGCGTGCTGTAATGCAGGTATCCTGTGTACGATGACGTCGCGTTGCCTATTCGTATTTCCCATGCATCCGCAGTGGACGGAAGCCTGACCGGATCCATGCTTTCGTTCGTCGTGCCGGTGCTCAGTGACTTGTTGAGCAGCCGCCCCTGGCTGTCCAAAATGAACAGGTCTACGTCGCCGGTGAGCCCCGTCAGATTTATAGCAACTGATGTCACGTTCGTCGTCGCGTTGGTCCAGAGGTAATATGAATGGTATCCGGCCGATGTTATCGAGCCTTTGAAGTATCCTGTCTTGTTGCCGTCGATTGTGTTGGACGTGCTTATCGGTACGTTGACCGTTGCAGTGACGCTGAGATAATCGCTGGAGTTTGTCACGTTTTTGACAGAGAAGTTGCCGTAGTACTTTCCAGGCGGGCACTCCGGATGCGCATACAGGGAAAACACGGTGTATTGGCTCGTGTTCATTGCCCGCGTCGTGTTCTCATAGCTTCCCGTGCTGTTGATGATGTAGAACTTGGTTCCGACGCTGCCGGCCGCGCCAAAGCATCTGACACCGGCGTCGCTTGTCAATCCGGCATACGAGCCAGTTGGGTAGTCCGACGTTGTGAAGTACGTTGGTGCTATGCTCGTGGACGAGTTGTCAACGTAAATGACGAGGTTCGTGTAATTGGATGTGATGTTTATCGTCCCTGCAGTCCAGTTGAAAGAGACATTCTCCGTGGCATTGAACTGACCGCTTGGCGCCACATAGACGGCATGTATGCCCGTGGCTAACAGTGCCAGCAGTGTTGCCGCCATGGCAGCGAAACGATAAGCACGCATGAATTAAAAATGCTGCCCCGATTTAAAAACATGAGTAATGCGGCTCGTACCTCCAATTAGGCTTTGCAATGCAGCATACCATACGTGCAATACAACTTAATACCGGCCCAGGCACAATTATTAATCATGGTGGAGTGGCTCAGGGATATGCGTGAATACATTCACGAAATCGTCTTCGTATGCGCCGGCGCAGTGCTTTTCGCAGTGAACTATCTCTACTTTTCAAAGCAGTTCCCGGCAATTTCACCTGCCGTTAACATCCTCAGCCTCATAGTCGCCGCGGCCCCGTCGGGCCTGCTCCTGTACTATAAGTATAGGACACGCGCGGAACTGGAAAGGCAGTTCCTTATTTTCATAGGCGACCTCACGGATTCCATAGACAGCGGGATGACGCTTCCTACTGCACTGGAGTATTGCGGGAAGCGAGACTACAACGTCCTCAACCGCCATGTCAATGAACTGGCGTCGCAGGTCAACTGGGGCATCCCGTTCAAGAAGGCGCTGCGAAATTTCAGCAGCAGCATCGGCATAAAGATGGTGAAACGCGCAATCGAGACTATAATAGAAGCGTACAAAGTGGGTGGGAAGATATCTGACACACTGCGCGCGATAAGCGTGTCGCTGGTGACTATAGAGAAGATAAAGCGCGAGCGGACTGCCAGCGTCCGGGGCCAGATGATGACGACGTACATGATATTCTTCGTCTTCATCTTCATCCTCGTAGCGCTCCAAGTTTTTCTCATACCTGCATTGACGCCTCCTGAGGAAGGGGCAAGCTACACGCTGGTTATGGAGTCACCTGGCATAACATCAGAACTGTTCAGCCAGAGCTTCGTATATTTCATAGTCATACAGGGCTTCTTCTCCGGTCTCGTGACGGGCAAGATGTCAGAAGGCAGCATCTTCGCGGGCCTGAAGCATGCGCTGATATTCATGATAATAGGCCTGAGTATATTCTCTGTGACGTCAAGCGTGAAGATAGATCTATTTGCCGTGGTTTAGTCCCTTCATGGCTTCCTTTTCCAGGCGTTTGAGCAGTTTTTTCGCCGCCAGCGGCAGATCCCAGTCATGCGCGTCCGCGTGGAAAAACTTTCCGTCCGCAGCCAGCATGCCTTTCAGCGCATATTTTACCTCGCCGCCACCGTGCGTGTATCGTCTGAGGTGCATGGTTATTTCTTCTACGTCCATTCTTTTGGACAGTTTGGAAAGCTCCATCGCTATTTCTTTCTCGAGGCGTTCCTTGGCCGGGCGTTCAACACATTCAAAAGCGGAGAGGTTCACGACGGGGCCTTTCGGGGCTGCTGGCCGTGCCATGTGTAGTTATAGCCCAACTTCGCTTAAATGCCTGCGCGTCGACGGGCGACGAAGAAGAACGTTTAAATCGCTTCCGGCCATGAAAAACCCATGGACGTAGGCGAGTTGCTATCCAGGAAGGGAGCGAAGCTTCACGAGTACGAGGCTGTCATATGGCAAGAGCTCGGAAGCGACCCAACAAAATGGAAGGAATCATGCTGTGAAGCTGCCAAGGCCAGAGTGGCGCTTTTGAAAAGTGCAGGGACCCCCATGGAAGAGGTGAGCCGTTGTTGCATTGACACATGCAATGCAGAAAAGCTCACCACGGGGATAGAGCAGAAGATAGGCTCTGCGGCCGTTCCGTTGGGTATAAGCAGTCCGCTCCGGATTAACGGCGGATATGCTAAAGGCGAATTCTACGTTCCCCTGGCGACTAACGAAGCTGCATTAATCGCTGGCCTGAACCGCGGCCGCAAGGCCGTGAACGCCGCTGGCGGTGTCAACGTCTTGGTTACACGTGACATGATGACGCGCGCCCCGCTCGTGGAGGCGCAATCCATAGACGAAGCCCATGATGTGGCTGAGAAAATCCGAAGAAGGGATCCGTTGTTCCAGCGCATGAAAAGCGCGGCAGAGAGCCAATCCAAAGTCACCACGCTGCTGGACATCCAGCCGTTCCAGTTGGGAAGGCGTCTGCACCTGCGTTTCGTCTTCCAGACGGGCGACAGCATGGGGATGAACTCCGCAACGAAATACGCCTCAGCCGGGATCAAGGCACTGCTCGAAACACACAGTAGCATCAAGCTTCTCGCATTGACAGGCAACATGTGCATGGACAAGAAGGCGGGGCACATAAACGTCCTTCTTGGCCGCGGCAAGTCCGTGGAGGCTGAAGTCATGGTTCCACGCAATGTCATGAAGGAAGTATTTGACGTAGAGCCAGAGACCGCGGCAAGGCTGTGCATGGCCAAATGCTATGAAGGGTCTGCGTTGGCCGGAACGTCCGCGGGGTACAACCTGAACGCAGCCAACGCCATTGCAGCAGTCTTCATTGCGACCGGTCAGGACGCCGCGCAAATCGTTGAGAGTTCATCATGCTTTACGCGCGCCGAAGCGTGTGAAGGCGGATTGCTTTTCGGCGTGACACTTCCGTCCTTGGAGGTGGCCACAGTCGGCGGCGGGACAGAGTATGCAACGGCCAAGGAATGCCTCCATCTGCTCGGATGTGACGGCCCAGGAAAGAACCCTGGAGACAACGCGAAGAAACTAGCTGAAATCGTCGCCGCTGCAGTCGTCTGCCAGGAGCTGAACCTTCTGTGCGCCCTGGCAAAAGACTATGAGCTTGCCGACTCGCACATAAAACTGGCGCGTGGCAAGGCTTAAAGCAGCCTTATCGCCTCGTTGAGGATTTCAAACAACTTGCCTTGCATGGATTGCATCGTTCCTTTGATCTCGCTGAAATCCGCTTTCTCCCCACAGCCCTCAGCGTAGTTTGCACCTATGCAGATGCTTGCGATGCGCATGTCTAGTTCCCTTGCAAGTATCGCTTCATAGGCTCCGGTCATGCCAATGACGTCGCCTGAAGGTGAATAGACGCGTTTTATCTCTTCGACCGTCTCCAGCCGCGGCCCGTGCGAGTTCACGTAAACGGCTTCAGGATGGAACTCTGCCTTTGCTTTTGCAATCGCTTTCTCCAGTGCTGCGTTTATGCGGCTGTCGTACGGCTCGCTCATGCTCGCATGCATGGCCTCGCCGTCAAAGCGCTCAAAGAACGTGACTTCCCGTCCGAAGTTCACGAAATCGCGAAGGAGTATGAAGCTGCCTTTCTTTATTTCAGGGTTCATGATTCCGACGGAATTCACTGTTATAACTGCGTCAACGCCCATCCTTTTCAACGCCAGGAACATGGATTTGTATGGCACGTTGTGCGGTGGCAGGTCGTGCGCCGCACCATGCCTGGGGATGACAGCGATGTCCTTGCTGCCAATCTTGCCCTTATAGATTTCGAAGCTGGGCGCCTTGCCGTGGATCTTTTCGTCCTCGAACGTTGCTTCGTGTCTCTCAACCGAAGCGTCCGTCAGTATCTTCTCTAGCCCATAACCGCCTATCAGGGCGAACATGTTTCAGTCTTGTGGTGCAGTTTTAAATCCTTCCTCACATCATTAACCATGCTCGTTGGCGGGAAGCATTACAGGACCGTGTGGCTTGAAGGCAATGCTGTGAATATGATAGAGCAACGCATGCTTCCGCATAAGTTTGAAGTCGTTTCTTTCACGACATGCGCTGAAGTCGCCGATTCCATAAAGTCCATGGTCATCCGCGGTGCCGGCGCCATAGGCGCTGCAGCTGCTTATGGTATGGCGCTCGGAGTCGCAGAGGCGAAGGACGAGACGGGGATAGAAAACGCTGCCAATCTCATCAGAAGCACGCGCCCAACAGCAAGGGATTTGTTCTATGGTGTCGATTGCGTCCTCAATTCCATATCTACGCAGTCAATGGAAAAGAAACGCGAGGCCGCATTCCAAGAAGCCCAGCGCGTCGCTGACGAAAACGTAGAAAACTGTCGTCTCATTGGAGAGCACGGCGCAAAGTTGATAAGCGATGGCATGCGCATCTCCACGCATTGCAACGCCGGTTGGCTTGCTTTCGTGGACTGGGGCACAGCCTTGTCGCCTGTATACACTGCTAAGAGGCAGGGCAAATCCGTTTTCGTCTGGGTGGATGAAACGGGCCCGAGGAATCAAGGTGCCAACCTCACCGCATGGGAGCTGATGAACGAAGGCGTTCAATGCAAGATAATCGACGACAATGCAACAGGATTCCTGATGCAGCGAGGGGAAGTGGATATGGCCATCGTCGGCGCCGACCGCATAGCGGCGAATGGCGACGTGGCCAACAAGATAGGGACGTACGAGAAAGCAGTCCTTGCGAAGGAAAACGGCATTCCATTCTATGTCGCTGCCCCGACTACCACAATAGACTTCAGTTGTCCATCCGGGAAATGCATACCGATAGAGGAGCGCAGTCCGGATGAGGTCCTCTACAAATGGGGCTGGTCTGACGGTAAATTAGTGCGCATACGCACATCACCGGAGAACGCGCAGGCGTTGAACCTTGCATTCGACGTCACGCCAGCCAAATACATTCGTGGGATAATCACTGAACGTGGAATAATCAAACCGGATGCTATAGGATCACTGCAAATCCGCTAGCTCTTTTTTCATCTGCGCCATCCCGTCAACGTAAGTCGAAAACGCTTCAACCATGGTTTCACCGACGCTGACGAAACCGTGCTTCCTTATGACAACGAACCTGGCGCCATTGGCCAAGGCAGCAATGACCGAGTCCGAAGTTTCTCGCGTCCCAGGCTTTGGCACAACCGATGTATATGCAATCGCATCGGTTCCAGTCCATCTGTCGAGCCATCTCTCGAACGTCTCCACCAAATCGTCATCATGCCCGTGGAATATGGCGCCGATGGCCGGCATCGTTCTGTAAATCACGTCATGCATTATGCTTTCTGATGATGGTGCCCTGGTTCCTGCGTATGTGAGTTTAACTTCGTTACCGTGCGAGGTAGCGCCTGTGACCATGGCGAAGTCTGCTGACGAGAGACCACGCTTCGTCGGCAGCTGGGAACCGGTGACGACGAATGCATCGCCGTCTTCTCTGTAACTTAGGTTCCCCTCAGAGCCTTTGTCTGGGTAGCCGCGTTCACTGCGCACGCTTTCGGGCATCTCCTCATAGCTTCTGGTGAAGCCGCGATTGGCAAATTCCGCACAGTAACCAACCAAGGCGTCCAGTTTTTCGCTGGCAACCAGCGGTTTGGGCTCAATGCACTCCTTCTCGAATTTTATGAGCGCGTATTCTTCTGACATTTTCCTCCAGGTGGGATGGGAGAACTTTAGATGTAAATCATAAATATACACAAATGACAATCACCACGTTCTTCCGCCCGAAGTCCGTCGCCATCATCGGCGCGTCACGAAACCAGCAGAAGCCGGGCCATGTCATATACAGAAACTTCCTTGAAAGCGGTTTCAAAGGCCCAGTCTATCCCGTGAATCCCAACGCAGAGGACATCATGGGACATAAATGCTACCCGAATATGGCAAGCGTGCCTGGAAGCGTCGACCTCGCTGTGATCGTCGTCCCTGCCGCCTCAGTGCCAGGGGTCATGGAAGAATGCGGCAAGAAACATGTCAAAGGCGCTGTGGTCATTTCCGGGGGTTTCAGGGAGATCGGAAACACTGAGTTGGAAGAGCAGGTCAAGTCCATAGCCAAGAAGCACGGCATCCGCGTCATCGGGCCTAACTGCATCGGGCTTTTCGACCCCGCGTCCGGCGTGGATACGATATTCAACCCGAGCTACAAGCTGACGAGACCCAAACCCGGAGCAATCTCATTCATCTCCCAGTCCGGCGCGGTGATGTCGGCCATAATGGACTGGATGGGTTCCAAGGGCTACCGCGCTGCAAAGTTCGCATCCTATGGCAACGCATCTGACGTCAATGAGGCTGACCTGATTGGCTGGTTCGGCGCAGACCCTGACACTAAGGTCATATGCGTATACCTGGAGGGTGTCAAGGACGGACGCCGGTTCTTCGACACTGCAAAGACGGTGTGCAAAACCAAACCGGTCATTGCGTTGAAAGCCGGGATAACGGAAGAGGGTGGCCAGTCCGTCTCGTCCCACACGGGAAGCCTTGCAGGGCAGTTTGAAGCTTACCACGCCGCGTTCAAGCAGTCCGGCGTCACAGAGGCTGAAGACCTTGAACAGCTGTTCGATTATGCGCGCGTCCTTTCGACGCAGCCTCTACCAAAGGGGCCACGCGTGCAGGTGATAACAGACGGCGGCGGTTTTGGCGTGCTGGCCACGGACTTCATAGTCCGTTCCGGTCTGATGATGGCGAAGATGCGCACTCCAACCATAAACCTGCTGAAGAAGTCATTCCCCTCGTACGTTGTGGTGAGGAATCCCATAGACCTGACAGGTAATGCAACGCCTGAAATGTATGGTCAAGCCATACAGGCTGCGCTGGACGACGACGGCGTTGATATGGTCCTTGTCATAGCGCTTTTCCAGACGCCGCTGCTGACGCCAGAAGTCGTCGAGCTTATCGAGGAAGCGTCATCAAAAAAGAAAAAACCTATGATTGTGGTCTCGGCCGGCGGGGACTATACGGAGATACTGAAGAAATCCATGGAAGAAAAGGACATACCAACGTTCTCTTCGTCGCAGCGCTCCGTGGCCTCGCTGGCCGCGTTGTGGAACTATGCACGCTGCAAAAACGGGATGCGCTGCCCGTCGCCTTTCGGCACGTGTCTGAAGTAGCCATTTGAAATAATAAGCCTCAACGACAAAGATTAATCATGCTTGCTGCCGGCAGGAATTTCATCGGAGGCAAGTGGATCCTTTCCAGCTCCAAAAAAACCTTCGCCAGCATTAACCCTGCGACAGGGCGGCCGATAGGACATGTGCAGTTTAGCGCGGAACGCGACGTCGAAATGGCTATCGGCGCCGCAGAGAAAGCTTATGGATCATGGAGCGCAACGCCTGCACCGAAACGTGCGATTGCGCTTTTGAAGGCCGCAGAGATCATGCGCAAAGAGAAAGAGCGCCTAGCACGGCTAGTCACCATGGAGATGGGCAAAGTCCTGAAAGAGGCCCGTGGCGACGTCCAAGAGGCAATAGACACGTTCGAATATTTTGCAGGTGAAGGCCGCAGACTGCTTGGCTATACTGCGCCTTCAGAACTGCGCAACAAATTTGCAATGACTGTACGCAGGCCCGTAGGCGTCTTCGGCCTTATCACGCCCTGGAATTTTCCCATGGCAATACCGGCCTGGAAAATCGCGCCCGCGCTCGTGTGCGGAAATAGCGTCATATTAAAGCCGGCATCGGACACTCCGCTTTGCGCCATTGAGTTGGTGAGAATCATTGAACGGGCCGGCGTTCCTCCGGGCGTTATTAACATGGTGACAGGACCTGCAGATCCGGTGGGGACTAAAATAGTGGAGGACAGACGCATCCGCGGCATTTCCTTCACCGGCAGCAGAGAGACCGGGGAATGGATACTGCGCAACGCGGGGATAAAAAAAATAGGCATGGAGTTGGGAGGCAAGAATGGCATAATGGTCATGGATGACGCCGATCTGGAGCTCGCGTTGGACGGAGTCATATGGGGCGCCTTCGGAACGACAGGGCAAAGGTGCACGGCCGCAAGCCGGGTGATACTGCATGAAAAGATAGCGGCGAAGTTCACGGCCATGCTCGTCCAGCGAACGAAGGGACTGAAGCTTGGCAACGGCCTCTCGTCCGTCGACGTTGGCCCGCTGATAAACAAAGCCGCAGTCGAAAAGGTAAGACGCTATGTGGACATCGGCGTCGGCGAGGGTGCTAAGCTTCTCTGCGGAGGCAAGGCCAATGCGGGGGCAGGCTTCTTCTTCCAGCCGACCGTGTTCAATGCAGTAACGCCTGACATGCGCATAGCGCAGGAGGAAATCTTCGGCCCGGTAGTTGCGCTTATCATCGTCAAGGGTTTCGACGAAGCCATAGACGTGATGAATGGCGTCGAGTATGGACTTAGCTCTTCAGTATATACAAAGGATGTTAGTTCAGCCTTCAAAGCCATCGAAAGGATAGAGGCAGGCATCACATACATAAACGCGTCAACGATAGGCGCAGAGGTGCATCTGCCGTTCGGTGGTATAAAAGGCACGGGCATAGGCACCCGTGAAGCCGGGATTGAAGGGGTCAATGAGTTCTCCGAAACCAAAACAGTGTACGTGGACTATTCAGGCAAGCTTCAGAAGGCGCAGATTGATTGACATGGACGTTGGCCAGGCAGTTGTGAAAGCCATCTACAAAAAACGGCAGCCTGACAGCCATAAAGGCGACTTTGGATCTGTCCTTGTCATCGGCGGCAGCGACATCTACTCAGGAAGCCCCGCATTCGTCGCCATGGCTGCATTGCGTTCAGGCGCTGACTTGGCGCGGATAGCGGCGCCAATGCGATCAGCTGACATTGCCGCGTCCTTTTCCCCGGACCTGATAACATACCCGCTGAAAGGTCCATGTCTCAGCGCGTCGCATTTTCCAATCCTGCGGAAGCTTTTAGAAAAAAGCGACGCCGTTGCTATAGGCAACGGCCTCGGAGTCCAGCCAGTCACGCGCAGCGCGGTCATGACGCTTCTTTCACGCATCGAAAAGCCTTGCGTCGTCGACGCTGATGCGATTAAGGCCTTGGACGGAAGGCGTCTGGGAAAGAATTTCGTGCTCACGCCGCATGCAGTCGAATTAAGATCCCTATGCAGAGGCACGGCGGAGACTGTCAAGTCCGTCGCCAAAAGGCTTGGCTGTGTTGTGCTCCTGAAAGGCCATGCAGACGTCATATCCGACGGCGACAGCGTTGCAATTAACAGGACAGGCAACTCGTTCATGACCAAAGGCGGGACAGGCGACACGCTCGCAGGCATCTGCGCAGCGATGCTCGCGCGCGGTGCCAGCCCGTTCAAAGCCGCTTGTGCAGCAGCATACGTCAACGGCCTTGCAGGTGATATCGCTGCCAAGCGCCTTGGCGAAAGCATGCTCGCGTCAGACGTGCTCAATGCAATACCCGAAGCTCTCCGCCGCGTGCTATGAATTCCATCATCATGGGATAACCGAATTTAAGTCCGTGCGACAAATATCATCATGGTGCTTTTCGAAGACACCGTCCACAAGGCGTTGGCAAGCCAAGTCCGTCGTGACATACTGCTCAGCCTTGGCAGGAAAAGCAAATACCTGACTGAAGTGGCTGTGGACGTAAAAAGAAAGCCGCAGACCGTCGATTTCCATCTGAAACTGCTGGAGAAGATAGGCCTGGTCGAAGCAAGAACGGAGCGGGGGAAAAGATATTACACGCTCAAAGACGCACACGTGCTGACGTACCTAAGGCAGAGGAAACCAATCCCTGAAGAGCTCAGGCCAAGGTCGCCGCAGGAGATAATGCTCGAAGCGTGGAAAGACCTTTCCGCGAGGATGAACAGGATCGAAAAGAAGCTTGACGCCATGAAGCCTACCAGACGCTGACATCCACCGTAGCCAGGTTGGCGTTTTCCGTGACGGCCACGCGCCTTATGTACGTTCTTCTCATACCGGCAGGGTCTTTGCCGCAGTTCAGCAGGATGGAACCCAGCCTCACGTCCGTCACGGTTATGTTGAAGTTCCTTTTTTCACCGGTGTCAAAATCATACAACTTCTCCTTCAGGCCCAGCACTCTTTTCAGCGTCTCGTAGCCTGAGCCATCAGGCTTTGTGCAAAAGACGCGCATCCATTCCATCTTCGTTGCGTTCAGCATGGGCCATTCGGCAGCCATTCCAACCACAATCGGCACGCCCGGATCTCCCGTCCAGACTCCCTGGCTTTTTATCAGCATGTCGGATATCTGGAACGCCTTGCTCTGCAGGACTTCCCTGTATGCATCAGAACTGAAACTTCTCACGCTCTGATTCATGTAAGTGATGATGAAGAACATGATGCCGAAGAACATCAATGCAGCCGCTGTGAACTCGAACACCATCTGACCTTTGGCCGCGCGGGGCGCAGAGCGTTTTTTATGCGCTGCGTGCATATTTAGATTATGCATGACTTTCTAAAAAAGAGCCTTGTGTTGCTGCCGCTCGCAGTCATGCTCGTTTCAGGCTGCACAATTCCGGGAACGGACATAAACATAGACATTCCAGGGTTCGGGACGCCTACAGTGTCATACCAGAATGAGATGCTGGTCATAACCAGCCTGCAGGCAATCCCGGCGGAAGTGGCACCCGGGCAGACTGTCACTTTAGTCGCAACCATACAGAACAAAGGCACGCAGAAAAGATCGCTCAGCGAAGTGTATATAGACCTTTATGATTATTGTCCTGGGCTGTTCCAGAAGTCAATCCCTGACAAAATAACTGGCGACATCTACCCTGACCAGATGATACAGGTCGTCTGGAAGCTCAAGGCGGCGGACAATCTGGCCGTCGAATCCACATGCCCGTCCGACGGCATGAAAGTCGCCGTACGTTACAAGCAGAAGACTGATTCCATAGCGACGATCGCGTTCATAGACGAGATGGAGATGAACAGGCTCATACAGGAAGGAAAGTTTGGGAAGACGACATCGGCTGTGACCGTGGGTGAAGGCCCTGTGAAGCCATACGTAGAGGTCCGCGACGTCCAGCCAATACCAAGCAACTCCAAGACGACGAACATCATCTTCCGCGCTGAGAACAAGGGCCAAGGCTTTGTACAACGCATCGAGGGCGACGAGATAAACCCGACAGTAACCTGGGACTCCGTTAGTTCGTCCAGCAGCGTGATGAAGGCCGACCTTGAGAAATGCAAGGCGGAGAGCAATGACCAGTTCATCCTTATCCGCGGCAAGTCAGCTGAGATACCGTGCACCGTCGCTGTGCCTGTCAAAGACACACCTGAGTACACGGAGACGATAACCACGACGATAAGCTACAATTACGAGTTCAGGAAGTCCGTTATCGTGAAGGTGAAGCCAAAACGCTGATGTAACGCCCAGGGAGCAAATATAAATTAGGGCTGGGCAATAATTATCAATGGGTATCATGTTTTCATCCAACGCCTATAAGCTCGCCATGGTCTTGCCGCTGCTCGCTGTGCTCATGCTCTCAGGATGCATCGGACAGAGTTCGTCCGGGGGCACAGTCGGCGACGGCGTCAAGATTGACGAGTTCTCTGTCGACTTCCCCAATATCGATTCAGGCGAGAAGGTCACGCTCTACCTTAAGGTCAGCAACACAGGCGGCAACGAAGCCAAGAGTGTCAAAGCTGAGATCGCTGGGATAGACGTTAAGGAATGGCGCGGAACAACGTCAGTGAGCCTAGGCGGTCTGCTTCCTGTAGACCCGCAGAGCAACACACCAGGAGAATCGCAGACAAAGACGTTCGAACTCGATGCGCCGGTCCTTGCACGCGGCCTTCAGGTCCCATACGAACCGATGGTCTACGTCAGCTATGATTACGAAGCCACTGCAGTAAAAGCATTGACGCTCGTGGACATAGACGAGCTGCGCCGCAT
>Ga0315278_10000617_pt1 | contig 31548 bp, 22 predicted proteins | sample YL17G06_0_MG_FD_203880 | JGI IMG/M metagenome (GOLD analysis project Ga0315278, IMG submission 203880) | Sediment microbial communities from Yellowstone Lake, YNP, Wyoming, USA - YL17G06_0 | ecosystem: Environmental > Aquatic > Freshwater > Lake > Sediment | place: USA: Wyoming | collected... | reverse complement strand
GCGGCGCCGCCTTACTCCAATAATGTGTTCGTCTCGAAGCTCGATAGCGCGGGCAACTTCGTCTGGGCGAAGCAGATGGGCGGCGCGGCCGACGCGGCTGGGTACTTCATCGCCGTGGACGGCGTAGGGAACGCGTACACGACGGGGTACTTCCAGGGCAGCGCGGATTTCGATCCGGGCCTGGGCACCTACAACTTGGCGTCCGTGGGCGAAGGCGATGTGTTCGTCTCTAAGCTCGACAGCGTGGGCAATTTCGACTGGGCGAAGCGGATGGGCGGGCCCCTCGACGAAAGCGCGATCGGCATCGCCGTGGACGGCGGCGGGAACGTTTACACGACGGGGTACTTCAAGGGCAGCGCGGACTTCGATCCGGGACCGGCCGCCTACAACCTGACGTCCTCGGGTCTCGACGACGTCTTCATCTCCAAGCTCGACACCTCGGGCGCTTTCGTCTGGGCGAGGCGGATGGGCGGACCGCTCGACGATGTGGGATACATCATCGCGGTGGACGGCTTCGGAAACATTCATACGACGGGATCGTTCCAGGGCACCGCGGACTTCGATCCGGGTCCGGGCAACTCCAATCTGACCTCCGCGGGCGGCGCGGATGTGTTCGTTTCCAAGCTCGAACAGCTGCCTCGTCTCGGCTTCACGGACAAGAACACCATTGCGTGGAGTCCGCTGTTCGGGGAAGCCGAGTACAACATCTATCGGAGCAGCAGCGGCCGTCCCGGGACATTCGCGTGCTTCATGAGCCATGAACCGGATCAGTCGGCGACCGACCTCGCAACTCCGTCGCCAGGATTCCTCTACGCGTATCTGGTGACGAGCGTGAACGCCGCCGGGGTCGAAGGGAGCATGGGCTTTGCGGCCGTGAACGGGACTCCGACGACGGAACGGCCCAACACGAGTCCCTGTCCGTAGGCTCGGCTGTCCCTCGCCACAGCTCCATCCGCGTTGAAACTGAACGATTTGCATTCGGCAGATCGTATCGCCAATCCGGGCCGGTGGCGTTGTTGGCCACGCTCCCGGATCCCTCCGTCCTGTCGCGATGTTCCCCCGAATTACCGTCATCCCGGGTTGGCTCCGACATCTCGGCGCGTCCCTTCCGTGAGAACCCGCTCACATCCACCGCTTGAACGGACCGAGGAACGTCCGCTTGACCCGCAGTCGCGCCGGTAGCTCGCGAAGCGTCTGCGGCGTGACCCGCACGTTGTCCGGATGCCGTCGCAGCTCCTCGAAAATCGCGAGGGCCGGTTGTACCGCCGCGGGATCGCGGCTGGCCAGCATCGCTTCGGCCAGGCGATCGTGCGCGGCGTGCTCGAAGTTGTAACTGCCGAAGGCCACAAAGGTGCCGTCGGTCACGACGATCTTCGAGTGCTCGCCGTGCCGGTTCTCGTATACCCGAACGCCGTCGCGCAGCAGCCGCCGGTAGTGGGCGGCCGCCGCGATCCACGCCAATTCGGTGGCCGGCAGCGCGTCGCGATGTGAGTGATGAATCTCGACGGTAACCCCGCGTCGCGCCGCAGCCAGAAGGGCCGCCATCAGAGGCTCGATGGGTTTGAAGTAAAGGCTGGTGATGGCGATCGATGCCTTGGCCTCCGCGATCATCTGCACGAGACGGTCGGTGACGAAGTTCGTTCCGCCCCATCCCAGCGGACCGCCGGCGCCCTGCAGCAGGTTGGGGTTGCACAACCAGTAGTCGAGTGCGATGCCGGCCTCGGCGGCGAAGGCACCGGTGCGCAGGTGCTCTAGGTGCGACTCCTCCACCGATCCGCCTATCTCCCGGTAACTCTCGAGAAGTGTGGGCACCACCGGGCCGCGCAGCGCCACCGCGTATTCATTCCAGCCTTCGAACGACATCCGTGTGAGGTTGCTACTGCAAAACAGCGCCTCGCCCGCGTCGGACACCTGGATCTTGACGTGCTGGCCGCCGCCCAACCAACGCTGCAGCCGGTGTCGTGGCCGATAGATCGTCACCACCCCGCCCGCGCTCCGGATGGCGTCCAGGCGAGACGCGAGCGCCAAGCGGCTCTCTCTAGACATCAGGGTGCCGCCGAGCCGCTGCCCGAACCCGTCGATCAGCAGGTTCACAGCCACCCCGCGCCGTTGGGCCGCATCGAGCGCGTCGAGCAGCTCCACGGCGTACCCGTCGTACTCGATGTAGTAGGTGGACAGATACAGAAACGCCGTCGCTTCGCGAATCATCGCGAGGCGGCGCGCCCATTCCTCGGCGCGATTCCACAGCGGCAGCAACGCGCTGGCGGTGACCATCTGTTCGCGGCGGCTACAGCCGATAGCCGCCCGCGACGTCGATGTTGACGCCGGTGACGTAGGTGGCCTCGAGCAAGTACAAGACGGCTTGGGAGACATCGTGGAGCGAGCCCGCGCGCCCGAGGGGCACCGACCGGCCGATGTCCTCCGGAGACGGAAGGTCGACGGAGTTTTCCAACTGGCCCGGCGAGACCATGTTCACCCGGATGTTCTGCTCCGCGTACGCGACGGCGAGCGAGCGCGTGAGCGCCAGCAGGCCGGTCTTGCTGACGTAGTAGTCGACGCCCTGCACGTTCGCCCTCATGCCCTCGAGGCCGGCCGTCCCGATGTTGACGATGCTGCTCCCCGGGCGCATCAGCTTCTGCGCGTGGAAGCAGCAGTAGTACGCGCCGGAGAGGTTGGTGGCCAGCGTCGCGTCCCATACCGACGGGTCGAGCTTGCTCACGTGCTGCGGATTGTAGTTGCCCACGTTGTTGACGAGCAGATCGACGCGGCCTTCGTGTGCGCGGATGTCCGCGAAGACCGCCGCGACGTCCGTGTTGGCGCCCACATCCGCCGCGAGCACCCGCGCGCGGCGGCCGGTGTCGACGATGTCTCTTGCGAGCGCGCGCGCGTCGGTGGCGGACTCGCGATACAGAATCACCACGTCGTAGCCGCGCGCGGCCAACGCCATGCACAAATGCCGGCCCAACCGGCGCGCCCCGCCGGTCACGACGGCCAACGGGGCCGAATCCGGAGGCGCACCGGGTTGCGTCATCGCCGGGTGCGCTCTACGCGCACGAACGAACACGCGGCCTCCGGTACGGCGGCGGGCTTGCGAATCTCGAGCCGCACGGTCCGCACGGCTGTCAACTGCTCGAGGAGCATCGCGGCTGTTTCTTCCGCCATCGTTTCGATCAGTTGAAACGCGCGGCGCCGCACGAAGTCGGTCACGCTCCGGGCCACCGCGGCGTAGTCCACCGCATCGCCGATCGACTCCGAACCGGCCGCGGCGGCGAAGTCGTAGTCGAGATCGATGTCCACGATCACGGTCTGAGGCGTCTGCCGCTCGTGATCGAAGATGCCGATGATGCAGTCGATCTTCAGGCTCTTGAGTCCCGCTGTGCCGATCATCGTGTCGTCACCTGAAGCCCCGGCCGCCGCGCGATCCAGATCTGTTCGTGCGCCGTGGCCTCTGCGAACGGCGTGCGGTCGAAATCGCCACAGCAGGCTTCGACGGTGAAGCCGGCCTCGATGAGCAGCGCGCGCGCCTGCGACGGTGTGAGCCAGCTCAAGCTGAGGCGGCGATAGCGACGCTGCCGCACCGCGCCATCGGCTTCGAGCTCGTCTTCCCAAGTGACCACTCGGATCGATTGCGCCGGCTCGCTAACGAGCGACGTCACCCACAGCAGCGCCTCAGTACCGGCCGCGGTGCGATACTCCGCGCGCAACTGCACCGTTCGCATGTGCGCCACCAACTCGGGCGTCATCACGAAATCATCGAAGATGAAGCGGCCGCCGGGCCGGAGCTGCGAATACACGTGAGCGATCGCGCCGCGTTTGTCCTCGAGGGTCGGCAGATGGCCGATGCTGTGGTACGGCAGAGCGATGAGCGCGGCGGGCGTGTCCAGTTCGAAGCTGCGAAAGTCGGCGCGGATCAGGGTGAGCCGCTCGAGCACGCCGGCGTCTAGTGCGCGACGCCGGCAGAGGTCGAGCATGGCCTGCGAGGAATCCACGCCGATCACGGCGCGCCCCCGCGCCGCGGCCTGCACGGCGATGCGGCCGTCTCCGACGCCCAGCTCAACCACCGGTCCGTCGGCCTGTGCGTACGCGTCGAGGTAGAACGGAAGGTTGGCGCGGGTGGACCCTGCCGTGTCGGTCCACACGGCATAGATGTCGGCGAAGCTGTCGTACTCAGAAGTGGGCATCGTCAAGGACGCGAGGATACACCGGGACGGCTTGAGCTTGGGTCCTGGTCGTGGTTACGGCCTTGCTCGCGGTTGTGGGCTTCGTCACGTAGCTTCGGGCTCACGGCGAAACCGAGCCCGACGACCGATTCTCGCGCCGCCTCAGAAGTTGATGGTGGCGACGATCGTGTCGGTGTAGGTCCCCGCGCTCTTGTCCTGGCCGGCTGGGATCCTCCCGTAGATGTTGACCAAGACGTTGGTGTTGTTGGGAGGGACGGTCGGCCCGTAGCGGAGCGTTCCACCGGTCGCGTTGCCCCAGATCTGGGTCCTCGTCGCGTCGAGATAGAGGTTGTAGTCGAGGGTCTCGACCCCGGCCCTCGTCATTCTCCGTGGAGAATACGTGCCCGAGGCGCCGGTCGAAAGGTCGATCGTGACCGAGGCTCCTCCTACGCCGGTGCACCGATACGTCACGGAGCCGTTCGCATCGTCCGGCGTTCCGCTGAAAACGTCGTACGTTCCGAAGGCGACCGGGGCGGTCGCCCTCCACGTGCAGCTGATGGCCTGCGCCGGGCGAGACGCGGTGAGCAGCGTGACGATAAAAAACCCGCAGAACCCGGCGAACTTGCGAGCGGTCATGGCTCGGGCTCCTTCACACCGGAGGCAACGCAGCGGGCGAGCGGGAGACGAAGGAACGGCTGCTGAGAATCCGGGACCTCGAGAACGAAGGAGCACGTGACGCCCCGGAATCGTATCGTCGCTTCGACGGTGCCGGCCTCAACGTTCTCGAGATAGAACTCGCCCCCCTCTCCCACAGGGGATTCGAGATGGTTCCCGCCGGCGATCGCGTCTAGCTCACCGAATGACGGGACCACGTCCTCTCCGTTCAATTCCAGAACCACGGTGCCGCTGACGCTCTGGATCCGTTTCACCGGGAAGGTCACGACCGCTCCGCCGCGATACGGAGGAGCGTTGAGCTCGTCCGTGGCGGCGATATCATAATCGAGAGGCAGATCCGAGCCGGCGATCGACACGAGGTTCCCGTAGTAGGGGAGGAGGTCGGGGACGAGCAGGTTCCCCCTTCGGCTGGTCCTGCCGACCTCCTGGTTGTTCTCGAATCCAGCGACGCCCTTCACGCCCGGGATGCGAATGAGGGCGAAGGATTGGCCGACGGCCCGCGTCGGAACGACCGTGCCGCCGATGGCGACGAGCCCTCCCGAGACGGCGACATTCGTCGCCGCCTGGTCGCCGACGCGAGCGTAGCTCGCCTCATAGCGTCCGTACGGGCCCTGGTACTGGATGAGACCGCCGACGGCTCTTGCTCCATCCCCGTCGGAGCCGCCCACGCGGAATCCGTAGCCGGTCCCGACCGGGAGGGGCTTCTGCAAGTCGACGGTCCCCGTCCCGAGGCGTGCCTGCCGCTGATAGGAGGCGCTCGCGGTGATGTTCGCCTTCAAGAAGAAACTGACGCCCACGAACACCTGGTTGTCCGTCGCGTTTCCGATGCGGGAGCTCGCCCCGGAGACGACGAGGTTGGCGTTTTGCGCCAGCGTCACGCTCGCGAAGAGCGAAGTCAGCCGGCGCGTGGGGCCGTCGCGCATATCCGAGGTGGTGTGCTGCAGGGTGAGGCCCACTCTCCGGCCGAGCTGGGCTCCGAAAAACGCGCCGGCGCCGAGGCGGGGGCGGTCCTGCGACGGCGTCAGAGAGAGGCTCGCATACCGGGGGCTTTGCGCCGCCAGAAGGAAACCGAAGTTGAGGGGCCGGCCGTTGTATCGATAGGCGGCCGACCCCGCGTAGCCCCGATCGCCATGATCGCGACTGACGGCGAGCTCCGCGTCGATCTCTCCCGCCTCGAGGAGGACGGCGAAGCCCGGCCCGCCGCTCACGCGATCCCGGTCTCCTTCGAGGCGAAACCCCGCCGTGAGCGCGTCGGTGACGCCCACGCGGTGTTGGCCCAAGAAAGAGAGCTGCTCGTAGTCGGCGTTGCTCGTTCCGAGGTCGTTTCGGCGGAAGCCCAGGTTGTAGGTGTACTCGTGCAGCCCGCGGGCCAGGACCGCCGACGAAGCATAGAAGGGGTGCGTCAGGGTTTGCTGCTGTCCGAACGCGTCCCGAATCACGACCTCAGCAGAGCCGGTCCCCGTCGGCACGGAGATGTTGGACAGGTCGAACTGCCCGGGGGGAAGTTGCTCCGTGCGAACGATCGCGCCGTTGACGTAGACATCGACCCGAGACGGTGTCGTCAGCGCGCCGGAGAACGCCAGGGTCGGGTATCGGTTGAAATACGGATTCAGGCTGTAATCGCTCGAGACACTCACCCCTCCCAGGAAGAGCGCACCACCCAGACCCCCGGCGGACGCATAAGCGTCCCCCACGACCCAGCGCCGCAGATGATCTCGATCATCGATCGTGAAGTTGGTCATGCCGCGAATGACATCCCCCTCCGCGGACCGGGAGGCGCTGCTGTAGAGGAGGTTGCCGCGCATCGATACGCCCGCCTCGGTGAACCCCTCGATCCTGCTGAAGCTGCCCCCGCTGAGCGCATAGTTGAAAAACGCGCTCGTGTTCTTCGAATAGACGATGCCTTGCGGCGGGCCGTCGGCGAGGCTCAACGTGGTCGAGCCGAAATACGACGGCGGCACCGTCAGCTTCAGGGTCAGAGCCTCGGTATCAAACACGAAATGCACTTCCGGTGCGAGAGATCCAAGATCGACGAACTCCTCGCCATGGAAGGACTCACGCCGGCCGGCAAAACCCCGGAGCCGCGCTTTCTCCAGATCTTGGACCCGTGTCAGGACATCGCCGTCGAGGAGAACCAGAAGCCAGGTCCCTTGGTCGACCTCGTTGATCGACACCGGCATGACGGCCCGTTCGGGCGCGGCCGCCAAGCAGGCGGACGCGGCGCAGAGCGCGGCCACGAGCGAGAGCACCGTCTGGAACCTTCGACCGAGAGGCACGAGACATCTCCACGGTGCGGCTCGGCGGGCCCTCGGAACTCTAGCGAGTGCTCGGCGGCGGAGCATCCGGCACACCACAGCCGTCGGGCGGCGCCTCGAGCCGCGCCTTGAAGGTGTCCTGCTCCGTCTCCGACTCGATGATGACACCCTTCATTTGCGAGCACAGCTCCACCGGAATGGCCAGGTCGTACGCGCGCGTCCCGCCGGGAAGGACGTACCACCCCTCGATCTCGCGGTCGAAGACCGCGTCGCCCGCCGCCCCGACGCCCTTGATCCGCACGGAACGGAGGACGAAGTGCGCGTTGCCGTCGTTGCGCACGAGGAATCGAATGTGGCCACCCTCGAGCGCGAGTCCGTCGATGGCGCCGGCGGATTGAGGCTGTGCGGGCCGCAGGAAGATCGGAATTCCCATCTTGGTGAGGATACGCACTTCCGATCGGGTCGCGGCCTCGCGCGGCTCCTCGACCGGCGGCAGCTCCTCGAAGAAGACGCGGTACGACTTCTCGCTCGCTCCGAATGACGTTGCCGAACCGATGCGCACCTTGCGGTCTTTCCCCGGGGCGAGCGTGATGAGCGTCGGGAACAGCACGATGTCGTCCGTCGGGGCCAGCTCCATCTCCCCGTCCGGCTTCTGATTCCAGGCGTAAACGCGAACCTGAAATCTCAGAGACTCCGAGCTTTCGTTGCTGAGGGTCAGCAGGGTGCTCGAGACCTTGGCTGAGAGTGCGACCTGCACGGGCGAGACTCTGAACGCGCTCGCCCGAGCAGGCTCCGCCCCGTAGAGTAATCCGAGCAAGATCCCAGCGACCGTCGCGCCGATCCCCTTGTAACGCGACAACCGAACTCCCCCCGTACTAGAAGTTCACAACCGCGGCGACGGTATCAGTGAAACTGCCGGCCGGGAGATCCTGCCCCGCCGCAGCCTGACCGCAGATATTGTAAGTCCTGGCGGCCTTGCTCGGAGCGGCTGCCGGAGTGAACAGATTGCTCCCGGTGGTGCCCCACGGGGTCGGGCTCGCGAACGAGCAGGCCGTGCCCGGCGTATTGTCGGGCGGTAGGTACAGTTCGTAGTCCATGAAGCTGGCCACCCCTGCGCCGTCGGACATCCGGCGTTGGGTGGCGATCGCATGGGTGCCGAGGCCCAGGCTGACGTTCGTGACAGCACCCTTCGTGCACGTGATCGTGACGGTGCCCGACCCGTTGAGGGGGGAGGAGAGGTTGGTCCCGATCGGATCGTAGGGGCCGAGCGCGACCGCGGCGTTGCTGATCGTGCAGTTGTTGGCGATGCTGGCCGAGACGCCGACGTTGGTGTTCGCCGCTCCGGCAGCGAAGGCGGGCACGGCGGCGAGCAATGCAAGCACAAGGGTGACCAGTCCGATCTTCTTCATTCTTGATTCCTCCCGGGTATTGTCTCTTGGACAGTTGGGTTCGCGGTTGTCTCTCGATGGCATCCCGGCATGACTGAGCAACCACCGCGCCACCCACGAGGACTCGGCCACCTGAACGGCACAAGTATCGATACTGCGATGGGTTAGAGGATTAACGACCGTTCGTTCCGCCGGCCTGCCGGCGGGTACCCGGACGCGGCGAGTGACACTCGTTGGCGGTCTACGCGGGAATTAGCGACAGATAGGGGACGTGCGCGCTCGATGTGCGGCGCGATCGTGAAAAAGGGGACACTCCCCTTTCACTCACTTGTGCCGTGCGTCCTCGAGCCGAGGTACTCGCCGGTTGTTCTCGGAGAGCGCCTCGGCGACGCGCGAGGGGAGTGGCCCAGGCCTTGACCGATTCTGGGCCGTCGGTCATCATGTGAATGAGTATTCATTCACATGGAAGCAACTAACAAGACACCGTCGGTCCCCGACCACTCCGAGGACAGACGACGCCAGATCCTGCGCGCGGCGATGACCTGCTTCGCCCGGCGCGGATTCCACCTCACGACCATGAACGACATCAGCGCAGAGGCGCAGATCAGCGTCGGGCTGATCTACCGCTACTTCGACAGCAAGGACGCCGTGATCACCTTCATGGCGAGCGAGCACCTGGACGATTTGCGCGGGGTTCTAGAGCAGGCGCGCCGCGCCCCCACGCTGTTCGAAGCGTTGGAGCTGGTCTCGATCCGTCACTGCGAGGAGCAACCCGAGCACCTTCACCTTTCGCTGGTGCTGGACTTGTTCGCCGAAGCGGCCCGCAACGAGCAGGTGAGGGGCCTGTTGAGGGACGTCACCCAGTTCTTCATCGAAAGCGTCACCGACCTGATTGCCGCTTCGGATGAGGCCAAAACGGCCCCGCCGGGGTTGGTTCCCCGGACGGCCGCCGAGATCATCGTCGACTCGACGCGCGGCATGATGATCCGCGCCATCGCGGATTCGTCGACGCTGACCGCAACAGAGATCAGGGAGCGCCAGCTTGCGATGCTCCGCACGCTCTGGCCGCTTCTTTTTTCCCGCACCGCACCCGCGGCGCGCGTCGAGCACAATCAGTCATGAAACGAACCGTCGTCCTCGCCGTCTTCGGGCTGCTCGCGGTCGTCGCCCTGCTCGCCGGCTTGAAAGCACTTCAGATCCGCACGCTCATCAAGGCGGGAGGCGCGTTTGCCGTCCCCGCCGAGACCGTCAGCGCGGCCGAGGTGCGCCAGGAGACCTGGGAAGGCCTGCTTGCCGCGGTCGGTTCGGTCACGGCCGTCCAAGGAGTCGAGTTGCGCGCGGAGCTGGCCGGCACCGTCCGCGAGATCGCTTTTGAATCGGGCGGGACGGCGGCCAAGGGACAGGTCCTCGTGCTCCTCGAAACGTCCTCGGAAGAGGCGCAGCTGCGGTCGGCCGAGGCGCAGGTCGAGCTGGCGCGCCTCAACCTCGAACGCGCCCGCGACCTGCGAGCACAAGGGGTTACGTCCCAGTCGGATCTGGACAGCCGGGACGCGGCGTTCCGCCAGACGATGGGCGAGGTGGACATCGTTCGGGCCGTCATCGCCAAGAAGACGATTCGCGCTCCTTTCGCGGGCCGGCTCGGCATCCGGTCGGTGAATCTCGGCCAGTTCGTCAACCCGGGGGACGCGATCGTCTCCCTCCATTCGCTCGATCCGGTCTACGTCGATTTCAGCGTTCCCGAGCAACAGCTGAGGCAGATCGAGCGGGCGATGGCGGTGCGCGTCACGACCGACGCCGCGCCCGGCCGCGTGTTCACGGGCAAGGTCACGGCGCTCAACCCCGAGGTCGACGCGGCCACGCGGAGCATCAAGGTGCAGGCGACCGTGGTCAACGGCGGCGGTGATTTGCGCCCCGGCATGTTCGCGCGCGTGCAGCTGGTCCTGCCCGAATCGAAGCCGCTCCTCGTGATTCCAGCGACCGCCGTGCTCCACGCTCCGTACGGCGATTCGGTGTTCGTCATCACCGACGTCCGCGACGAGAAGTCGGGGGTCACCGCCAAGCAGGCGCAGATGACGACCGTGAGGCTCGGCGAAACCCGCGGCGACTTCGTGGCCGTGACGATGGGACTCCAACCGGGACAGACGATCGCGACCTCGGGCGTCTTCAAGCTGAGAAACGGCTCGCCCGTGGCCGTGGACAACACGCTGGCGCCCGACGCGCAGTCGGCCCCCCGCCCTCCGAATTCCTGAAGGGAGGCGCCGTGCGATCCATCACCGACATCTTCATCCGCCGGCCCGTATTGGCGCTGGTGGTCAACCTGCTGATCGTCATCGCCGGGGCGCAGGCGGTGCGCTCGCTCAACGTGCGCCAGTACCCGCGCAACGAGAATGCGTCGGTGACGGTGACGACGGTCTACGTCGGCGCGAGCGCGGACCTCGTGCGCGGGTTCATCACGGCGCCGCTCGAGCGCGCCATCGCGGCCGCCGACGGTATCGACTATCTCGAGTCGTCGAGCGCGCTCTCCCGTTCGACGATCACCGCCCGGCTCAAGCTCAACCAGGACAGCCGGAAGGCTCTGTCCGAGATCTCGTCGAAGGTCGATCAGGTGCGCGGCGATCTTCCGCCCGGGGCGGAAGTTCCGGTCATCAATATCGAATCCGCCGACTCCCAGTTCGCCTCCGCCTATCTCAGCTTCAGCTCGGACATCCTCCAGCAGAACGAGATCACCGACTACCTGGTGCGCGTGGTGCAGCCGCGTCTTTCCGCGCTGGGCGGCGTGCAGCGGGCGGACATCTTGGGCGGCCGCACGTTCGCCATGCGGATCTGGCTCAAGCCGGACCGGATGGCGGCGCTCAACATCAGCCCCGTTCAGGTGCGGCGCGCGCTGGCCGCGAACAACTTCTTGTCCGCCGTGGGCCAGACGAAAGGTTCGCTGATCCAGGTCAACCTGACCGCCAACACCGACCTCCGCTCGGTGCCCGAGTTCAAGCAACTCGTCCTCCGGGAAGAAAACGGGGCGCTCGTGAGGCTCGGAGACGTCGCCGACGTCGTGCTGGGTGCCGACGACTACGACACCGAGGTCCGTTTTTCGGGGCAGACGGCGGTGTTCATGGGCGTGTGGGTGCTTCCCAACTCGAACTCCCTGGATGTCATCATGGCGGTCCGCAAGGAGATCGAGAAGATCAAGGCCGACCTGCCGACCGGGATGAAGGCGGCCGTCGCCTACGACGCCACGGGTTACATCCGCGACGCGCTGAGCGAGGTCACGAAGACCCTCATCGAAACGCTGATCATCGTCGTGATCGTGATCTTTCTCTTCCTCGGATCGTTTCGTTCGGTGCTGGTCCCGGTCGTCGCGATCCCCGTGTCGCTCATCGGCGCGGTCTTCCTCATGCAGCTGTTCGGGTTCACGGTCAACCTCCTCACGCTCCTCGCCATCGTGCTTTCGGTCGGCCTGGTCGTGGACGACGCCATCGTCGTCGTCGAAAACGTCGAGCGACGATTGCGTGAGGGCAACACGCCGATTCAGGCCGCCATCTTGGGTGCGCGCGAGCTGTTCGGCCCGATCGTCGCGATGACGATCACCCTCGCCGTGGTGTACGCCCCGATCGGCCTGCAAGGGGGTCTCACCGGCTCGCTGTTCCGGGAGTTCGCGTTCACCTTGGCCGGCGCCGTGATGATCTCGGGCGTGGTCGCGCTGACGTTGTCCCCGGTGATGTCCTCGCGCCTTTTGACCGCCGAGGCGGAAACGCGCGGCTTCGCCGGTCGCATCAATCGCGACTTCGACCGCTTCCGGACCTTCTACGGCCGGTTGCTCGACGCGACGCTCGAAGCGCGTCCCGCCGTCTACGTCGTCTGGATCGTGCTCACCCTTTTGTGTATCCCGATGTTCAGGATGTCGTCGACGGAGCTGGCGCCGACGGAAGACCAGGGGATCATCTTCGGGATCGTGGAAGCTCCCTCGAACGCCACGATCGACCAGACGGTGAGATACGCGAACAAGGTCGACGAAGATTTCCGCAGCATCCCCGAGACCGCGTACAGCTTCCAGATCACGTTTCCGACCTCGGGCTTCGGCGGCGCCGCCTTGAAGCCCTGGAGCGAGCGGAAGCGCACGGCGTTTCAGATCCTCCCGGACCTCTCGCAGAAGCTCTCGTCGATCGCCGGCATCAGCATCTTCCCGGTGATGCCGCCGGCTCTCCCCGGGGGAGGGTCGTTCCCGGTCGAGATCGTCCTGGCGTCGACGGCGGAGCCGGACCGGATCCTGGAGTTCGCCAAGAAGCTCCAGGAGAAGGCCGCCATGAGCGGCAAGTTCGCGTTCCCGCCGATCATCGACACGAAGCTCGACCAGCCGCAATCCGAGATCGTCATCGACCGCGACAAGGTGGCCGCGCTGGGCTTGAGCCTGGAGCAGGTGGGCGCGGACGTCTCCGCCATGGTCGGCGGAAATTTCGTCAACCGCTTCAACATCGCGGGGCGCAGCTACAAGGTGATCCCGCAGGCGGAGCGTGCGTCGCGTTTGACGCCCCAGCAGCTCCAGGAGCTCTACGTCACCGGCCCCGACGGGCGGCTGGTCGCGTTGAGCACGATTGCGACGTTGAGGAACTCGACCGAGCCGCGCTCTTTGAATCGCTTCCAGCAGTTGAACGCCGTGAAGTTGAGCGGCGTGTCGATCGTCCCGCTCGACCAGGCGCTTCACTATATCGAGGCCGAGGCGGCCCAGATCCTGCCCGACGGCTACGTGATCGACTACACGGGCGAGTCGCGCCAGTTGCGCACGGAGGGGAACACCTTCCTCCCGGCGTTCGGCCTGGCTCTCGTGTTGATTTTCCTGGTGCTCGCGGCGCAGTTCAACAGCTTCAGGGATCCCTTCGTGATCCTCGCCGGTTCGGTGCCGCTCGCGATGTTCGGCGCCTTGCTCATGACCTTCCTCAAGATGCCGAATCCCAACATCCCCTTCCTGACCGACGGTTGGACCACGACGCTCAACATCTACTCGCAAGTCGGGCTCGTGACTCTGGTCGGTTTGGTTTCCAAAAACGGCATCCTGATCGTCGAGTTCGCCAACGAGCTGCAGCGCGGCGGGCTATCCAAGTTGAGCGCGATCCGGCAGGCCGCGCGCATCCGCCTCCGCCCCGTGTTGATGACGACCGTCGCGACCGTCGCCGGCCACTTCCCGCTCGTCCTCGTCACCGGCGCCGGCGCCATCGCCCGTAACTCGATCGGTCTGGTCCTGGTCGCCGGCATGGCGATCGGCACCCTGTTCACGCTCTTCATCGTGCCGTCGCTCTACGTGCTGATCGCGAAGGAACACGGCGCCGAACGTCCGACCGACACCGACGAGTTCGCGACGGCGGACATCAGGCGTCCGGTGGCGGTGGGGGAGTAGGGCGGGCGCGAAGTCAGCGCTCGAAAATCGCTTCGAGCGGGATCGCCAGACCCGGAAGCACGTCGCCCCCGTCGAGGATCGCAGGCGATTCGATGCGAACTGGCGTCAGCAGCGCCGTGTAGGTCGTGACCGTCTTCCGCTCCGCGTCGACGACCCAGACCAAACGCGCTCCAGCGGCAAGGTAGTCGGCCACCTTCGCGTGCATCTCCCCGCGGCGATTCGAGGGAGAGAGGATCTCAACCGCAAGGTCGGGCGCCCCCGAGAAGAACCGCGCGTCATCGAAATCGCGCAGGCGCAGGCGGGAGACGAACGATAGGTCGGGCCCCCGAACGGTATCGGGATCGCGCGCCAGGACGTAGCCGGCTTCTCCGAACACCTCACCGAGGCCTCGGGCGTCGACGAACGCTTCGAGCAGGCGTTCCAGTCGCCGCCGGGTCCGGTCGTGGCGATGTCTAGGGAGCGGCTCGGCGACGATGACGCCGGCAACGAGCTCATGGCGATACGAGTCGTCGGGGAGGTCTGCCAGATCCGTTTCGGTCATCAATATTTTGGTCCGCGGCGTTCCCATCGACAAAAGATACCGCGGTTCGATCGACGCGGCAGCGAATTCGCGCGCCTGCCCGGTTGCGCAACGACAACCCATAAGTGCGGCTGACTGGCGTGCCAAGTGCGTCTGGCCTCATATTCCCCGCCATGATGCAAAGAACGGCCGGTCTTCTTTTCCTCCTCCTCGAATTCCTCCACCTTTCAACGACGTCGGCAACCGCGTCGGACGCGCTGCGCCCGGAGGCCCTGGAGACGTTTTTCCGGCTGCGTGTCGTGGCTGCCGCTGTCGACATCGAAAAGGTCAGCGGGCCCTATCCTGGTCCCACTACGGGATTGGTTCCCATTGCCTCGGTGCTCGACCGGCCGCTCATCGTTCAGCGGCGACTTCGCGGTTCCCTGCGTGATGCGTGGGGGCGTCCGATCCTCTACTGGTCGGACGGCACGAGCTACATGGTCGTGAGTCTCGGCGCCGATGGGCAGCCTCAGTTCGACTACACCCTCGATCCGCCCTACGCGGGCGTGCCGAAGGGGTGGGCGGGAACCGATCCCGCCGACGACTTGGTCGTCGTCGACGGCGTCGCGTACCGTGGGCCCGCTTCGCTGAGCGAGATTCTGCGTCGCACGATGGCCGATCTTCGGGTCACGGCCACGGCGTGCGAGTCCTACGCGATCGACAACAACGTCTACCCCGGGCCGATCACGCCGATCGATGCGGTGTCTCGCATCGAGACCGATCTCGAGCCGGTCTACATCCGCGTGCTCACCAAGGTCGATCCTTGGGGACAGCCCTATCTCTTCTGGTCGAACACGCGGGCGTACGCGCTGGTCAGCTACGGCGTTGACGGACAACCCGACTACCCTTACGCAATGTGGGGCCAGGCCGAATTCGAAGCCCTCGCCGTCGGGCCGACGACAGCCCTCGGACAAGATCTCGTCTTCGTCAACGGCCAGTTCGCGCAGTGGCCGGCCGTCGGAGTCGGTCCCTGAGATGCGCAGAACATACCGACTCATCCTCGTCGCGCTCGCAGCCCTCTCGTTATCGACACGAGATGTTGCCGCGGCATCCTCGCGATCCCTCACGCTCGACGAACGGGTCGCCGCGCAACGCGCGATCGAAGAGGTCTACTGGCGCCATCGGATCTGGCCGAAGGACAACCCGGATCCCAAGCCGTCGCTCGATGCCGTGATGCCCGAGAGCGCGATCCGGGCGAAGGTCGAGGACTACCTTCTGAAGTCGGACGCCCTCGAGAAGGTCTGGGGCCGCCCCATCAAGATTGCCGAACTCCAGGCCGAGATCGATCGGATGGCCACCCACACCCGTTCCGGCGAGGTGCTTCGCGAGATCTTTGACGGCCTGGGGAACGACCCGGTGGTCATCGCGGAAACACTTGCTCGACAGAGCTTGGCTGACCGCTTGGTCAGAAGTTGGTATGCTCGTGATCGAAGATTTCACGATCCGATCCGACGACGCGTGAAAAGCGAGCTCGCCACACACAACGCCATCGCGGATCTGAGGGCGGCGGGCGTTTCCTACGCAGAAAATGTGTGGCGACTCTCGACCGACCAAAGTCGCGCCGCGGCTGCGTCGGAAAACCGCGTTCGCATTCTTGGTCGGGACGACTGGGCCGCGCTTCAGCGACAACTGCGTGCGGAGTTCGTCAAGACCGGCTCGTCGCGGGACGATCTGCTCCAGCGTCAGTCGCCGGCACCGCTCCCGATCGGGACTCTAGGCGCACTTCGCGAGACCGACGATTCATTCACGGCGACTGCGATTTTACGACTGAGTTCCCACGAAGTGAGCACGGCGACGTTGTCTTGGCCCAAGGTCGCGTTCGATACCTGGTGGGGCTCACGTCGCGCTGACTTCTCGCCGGTGCATCCGCCTGCTCGTGGTGTGTTCTCCATCACCAAACCGCTCGACACGGCGTGCACCGAGGACACGTGGAGCGCCATGGAGTCTGCGTCCGCGGACCCGCGCGATCGCCACACCGCGGTCTGGACCGGCACCGAGATGATCGTTTGGGGAGGGTACTCCGGCGACTACTTGAGCACCGGAGGTCTCTACAACCCGGCCACCGACACGTGGACTGCAACCCCGACCGGCCCCGACACGCCCTCGGCGCGACAGAGCCACTCGGCGGTGTGGACGGGGACGGAGATGATCGTGTGGGGTGGTCGTGACCGACTCGGTGAACTGAGCACGGGCGGCCGGTTTGATCCCATCGCAAATTCCTGGCGACCGACAACGGTCGTCAACGCGCCTGAGCAGCGTACTGGCGCGTCGATCTTCTGGACCGGGACGAAGGTTCTCGTTTGGGGCGGAGGAGGTTGTTTGCATGGCTGCCAACCGCTCAATACGGGCGGCCTTTACGATCCCGCGAGCGATACGTGGACTTCGACGAACGCGTCCGCCACGGCCCCGTTCAAGCGGTACTCGTACTCGGCCGTGTGGACCGGTAACGAGATGATCGTCTGGGGAGGCAACAACGGCTCCCCCAGTGTGCCCTTCCAGTCGGGCGCTCGCTACAATCCCGCATCCGACTCTTGGGCGCCCACATCGATCGGGGGGAACGTCCCTGCACCCAGGTACGAGCACACCGCCGCCTGGACCGGGAGCGAGATGATCGTGTGGGGTGGCAGCGTCCAAGGATCGTATTTCGTGACCGGAGGTCGCTACAACCCGACCACGGACTCTTGGGCCCCCACGTCGGTCGGGGCCAACGTTCCCTCCGCACGACTCGACGAGACGAGCGTTTGGGACGGACAGACGATGATCGTTTGGGGGGGGTACTCCCCGGCGACGTCTTACACCGACACGGGCGCGCGCTACGATCCGACGGCAGACACGTGGACGCCGATCAGCACCGGACCGACGGCGCCGTCGCCCCGCGGAAGGCACACCGCGGTGTGGACCGGGGACGAGATGATCGTCTGGGGGGGGTCCGACGGAGTTTCGGCCGGCACAGGAGCCAGATATGCCCCCGACACGGACACGTGGGTCCCCACCGGCATGGGGGCGGCGCCAGCAGCGCGCGAAGATCACTCGGCGGTGTGGACCGGCTCGGAGATGATCGTGTGGGGCGGAGCCGGGCCATCCACCGCGCTCAACAGCGGCGGCCTTTACAACCCGTCCACGGATGCCTGGAGCCCGACCAGTCTTGGTCCCGAGGTTCCCGTCGCAAGATCGGCACAGACCGCGGTCTGGACGGGGATGGAGATGATCGTGTGGGGCGGTGCCGTCGACGGGAGCTGCGTCAACAGCGGCGGAAGGTACAGTCCCGTCGCGAACCGTTGGACAGCCACGAATTCGAGCGCGAGCACCCCGAGCGCCCGCCGGCTCCACACCTCGGTCTGGACGGGGCACGAGATGATCGTCTGGGGCGGCACCGCGGACGCTTACAACTACGGAAGTGTCCTCCGAACCGGCGGCCGTTACGATCCGTACACCGATACGTGGACCCCCACGAACGTAGGGCCGACGGCACCGTCTGCGCGTGGGCTCCACACCGCTGTGTTCACGAACGGCCGCATGATCGTGTGGGGCGGCTCGCCCGACGGCTACTACACGAACTCAGGGGGCCGGTATGATCCGACGACGAACACGTGGACGCCGACGAACGTCGCCTCGGGAGTGCCACAGGGTCGCTTCAGCCACACCGCGGTGGTTGCCGACGGGAAGATGATCGTGTGGGGCGGCGTCACAGGTGGCGGACCGAACATCGGCGGGGTTTACGACCCGGAGGCCGATGCCTGGACCCCGACGAGCACGTCGGTCAATGTCCCACTCCAACGATCCGATCACGCGGCGGTTTGGACCGGCACCGACATGATCGTCTGGGGAGGGATCGAATCCTCGGGCCCGAACCTGCTGAACTCAGGTGGGCGCCATCGGCTCGCGACAAATTCCTGGGCCCCGACGAGCATCGGCTTGAACGTTCCCACTCCGCGCCGGTATCACACCGCGGTATGGACAGGCAAAGAAATGATCATCTGGGGCGGTTCCCCCACCACCGCAACGGGTGGTCGCTACTGTGCTTGTCCCTCCGGTCGGCTCGTCTACCGCGACGCGGACGGCGACGGTTACGGCGATACCGGTGTCGCGGTCTCGAGCTGCGAGGGGAGCATTCCGACCGGTTACGTGGCGGAAGGACTCGATTGCAATGACGCAAGCCCGAACGTGCATCCCAACGCCTTCGAGGTCTGCAACGGCTTCGATGACGATTGCGACGGCCTCGTGGACGAGAGCGCATCCGGCGAAGACGTGGACGGGGATCTGGTCCACGACCTGTGCGACAACTGCCGGTTCGCGTTCAACACCACGCAGTCCGACTTCGATCACGACGGCCAAGGGGACGCGTGCGACCTCAACGACGGACTGATCTATGAGTGGCGCAACGACAAGACGTCGGTGTCCTGGCAGGCGGAAGCTGGGCCGACGTCCTTTAACGTCTACGTCGGAGATCTCGCCGTGCTGCGGGCGACAGGGATGTACACGCAGCTCCCCGGCGCAAACGCCTTGGCGACTCGGCAGTGCGGCGTGATCACGACGTCCACGGACGATCTCGTGGTCCCGACGGCGGGGGAGGTATCGTTCTCGCTGGTTAGCGGCCTGACGAACGGGATCGAAGGTTCGCTCGGTTCGGCGACGTCGGGCCCGCGAACGAACGCGAATCCTTGCCCCTGAATCTGCGCTAAGCTCCTCGCCGGCGGTGCCACTTCAGCCCGGTGAGGGGTTCATGACGATCGCGACGAGTCTCGCGTCCTTCGGTTTCTCGGTGATGCTGGCGACGGGAGCGGCGGCGCAAGCGCCGCCCGCGCCGCCGCCACCGCCGGCGCCGGTCGTCGAGCATGCCGCCCCTGTCACCTTGGACGGCGAGACGCTCTACTACGTCCACGACTTCATGGGGATCCTGTCCCCCGAGGATCGCGCGGGCGTCTTCAACCGGAAACTCAAGCTTCTCGCCGACGATCCCTTCTACAGCCCCGAGCTGTTCGCCTCCGAGGACGTCGACGGAACCACACGCATCCATTACGGGGACGCGGTCGTAGGGCTCGTGACCAAGGAGGACGTCGCCGCGACGGGCATGCCGAGCGCGGAGATCGCCACCGAACGCATCAGCGCCATTACGCACGCCATCGCCAAGCATCGGCGCCTCCAACTCCCTGGGGCCCGGTACCGGGCGTTCGTCGCGATCGCCGTCGCGACGGCGATCCTCGTCCTGCTCTTGCTCGGTTTGCGGCGCGGCTACCGGCGGCTCGTCAAGCGGATCGGCGCCTCGTCACCCGATGCGCGTGCCGCTGCGCTGGCCGTGCGGATGGGTCTGCGACCCAACCAGGTGATGGGCCTCGAGCTGAAGATCCTCGGCATCCTGCGGGTCGCGTTCACCCTCCTGCTCTTCGTGATCTACCTCCAGATCGCTTTCAGCTTCCTGCCTTTGACGCGAGGCTACGCGCTGACCGTTCTTCAGTACCTGCTCGACCCGATTCACACGCTCTGGCAGGGGTTCCTCCGGAGTGTCGGGGACCTGTTCACCATCGGCGTCCTGGTGGTGCTCACCCGCTACGCCCTCAAGGGCCTCCGCTATTTGCTCTACCAGGCCGCGGACGGAACGGTCACGCTTCCGGGGATCGCAAGTGAATGGGGGATCCCCCTGTACAAGATCCTGCGGATCGTCGTGATCGCGCTGGCCGCCGTGATGATCTACCCCTACGTCCCCGGCTCCGACACCGAGGCCTTCAAGGGATTGAGCCTGTTCGCGGGCGCCCTCTTCACGCTCGGTGCCACGGGCACGGTCGGCAACTTCATCGGTGGCCTCGTCGCCATCTTCGTCGGCGCATTCCGCATCGGAGACGTGGTGAAGCTCGGAGACGTCTTGGGCGTCGTCACGGAGACGACGATGACGCTCACGAGGATCAGGACCCCTTTGAACACGATGGTGAGCGTTCCCAACATCGCCATCCTGAACGGCCAGCTCGTCAACTACAGCATCATGGCGCGAACCGAGGGAGTGATCCTCACGACGAGCGTCACGATAGGCTACGACGCCCCCTGGCGCACCGTCCACGGGCTCTTGCTCGAGGCGGCCGCTCGCACGGCACACGTCGAAAAGACGCCGGCGCCGTTCGTGCTTCAGACCTCGCTCGACGATTTCTACGTGAGCTACCAGCTGAACGCGTATACGAGAGAGCCGGTCCGCATGCGGTTCATCTACGGCGAGTTGCACGCGAACATCCAGGATGCGTTCAACGCGGGCGGCGTCGAGATCATGTCGCCGCATTACGCTTCGCTGCGCGACGGCAATACGGTCACGATTCCCGAGGACAAGCGCAAGGAAGGCTACGCGGCGCCGCGATTCGCGGTGCGCGTCGAGCGGGCCGACGACGGCGCGCCGCCCGCTTAGGGTTTCCGTGCCGCGTCGCCCCCGTGCATTGCGGCCGGGTAAGAGCCTCGTGCACACGATCCGAAAGGCGGCTACGATGGAGATTCTCGGCAGGAGACCATGCGAAAAACAGCACTCATCACCGGCATCACCGGCCAGGACGGCGCCTATCTCGCCGAGTTACTGCTCGGCAAGGGCTACACGGTCCACGGCATCAAACGGCGCACGTCGATGTTCAACACGGGCCGGATCGATCACCTGTACGAAGATCCGCACGTCAAGGACCGCCGGTTCATCCTCCACTACGGCGACCTCACCGACTCGTCCAGCCTGGTCCACGTGATGCAACAGGTGCAGCCCGACGAGGTGTACAACCTCGGCGCGCAAAGCCATGTCGCGGTGTCCTTCGAAGAGCCCGAGTACACGGCGAATTCGGACGCCATGGGCGCGCTGCGACTGCTCGAGGCGATTCGCATCCTCGGCCTCGCCGGCAAGACGCGCTTCTATCAGGCCTCGACCTCGGAGATGTTCGGCCTCGTGCAGGAAACGCCGCAGAAAGAAACCACGCCGTTCCATCCGCGCTCACCCTACGGCGTGGCCAAGCTGTACGGCTACTGGATCACGGTCAACTATCGCGAGGCCTACGGGATTTACGCCTGCAACGGCATCCTCTTCAATCATGAATCCCCGATTCGGGGCGAGACCTTCGTCACGCGAAAGATCACGCGAGCGCTCGCCCGCATCGTGCTGGGCCTGCAAGAGTGTCTGTTCCTCGGCAACCTCGATGCGCGCCGCGATTGGGGCCACGCCAAGGATTTCGTCCGCGCCATGTGGCTGATGCTGCAGCAACCGAAGCCCGAGGATTTCGTCATCGCGACGGGGGCGCAGTACAGCGTGCGCGATTTCGTCGCCGCCGCCGCGCGCGAGCTGGGAGTGACGCTCGCTTGGGAAGGCGAGGGCGTCGACGAAGTCGGTCGCATCGCCACGCTGGACCCGGCGCGTGCGCCGGGGCTTACGCCCGGCCGCGTCATCGTCCAGGTGGACCCGCGCTACTTCCGACCGGCCGAAGTCAATACGCTGTTGGGCGATGCGAGCCAGGCGAAGGCGAAGCTGGGTTGGGAACCCGAGGTGTCGTTCGATGCCCTGGTGCGCGAGATGGTCGCCGAAGACCTGCGCCTGGCGCAGCGCGACGAGCTCGTGAAGAGGCATGGGCACGCGATCCCCAAGTCCACCGAATAATGAATCCCGCCGCGCGCATCTACGTTGCCGGGCATCGGGGCCTCGTGGGTTCCGCCCTCGTCCGTCGGCTGCGTAGCCGCGGGTACGTCTCCATCGTCACTCGCACTCACGCGGACCTGGACCTTCTGGATCAGCGGGCCGTGAGGACGTTCTTCGCCGAGGAGCGCCCCGAGATTGTTTGCCTCGCCGCCGCCAAGGTGGGCGGCATTCTCGCCAACAACACCGTTCCCGCCGAGTTCATCCAGGAAAACCTGGCGATTCAGAACAACGTGATCCACGAAGCGTGGCGCTCAGGCGTGCAACGGCTGCTCTTCCTGGGTTCGTCTTGCATCTATCCGCGCGATTGCCCGCAACCGATTCGCGAGGCGTACGTCATGACCGGGCCGCTCGAGCCCACCAATCGCCCCTACGCGATGGCGAAACTCGCGGGCCTCGAGATGTGCTGGGCGTACAACCGGCAATACGGAACTCGGTTCCTCTGCGCCATGCCGACGAACCTCTACGGTCCGGGCGACAACTACGACTTACAGACGAGCCATGTGCTGCCCGCGCTGATCCGCAAGTTCCACGAGGCGCGGTTGCGTGGCGACAAGACGGTGACACTCTGGGGAACGGGCTCCCCCCGCAGGGAATTCCTCTACAGCGACGACATGGCCGAAGCGTGCGTCCAACTGCTCCTGTGCACTAAGGACAAGCTGGCGACGCTCCTGCCGGAAGATCAGGCGCCGCTCGTCAACATCGGTTGCGGCGAGGATGTGACGATTCTCGAGCTCGCGGAGCTCGTCCGCGAGGTCGTCGGCTGGCCCGCGGCGATCCTCTGGGATCTCGACAAGCCGGACGGCACCCCCCGCAAACTCCTCGACATCTCACGATTGAAGCTCATCGGCTGGCGCCAGACCATCGGTCTCAAAGAGGGGATCGGCTTGGCCTACGCGGACTTCGCGTCCCGCTCCCGCTGACCCGCCTCCCGCGCAACGTCTGAGAGCAGCCTCCGCCACGTGTCGACGGCAATGGCCTTGTCGTACCGCTCTTCGAAGACCCGCCGCGCGTTGCGCCCCATCTTCGCGCGGAGATCGGCGTCACGGATCAGTGTTTCGATCGCGCTCACCAGGCCGGCGACATCACCTTCGCGCACGACGAACCCGCACTCCGCGGACCGGATCACCTCCCCAATCTCGCCATCGGGATCGCCGATGAAGATGGTCGGGCGAGCGACCGCGGCGATGCCGTAGAACTTGCTCGGCACGATGAGCCCCTCGAGCCGCGGCCGCAGTGAAACCAGGTGCACGTCGGCCGCGCTCAGGCATTCGGCAAGCACGGCGCGCGGCTGGTACGGCTTGCGCAAGATATTGCTGTGCGCGGCCCCGGCTGCGACCGCAATGCTGGTTTCCTGCGCGCCGCCGCCGATGAACACGAACACGACCTCGGGTCGCGCCCGAAGCGCCACCGCGGCGTCGAGGATGGTCTGGAACTCGTGGGCTCGTCCCATGTTGCCGGAGTAGCCGACGACGAACTTGCCCCTCAGGCCCCATTCCGCGCTCAACGCATTCGCATTCGCGCCGATCGGATGCAAGACGCCGCCATCCGCCCAGTTCGGAATCACGGCGATCGAGGCGGGTTCGATGTGCCGAGCCGTCAGCCGATCGCGCATGGCGCGACTCAGGACGACATTGCGCGAGGCGCTCTCGAGCGACCGGTCGCGAAGCCAGGCCAACAGGCCGCTCCAGGAACCCTTCGCAACGTCGACGCCCAGCTCGAGGGCGACCTCGGGGAAGAGATCTTGCAGCCAATTCACCTGCCTCGCGCCGCGCACGCGGGCGATCCATCCGACGGGCACCGAAATCAACGGCGGATCGGTCTTGGCGACCACGATGTCGCCGGTTCGTGTCAACCGGCACAACGCGCCCGACGCGGTGAAGTAGAAGCTCATGTAGTCGAACGCGCGGCCCAGGAGTTTGCCGCGACCGAATCTCGTCGTGCGCACGCGATGCACGGCGACGCCGTCGATCACCTCGGACGGGGGCAGCGCCGCCGCCGGATCGTCATACCGCAATCGACTGGTCACGACGTGCACGTCCAGGCCGCCGGCCGCCAGCGCGACCGCGAGATCGGTCAACATCTGGCTGGTGGCCGAGTGATCGGGTGCGTAGAATCGATTGACGAAGATGATTTTCATCGAGGGGAAAGATACTTCACGGGGGCGAAAAAGCGCATGGAAGAGGCCGGGCGGGTGCTCTTGATGTCGCGGTTCACTCGGCCTGCAATTGCCGAGCAGACTCTGGACATGTACAAGAGGGCCGAGGGAGCGAGAACATGAACCTGGCCGACTTCGACAAGTCCGGATTCGAGCGTGGCGCCGGCGGGGTCAAAGAGCTGCTCTGGCTCGTTGTGCGCGCGCTCGGTTTCTCATCGTTGTGTCCGTTGCCGGTCTACGCGCTGCGCCGGGCCGCCTTGAGGATCTTCGGCGGCGCGATCGGTCCCGGCGTGATCATCAAGCCGGAGGCCAAGATCACGTTTCCATGGAAGCTGTCGGTGGGCGCGAATTCCTCTCTGGGCGAGGAAGCGTGGATTCTGAACCTGGATCAGATCACGATCGGACACGATGTGTGCATCTCCCAGCGGGCCTTGCTGTGCACGGGGAGTCATGACTGGTCGGACGACCGATTCGCGCTGATCACAAAGCCGATCACCATCGGCAACGGGGTCTGGATTTGCGCCAATGTGTTCGTCGGCCCGGGTGTTCACATCGGCGACAACGCGGTCATTCTAGCGGGCAGTGTGGTCACGTCGGATCTTCCCGCGGGCATGGTGTGCTCTGGAAGTCCCTGCAGGCCGATCAAGCCACGGAGAATGCGTGAGCATCCGGCCCGCAACGGCGTTTAGCCTGATAAGGCTGCGCCTGGGGCTTGGCGCCGCGCTCGTCCTTCTCGTTTGCGCGGTCTTCGCGCAGGCGCGCGGCTTCGACTTCCTCCACTTCGACGATCAGACCTACGTCGCCAAGAACCCCGACGTCGCCTCCGGGCTGACCGCCCGCTCGGTCGGCTGGGCCTTCACGACCGGCCGCGCCGCGAACTGGCATCCCCTCACGTGGCTTTCGCACATGGCCGACGTCGAGTTGTTCGGGATGTGGGCGGGGGGGCATCACCTCGTCAACGTCGCGATCCACGCGCTCACGACCCTGCTGCTCTTTATATTTTTGCTCGGTCTCGTCGCGAGCCCCTGGACGGCCGCGTCGCTTGCCGCTGTCTGGGCGGTCCATCCGCTGCGCTGCGAGTCGGTCGTGTGGGTCGCCGAGAGGAAGGACGTCCTGTCCGGCTTCTTCTGGATGGCGACCGTGCTCGCGTGGAAGCGGTACGGGGAGGGCGGTCGGTCGCGCGGCACGTACGCCCTCACGCTGACCTGGTTCGCACTGGGCCTTCTCTCGAAACCGATGCTCGTGACGCTGCCGATCGTCATGCTCCTCCTCGATTTCTGGCCGCTCGGCCGCCGCGGCGCGGGCTCGCTCCTTTCCGAGAAGGCTCCTTTCTTCTGCCTGGCCGCAGCGTCTGCGGTCGTGACCTTTCTCGTACAGCAGGGGGGAGGTGCCGTGGCCCGCGTCGAGCAAGTTCCGGCGGGTCTCAGGATCGCGAACGCGATCGTCGCCGTTCCCACGTATCTCTTCCGGACCCTCTGGCCGGAGCACCTCGCCGCCTTCTATCCCTTCGAGCCGGCGCTCCCGGGCTGGCAGATCGCCGGCGCCGCCGCGCTCATCGCGCTCGTGACGGGCGCGGCCATCGTCCTTCGGCGCAGCTTTCCGTTTCTCGCCACGGGGTGGGGCTGGTTTCTCGTGTCGCTGCTCCCGGTCGTCGGCCTCGTGCAGATCGGATTCCAGGCCACCGCGGACCGCTACACCTACGTCCCTTCGATCGGCCTGCTTCTCGTGCTGGCCGGGGGAATCCACCGGATCGAAAAGACACGACCAGCCGCGGGGCGCGCGACCGCCTGGGTCTGCGCGGCGGCCGTTTTACCCCTCGCCCTCCTCGCGCATCGCCAGGCGGCGAGCTGGCGTGACGGCGTGACGCTCTTCACGCACGCGATCGAGGTGACGGGGAGCAACTACGTCGCCGAGCGGCATCTCGCCGACGCGCTTCACGACGCGGGCCGCGAGGACGAAGCGATCGAGCTCCGCGTGCGCCAGCTCGACGTCGCCGCCCTGCCGGGCGAGCGCGACCGCGAGGCGCTGGCGCTCCTCGACGGCGGACGGATCGAACCGGCCCAGAGGATCCTCGAGGTCGAGGTCCGAAAAAACCCGGGGAACTGGCAGGCGCTCTGCCACCTCGGCATCGCCCTCGCGATGCTGGGCAGAATCGAAGAGGCCGCGGCGCGCTTCGAGGAAGCGACGCGGGTCAATCCCGCTTTCGCGCCCGCGTACTACAACCTCGGGCTCGCGCGAGAAAAGCAGGGGCGCGATGACGAGGCGATCGCCGCCTACGAGCGGTCGCTCCAGCTCGACCCTCAAAACCCCGATGGCCGGGTCAACCTGGCGCGGATCTTGGCGCGGCGGGGCCGATGACCGCTCGCACGACGCGTGCGTCGGCACCCGGAGTTTCTCAGTGGGTCTGGTTTGCGGTCCTCGCCGTGATCCTCCTTACGATCATCGCGCGCGTTCGGTTGCTGTCGATCCCGCTCGAGCGCGACGAGGGGGAGTACGCCTACGCCGGGCAGCTCATCCTGCAGGGTGTCCCGCCTTACGAGCTCGTCTACAACATGAAGTTCCCCGGGATCTACTACGCCTACTCGCTGGTCCTTGCGGTTTTCGGGCAAACCCAGGTGGGCGTGCACCTCGGCCTGCTCGTCGTCAACGCCGCTACGATCCTGCTGGTGTTCCTCCTGGGGCGGCGGCTTTTCGATCCCACGGCCGGAGCCTGGGCTGCCGCGGCGTTCGCGGTGATGTCCGTGAGCCCGTCGGTAGCCGGCGTGTTCGCCCACGCGACGCACTTCGTGCTGTTGCCCGCCTTAGGCGGTCTCCTTCTCTTCTTGCGAGGGCTCGAAAGCCGTCTTTTGCGGCTCCTGCTCTGGAGCGGTGTCTTGTTGGGCACGGCCTTGCTGATGAAACAGCACGGTGTCGTCTTCCTGGTCTTTGCGGTGGTGTTCGCGGTGTGGACATGCTGGCGAGACAAGCCGGCCGATCGACGGCGCTTTTGGGTCGAGCTGGCCGTGCTCGGTGGGGGTACAGCCATCCCGCTCGTCGCCGCCTGCGCGGTGCTCCTGGCGACCGGAGTCTTCGGGCGATTCTGGCTCTGGACCTTCGTCTACGCATCCGAGTACGTTTCCGAGAGAAGCTGGTCTGCCGCGTTCGGGTACCTCGCGAGGGGTGTCCACAATGCGGCGGGAACGGCCTGGCCGTTGTGGGGGCTAGCGGCCATCGGACTTGCGCTTCTGGCCCGGGACGAAACGTGGAAACGAAGCCGGGCGTTCGTGGTGGGTTTCCTGGTCTTTTCGTTTCTCGCGACCGTGCCCGGGTTTTACTTCCGCCCCCACTATTTCATCCTGCTGCTCCCCGCGATCGCCCTCTTGGCCGGTTCCGTCCCGGCGACGGCCACACGGCTGTTGATGCGGCTGGCCCCCAAGAAGGTTTTTCGCGCGGCTGGCGCGACCGCGCTCCTCTGCGCTCTCGTTGGTTCTCTCGCCTTGGACGGCGATCGCCTCTTCCGCATGAGCGTCAGGGAGCTGTCGCGCAGCGTCTACCACCAGAACCCGTTTCCCGAGGCTCTGGATGTTGCCGCTTACCTCGAGTCCAAGACGTCGCCGGGAGAGACGATCGCGGTGTTCGGATCCGAGCCCGAGATTTTCTTTTACTCCGGGCGTCGATCGGCAACCGGCTACATCTACATGTATCCGCTCATGGAGCGGCAGAAGTTCGCCGAGACGATGAGGCAGGAGATGCTGCGCGAGATCGAGACGGCCCGCCCGACATACGCCGTATTCGTCGGGGTCAACACGTCGTGGGTCGATCACTCCCCGTCGGACACCGCGGCGCGCGATCGGTTGATGGAGTACGCCAACACGAACTACGGCCAGGTTGGGCTGCTCGAGATTCTCTCACCCGAGCACACCGAGGTTCGCTGGGAAAACGCCCTCGCGGACTACACTCCCAAGTCCCCCTACAGGATCGTGGTGTTGAAGCGCCGCGACGTCCCGCGTCACTAGTTTTTCAGCGCCGCCTCGATCGCGTTTTTCAGCTCCTGGCTGTCCGGCTTGACGGCGCTCGGAAATGAGGCGCGCACCTGCCCATCCTTGCCCACGACGTACTTGTGGAAGTTCCACTTCGGCCCACCGTCTTTGGCGACGAGGAACTTGTAGACGGGGGACTGTCCTTCGCCCTTCGTCTTCACCTTCGCGAACAGCGGGAACGTCACGTGGTACTTCTTCTCGCAGAACGTCTTGATCTCCGCGGCCGTGCCGGGTTCCTGGCCTCCGAAGTCGTTCGAGGGAAACCCGAGAACGACGACGCCCTTGTCCTTGTAGTTCTCGTAAAGTTGCTGGAGCCCCGCGTACTGCGGCGTGTAGCCGCACTCCGAGGCGGTGTTCACGACGACGACCACCTTGCCCTTGTAGTCCGACAGGTTCTTGGGTGCTCCGTCGAGGGTGTTCGCGGTGAGGTCGTACAACGACATGGCGTTGTCCCCGTAGGCGGCACCGTGTGCCGCAAGAAGAGCGATGGCAAAGAATAATGATGCGAGTCTCACGTTGTCTCCTTAATGAAGGCGCCGCAGAGTCTACTCGCTGCGGCAAGATCACGCCGCCGGAACGCGCAGCGGACACCTGTCATCCGGATTCCGACGTTGGATGTCGGTCGCTTTCGGCGTACTTTGTTCGTCTCTCCTGGGGGACCCATGAAAATCGTTCGCATCGACCGACGCACCGCATCGCTGCCCTCTCATCCCGCCGCCCTGCTCGCGGCCGTCCTGCTGGCTCTGGGTCTGGCCGCGCCGGCTCTCGCGAAGGAGGCGCCCGTCTCGTTCTCGAACCCGCGGCTCCTGCCGATGGGCGGCGTCGCGGCGTGGAACGCCAAGGCGGTCGATGAGAGCGCGCTGCTCGCCGAGGACGAGGCCAACGTCGGCGCCCTCGACCTGCCTTACCGGATCGGCTACCCGATGGTCACCGATCTTGCGCCCGGAAAGAGCGGCACCTGGGAAGATCTCGGACACGGCGACCGCGTGTGGCGGCTGCGGCTGCGCACGCAGGGCGCGATCTGGGCGGTGGTCGGGCTCGACGCCTTTAGGCTTCAGCAGGGCGGCAAGCTCTGGATCTACGACGCGAAGGCGACGACCGTGCTCGGACCCTTTACGAACGCCGACGTCCGGGACCACGGCGAGCTGTGGTCGCCTCCCATCGAAGGCGACGAGCTCGTCGTCGAGTTGTTCTGGCCCGCCGAGTTGCGAACCGACGAGCCCCGGATCCACATCGGGACGTTCTCGCACGGTTACAAGCCGTTCGGAACGATCGGCCGCGCGGCGTGGATGGAGCGCAATCCCCAGCAGAACATCGGCCAGTCCGGAGCGTGCAACATCGACGTCAACTGCCCGCTTGGCATCGACTGGCAGAACCAGAAGCGCGGCGCCCTGATCCTGCTGTCGGGCGGGTCGGGCTTTTGCAGCGCGTCGATGATCAACAACACGGCCAACGACTGCAAGCCTTACGTGCTCACGGCGGCCCACTGCACCGCGGGCGCCAGCACGACCTTCGGGTTCAACTACGAGCGTTCGGGGTGCGGGACCGGCGACCCCGGCGCGCCGTCCACGTACACGGTCACGGGCGCCACGGTGCGCGGCAACTACGCCTCGAGCGATTTCACCCTCCTCGAGATGAGCGCGCTGCCGCCGGAGTCGTTCAACTTCTACTTCAGCGGCTGGAACCACGATCTCGCCCCCGCCACGATGACCTGGGTCATCCACCATCCCTCGGGCGACGTCAAGAAGATCAGCCACGACGTCGACCCGCCCATCGACGGGTCGAATTGGGGGACGAACCACTGGCGGATCCAGAACTACGAGCAGGGGACGACCGAGGGCGGCTCGTCGGGCTCGCCGCTGTTCGACCAGAACCACCGCATCGTCGGCCAGCTCCACGGCGGAACCGCTTCGTGCTCGAGCATCACCTACGACGAGTACGGGAAGGTCTTCGCGTCGTGGACCGGCGGCGGCACGACGGCCACGCGCCTGTCCGACTGGCTCGATCCCGGCAACACCGGCGCCGTCGTCCTGGACGGCCTGAACGGCTCCACCTGCTTCTTCCAGCCTGCCGGTGCGGTGAGCCTGAACCGCGCCAAGTACGCGTGTTCGGACACCGTGACGATCAACTTGCGCGACGACAACCTGCGCGGCAACGCGACGCAGGCCGTCGCGATCGCTTCGACGACGGAGGCCGCGCCGGAAACGGTGATCCTCTCCGCCGTGACTCCCGGCTCCGGCAATTTTCAGGGAACGTTCCCGGTCGCGGCGGTGCCGCCCGTCCACGGCGACGGCACGCTGTCGGTTGGAAACGGCGACACGATCACCGTGACCTACATCGACGCCGACGACGGCCAGGGCGGAACCAACATTGCGCGCACCGCGACGGCGGCGGTCGACTGCGCGCCCCCTTTGATCAGCGCGGTCCAGGCCATCAACGTCACCGGCAACTCGGCGGCGATCACGTGGACGACAGACGAGACGGCGACGAGCGTCGTGCACTACGGCACGACGCCGCCCGTGTTCGTGACGGCCGCAAGCGCCGCGCTCGTCACGGCGCACAACCTCGGCCTGACCGGGCTCTCCGAGTGCACCGGCTATGCCTACTGGGTCGAATCCGCGGACGGCGTGGGTAACAACGCCTCGGACAACGCGGGCGGCGCGTACTACGCGTTCACGACCGGGAAGAACACGACGCCGAGCTACGTCAGCACGGACACGCCGATCGCGATCCCGGACAACCTTCCGGCCGGCGCGACCAGCACGATCACCGTGCCCGACAACAAGACCGTTTCGAACGTGAAGGTCACGGTCAACATCACCCACACGTTCGACGGCGACATCACCCTCACGCTCATCCCCCCGGCCGGCTCGCCGATCGCGCTCTCGACCAAACACGGTTCATCGGGGGACAACTACGTCGGCACCGTTTTCGACGACGCGGCCGCGACGGCGATCTCCGCGGGAACGGCACCCTTCACGGGCTCGTTCCGCCCGGATTCGCCTCTCTCCGCGGCCAACGGGATCAACGCCGCCGGGGCCTGGAAGCTCCAGGTCGTCGACTCGGCCTCCATCGACACCGGCACGATCGACAGCTGGACGTTGTCCCTCACCTACCCGGTGGCCGCCTGCGGGCCGCACGCCGCCTACCAGTCCTACGCATCGGTCGCCGACACTTGCTCCGCGGGCGGCGCCGGAAACGCGGACACCCACTGGGACGCCGGCGAGCAGGTGAACTTCAAGGTCAACCTCAACAACGACGGCACGACGACCTTGACGAACGTGACCGCGACGGTCACCTCCA
>Ga0315278_10000615_pt1 | contig 31606 bp, 31 predicted proteins | sample YL17G06_0_MG_FD_203880 | JGI IMG/M metagenome (GOLD analysis project Ga0315278, IMG submission 203880) | Sediment microbial communities from Yellowstone Lake, YNP, Wyoming, USA - YL17G06_0 | ecosystem: Environmental > Aquatic > Freshwater > Lake > Sediment | place: USA: Wyoming | collected... | reverse complement strand
CTCACCGGGCGCCGCCCCTTCGAAGGGCGCACGTCGGCGGACGTGATGAGCGCGATCCTCCATCAGGAGGCACCGGCGCTCGGGAGCCTCCGCCCCGACGCGCCCCCGCAGCTCGCGTGGCTCGTTCGGCGTTGCCTGGCGAAGGATCCCGAGCGCCGCGTCCAGACCAGCCTCGACGTGCGGAACGAGCTCGAGGAGGTGCTGCGCGATCTCGACCTCGGGACCTCCGCCGACTCGCCCGCCGATCGCAAGACAGCCGAACCGGTGGAGCGGCGCTTCCTGCTGACCGCGGCCCACGTGCGCCAGCTGTCGGTCCGGAATCCACGCCTCATCGGCCATCCATTGACCTACATCGACAACGGCGTGGAATCGGAAACGCTCGTCTTCTTCCTGCATGGCGTGGGGGGCGACCACCGGAGATTCGAAGATTCCGTGCGGAGCCTGCCGTATCGAGCCGTCTCCGCCTCCCTGGCCGGGTTCGCACCGAACGACGCCTACCGCCCTACGCTCTCGTTCGATGACCATTCCCAGCTCATGCGGATCCTCCTGGCGGAACTCGTCCGCGAGGTCCGCCCGGCGCGCACGATTCTCGTCGGCTTTTCAGCCGGGGCGGATCAATTTCTCCGAATGATCGACTCGGATCAAGGCGTTGGCGTCGACGTGGCGGGGCTGGTGGCTCTGGGTACGAACGTCAGCATGGAGACCTGCTTCGTCTCGAGGCTCTATGCCATGATGGACAGCGGGAATCCCGAGGAGATCGTCGGCGCGCTCAAGTCGCTCAGCGATGGGGTCACGTCGCTCCCGGCGTGGCTCACGCTGCAGACCTACATCGCGCAGACCTTCATGAAGTTCGGCTCCGATCTGGAGCCGCTGCGGCGCTACTCGGCTGAGCTGATCGCCCCATTCGAAGGGGGCGGCGATCCGTTACCCGGCTGGTACCGCGCCGCCACGGCGCGAATCCCCAGCGTTCGGTTCGTCTTCTCCACGACGGAGGCCGCTCCGGCCGAGGCGGTGCTATCGCGCCATCTGGAGACGAACGTGCTCGGCGACCGTTTCACGGAGAGATCGTACGTGACGGAGCCGGTCTCCCACGGCCGCTTGGCCGAGGCCGCTGTGGCCAATCGCTACATCGAGAGCGTCGTCGCGGAACTGACTTCGGGGAAGGGCTAGATGCGCGAATCGAGGGCCGCGAGGGAATCGAATCGTTCCACGCCGGTGACGGGCGGGGGAGCGCCGACGCCGCCGATCCAGAGAGGCGCTCTTCGCGGCAGGGCATCCCGCAGGAGCGCGACGGCTTTCGCGGCACGGGAGCGGGGCACGGCCGAGGAGATGCTCACGGCCACGGCGGCAATGTCGCGGCTCACGGCGGCCGCGATCTGATCGATCGGCGTGTCGGCGCCGAGGTAAGCGACGCGATAGCCCCGCATGGCCAGAACGACCGAAACCGCGAGGAGGCCGGCTTCGTGTCGATCGCCCGACAGCGTGGAGACGACGACCCTCGGGCCGGTTGCCCGGCGCTCGAAGGGCTCACGCACCTCGCGTAGGAAGTCGCTGAGGCACGCCGCGGCGAAATGCTCGTGTCGGACCTCCAGCTTTCCGCTGTGCCACGCCACTCCGACGTCGGCCATGAAGGGTCCCGCGAGCTCGTCGAGGAAAGGGATCGGGCCCATGTGAGCCCACTGCCTCCGAAGTTCCCCGATGAGACGTGCGCGGTCGAGGTCGACCACCGCGGCGAAGAGCACCTCGAGGCCGCGATCCAGACCTCCGACCGCGCTCCGAGGAGTGGGCGCGGATGGCCGCGACTCCGTCAGCCTTAGCAGCGCCCCCAGCTCCTTCGCGGAAAGGCCGAGAATCTCGCCCGGGCGGTGGCCGCGGTCCATGAGCGTTCGGACGAGCCGCAATCGATCGACCATCTCGGAGTCGTAGACCCGATGCCCGGAAGGCTTCCGGAAAGGGAGCGGGGCCCCGTACCGGCGTTCCCACGTCCTCAGGGTCTCGACCGGTATCTCGGTCGCCCGGGATAGCGCCCCGATCGAAAGAGATCGGGCGCTTGCCGCTCGCCCGTTCGATCGTTGCCGCATCTCCTCGCCTCGATTCCTTGGTGTCGTCCGCGCCATCCTGCCCAGGAAACCGGCTCTCGGCTCCCGTTTCGGTGGTCCCGAACGTATAGATGCACTGATTTTGAACAGGATACGCCCTATTCGGCCGGGGGCGCCACATTGTTATAGGTGGGCGATTTAGGCGGTGCCATTCAAAAACTGTTCAAAATCTCGCCAAATCTTGAATCCGGGCGACTCGGAGGTCATCTACAGGGCTGTAACCGATCTCGTTCCCAACGCCGTGACCACCATCCCGGAGCGGCGGGCCAATCGGCACCATCAGCCCGGGATACGACACAAGGAGGATCCCATGTCCCTGTTCAAGCGCTACGCCCTCATCGCCGTCGCTCTCGTCGCAGCTCTCGGTGCTACCGGCTGCAACGACGACAACAAGAACCCGGTAGCCCCGGCCGCGTCCGCGAGCGTGATGGCCATCCACGCGTCCCCCGACGCCCCGGCGGTCGATCTGCTCGTTGACAACGTCATCGCTGGAACCGGTCTCGCGTTCCCGAACAACACGGGATACCTGAACGTCAGCGCGGGCTCCCACAACGTCAAGGTTAACGTCACGGGGACCTCGACGACCGTCATCAACGCGAACGTCTCGGTGACGGGCGGGATGAGCTACTCGGTCTTCGCCGTCGATTCGGTCGCGGTCATTTCGGCCCTCGTCCTGGCGGACGACCTCACGACGCCGGCCGCCGGCAAGGCGCACGTCCGCTTCGTGCACCTCTCGCCGAACGCCCCCGCGGTCGACATCGCGGTCCAGGGTGGCGGCGTGGTCTTCGCGAACAAGGCCTTCAAGGAGTACACCGCCTTCACGCCGCTCGACGCCGGGACGTACGACCTGGAAGTGCGCCTCGCGGGCACGTCGTCGGTGGTCCTCCCGCTGAGCGGCATCACGCTACAGGCGGGCAAGATCTACACGGTCTTCGCGAAGGGATTCGTGGGCGGAACGGGCGCGCAGGATCTGGGCGCCGAGATCATCGTCAACAACTAGCAGCAAGGATCCAGGCAAGCAGCCGTCGGCTCAACCACCGGGATGGCCCGCGCGAGGATGCGCGGGCCATCTCAATTCGTGACGACGTCCCGGCCCTCAACCCGGGGCTGGGCCATGGTCGCCTTCACCCCCCTGAAGCCGCGGCGCGCTTGCCTTCCACCGTTCCCCCAACGCCTCCCAACCGCTTCACCACTTCCGGTGTCGCCTGCTCGAAGAACGTCTTGTAGCGTCCCAAGTACCCACTCCGGAACTGCCCGTTCCGGATCGTCACGATCACCAGCCCGGCCATCGCGACCAGCACCCTCGCGACGAGCGCCGAGACCAGAAGCGCGATCACCCACGTCGAGATGTCCACCCGCACAGGGAATCGCCCATTCGCGAACGCCAGGAATGCTGCCATCAGTCCCCACACGCCGCCGAATGTGCCGACGACGGTGGCGGTTGCCCACGCCGCGAACATCGGAACCTCGTGGGCACGCTGAATCGGCTTCAACCCGACTTCGATCCATTGCCCCGGCTCGTTCGCGTAGGCGAGGAGGCAATCGTGTTGGGTTTCGTTCTTACGACGCAGAAGGAGGCTGACGACTTGCCCGGCGTACGGCTCGAGCCGGGTGTTCGTGAGCGTGAGATTCTCTTCGCGCCCGTCGATGCCTCGCATCCCGATCGTGCTCTGGGTGTTCTTGGCGGCGGGGGCTCCGGTCTCGGTCGTCGTGGTTGCCGTGAGAATCTGCCCGAAACGCGCCTCGACGTCATAGGAGCGCCCGGCGACGTGGACCGTGCGGAGATCGGGGGAGAGTCGCGTGGGATCGGAACCGGGGAAGGCGGAGTCCGTGCCACCGGTGGCGTGGGGACCCGCGCTCGATCGCCCGCCGCGCAGGATGGAGAGCACGACGGAGATCGCGGCCATGGCCCCCAGGGTGACCACCCAAGGCGGCATTCCGTCCGTCGCGAGCTTCCGGATCAATAGATCAACGGCCTGGTCTCTCATGTCGTCTTCCCCTGATTGACGTATCGCCCGCGACGACCCTTCATGCCTCCACGATATATCGGCCGGCTGGATCGCTAACTCCAGGTATGTCTGGCAGTTGCAATTGCCTCCAGCCGAAGCGCTTATGGGTCCCCAACTCCGCCACGTTCGCTCCCACCGCTTCCCTACGTTTCTCCTGGTAGAAGGAGGAACCCATGAACCGCCGCTGGCTCAACCTACTCTCCATGGCCGCCATGGCGCCGCTGGCCGTGGACGTTTCGCCGACGCTCCCAGATAGTTCCGTCACGAGCCTTACGATCGCAATGGGGTCGGGGGATTACGCCTACGTCACGCGCGGGTGCGACAACCAGGTGTTGTCCGCGGAAAAGCGCCACTTCCGGGAATCGGCGATCGCCCTGAACCATGACTTCAAAGGGGCTCCGGAGCTGGGCGTTCGAGCGACCATCCTGGACGAGATGCCGGAGTACGAACAGGGGACGGTGATCCTGAATCCCTATGGCGCTCTCGAGGGGAAGAAGGTCGGGTTCGGGATCGGGTACGTCGCGGTTCCGGACGAGGCGCAGTACTACTACTACTATGACCGTCACTACGAGATCGTCCCCGCGAGCGGCCACATCCGATTTGGCGCTCGGACGGGCACCCACTTTTCGATGAATCTGAATGAGGACATTCCCCTCACTTCGGGAGGGGGCGCGTTTCGGATGGGCTTCGGCTTCCGCCCGGCCAAGGTCGCCGACATCTGGCTCGGGATGGGAGCCATTCCGTACGACAAGACCGGGTTCGTCGCGCGCACGGACATCCACGCGACGCGATTTCTAGACCTCCACGCTACGGGACGCCTGGGGGGCTCGGAGGGGATTCGTGAAAACGCGTTCTCGGTCGGGGCGACGTTCAAGCTCGCGCACTAGAGTTCGACGATCGTGATCCCGGGATTCTCGCGGCTGTAGTCGGGGTCGTCGCGCAGGGCGGGGAAGCGGTCGCAGAGCGCACGGGCCTCCTCGTTGAAAAGGCTCCAATCCTCGCCCGCGATGAAATTCCTGATGGCGCCCTCCTTCTTCCGGAGGGCGAGCGACCGGCGGAGGGCGCCCCGCAGCTTCCCGCCCACACCGCTCGAGCCGTAGCCGTGGATCACCTTGAGAATCCGAATCCCGCCCGCCTTGGCCGACGCCAGTTCGTCGAGGAGGTGGCGCCTCGCCTCCTCCACGGTCGGCATGGTCGCCTTGATGTTTACCTCCCGAATCGAGCCCTTCTTCGCCATGAGGAACACGCTAGTCGCCGCGCCACGAAGCGTCAACACTCCTGGGCGGAAACGGCGAGACGTTCGTGGTACCCTCGCGCGCTATGGCGCTCGCACCCGGCACCAAACTAGGCCCTTACGAAATCATCGACGCCCTCGGCGCCGGAGGCATGGGCGAGGTCTATCGCGCCCGCGACACGCGGCTCGGCCGCGACGTCGCCGTGAAGGTTCTCCCCGAGCACCTCTCCGCGCAACCCGAGATCCGCGCCCGCTTCGAGCGCGAGGCGAAGACTGTCTCCTCGCTCAATCACCCGAACATCTGCACGCTCTTCGACGTCGGCCGCGAGGGCGACATCGACTATCTGGTCATGGAGTTGGTGGACGGCGACACGCTTGCCGCGCGGCTTGGCCGCGGCGCCCTGAACCCGCCGGAGCTTCTCCGGATCGGCGCGCAGATCGCCGACGCCCTCGACCGCGCGCACCGCGCCGGCGTCATTCACCGCGATTTGAAACCAGGCAACATCATGCTCACGAAGTCGGGCGCGAAGCTGATGGACTTCGGCCTGGCCCGCGCCACGGGGCTCGCTTCGCCCGGTTCGCCAGGCTCGGGCGTCTCGGTCGCGACGATGACGCACTCGCCGACGGTGGGGAAGGCGCTCACCGCAGAGGGGACGCTCCTCGGGACGTTCCAGTACATGGCGCCGGAGCAGCTCGAGGGGGCCGAGGCCGACGCGCGGAGTGACATCTGGGCGCTCGGCTGCGTTCTCTACGAGATGGCGACGGGGCGTCGCGCCTTCGAGGGGCGGAGCCAGGCGTCGCTGATCGCGGCGATCCTCGAGCGCGAGCCGGCGCCGGTCACCGAGATCCCCTCCGGCTCGGCCTCCGCGGCCGTCGCCGGCGCCATGCCGCAGGGACTCGATCGCGTGATCCGGAACTGCCTCGCGAAGGATCCCGAAGAGCGGAGTCAGACGGCGCACGACGTGAAGTTGCAGTTGCGTGGCATCGCGGAGTCGGCGGGATTTTCAGCCTCGTCGAGCACGTTCGCACCGGCAACGCCACTCCCCGGAAGCGCCGCGGCGGTGGCGGCCGCGAAGCACCGCCGCGGTTCGCCCCTACCGTGGGCGATCGCGGCGATCGCCGCCGTTGCGGCCGTCGCCGTCACCGCGTGGCTCTACCCGCGCGCCACCGCGCCGATCCCAGACTACCGTTTCCGCCCCGACGTCGCCGTCCGCGGGGCAGTCGAAGCGTATTGGCCACGTCTTTCGCCCAATGGAGAGTGCCTCGCGTTCGTGGCCATCGATTCGGCGGGCGTGAGCCACGCCTGGATCCGTCGGATGGACGAGATCGCGGCCCACCCGATCACCGGCGCCGATGAGTTCGGCCGCTTCTACTGGTCGCCCGACAGCCGTGAACTGGTCTTCATCTCCGACGGCCGGATGATGCGCGTTCCGATCTCCGGAGGCACCCCGGTCGTGATCTGCGAGGCGAGTGGGGGCGCCGACATCTCGTGGGGCTCGAAGGGCCGCATCCTGATGGACGGCCGGCGCGGCGACTCGCTTCGCGTCGTCCCCGCCGCGGGGGGGGAACTCGGCCCGGCGACCCGCGTCGATCGCGCCCACGGCGAGATCGGGCACGGGTGGCCCTGCTTCCTTCCGGACGGCGAGCACTTCCTCTACATCGCGTACACCGGGCAGACGAACGCGGGCACTATCAAGCTCGGCAGGCTCGGCTCGCTGGAATCGAAGAGCGTTGGCCTGTCCGACGGTCGTGTCGAGTACGCTCCGGGCGGATGGGTGATCTTCCTGCGCGGGACGTCGCTCGTCGCGCAGAAGCTCGACGTCGGCGCCGGCAAGCTCACTGGCCAGCCGATCCCGATCGCCGAGGAGGTGCGCGTGGGGACGGCGCTCGGGCACTTCACGATCTCGAATAATGGCATTTTCGCGTTCGCGCAACTCGCGAACGATCCGGTCAATTCCCTGATGCTGGTCGATCGTCACGGCGTCCCGAGCGGGCCCCCGCTCGCAACCGGAAACTTCCGCAACCCGCGATTCTCGCCCGATGGGAAGAGAATCCTCGTGGAGCGACGGTCCGCCTTCGGCGTGCAGACCGGCGACATCAGCGTGATCGACATCGCGCGCGGCACCGAGACGAAGCTCACCTTCAGCGGCGGTCGCGCCAACGGTCCGCGGTGGTCGCCGGACGGGCAGCGCTTCGTCTGGTCGACGTTCGGCCCCCCGGGACAAACCGTCCTTCATGTGGGCGCGGCGGATGGACTCGGCGCCCAGGATTCCGTCGTGCTGCCGAACATGCCAAGCGCCTATCCGACGCAGTGGGACGCCGCCGGATCGAGGTGGATCTTCCACACGATCAATCCGGGCGTGGGGGCGCACGTCTACGGCATCCCCACGGAGGGAGCGAACCGGACCCCGCAAGCGATGACCGACTCGACGACCATGTCCGCATGGGGATCGGTCTCGCCCGACGGACGCTGGCTCGCGTTTTCCTCGGGCAGGGCGCCGGACTTTCAGGTCTACGTCCAGAGCATCGTCGGCCCACCTGGACGTTGGCAGATCTCGACCACGGGAGGCGTCGCGCCGATGTGGGCGCGCGGCGGGCGCGAGCTTCTCTACGAGACCTTCGACCAGCGGCTCATGTCGGTCGACATCGACACCAAGGACGGCTTCCATCTGGGGACCCCGCGCCAGCTCTTCGCGGTTCAGGCGCGGCTTCTAGGCAACGGAACCACCTCGTGGGACCCCGATCCCTCCGGCGAGAAGTTCGTCGTCATCGTCCCGCCGCGCGTGCAGACAGCCAACTCGATCGAGGTTGTGACCGATTTCGCTTCGTTGGTGCACCGGAAGTAGTGTCCACCGATATACAAGGAGATGATCCCATGAAGCGAATTCGCAGATGGTGCGCGGTCGCGATCGCGCTGACGACTCTGGCTCTCTCCGCGAACTCCGCCCTCGCGCAGGTGAGCGCGGACAGCACGGCGAAGAAGCCTAGCAGCTACGTGCCGGGCGCCGGCTTCAGGGTGGTCAGCAGCGACCAGGGCGATCTGAACTTTCGCGCCTATGCGTACGTTCGCTATCTGAACCAGAAGGCTCTCGACCCGACCTACACGGACTCGTTCGGGAGGACGGACACGCTGGACCGGCGCCAGGACATCCAATTCCAGAAGGTCCTCCTCTTCTTCTATGGCTGGTTGATGAGCCCGAACTTCCGGTACCTGACCTACGTCTGGACCACCAACACCAGCCAAGGTCAGGGCGCCCAGGTCGTCGTGGCCGGGAACCTGAACTACGTCATCAACCCGCACATCACCGTGGGCGGCGGCATCGACGGGTTGCCCGGTGTGCGCGCCACCGAGGGCCAATTTCCGTTCTGGCTGACCGCGGACAACCGCCTCATGGCGGACGAGTTCTTCCGGCCGTCGTACACATCGGGTATCTGGGCGAAGGGCGAGGTCGTCGAGCGTCTCCGCTACGCCGTCATGCTGGGCGACAACCTGAGCCAACTCGGCGTCGACGCCGGCCAAATGGACGACGGCCTGAACACCCTGTCGGCTGCGCTGGTCTGGCTTCCGACGACGGGCGAATACGGGACGCGAAGCGCCTTCGGCGATTTCGACGCTCACGAAAAGGTGGCGACCCGCCTCGGCGCCCATTTCTCCCGCAGCGACGAGGACGCCCAGGGGCAGCCGAACACGGACGCGTTCGAAAACGTTCAGATCCGGCTCTCGGACGGCAACCCGGTCTTCGCGTCGAATCTCTTTGGGAGCGGCATTCAGGTCAAGACGGCGACGTACCGCATGGCCTGCGCGGACGGCGGCGTGAAGTACCGCGGACTCTCGCTCGAGGGGGAGTATTACTGGCGGACGGTGGACAACCTCAAGGGTCCCGGAACCGAGACCCTCGCCTTCGACGAACTCAAGGACGACGGATTCCAACTGCAGGCGTCGGGGATGATCCTTCCGCAGACCCTGCAGGGCTACGTAGGCGTGTCGAAGATTTTCGGGGAGTACGGGGATCCATCGGACTTGCGATTCGGCGTGAACTGGTACCCCTGGCGCAACCAGGTCGTGCGGTGGAACGCCGAGTACCTGCACACCGACCGCAGTCCCGTAGGCGGCTTGAGCCTTCCCATGCCGGTTGGAAGCCAAGGGGATATCTTCTACACCACCCTGCAGCTCAACTTCTAGCGCGTTTCTGCCGATCTATGTCCCCGAAGGGACCGCCGCGAGAGCGGACCTGCTTCCGGGGGGATCGACGGCATGGACACGACGAAGGTAGCGAAGAGCCGCGGGAAGTTCATTGCGCTGGGGATCATGCTCGGAGGCTTCGGCATCCATAATTTCTACGCCGGATATCGCGGCCGTGGGGCCGCGCAGCTCCTGATCTCGCTGGCGCTGGGGTGGGTCATCGTCGGCGTGCTCATCACGGGGATCTGGGCGCTCGTGGACGTCTGCACCGTCACGAAGGACGCCGCGGGGATCCCGATGGCGTGACAGCGGGGTTCGACGCCCCCCGGTCAGCGCTTGATCGCGTACGATTCAAGGAAGCCGCACTCCCTGCAACGATTGGTGCGGAGAGGAATGCGGCGGCGGCCCCCGACCTTCAGTCCGGTCCAGAAGCTCCGCTCCAGCAAACCCTCCATCCATTCCGTCGATCGCCATTTCCAGTTGTGCCTTCGGAGGACGAGCGCGCCGAGCTCCATCTCGCCTCTGCACTTGGGGCACCGCGTGATTTCGACCGGCATGGCATCTCCTCTCGCTAGAGTTCGCACTCCATGAAGATCGCGATCGCTTTGATCCGGTCCGGGACGTCGTCCGGCGGGCTCACGCGTCTGAATCCCGCGGCCTCGTACCGCGCGTGCGCCGCCTTCATCGAGTGGTGGCTGTCGAGAACGACGCGACGGTAGCCCTCTCCCCGCGCCTCCTCCAGAAGGTTCGCGATTAACTGCTCGCCGATCTTCATCCCCCGAAATCCGGGACGCACGTAGAGCCGCTTCACCTCGCACGTGACCGCGTCGTTCCCCTTGAGGCAGACGCAGCCCGCCGGCCGCCCGTCGACGGTCGCGAGGAGGAGCCGCCCCTTCGGCGGCGCGTAGATGCCGGGGAGCGTCGCCAGCTCCCGATCGAGGCCCTGAAACGCGGGAGCGTGCTCGCTGCCGGCCTCGAGGGTGAAGGCCCACGTCGTGTATTCACGAAGCAGCTCTTCCACCGCCGCGATCTGGCTCGGGGATTCGGCTTGGGAGACAACGAGCATCATCGGCCTCGTTCGCGCGGCAGGATCTTCAGGATTTCGTCTCCGTACTTCTCCGCCTTGCTCGGTCCGATCCCGTAGCAGAGCAGCAGCTCGTCCATCGTCGTCGGCTTCGTCGTCGCGATGTCCTCGAGCGTGCGATCGGAGGCGATGACGAACGCCGGCTTCGACTCGAAGCGCGCCCGCTCCAGGCGCCAGCGGCGAAGCGCTTCGAAGCGCTCGGCGTAGCCGGCGGGCTTCTCGTCGGCCATTGCGCCGGGGAGCCCAATGGCGCGGGCTCGCGTCTCCATTCCCGACGGCTTCGTCTTCCCGCGTCCGACTTTCTTCCGCGTCTTCGGCTCGAGCGTAGGCAGGATCAATCGCGCGGGCCGCTTGCCGGCCAGGACGGCCTTCCCCTGCGCGGTCAGCATCAGGAGCGGGTACTCCCCTTCGGTGAAATCGACCCACCCGGCCGTGACGCAACGCTGCAGCACGAGGCTCAGCCAGGCGTCGGAATATTTCGAGAGCGTGCCGAACTCGGGCCGCTTGTCGAGGCCGTAGCGGGTCAGGCGGTCGTCCTTCTCGCCCCGCAGCAGCTTCACGGTCACCTTGAGGCCGAGCCGCTGATCGACGAGCTGGACCGCGGAGAGGATCGCCTTCGCGATCTCTTCGCCTTGCGCCGCGCCCGCGGCGCCTTCGCCACCGCCCCCCTCCGTCAACTCCCGGCAGACGTCGCACCGCCCGCAGCCATGGAGCGCCTCCACCTCGTCGCCGAAGTAGCGAAGGATCGCGTCGTGCCGGCAGGTGCCCCCCTCGGCCCAGCGGAGGAGATCGCGGAACATCGACCAGCGATGCTCGATCCACTCGTCGCCGGCCCCCTCGTCGCGCGCCCCGCGCTCGATGAGCGACTTGCGGCGCGGGATGTCGGCGAGCCGGAGAAGAAGGAGCCCGAACGCGTCGAGCCCGTCGCGGCCGGCGCGCCCCACTTCCTGGTAGTAGGCCTCCACCGAGTCGGGAGGTGAAAGGTGGATGACCGCGCGGACGTCGGCGCGATCGATCCCCATGCCAAAGGCGTTCGTGGCGGCCACGACGTCGAGCTCGCCCGACATGAATCGCTGCTGCACTTCGGAGCGATGCTCACCGGTGAGACCGGCGTGATACCAGCCCGCGCGCCATCCGGCGGCGCGAAGTCGCTTCGCCTCCGCCTCGGCGTCGGCTCGGCTCAGGGTGTAGATGATCACGGCGCCGCGCCCTGATCCGGTGGAGCCCCTGGCCGCGCGGCCCCGCGCCGTCCGTTCGCCCAGTGCCTCCTCCAGCGCCTCGTCCACGCCGGCGTGCCTCTCCTCCGCCGAGCCCACGTTCAACACCCGGAGCGAGAGATTCGGCCGGGCGAAGCCGCGGAGGATCTGCGGCGTGTCGGCCCCGAGCTTCAGCTGCGTCACGATGTCGTCGCGCACGGCGGGCGTGGCCGTCGCCGTGCAGGCGAGGACCATCGCGCGGGGGAAGCGCTTCACGAAATCGCCGATCTCCAAATAGTCGCGTCGGAAATCGTGTCCCCAGTGGCTGATGCAGTGCGCCTCGTCGATGGCGATCAGCGGCGGATCGAGTGCGCGCGCCATTTCCTGAAAGCCCGCGTAGGGAAGCCGCTCGGGCGCGACGTAGACGAGGCGATACTCGCCGTCGCGGATGGCGCGGAGTCGAGCGCGCGCCTCCTCGTCGGTGAGCGTGCTCGCGAGATAGGTCGCCTGGACGCCGCGCGCCGTGAGCGCGTCGACCTGATCCTTCATCAGCGCGATGAGGGGCGAGATGACGAGCGTCGTGCCGGGAAGCATCGTGGCGGGGAGCTGATAGATGAGGCTCTTTCCGCCGCCCGTCGGCGCGACGAGGAGGAGGCGGCGATACTTGAAGAGGGCGTCGAGCGCCTCGCGCTGGCCGGGGCGAAACGCCGCGTAGCCCATCCGCTCAAGCGCGGTCTCGAAGTTCGGCAGGGTGAGGGTCATGGCGTGAGCGCGGATAGTACACCATCGCGAATTCTTCCTCGCTTGAAACCGGCCCCCGCGCCCGCACCGTCCAAAAGCGTATCCAAGAAGTTGCGGTCAAGACCCTACCCAGGAGACAAGATCCGGTGGATGTCGTCTCTTCGCCGCGGGCTGTTCAGTGGTATTCTTAAGGCGACATGAGCCTCAGGTCGCGATCAAGATACTTCCTCACGAAGATGAGCGAGGTGGCCCCGGGCCGCGTGGTGGTCGCGATCGCCTTGCTCGCCGTGGGCGACGTTTCACACTCGTTCGCCGCCGAACCCATCGCGCCCGCCGACTCTGTCGCGGCCGCCGACACCACTTGGTACTCGCTTCACCTCCACGCGGTCCGGGTCGGCGATTCCTGCGCCGGCTCGCGCGTTGCCCAGATCTCGCCCGAGCAGGTGGTGCGCTGGGTGGCGAAGGCGAACGAGGTCTACGCCCCCGCCCGCATCCGATTCGAATTCGACCCCACGCCGAAGAAGGGCGACTGGGCGGATCTGAATGACACCGACCTGAACAACCTCGCGGCCGATCTTCCGGGCGACCCGGCCTGGGAGCGGGCGAAGTCGACCGGCAACACGCTCGCATCCCACTATCCGCGGAAGGTCCTGGTCCTCTTCCGGAACGGACCCGACGCGGCCCCGACAGGCGGTGGATTCTCGAGCAACATGTACAACTTCGTCGTCATGCCCGGGTTCGACGTGACGACCATCTGCGGTCCCACGCAGAACGCCTATCTCCTCGCGCATGAACTGGGGCACTACTTCGGACTCTCCCACACGTTCCGCCAGTTCAAGACGGCGGCCGAGGCGTCGGCGGCTTTCACGGCCGCGAAGAACGATCCCAAGTTCTTCGACGGCGACGGTCTCGCGGAGACGCCTCCCGAGCCCTACATCGAGGAGAAGCAGTGCGGTAGCGATCCGCTCGTGGTGCTGAACGGCATTCCGTTCCCGCTGCTGCGTCAAAACATCATGTCGTACTACGCGAGCGACACGAAGACGCTCATGCCGCGGCAGGTGGAAATGGTGCGAGCCACGATGAAGGGACGATTCGACCGCGCGATGGACGGTGTGGGGCCCTACATGCCCGACGAACGGCGGGCGTACCAGATCGTCTCGCTCGCGAACGGGGCCGCGCTCGAGGTTGATAAGGGTTCGAAGGAAAAGGGTGCGCCGATTCGAGCGGCCGAGTGGAGCGGCGCCGCCTCTCAAAACTGGCGCCTGGCGCCTCTCGTGGCGCAGGACGCCGGCACGTTCGAGATCGTCTCCGTCGCGACGGGGAAGTGCCTGACGGTGGAGAACGGAAGCGCGGACGACGGCGTGCGTCTCGTTCAGTGGGACTGGGAAGGAAAAGCGAACCAGAAGTGGCGCCTCACCCAGGACGAACGCGGCGATCTGGTCATCGAAGCGAAGCACAGCCGGAAGGTGCTGACTCCCGCGAAGGCCGCCTCCAAGCCGCGGGTGCCGTACGTCTTCGTGGAGCAATCCGCTGATCGAGGTGAATCGGCGCAACGGTGGCGCCTGCTGCCGGTCGACTGACCGCAGCGCCCCGCGTCACTCCCCGGTCGGGGCGAGTTTCGCGGCCATCTTCCGGATGGTGGTCGAGTTCCGGAACGTGGCCTGCGTCCTGAGCTTCGTCTCCATGACCCCCGGCGAAAATTCCGCCTCGGCGAATCCGCGTCGGCCGAGCCAGTAGATCTCGCGGCCACGCGCCAGGAGGTCGTCGCTCCGCGTCTTCATGGCGAGGAGGGCCTTGGCCGCCGCCGGCGAAAGGGGTTCCGCCAGGAAGCCGACGTAGAGCGACGCACCGGGCGCCCTCACGGCGGTCTCGGGGAAGGGCTGGTAGTCGGCTATCTCCCGCAGCTCCTTCAGGCTCCGCACGAACGTCGCGACCTCGAACCCCAGGGCCCGCTCGAGCGCTGTCGCGATCAATGGCTCGAGCGATGCGCCTGACCGCGCCGTGGCGGTGAAGGCGACATTCCCGCTCGCGATGAAGGTCTCGACGTCGGTGTAGCCCATCTCGATGAAGAGGGCCCTGAGACGATCCATCTTCACCACGTGGCTTCCCACGTTGATGGCGCGGAGAAAGGCGACGTATCTCAGCATCATCCTCCTCGGATCAGGTGGTGGGACGCGCGTCGAGCGCGTCGATGCGGGAACGATATGCGAGCATGAACGAACGATTGTACCTCAAATCGCCGACGATTGCGCGGTCTGTATGTGTATAGTGGCGGCCGCATGACTTCGGACACTCTTTCCCGGCTTCGGGATCTGGAGATGGCGGCCCGCCCGCTGGAGCCCGACGCGGCGGCGCGGGAGGCGCTGACGGCAGCGGTTCTGGACCGGGCTCGCGGGGTTTTGTCCAGCCAGCCCGCCACCGCCTACGCCACCGCGCCCGGCGCCGCGGCCGCGCTGGCGAATCTGGCCATCGGGGCCTCGCCCGCCCCCGACGCCCTCGCGCGATCGCTCGACTACCTGTCGGAGCACGTGGCGCTGCACGGGCACACGACGTGGGCGCCCGGATTCTTCGGCTACATCCCTGGCGGAAACCTCTACCACGCGGCCCTCGGCGACTACCTGGCCGCCGTCATGAACCCCTTCACGGGAAACATCGTCGCGAGTCCGGGCGGTGTCCCGATCGAGAATCAGGTCCTGGCGTGGCTCGTCTCCGTCGTGGGCTATCCCGCGACGGCCGTGGGAAATATCACGTCGGGGGGGAGCCTCGCGAACCTCGGCGCGATTCTCGCCGCGCGGGAGGCGGCCGGGATCAAGTCGCGCGACGTGGAGCGGACGGTCGTCTATCTCACGGAGCAGACGCACCACTGCGTCACGAAGGCGCTCCGTGTCGCCGGGCTGAACGAGTGCGTGCTTCGATACGTCCCTCTCGACGACCGCTATCGCATGCGTGCCGACGCACTCGACTCCACCATCGAGGCCGATCGTCGCGAAGGGCTCCGCCCCTGGCTCGTCGTGGGATCGGCCGGCACAACCGACACCGGCGCCGTCGATCCGCTGGTGGAGATCGCGGACATCGCGACGCGCCGGCGGCTCTGGTTCCACGTCGACGCCGCGTACGGCGGGATGTTCTGTCTCTGCGAGGAAGGGAAGCGGATCCTCCGCGGCATCGAGCGCGCCGACTCGGTCTCGCTCGATCCCCACAAGGGGATGTTCCTCCCCTATGGCGTCGGAGCCGTCCTCGTGAAGGATCGCGACGCCATGCTGGAGGCGAACTCCTTCGAGGCGCACTACGTTCCGTCCAAGGCGAAGACCGGAGTCGGACTCTCCCCGATGGAGTTCTCGCCGGAGTTGTCGCGACCGTTCCGCGGGCTCCGAATGTGGCTTCCGCTTCAGGTGCTAGGTACGGGGCCGTTCGCCGCCGCGCTCGAGGAGAAGATCCTGCTGGGGCGCTATGCCTGGGAGACGCTCGGCCAACTGGTGCAGGTCGAGGTCGGCCCGCCCCCCGATCTCTCGGCGTTCGTCTTCCGTGTCCTTCCGCGGCCGGGCGCCGCCGCCGACGGCGCGGCCATCGACGCGCTCAACGTCGCCGTCGAGGAGGCGTTCCTGGCGGACGGCCGCGTTCTTCTCTCCTCGACGGTGATAGGCGGCCGTCGCTATCTGCGCTTCTGCGTTCTCGCGATCGGCACGCACCGCGAGGCGATCGACCTCGCGGCGCGGCTTCTCGCGGAGAAGATCGACTCGGTGGCCGCGTGACCGAGCCCGATCTCCTCATTCGGAACGTTTCCGACACCGCGCGATGGGTGGCCGCGTACCGCGCCCGCGAGACGGAGCGCCCCGACGCCCTCTTCCACGATCCCTTCGCCAGGCGGCTGGCGGGCGAGCGCGGGGAGCGGATCGCGTCGGCCGTGGGGCTCGGGGCGCCGGGCGTGAGCGGCGACTGGCCGATCGTCGTCCGGACGCTCCTCTTCGACTCGTTCATCGCCGGCGAGGTGGCGCGTGGCGTCGACCTCGTGGTGAACCTGGCGGCCGGGCTCGACATGCGTCCTTACCGTCTCGATCTTCCGCCGTCGCTGCGCTGGGTGGAGGTCGATCTCCCCGGCATCCTCGACTACAAGGAGAGCGTGATCGGCGCGGAACGGCCGCGCTGCGCGCTCGAGCGCGTGCGTCTCGATCTGGCCGATGTGGTGGCGCGGCGGGAACTCTTCGGGCGGTTGGCAGCGGGCGCGAAGCGCGCCGCGGTGATGACCGAGGGACTCCTGATCTATCTCACGCCGGAGGAAGTGGGTGGTCTCGGGCGGGATCTCGCCGCGGCGGGGCCTTCCTTCGAGCGCTGGGTCGTCGATCTCACGTCGCCCGGACTGAGGCGACGTCTCGCCCACGCAGCGGGGCCGCATCTCGACGCGGCGAACGCGCCCTTCAAGTTCTCGCCGCCGGAGGGCCCCGGTTTCTTCGCGCCGCTCGGTTGGCGCGCGATCGGCGTGCGGTCCTTCCTGAAGGAAGCCGCGCGCGTCCGGCGCATTCCGTGGTGGATGCGCCTCCTCACCCGCCTGCCGGAATCGCAGGGGCGCCAGGGGATGAAGCCGTGGGCCGCGGTGGTGTTGCTGGAGCGGGCCTAGGGATCTGCTTCACCCACGAAGGGTGAACCTACGAAGCCGGCCGCCTCCGCCCCGAGCCGGGGGTGACGAGTCCGACACCCGCCAGCCGTCGCACCAGGCCGCGCCGCGCCGCGGGGCCGTTGTCGAACGTAGCCAGAACCGTCCGCACCTCGGGCCACTCATCGCAGATATGAGGGTTCACCGAGGCGACGGTCACCGTCTCGGGGAAGCGGGTCAGCCACGCGCGCGCCAGCGCCGTGTCGGCTTCGCCCAGCTTCGTTCGCGAGGCTACCGTCATGAGGGCGCTCCCCTTGATCCGCGTCGGCCACGTCGCCGGATCGGTGCTGTACTCCTCGGCCTCCATGCCGTTCGCGTGGAAGAGGTCCGACATCCGCGCCCGACCCTCCGAGCGGCTGATCTCGAGGACGGCGACCGGGCCCTTGAGCGGGATGCCCCCCGCGCCCTGCTTCATGACGCGGATGGCGCCTTCGCAGATGCGCGTCAGTTCATCCGGGAGGATCAGGTCGCGCGCCTGGCGTTCCAGGTCGGCGGACCACGGTCCCACGCGCGCGGCGCTTCCGGCGCGCAGCTTCCGCATCCGTTCGAGCGATTCCGCCACGCGCGCCTCCGAGAGCCGTCCCGAACTCACCGCTTCCCGCAGCGCCGCCAGCCCCTCCTCGGGGCCGGGCGAGAGCTTCGAGTAGAGAAGGAGATCGACGCCGGCCTCGATCGCGCGCACGGCCACCTCGCCGTGGGAGCCGAGCCCGGTGGCGCCGGCCATCTCGAGCGCGTCGGTGATGATCACGCCGTCGAAGCCGATCTTCTCCCGCAGCCACCCCGTCACGATGGCGCGCGAGAGCGTGGCCGTCGTGCGCGGGTCGGGCTCCATCGCCGGGACCAGCACGTGTCCCGTCATCACCATCGGAACGCCCGCCTGGACGGCGGCCTCGAACGGCCGCAATTCGCGGCGCGAGAGGAGCGGCACGTCGGCGTCGACGCGCGGGAGCGCGACGTGGGAATCGAGCGACGTGTCGCCGTGTCCGGGGAAGTGCTTCGCGCACGGGATGACGCCGACGGAGAGGAAGCCTTCGATGGCGGCGCGGCCGCAAGCGCTCACCTGCGACGGCGTTTCGCCGAACGAGCGGACGTTGATCACGGGATTCCACGGATTCGTATCGATGTCGAGGCAGGGCGCGAAATCGAGATTGAAGCCGAGCGCCAGGAGCCGCCGTGCCGTGCGCGTGGCGAGATCGCGGACGAGCGGCGGCCCGCCCGACGACCCCACGGCGCGGGCGGAGGGAGGCACCTCCCAGAAGTGGGAAAGGCGCGACACCAGGCCGCCCTCCTCGTCGATGGAGAGGAGCGCGGGAAGCTCGGGTGTTCCCAGGAGCGCGTGGAGCGCGCGCGTCATGGTCGCGGCGCCTTCGGCGTCGGCGTAGTTCTCGGAGAAGAGAATGGCGCCGGCGGGGCCGATACGGCGAAGGGCGGCCTCCGTCTCGGCGTCGAGCGACGTGCCCGGGACGCCGACGATCATCAGCTCGCCGAGGCGGTCGAGGACGCTCATTCGACCTCCACTTCCTCGAGCAGCTTCCGGTATCTCGCGTAGACGATCTGCGGCACGGTTCCGTTCTTCAGCCCTTCGAGCACCGTGCAACCCGGCTCCATCCGGTGCGTGCAGCCCCGGAAGCGGCAGGGAGGCGCGTTTCCGATTTCCGGAAAGACGTCCGCCGCCTCCGACACGTCCGTTTCGCCCAGCACCACGCTTCGCACGCCCGGTGTGTCGATGAGATAGCCCCCTTCGGGAAGCGAGTAGAGACGTGAACTCGACGTCGTGTGACGCCCCTTCTGATTCTTCGCGCTCACCTCGGCGGTGGCCGCGTCGGCGTTCGGCACCAGGAGACGAAGGAGCGACGATTTGCCGACGCCCGAATGCCCCACCAGCACCGACGCGTGCCCGATGAGTTGCCGCCTCAGATCCTCGATCCCGAAGCCGGTTGCGGCGCTCACGCGGATCGCCTCGAGCGGGATGCACGCCTCGGCCACGGCCCGGCGCGCTTCCTCCTCGGTGCCGAGATCGGCCTTGTTCAGGGCGAGGAGCGGCGTCATGCCGCCGCGGCGCGCCAGCAACGACCAGCGATCGACGAGCCCGGGACGGAAGGATGGCTCGTGGAGCGATGCGACGATCACCGCCTGGCTCGCGTTGGCGGCGATGACCTGCGTGCGCGAGTGAGGCCCGTGCGCGCCCGCCGAACGCTCGAGTCTCGTCTCGCGCGGCGCGATGACCACGATGCGCGGCGGTCCCGGCGGCGCTTCCTCGATCTCCACGCGGTCGCCGACGGCGAGCGTCGTGACGCGCGACCCCGAGGCCGCGGACTTCAGGCGGCCGGCGAGCAGGGCTTCGCGATGCGACGATCCGTCCCAGAGGATTGCGGTCTGCCCGAGGACCTGGGCGACGATGAGGGGTGGGTTGGTCACGCAAGGTCGAGCATAGGTCACCCCTCCCAGGGCGGCAAGCCTTCGTGCGCCAAGGGGGTAATGTCGCTGGTCCCAGCGTACCAGCGCCCTAGGCGTTGCCTCGGCATGCCCGCTCGCCGTAGACTCCCCGCCATGAGCCAATCATCGAACACCTTCACGTGCCCCCGTTGCGGCGAGCGACTGCCCGCCGGCTTCACCCGTTGCGACGCGTGCGGCGCCTACATCGTTCCATCCTCCGGCGGACACCAAGGGGGCCAGCAAAGCGGCCAGCAAGGCGGAGGCGCCAAGCCGCGTCAGCCGGCCAGGCACGCCCCACAGAGCAGCGCGGGACTCCCGCCCTGGGCCTTTCTCGTCATCGGATTGTTGGCTGGAGGCGTGGTCGGCTACGCGCTTCGGACCGCGGTGACGCCGCGCATGGAAGGGGGCGCTCCGAGGGGACCCGCCGACGTGATGGCGGGCGGCGGCATGGGCGGTGGCGACATGGGTGGCGGAGACATGGGAGGCGGCCCGATGGGCGGTGGCGCCATGGGTGGCGGAGACATGGGAGGCGGCCCGATGGGCGGTGGCGCCATGGGCGCGCCGGGCGGCATGCAGCAGTCGCAGATGCTTCCACAAGTTATCGAGGCGCTCGCGAAGTACCGAAACGTGCTCGCCGAAGATCCCACGAACGTCGAAGCGAACACCGGGATGGGAAACATGATGTTCGACTCGGGGAAGTGGGACAAGGCCGTGGAGTACTACACCACAGCACTGACCAAGGACCCCAAGAACGCCGACGTCCGCGTCGACCGAGCCATCTGCTACCACTCGCTCGGGCAGGAGGCGCAGGCCCTCGCCGATCTGAAACAGGTGACGCGCGAGCAGCCGACGCACAAGAACGCCTGGCTCAACCTCGGCGTCGTGGCGGGCGCGATGGGCGACAACAAGACGAACATCGCCGCCTGGGAGCAATATCTGAAACTCGACCCGTCGGGGCAGCACTCCGACGCGATCAAGAGCGAGCTGGCGAAACTGAAGTAGTCGGGAGGCCCGCGATCTTCGCCTCGATCGGGCCGAGCGCGCGCCGGAACAGGCTTTCCGGGTGCGAGCCCGACAGGGCGCGGCGGAGGGTCGTGAGGTCGTCGACGTCGTACCACGGCTCGAGAGAGGCGATCGTGGCGCCGATCGTGGCCGCGCGCTCGAGCGTCACGCGCGCCACGGCATCGCTGCTCCACGGGATACCCTCGAACAACCGCCACTCTGGTCGCGAGAGCCCGATGAGATAATAGCCGCCGTCCTCCGCGGGGCCGATCACGGCATCGTGCGCGCGAAGCGCCGCTTCGGCGGCGCGAAGCCGCTCGGCGGGAAGGGTGGGGCTGTCGGAGCCGATCGCGATCACCCGCGCCGCCCCCTGCTCGAAGAGGGCGGCGAATGCGGCCCGAAGCCGCTCCCCGAGATCGCCCGGGGCCTGGGCGCGCACCTCGACGCCGCGCGCTGCTACCCACGACGCGAGCGAATCGTCGAGCGCCCCGTCGAGAAAGAGCGTGAGTGGCGCCGCCGCGCCGCCCGCGAACGTGGCGATCGTCGCCGCAAGCGATGCGCGCGCGACCGTGGCGGCTTCTTCGGGCGTGAGGAGTGGCGTGAGGCGCGTCTTCACCCGTCCTGCCACCGGAGCCTTCGCGAAGAGCGCGACCGCGGCGCCTTCGGGACGGCTCACGATGCCTTCCGCCGCGCCGGCCGCTCGCTCGGCAGAGGCGGAAGCGGCCCGCCCGTCCTCCGCAGGTGGAAGATAATCTGCTGCAGATACCCGCGCCCGGGTCCGAGACGCCGCGACCACGCTTCCAGTTCCTCGTCGCGCGCGCGGCGGCGCCCCGTCAGCTCGAGCGTCGCGCGCCGAATCCAGCGATCGACGGGATAGGTGTCGAGCCGGTCGACGCCGAAGAGGAGGACGCAGTCGGCGATCTTGGGGCCGACGCCGGGAAGATCTTGAAGTCGAGCCCGGGCCTCTTCGATCGGCGCCACGCGGAGCGAGTCCCAGTCCCACCCGTCGCGCGCGATCCGGCGCGCGGCGCCGAGGACGTAGGGGGCGCGGAAGCCGATCCCCAGAGCGCGGAGGTCTTGTTCGCGCGCCCGCGCGAGCCGCTCCGGCGCAGGGAACGAACGCCGCGCGCTCCCCGCGATCGGTTCTCCCCAGCGCTCCGCCATTCCCTCCACGCCGCCCGCGATCTTCCGGACGTTCGAGGCGGCGGAGCAGATGAAGGAGACGAGAGTTTCCCACGGCTCCTGGCGGAGGAGCCGCATGCCGAGGAGGTCCCGAAAGCCGGGGAGCGCGGCGAGCTCGGCCGCGGGCGTTCCGGCGCCGGAGAGGTACTCCCGCGGGTTCTCGTCGAGGCGGAAGTAGCGACGAAGCGCCGCCGCGCCGGGGCTTTCGCCACGAATCTCTACCTGGATCGCTACCGGTGGAAGCCCCGAGGCAGAGGCGAGAATCTCCGCGCCCCCGACGACACCGCTCCAGAGGCCGGACGCACCGGTGCCGCCGTCGCGCCCCGCCGCACCGTCCCCGGCCACTGGCCGCCAGCGAAACGCCTGACCACAGGAAAACGTCAGCGGGAGGTCGAGCGGACCCAGGACTTCGAGCGTGTGGCGCTTGGAACGCATCCCACGAGCGTCGCGTCGAGCGCCGCCGGCCGTCAAGCGCTCCCTTCCCGTAGCCTCCGTCGTTGACCCCCTCTTCCCGCGCGTGGGAAACTGGCGGTCGGCCCATGAAAATCCGTCGACGACGTTCAACTCCGATTCCCATGCCGATCGCCGTGGCCCCGAGCCTCGCGATGCTAATCGCGACGTGTTTCGTCGCGACCCTCGCCGTGGCCCCCGCGGCTCACGCCGACGCCCCCGCGGCCTCCGCCGGCGTCTCGCCTCCCGCGACGGGCCACGCGGACGTCCATCTCGTCCGCTTCCTCGACGAGGTCTCGGAGACCGACCGGGCCCGCTTCGGGCCGCTCCACGATATCCGGCTCCGGCTCCAGCCCGGCTTCGTCGTTCTCGTTCGCCGCCAGGGCGACTTCGCGGCCATCCTCCCGATCGAGGCTCGCCCCGGCGCGTCCGGAGCGCCCGACTCGCTCCAGTACTTCTGGTACCTGGAGCGCGGCCCCTTCCTCTGGCTCGTCCCGAGGGGGCGCGACAAGGGGGTGCGGATCGTGGCCGACGGCGGCGACATCCAGTTCAACTCGTTCACACTCCGGTGGGGGAAGGGGGGAGATCGCGGTTGGATCTACTTCCCCGACGTTCCCGAGAACCGGGGCGTTCGCGTCTCGGTCGTGAGCGGCAATTCGGTCGATAGGGTCGATCCGCGTTCCACCCGCTACTGGGTCGAACTCGGCACCGACGGGGCCGGGGGGTTCTAGGGGACGATGTCGATCGTCGGCGCGCTGGGCGAGTGGGTGCGGAGCCTCTTCTTCGACAACATCGGGCTGAAGCTCGCCTCCTTCTTCCTGGCCCTTCTCCTCTACGCCCACGTCGTGACGGAGCAGCAGCGGGAGTCGATTCTCCAGATCCCGGTGGCCTTTTCCGGGCTCGCCGACACCCTGGCAGTGCGGGGCGATCCCCCCGACCACATCGGCGTGACGATCCGGGGAAAGTGGAAGGACCTGATCCGCCTCGGGCTCTCGAATCCGCTCCTCTCGGTCGACCTGAACGGAATCGGCCCGGGCCCCTACATCCAGGCGATCACCCCCGAGATGATGGCGACCCGCGCATTCCCACCCGAGTTGGCCAAGGTGCTCGAGGTGACCGCCATCGGCGACCCCGGCGAGGTCGCCCTCACGATCGAGCCGAAGGCGGAGAAGTGGGTGCCGGTTCGGGCCCGCCTCGCGGGCCAGACGGCCCCCGGGTGGCGCCTCGACGGGCCTCCGGTGGTATCTCCCGAGTCGGTCCTCGTCTCGGGTCCCCGGTCGGCGGTGGAGGCGGCCGACACCTTGAATACGCTTCCGGTTGACATCACCGAAGAACGCGCCAAAATCCAGCGCGAAGTCTCCGTGGACACCGGGACGGCGCCGCTGATCCCCGAACCGCGGCGAATCGTCGTCACGCTTCACCTCGCGCGCGCTCCAGTCGACAGCGCGGCGACACGGTGAGCGGGGCGCCCTATCAGCGATGGGAGGAGACCGAAAGGAAATGAAGCGAACGACCGATCCCCACTCCACCGGCAGCGTGATGGACTCTCCGTCCGCCTCCGGGGAAGGACTCCCCCGCCCGTTCGGCGGCCTTTCAGCCGTGCCGTCGAAGATCTTCTTCACGAAGGGCGTGGGCACGCACCGCGATCAGCTCCGGTCGTTCGAGTTGGCGCTCCGCGATGCGGGCATCGAGCGATTGAACCTCGTGCACGTCTCGAGCATCTTCCCACCTCACTGCAAGATCATTCCCAAAGACGATGGCGTGAAGCTGATCGCTCCCGGCAGCATCGCGTTCTGCGTCATGGCCCGGCAGGCCTCGAACGAGCGGGCGCGCCTCATCGCCGCCTCGATCGGTTGCGCCATTCCGGCCGACAAGAACCAGTACGGCTATCTGAGCGAGCACCACGCCTACGGCGAGACCGACGAGTTCGCTGGAGATTTCGCCGAGGACATGGCCGCCTCCATGCTGGCCTCCACGCTCGGCGTCGATTTCGACGAGAACGCTGCATGGGACGAGAAGGAGCAGGTCTTCAAGGTCGCGAGCGAGATCGTTCGCACGTTCAACGTCACGCAGTCGGCGGTCTGTTCGGGCAAGGGCTGGACGACCGTCGTGGCGTCCGGCGTGCTCATCTTCTAGCCGACTCGAGGCGACGTTACCGTCACTCCAAGGAGAATCGATGACGAAGCGCAGCATGCGCGGCGCGGCCGAACGCGCCGGTAGAACGATCCTCGCCCTCGGCGTTTCGCTGGGGCTCGCCTTCGGCGCGATGCCGCGCGCGACCGCCTACGCGGCCGACGCGCCGGCCGATTCGGCCAAGGCGAAGGACAACGAGAAGTCGAAGAAGTCGAAGAGCGCCAAAAAGGGAGGAACCGTGTCCGAGGGGACGAAGGCCGCGGCTGGCACCATGCCGGTCAAGCCGGCGGTGGAGCCGCAGCACGTGCAGGTGCAGCACATCCTCATCGGATTCGCGGGTTCGATCCCGGGGAAGGGGATCACGCGCACGAAGGAAGACGCGAAGAAACTCGCCTACGAAATTCTCGAGAAGGCACGGGCGGGCGCGGACTTCGACTCGCTGGTGAAGCAATATACCGAGGACTCGCCTCCGGGAATCTACGGCATGTCCGGCAAGGGCGTGGCGCCGGGCCCGGGTGAGTATGCGCGCGATGGAATGGTTCCGGCCTTTGGCAACGTCGGGTTCGCCATCAGCCCGGGGAACATCGGTATCGCGGACTACGACCCGGCGGCGAGCCCCTACGGCTATCACATCATCAAGCGTTTGAAGTAGGACGTTCGAAAGCCGGTCCCAGCCTCACGAACTGACGCGGGCGCTCCCGATCACGAATCGGGGGCGCCCGACGTCGTTTCGTCCTCGAGACCGAGCGAGCGGAAGACGAATTCGGCGATGTCGGTGAGGCTCTCCGGCGCGGTGCCGGCCGCTCTCTCTCTCTCTGCCCCTGCGCCCCACGCCGCGAAGAAGGCGGGATTCTTCGTGTGCGTTCCGACGCGCTCGTCCTCGAGGTTTCCGTGGTCGCTCACAACCGCGACGGTCGTCGAGTCGAGGTCGACATTCGAGAGCAGGGTCTGGAGCGTGCGGTCGAGGTCTTCCAGGCAGTGGAGGGCACGCGCTCGGTCCTGAGCGTGGCCCGCCCGATCGGTTTCGAAGTACTCGAAGAGCGTGAATGTGCGCGCGGCGCTCTCCCGCGCCAGGATCTCGCCCGCCTCCTCGGGGGAGCGAATCGGGAGGTCGTAGCCCCACTCCCGCATCCGCCAGTGAGTCAGATCGTGCACCACGGCGCGTCCCTCCACGAGGTCCTCCCAGGTGCGGAACGGTCGTCCCGACGCGAGGGTTGCGAGGGTGGTCGCCGACATCCGGCGCTCGGCCTCCGGGCGCTCGAAGAAGCGCGGCCCGAACGCGTTCAGGAAATCGGCCTCGGCGCCGGCGGCCACGACGCGCTTCAGGATCGAGTGCTCGAGGAGGATCTTTCGAAGCGTCGGCCCGGGAAATCCCGACATGTGATGTCCCAGCGCCACCGGCGCGTTCACGCCTGTCAGGATGGCGGTTTGCCCCGTGGCGCTCTGCGGAAGCCCCTTCACGCCGAGCGAAGCGTCGAGGCCGCTGGCGAGCGCCGGCGGCCCGGCCTCCGACTCGGGAACGCGCGCCTCGGTCAGGGCCAGCGTGGGAAAGAGGCCGGTGGCGAGGGGATTGAACGCGGGATCGTCAGCGCCGACGCCGAGCCCATCGATGAAGAAGAGGAGGAATCGCTGCGGCGCTCTGTTCATGACCGGCTCGTTGGGTTCGGACGGGGAAACGAAAAGGGAGCCATTCATCTAGCGTGCGGTCGGTGCAGGGCCGGCGACGCGGGGTCAGGACCGCGGCTAGGTGGCTCCCAATCGTTCGTTCCCCTTTGGACTAGGGCAACGGACGTGCCACAAGCGGCGTTCCCGAGGGCCGAAAATATGACAGTAACTATATGTATCATATACATTTAACGATGGTTGAATGGGGCCACCTTCACACCCCGGTCCGACCCCCCTCGCGGGGTCGCTCCTTGCACGCCCAAACGTTGCAATCGTCTGGTAGAACGAAACCTAACGCAGGAAAAGTGTTGACACCATCTTCCACGGGGCTAAAGTGGCGTCGCGCGTTCGAGTCGGGCTATGTACCGTACCGGCTCCATGTTAGGACACCGCGCGGCCAGATTCGCCAGGAGGAGCGGATGACCAAGGCAGATCTCGTAGACGAAATCGCCGAGCGCACCGGCCTCACCAAGAAGGACGTCGCGGATACGGTCGACGAATTTCTTCAGGCTGTTTCCCGTGCTCTGGCCACCGGCAAGCACATTGAAATCCGGGGCTTCGGAACGTTCAAGGTGAAGGATCGCAAGTCTCGTCTGGCGCGGAATCCGCGCACCGGCGAGTCGGTCCCCGTTCCGCCGCGCCGTGTGCCGGTCTTCAAGGTCTCGAAAGAGCTGAAGGACATCGTCGCCCAGATCTAGGGAGCGATCCCGAGAATTTCTGGTCGACGCGACTCCGGGGGAGAACGAAACGGGACGCCATCGAGCGTCCCGTTTCGCGTTTCCGAATCTTCCCTGCCGTCAGTTGCGGCGGTCCCGAAGGATCAGGAGTCGAACGAGTTGGAGGATCGCCGCCGTCGCCGCCGCCACGTAGGTGAGCGCGGCCGCGTCGAGCACCTTCTTGGCCCCGGCCTGCTCCTGCGGCGCCACGAGCCCGAGTCGATTGAGCTGCACGAGCGCCCGCCTGCTGGCGTCGAATTCGACGGGAAGCGTCACCATCTGGAAGAGGACGCCGAACGAGAAGAGGACGATCCCCACGTCGAGAAGACTCACGCCCCCGAACTTCAGTCCCGGCAGGAAGAGAAGCCCCGCCAGGATGAAGACCCACGAAAGGCTCGTGCCGATGTTCGCCAGGGGGAAGATCGACGTTCGGAACTGGAGCGGCGCGTACCCCTCGGCGTGCTGGATCGCGTGCCCCACCTCGTGCGCCGCCACCGCGACGCCCGCGATCGAGGGCTCGTGGTAGTTGTTCGGCGAGAGGCGGACGCGCTTGTGCATCGGATCGTAGTGATCGGAGAGGAATCCCTCGCCCAGCTCCACGCTCACGTCGTTGATGCCGTTCTGGCGAAGGATCATCTCGGCGATGTCCTTGCCGGTCCGGCCCCCGGAGGCCTGGATCTCGCTGTACTTCCGATACGTCGATTGGACCTTCATCTGGGCATAGAACGCCAGGATCATGCCCGGGATGAGGAGAATCATCGTAGGGTCCCAGAATCCGAACATCGTTTGGAGACCTCCTTGAGAGTTCCGTGGAACGGTTCGGCGGACCGCACCCCTTATACTCCGCCATGGGGCCGGGCGTTCCGAAACCGATTGGTATTGAGACTAGCATCGGGGGTCCCTCGATTCAATCGAAGGGAGATTGTCTGACAACGAGTTACGTCGATCTTCGAAGCGACACGGTGACGAGACCGACCCCGGCCATGCGCCGCGCCATCGCGGAGGCCGAGGTGGGCGACGACGTCTTGGGCGACGACCCGACCGTGCGGCGCCTGGAAGAGGAGACGGCGGCGCTTCTTGGCAAGGAGGCGGCCCTCTTCGTTCCGAGCGGCTGCATGGGGAACGAGATCTCGGTCGCGGTTCACACGAAGCGCGGCGAACGCATCGCACTCGACCCCGATTCTCACATGGTCGGGACCGAGGCGCGCGCCATCACCGAGATGCTGGGCCGGAGTTTTCACTTCCTCGAGGGGAGCGATCGCGGGCGGCTCGATCCGGCAGCGGTGGCCGCGCTCGCGGGTCTGGGCGGCACGAGCGCCGGCGCCACCGCCGATGCCGGCACACGAATCGCGCTCGTCGAGGCGGAAAACACCGTCAATTTCAAGAACGGCGCTATCTATCCGCTCGAGCGGCTCCGGCGCGTGCGCGAGGCGGCGACCGGGCTCTGCCTGCCGCTCCATCTCGACGGAGCGCGTCTCTGGAACGCGACCGCCGCGTCGGGCGTGCCGCTCTCCGATTTCGCGGCGTGCGCCGATTCGGTGATGGTCTGCTACTCGAAAGGCCTCGGCGCGCCGATCGGATCGGCCCTCGCCGGGAGCGCGGCCTTCATCAAGGAAGCGCGCGCGGTCCGGAAGATGTTCGGTGGCGCGCTGCGGCAGGTCGGCATCGTGGCCGCCGGAGCGCTCCACGCGATCCGCCACCATCGCGATCGCCTTCCCGAGGATCATCGCCGCGCGCGCAGGCTGGCCGATGCGCTCGCCGGGATTCCGCCCTTCGCCATCGATCCCAACGAGGTCGAGACGAACATCGTGATCGCGAGGGCCACGCGCGAGCCCGGCAAGATCGGCGCGTTCATCGAGGCCGCGAAACGGCGGGGTGTCCTCGTGCTCGCTCTCGGCGGGCCCGACACGATTCGCGCCATCACCCACCTCGACGTCGACGACGCCGGGATCGAGCGCGCGGTCACCGCGTTTCGCGAGGCGGCGGCCGAGACATGGGGGCGGACGACGTGAACGAACCCGAGGTGCCCGCGGGCACGCTCTACCTCGTCGCCACGCCGATCGGAAACCTCGACGACTTCTCCCCGCGCGGGCAGCGCGTTCTCGGAGCGGTCGACGTCATCGCGGCGGAGGACACGCGCCACACGGGCCGGCTCCTCTCCCACTTCGAGATTCACCGCCCCCTCGTCTCCTATCATGACCACAACAAGGATCGCCGCACGCCCGAGCTGATCGAGCGGCTTCGAGCCGGGGAGGCGATCGCCATCGTCTCCGACGCGGGGTCGCCCGGCATCTCCGACCCGGCCTTCACGCTCGTCCGCGCCGCCGTCGAGGCGGGGCTCTCCATCATCGCGATCCCCGGGCCGTCGAGCGCCCTCTGCGCGCTCGAGATTTCGGGGCTTCCCACCGACCGCTTCGCGTTCGAGGGATTCCTTCCGCGGAAGTCGGGCCGGAGGCGCACCCGCATCGAGGAGTTGCGCCCCGATCCCCGGACCCTCATCTTCTTCGAGTCGCCCCATCGGCTTCGGGCGACGCTCGCGGATCTCCTGGCGGGGATGGGCGACCGCCCCGCTTCGGTCTCGCGCGAGCTGACGAAGAAGTTCGAGGAGACGCGCCGGGGGCCGCTCTCCGCCCTCGCCCAGTGGGCCGAGGAGCGATCCCCGCGCGGTGAGTTCGTGATCGTGGTCGGGGGCGCGCCGCGCCCGAAGCGCGGCCGCGACGACGACGACGATGACGAGGAGGAGAACGAGTGACGGGTTGGAAGGACCAAGGACGATCGATCTTTCGCCCGATCGCGGGCGCGCTCGCGAAGCGGGGCGTGAAGCCGGACCATCTCACGATCGCGGGGCTCGCCTTCTCGATCCTGGCGGCGCTCCTTCTCTCACGGGGCGATTTCCTGGCGGCCGCGTTGCTCATCGGCCTCTCCGGGCTCTGCGACATGATGGACGGCGACGTGGCGCGCGCGACGGACGCGTCGAGCAAGTTCGGCGCGTTCCTCGACTCGACCCTCGACCGGATCGGGGAGGGAGCGCTCTTCGCGGGGCTCGCGGCCTACTACTTCTCGCGCGCCCAGGGGGGCGCGCTCTGGATCCAGGGAGAACTCGAGGCCGGCGCCCGATGGGGCGACCCCGAGGGACGGACGCTGGCCTTCCTTGCCCTGGCGACGCTCATCCTCTCCTTCATGGTTTCCTACACCAGAGCCCGGGCCGAAGGGCTCGGCCTCGAGTGCAAGGTCGGGATCATGGAGCGCCCCGAGCGGATTCTCCTGCTCGGGGCCGGAACCCTTTTGGGACAACGGTTTATGCCGGGAGTGCTGGGTCTGCTCTTCCTTTTGACCCTCGTCACGGTGGGACAGCGCGTGTATCATGTCCGCCGGTTGACCAAAGGGGAACCATCCGGAAATGGAGGGTCGAAGACTCATGGGTAAGATCCGCGTCGGCATCATCGGTGTCGGCAACTGCGCGTCGTCGCTCGTTCAGGGCGTTCACTACTACCGCAATGCCAAGGACACCGATTTCGTGCCCGGCCTGATGCACGTCAATCTCGGCGGCTACCACGTCCGCGACATCGAGTTCTCCGCCGCGATCGACATCGATCGCAACAAGGTCGGCAAGGACCTCTCGGAAGCCATCTACACCTGGCCGAACAACACCTACAAGTTCGCCGACGTGCCCCGCTCGGGCGTCCCGGTCGCGCGCGGCATGTTGCACGACGGCCTCGGCAAGTACCTCTCCCAGATCATCCACAAGGCACCGGGCCAGACGGCCGACATCGTGCGCCTTCTCAAGGACACGAAGACCGACGTCGTCATCAACTACCTCCCGGTCGGCAGCGAGGAAGCCACGAAGTGGTACGTGGAGCAGATCCTCGAGGCCGGTTGCGCCTTCGTGAACGCCATCCCGGTCTTCATCGCTCGCGAGAAGTACTGGCAGCGCCGCTTCGAGCAGAAGAAGCTCCCGGTGATCGGCGACGACATCAAGTCGCAGGTCGGCGCCACGATCGTCCACCGCGTCCTGACGCGCCTCTTCCGCGAGCGCGGCGTGAAGCTCGAACGGACGAGCCAGCTGAACGTGGGCGGCAACACCGACTTCCTGAACATGCTGGAGCGCGAGCGCTTGGAGTCGAAGAAGATTTCCAAGACGAACGCGGTCACCTCCATGCTCGACTACGACATGGGCGCGAAGAACGTCCACATCGGACCGAGCGACTACATCGAATGGCTCGACGACCGCAAGTGGGCCTACATCCGTCTCGAAGGCCGCACGTTCGGCGACGTTCCGCTGAACATCGAGATGAAGATGGAAGTGTGGGATTCGCCGAACTCGGCCGGCGTCATCATCGACGCGGTCCGCTGCGCGAAGCTCGCCCTCGACAACGGTCTCTCGGGCGCCCAGATCGCGCCCTGCGCCTACTTCAAGAAGTCGCCGCCGGTGCAGATCCCGGACGACCAGGCCCACACGATGGTCGAGGAATACATTCAGAAGTACGGCTGGAAGGGCGCCAAGAAGAAGGCCAAGGCCGCGCCGAAGCGCGTCAGCGCTCCGAAGCGCCGCGGCCTGAAGAAGGCGGCGCGGAAGAGCGCGTAAGACCCGCGCCGGTGCCGGGCCTCTTCGTCACCCTCGAGGGGATCGAGGGGTCCGGAAAGTCGACGCAGGCGGAGCGCCTGAAAGGCTCCCTCGAGTCGGAGGGGATCGTGGTGGTGCGGACCCGGGAGCCGGGCGGCACCCCGTTCGCCGAGCAAATTCGTAAGTTGGTCCTGAATCTGGGCGAGGAGCCGGTCTTTCCGGAGACCGAGCTCCTCCTTTTTTTGGCTGCCCGGGCGCAGC
>Ga0315278_10000614_pt1 | contig 31624 bp, 34 predicted proteins | sample YL17G06_0_MG_FD_203880 | JGI IMG/M metagenome (GOLD analysis project Ga0315278, IMG submission 203880) | Sediment microbial communities from Yellowstone Lake, YNP, Wyoming, USA - YL17G06_0 | ecosystem: Environmental > Aquatic > Freshwater > Lake > Sediment | place: USA: Wyoming | collected... | reverse complement strand
TGGCGCCCCCCGCTTGGGACCTAGTGAAGCAATAGACGCCGTATGCCCCATCGCAGTACGCTGGTTGGAGGTCGTGAAGCGCATGATAGGGACTGAGAGGAAGATCGATGATTGAAGGCAAGCGAATCCTCATCACCGGAGGAGCGGGTTTCATCGGCTCGACGCTCACGGGCCGGCTACTGGACCACAACCGCGTGACCATCTTCGACAATCTGGCAAGAAACTCCTTGAAGGACAGACCGTTCAGAAAGCACACAAACCTTGTTGTCATCGAGGGGGATGTTCTGGACTTCGAAGCAGTCTGCGGGGCGGCGGAAGGCGCTGACATCATCGTGCACTGTGCGGCCATCGCGGGCATCGATACGGTAATCAAGAAACCCGTCGCCACCATGCGGGTGAACATGATCGGGTCTGCGAACGTTCTGGAAGCGGCCTCGCGGCTGCCGCGCTGTGACCGAGTCGTCTGCTTCTCGACTAGCGAAGTGTTCGGCCAGCACGCATTCCGCTCATCCGAGACAGATAAGACCGTGATGGGGAAAGTTGGAGAGGCTCGCTGGACCTATGCTGTCAGCAAGCTGGCCGAAGAACACCTGGCAATTGCGTACTACCAGGAGAGGGGACTCCCTGTCACGGTGCTGCGGCCATTCAACGTGTATGGCCCTGGCCAGGTCGGCGAAGGGGCCCTGAAGGCGTTCGTCTTGCGCGCGCTTCAAAACGAACCCATCGAGGTCCACGGCGATGGAACGCAGATCAGGGCTTGGTGCTATGTGGATGACATGGTCGACGGCGCACTGCTTGCCATGGAGCACCCGAGGGCTGTTGGTGAATCCTTCAACATCGGGAACCAGCGGGCCGTGGTGACGATCTACGGCCTCGCCAACACGGTGATACGCGTTCTCGGATCCCGATCCCCCGTCCTCTTCACCCGTAGAGACTACATGGATGTCGAACTGCGGATCCCTGCGGTGACCAAGGCACGAGACGTGCTGGGTTTCGAAGCCAGAGTCGACCTCGAGGAGGGCATCGAACGGACGGCCGAATACTACCGGAGGTGCCCCCCCTCGTGATCCGCTTGACCATTCCGTCAATAGATGAGGAGGACTTCCAGGCTGTCCGTGACGTTCTGTCCACGGGGTATCTCGTCCAGGGGCCGCGGGTCGCCGCGTTCGAAGCCAACCTGGGCGAGTACATCGGTATTCCACACGCAGTGGCCGTTAGCAGCGGCACTGCAGCTCTGCACCTCTCCCTCTTGGCTTTGGGAATCCGCCCGAACGACCTCGTCGTCACGACCGCCTACTCTTTTCCTGCCACAGCCAACGTGGTTGAGCTGTGTGGGGCCCGACCGGTCTTCGTTGACATCTGCCCGGACACGTTCAACCTCGACCCCCACAGCCTCAAACAGACGCTCAAGCCATTGATGACGAGTCGGAAGACCGCCCGGCGAGTTCGGGCGATCATCCCCGTGCACGCGTTCGGCCAGCTCGCGGACATGCCAACGATCCAAGCTGTGGCATCGCAGTACGGAGTTCCTGTGGTGGAAGACGCAGCCTGTGCTCTGGGCGCGCGTCTGGCCGACCGCCAAGCAGGCACCTGGGGAGCGTTGGGGTGCTTCAGCTTTCACCCTCGCAAGGCGATTACGACAGGAGAGGGCGGCCTCATTGTCACGGCGGACTCTTCCCTCGCGCGACAACTGCGCACCCTCCGCAACCATGGTCAGGCTTCTGACGCGCCCTCACCGGACTTCATCCTCCCAGGTTTCAACTACCGAATGACCGAGTTCCAGGCAGCCCTAGGGTGCGTCCAACTCAGCAAACTTGACCGGATTGTCGCAAAGCGCCGTTTGCTCGCAGAGTCCTACAGCAGACTCTTGCGGGAATCGGGGTTCCAGACACCCGTTGTCCTTGAGGGGAGTGAGTCCGTCTTCCAGTCTTACGTCGTTCTCGTGCCTGAGGCGTTGGCTCAACACCGAGACACCTGCATCCGCTACCTGCGCGAGCGTGGGATCGAGGCCACAATCGGAACGTGGCACATCCCTATGACAACGTACTTCCACACTCGGTACGGACACAAGGCAGGGGACTTCCCGGTTACGGATCAAGTCTTCGCTCGTTCGCTCACCTTGCCTCTACATGAGAAACTGCAGGATTCGGAACAAGAGCATATCGTGAGCGCGCTGAGAAGCTGGACATCTGTCAATGCTGGAAGAGGAGAGCCATGACCCCCACTGCGCGAGATCATGCCGCCGACATCCTTCGCAAAGGTGGCATAGCCAATCCCTTCCGGCTACCCGGTCTAATCCGAGAGGCAATCGCTCGCCTGAGGCTCGATCTCGATGGGTTCGTTGTACTCACGGAAGCAGCGAGCGGCCCGTTTGTCGTCACACCCATCCTAGCTGCTCTGGCAGGAGCTGGGCGGGTAGTAGGACTAACCCGTGACTCCTGTTACGCCTCAGCCGGACGCGTTGTTGAGCAGACCCGCGCTCTGGAAGTGCTCTGCGACATAGGAGACAGTGTCGAGATCATCACAAAGCGAACGCGCGACCACTTTGCAGAGGCGGACTTGGTCACCAATCTCGGCTTCGTCCGACCGATTGATGGCGAAGTCATACAAGTCATGAAGCAGACTTGTGTCGTCTTGCTGATGTGCGAAGCCTGGGAGAGCCGCCCCGGGGACGTCGATCTCGTGGAGTGTCAACGAAAGGGGATCCGCGTCGTCGCCACAAACGAAGGCCCCACCGGGGCGGACGTGTTTCCCTATGTGGGTCTGCTGGCGCTCAAGTTGCTGCTTGACTCGCAGATTGAGGTTTACAGGAGCAAGATACTGATCGTGAGCAGCGACGAGTTCGGCCCGGTAATCAGGGAACGCTTGTCTCAGTCTGGTGCAGATGTGGAACTAACCTCGTCGCTGCAAGCCTCCAATAGCCTTGTGGGAACGAATGCCTTGGTGGTGGCAGACTACACGAGGACCGACATGATCGTGGGGCCAGCGGGAGACATGACAGCTTCAGAGCTCGCGCAGGCATCGCCAGGAATAGCACTGGTCCCGCTAGCCGGATGGGTGGATGTTCCCAGTCTGATCGGTTCCGGCGTCACGGTCTATCCCGCCGTCGCAACGGGACCTAGACGCATGGCAAGGACTCTTGCTGAGCTAGGTCCGCGGCCTGTGGTCGAGCTGCATGCAGCGGGCCTGAAGGCGGGAGAGATTGCGGCGCGTGGCGGAGACAGTGCCTTGGTACAGTGGGTCGTGCAGGAATGAAGGTCTGTGCTCTGGGGAGGACGAGGATGCTCTGGAACAGCATACGTGCACTCTCGCAGAATGGTCATCAGATCCAGTTGATCGCTACCTGCCGCGCGGCCCCTGAATACGACGTGAGAGAGTCGGACTTCGAAAAGCTGGCAACGGAACTCGGAGCAGCCTTCATGGTGACTCAAGACCTCAATGCTCCAGAGTCGCTCCGCGCCTTGCGATCTGCAGGGAGCGACATCGCGATTAGCATCAACTGGATAAACATGATTGGATCAGAGGCGTGCTCCGTGTTCCCTCACGGGATTCTGAATGCACACGCTGGTGACCTGCCACGCTACCGTGGCAACGCGCCTGTCGCCTGGGCGATACTCCAGGGGGAATCGCGTATCGGGATTACCATTCACGTGATGTCTCCGCATGAGCTCGATGCCGGACCTGTCGTTCTGAAGGACTACTATCTTCTTTCCGATGACACGTACGTCGGGACCGTTTTCCGCGACCTGGAACAGCGCATCCCCGACATGTTTGTAGACGCTCTCAGAGGACTCGAGGCAGGCTCCAGCGTCCCACAGCCCCAGCCATTGGATCCAGCGCTTAGCTTGCGCTGCTACCCGCGCAAACCCGAGGACGGACTAATCCACTGGGAAAGACGTGCAGCAGACATCGCCAGACTAGTGCGCGCAAGTGCGGAGCCTTTCCCAGGAGCTTTCACCTACCTGCGTGGACAGCGCCTGGTAGTATGGCGCGCACGCGCTGAACAGTGGCCTTTCCCTGCACTTGCCGTACCTGGACAAGCCATCTGGCGTAACCCCGAGCGCGGCGAAGTGGGTATCGCAACTGGCGAAGGGGTCATCACCCTTGAGCAAGTACAGATAGCGGAAGGCCCACGTTGTCGGCCGACGGAACTAGTCAGAAGCTTGCGCGACAGACTAGGCATGCTGCCGCTGTGTATCTAGCGGGATGGAACTGACAGGATTGGTCCGAATCTGCATGTTCAGTAACCTCTTTCCCCCGGTGGTAAGCGGGTCATCAACTCAATCGTGTGCATTGGCTCGAGAGCTCGTGAGGCGAGGCCACTCCGTGACGGTCATCACGACACACCTTGACTACAACACTGCCAGACACGAGGTCGTTGATGGAGTAGAGATCTATCGGCTGCCTTGCCTGCGAGTCCCCAAGACGCCTCTCACTCTGAGCTTTCCTTGGGTGAACCTCACCTTCACTCCCGCGAACCAGCAGCGCATCCAAAGGATCGTCCGGCAGCACCGTCCTGACGTTCTCCATCTTCACAATCACATCTTCGACCTTGGGCTCAGCGCGTCCCGCATCTCCAAGAGACTGCACATCCCCATGGTGCTCACGATCCACACTGTTCTCAAGCACCCCAACCCTGTTCTTAACGTTTTCCTGTCCTGCGCCGACCGTCTCTTGATTCGCCCTGGCGTGGTCGCTCGAGCCAGCGCGATCCTCTGCCCAGATCTGAACATTCAGACATACGTGGCCGACGCCTACAGACGTCCCAATGAGCCCATCGTGCCCTACGGGGTTGAGGAGACAGGGCCCGCAGCGCCGGCCCTCGTGTCTCACTACCGGGAGAAGCACGGGCTGGAGGGCAAGCACGTCATCCTCTCACTGGGGCATGTTCACGCGATGCGCAACAGGAGAGATCTCGTGGAGGCGATGCCCCTAGTACTGAGACGCCTCCCGAGCGCTGTCCTCCTGATCGTAGGGGAGGTGGCGACAAAGACGACGGGCGAACTGGCACGGAAGCTCGGCGTGGAAAGCTCAGTTGTCTTCGCGGGAGCAGTCCCTCACGTGCACGTCTCGGCATTGCTTGAGCTCGCTGATCTTGAGGCGCATTGGCTCGACCAGGAGATCCCGGAGAAGACCTCGCTTGGCATCGCCTCTCTGGAAGCCATGGCAGCCGGAAAGACAGTCCTTTCCGCCGCAAACCCCAACACATACGGAGAAGGCACTCTTCGGAACGGAGAGAACCTCTTCATCGTCGAGCCTGGAAGGCCCCGGGAATTGGCAGACACCATCGTGAAGCTCCTCGAAGACCCTGCCAGGCGACAGGCCATCGGAGACAACGCGCGCAGGACGATTCGTGAGTCGTTTTCCTGGGATGCGGTCTGCTTGAGGACGATAGAGGTGTACGCGCAGGCAGTCAGAGGCGGCAGGTGAAGCGAGCGTTTCGTCTCCTTGGCGTCACGGTCGGGATCGGTCTTCTCATCTGGGTTGCGCGGCGCTTCGATCTGCCCGCAACTGGGCGCATCATCGCGGAGGCCCGCTACCTCTACCTTCTCCCGCTGAGCCTGTTGCTTGGCGGAAGCTATCTCCTTCGCACGCTACGTTGGCGTACGTTGTTCCCCGGTCCAAACAGACCTCGCCTAGGAAGCCTATTCGGCGCCTTGATGAGCAGCTACCTGGTGAACAACGTCCTGCCTGCCAGAGCGGGAGACCTTCTTCGCGCCTATCTCTTGGGACAGCGAGAGGCTACTAGCAAGAGCCAAGCCCTTGGGACCGTGGTGGTCGAGAGAGTCGTCGACTTGAGCGTAGCCCTTCTTCTGCTCGTCGTCGTTTTGGCTTTCTCCGCGCTGCCCGAGAACTTGGACGCAACGGCAATTGCTGGCGGAATCGCTTGCAGTGTCCTGGTCGCAGGGCTCATCTTGGTGAATTCTGCCGGCCCACGTGTTGTCGCATCCCTCGTCCGGGGGCTCCATTTCCTTCCGATCCACACTCGCACGCGTATCGAACAGGTGGCACTTCGTCTCGTCGCTGGGATGTCGACCCTCCGCGGTCCGGGCCGCCAAGCCCAGTTTCTCTCATTCACAGCGCTAGTCTGGTGTACGGAGCTGTCGGTCGTCTGGCTCACAAGCAGCATGTTTGGTCTAGCGCTCCCTCTTCACGGCGTGCTCCTTGTGATGCTGGCAGTCGCGATTGGGACTTCCGTGCCTGCAGCTCCGGGCTACATTGGCACATACGAGTTCTTCGGGACAAGTGCCCTAGCCGCTCTTGGCGTGACCGGCGACAAGTCCTTAGCGTTCATCATCACCCTGCACGCGGTGACTTTCCTCGGAGCGAGCGTCGTGGGAGCAGTCTGCCTCGGAGGCCAGCGTTGGCAGAAGAGACAAGCTCACGACGATCCCCATGCGACGGAGTGATACGTCATGCGTCTGGAAGAATCGCTGGCGTATCTGTATCCTGTCTGGGGCCAGCGTCTGCCCTTCGTCGGACCTCACCGTGGGCCTTGACCAACCCCGACGCCTCCCAGAGAATGGGTCAGCGAAAATCGCAGAGGCAGGCAGAGCACCTATCGCAGCGTGGGGAGGGAGAACAATCCCATGAGAGCGCTGGTCCTAGGCGGCGCAGGGATGCGCGGCCATAAGTTGTGGCAGGTTTGCTCGACTCGCTTTGAGACGTGCGTCACGGGGCGCGGCCGTCCCAAGTCCTATTTCAGCCCTCGTCTCTTTGACCGAGAGCACTTGATCGGCTGGATGTCTGCAGAGAACCTCGAGAGCGTCGAGCACGCGCTCGGCGGGGTTAAGCCCAATGTCGTGGTCGACCCCAATGGGATGCCTAGACAAGCTCCGGACGCGAGGGAGCCCCCAACACTGGACGTCCTGGCGCTGTTGACGGAGAAGGGCTGCCGCGTGACGTATCACGACCCCCACGTGCCGTCGCTCTGCCACATCGACAACTCCTGGACGTCGGCGCCGCTAAGTGCGGAGAACCTGCACGGCGCGGACTGCATGGTGATTACGACCGATCACTCGGCCTGCGATTGGGATTTGGTTGTGCGGAATGCCCCCCTGGTCTTCGACACACGGAACGCGACGCGCGACGTGCGGGTCGAGCGTTCGCACGTCGCCCTCCTGTAATGCCGCAAGACGAGACCGCTCTCTATCTCGTGACCGGCGGCGCGGGATTCATCGGGTCGCACCTCGTGGAAGCGCTGCTCACGGAGGGCCAGCGGGTTCGCGTCATCGACGACCTGTCTACCGGACGAATCGCCAACATCGAGCCGTTCCTCGAGAAGATCGACTTCCGCGAGGCGTCTCTGCTCGACCTGGGCGCCGTCCACTCCGCCATGCAGGGAGTAGAGTACGTGCTGCACCAAGCGGCGCTCTCGTCCGTCCCGCGTTCCGTCCGCGACCCACTGCCGACCAATCGGGTGAACGTCGAGGGAACGTTGAACGTGCTTTCCGCTTCGCGGGACGCGAAAGTCCGCCGGCTGGTGTACGCCTCCTCTTCGTCGGTGTACGGCGATCCTCCGGTGGCCCAGAAGACGGAGACCCTGCCGCCCATGCCCTTCTCTCCCTACGCGGTGAGCAAGCTGGCGGCCGAGCAGTACTGCCAGGTCTTCCACAGGGTGTACGGCCTCGAGACCGTTTGTCTTCGTTACTTCAACGTCTTCGGACCTCGGCAGGACCCGCAGTCCGAGTACGCCGCCGTCGTCCCCAGATTCGCCACCGCGCTCTTGGAGGGTCGGCGCCCTGTCATCTACGGGGACGGAGAGCAGTCGAGGGACTTCACCTACGTCTCGAACGTCGTCGTCGCGAATCTCTTGGCGCTGCGAGCCGACGGCGCGGCTGGCGAGGTGTTCAACATCGCGGGGGGAGAGAGGATTACGGTGAACGAACTCGCCGCGATCCTTGCCCAGCTGACGAACCGGGCGCTCGAACCCGTCCACGAACCAAAGCGTGCCGGTGATGTGGAGCACTCGCTCGCCGACATCTCGAAGGCCGGCCGGATTCTGCGGTACGTGCCGGGCGTTCGCGTGCGCGACGGCCTGGCACGTGCCGTTGTGTGGTATTCGCCGCGATGACGCAGGACTCCGCCCACCCTCTCAAATCGGCAGCTTCGCAGGGGGCACCCTCAAAGCCAATCCGCCAGAGCGCTTGGGACCCCTCGGCCGACGTCGTCCGCGTCGCCGCAGTGGCTATGGTCGTCGTCCTCCACGTTGCCGCCGGTCTCCTCTACCAGTTCGGGCGGATCCCCGCGAGTTGGTGGTGGACGGCGAATGCGATCGACTCGTTGATGCGCCCGGCCGTTCCCCTGCTAGTCATGGTGAGCGGAATGCTGCTCCTTGGTGAGGGCAAGGACCCGCGGCTGTGGCCATTCGCCCGCAGGCGCGCCGAACGCGTCCTCGTGCCTCTCCTCGCCTGGGGGAGTCTCTACTACGCCTGGAGTGTCCGCGCTGGAGAGGCAGCTCTCTCCTGGAAGTCAGTCGCAGCAGCTTTCATCCAAGGACCGATCTACTACCACCTCGGCTTCCTGTACATGCTGCTCGGGCTCTATCTGGCTACCCCGATTCTGCGCGTCTACGTGCAGAAGGCTTCGCGCAGCAATCTGCGCTACTTCCTTATCCTGTGGCTCGTGGCGGCGAGCTTGGCGCCGACCTTCACCCGGTTCAGCCACATCTCAATCGGGGTCCCCTTCGTCGTCACGACAGGGTTCGTCGGCTACTTCGTGCTCGGTCACTACCTCCGTAACGTCAAAGTCCGGGGCCCGAGCCGATTGGCGACGCTCGGTCTCTTCTGTGCGCTGGCCGCCGTGACAGCCTGGGGTACGTTCGGACTCACGTCGAGAGCCTCGGGTACTCTGGACGAGACTCTGTACGCGTACTTGAGCCCCAACGTCGTGCTCATGGCCGCGTGCGCCTTCCTTCTCTTGCGCTCTCTTCCACTCGCCCCGCGCGCATCCCGCGCCGACTCATGGGCGCGCCGTGCCCTCCGATTCCTGAGCCGGGTAAGCTTCGGCGTCTACCTCATTCACCCCTTCGTCCTCGAGGCCCTCGGAAGCGGAGCCCTCGGGGTTTCGCTCACAAACGCGACGATTCACCCGGCGTTCGGTATCTGCGCCACGAGTATGGCAACCCTCATCCTGTCTCTTCTCGGAGTCGCCGTCCTGCGGAAGATTCCGGTCGTGCGTCAGTTGCTTGTCCCAGAATGAGTACGCCGCAGGCCTGGTCGCGGGCCCTGCGCACCACGGTCCCGCTGTTCAGCTCGTCTCCTTCCAGGTAGAATCTGGACGGAGATTCGAGGTTGATAGCTGAATTCCGCCGCCTGTACGAGCGCGAGAGGCCGGCGCTCGAAGGAAGGGCGAGCGAGACACGAGCCGAGAGGAAAGGAAAGCCATGAGAGAGGTTCGCGGGGGCGACGCTCAAGCCATCCGAATCGCACCCCCTCGCGGCTGGGGGTTCCCCAATCTCGCCGAGCTGTGGCACGCACGCGAGCTGGTCTACTTTCTGGTCTGGCGCGACATCAAGGTGCGTTACAAGCAGGCGGTGCTTGGAATCGCCTGGGTCGTGTTCCAGCCGATTGCGACCGTAGCCATCTTCAGTCTCTTCTTCGGCCGGCTGCTTCGTGTGCCCTCTGGGGATTTGCCCTATCCGGTTTTCGCCTTTGCTGGACTTCTCCCCTGGTCGTATTTCTCGGCCTCTCTCTCGCGGGCCACTGGAAGCCTGGTAGGCAACGCGAACCTGTTGACCAAGGCCTATCTGCCAAGAATGGCGATCCCACTGAGCTCCGTGCTGTCAGGGCTGATCGACACCGGGATTTCGTTTCTAGTCTTGGTGGGGCTGATGCTTCTCTACCACGTGCCCTTGACGTTCACGGCATTCATGGCCATCCCGTTCCTGGTGCTGGCAACGCTGGCAGCACTCGGCTTCGGCCTGTGGTTTGGGTCCTTGAATGTGCGGTACAGAGACGTTGGACATCTCGTCCCTTTCCTCGTCCAGATCTGGATGTACCTGACTCCCGTCATCTACGCGAGTACGCTGATCCCAGAGAGGTTCCGCTTTCTCCTCGCGCTGAACCCGATGACCCTTGTTGTCGAGGGGATCCGATGGTCTCTCCTCGGGCAGACTCTGACCACTACGGGGGCGCCATGGGCCCTGGCGCTCTCACTTGGGATTACCGCTTCTGTTCTGGTGAGTGGCCTCGTCTTCTTCGCCAAGGTCGAGAAGTCGTTTACGGATGTGGTGTAGCCATGAGTGACGTAGCCATTCGAGCCGAAAACCTGAGCAAGCGGTATCGAATCGGACAGCCATCGGGGTACGGGATGCTACGGGAAGCGCTTGCCGATTGGGCTCGCAGGCGAGGCCGGCGGCGAGCCAATGACGAGGGCGATGAGGCCGACCACGTCTGGGCTCTCAGGGATGTCTCATTCGACGTCCGCCATGGCGAGGTCTGGGGAATCGTGGGGCGCAATGGCTCAGGAAAGAGCACGTTGCTCAAGATCCTGAGTCGCGTGACAGCGCCTACCGAAGGCTACGTGGAACTTCACGGACGCGTAGGCTCGTTGCTCGAGGTCGGCACAGGATTCCATCCCGAGCTGACCGGACGAGAGAACATCTACCTGAGTGGCACGATTCTCGGGATGAGCGCTCGCGAAATTCGCAAGAGGTTCGATGAAATCGTGGCTTTCGCGGAGGTAGAGAGGTTTCTTGACACGCCAGTCAAGCGGTACTCAAGCGGAATGCACGTGCGTCTTGGATTCTCGGTCGCAGCACATCTTGACCCCATGATTCTGCTTGTGGATGAAGCTCTTGCAGTCGGGGATGAGGCGTTCCGCAAGCGGTGCTGGACGTACATCAGAGGGCTTCAAGAGAACGGGCGAACCATCCTGCTTGTGACGCACTCCTTGCCGATAGTCGTTAGCCTGTGTTCGCGCGCTGCCATCCTTGAAGAGGGGCGGCTCACTGCGGTCGGTGCACCCCGCGAAATCGTGAACAGATACCTTCACGGTGTGTCTGAGGACGGCAAGGGCTCCCTTGCTGACGACTCTAAGAGGGGAGGCAGCGGCCGCGCCACGGTTCTGGGTCTCGAGGTCATGCCCTGTGCTGCGCGAGCGGGGGTGCCGCTACGCGCGGGTGAGGCGCTTCTGATTCGTCTTCAGACCCGAGCTGCGCAGCCGCTGCACGCTGTCATCGTCCACATCGGCATAGCTACCGCTGCCGGCGTCTATGTCACACGCCTATCAAGCGCTGCGGCCGGGACGCAGTTCGAGTTGGGTCCACAAACACAGACAATCGAGTGCATAGTCAGTACCCCAAACCTGGTTCCAGGGGACTATCGCCTGAACCTCGCTCTTATCTCTGGGCAGGACGGCGAGGTCCTCGATCACGTTGTGGATGCGGGGACATTCAGGGTTCTATCTCGCCTGGAATGGGATACCAGCACTGAGCAGACTGCGGGCTGCTGCTACTTTGCTGCGGAGTGGCGAGTGAATGAAGGTCGGTGAGGTGAGCGGCAACCAGGAGACAAAGCCGGCCTCACTCGGTGGCAGGCCCAGTCGTCAGAAACGAGGCATATCGAAGAAGACCCAACGCTAGGACCGAAGCGCCACTCTGAGCCACCCGGAGAGCCGCCTGTCGATGGCGCAAAGGACTGCACTCGTGCCAATCGAAACAGCCAGATAGATGCCGATTGCCCACTCCGCGCTCATGCCGTGAGCAAGTAGGCTCTCGAGCACGATGAGGAGAGGCAGGTGAATAAGGAAGAGCGGAAATGACAGATTGCTTAGTAAGCCCGTCAGGGAGTTGAGCCAGGCTGGTCCATTCAGTCGCTCCCAGAACCCTCTTCGCACAACAGTCGCCAGATACATGCCGAGGCCGAACTCGAAGAGATTGCACAACGGGAACCACCGCAGGGGCTCATAGGGAAGAATACCGGACCGCCCCACGATGAGGCGTGCTCCCACACTGGTCGCGAGAAGCGCAAGAACCGTTGTGTGAGGATGAGCTTTCATACACCTCGCAATCACAGGAAAGAGGACATACAGACCCATGATGAGGCCGATAAACCAAGTGGTTGCGACGAGCGGACCGCCCCACCTCCCGGCGAACGCGTAGAACCCTGTTAATGCGCACAGGTAATCGACCGCATCGAAGCGAGGTAGCGACCCAACTCTCCAGTAGTACGCGAAGGCACCTATGACAAGCGACATGTAGTAGATGGGGTAGATCCTCACACACCGCCGCACCATGAACCGCCCCCAGGAGGGGGGATCGCCTTCGCAGTTGAGTTGGAGGCTGAGGCCTGACAGAAGAAGGAAGATCACGACCCCAATCCCGCCGAGCGATACGTAGTAGAAACCCGGAACTCCGAACATTCCGAATAGCCCGCGCTCGGGTGCGCCGGCTTTCTGCAGCATCGTCGTTCCGATGTGGCGGAGCACGACGAGAGCGATGGCGATGATCCTGGCCAGATCCAGTACTGTATACCGTTGCTTGAGTCCCATGGCGCTCCTCTCCAGCGCATATGCACGCAGCCGTCAGGTTCGAAGCAATATACACTACGCATGCAGACTCAGCAGTCCCGTTCTAGGTGCTGGCTGGGGGCACGGTATGCCCATGTCTGAGCGCATGCCAAAGTGCGAACTTCACCACAGGGACCCGCCGAGCCCATCAGGGGTTCCAGGCGCCGTTGTCGCTCCGCAAGAGGGCTCTGACCGGCCCGTGTCCCTGGTTCTTCTGGCCTGATCCAAGCGGCGCAATGCCGATGCACGTCTGCAACCCTTGTCTGATACTGTCAATGGAGCTTATCATGGGGCGAGTCGTTGACTCCCGGGGAAGTAGGAGCCGTCATTCGTCGGGCGGCGCGAAGGGATGAATTGACGTTCGGTCTGGTGGTCTTCCGGCGACCGCCCCGCGAAGGCAGAGGATCTATCATGGATAGCGAGCGTCGCAACCAGCACGCGACGAAGGGGGCCGGCGACATGCTTGACGCACAGAGAGGTTCTGCCGAAGCTCCCCTGGGCAGTGCTCCCAGCGAGTACGCACGCCCGGCAAGAGTGGAGTTCTTCGGAGGCGCAGCGCACGTCGATGGGTATCAGGCATTCGACCTCACCGTAAGTTCCATTGCTCCAACCGATAGAGAGTCAGACCTTGCCAGGAAGCACCTCCTCCTTGCCTCGCTGTTCTGCCCTAGGTATCTCGCACACAGAACACTGCTGGATATCGGTGCCAATGCCGGTTTCTACTCGTTCTGGGCGCTTCAGAGCGGAGCTGAACGGGCAATCGCCCTTGAGATGGACGATAGCTACGCCGAGTTGGCAGAAGAGATCAGCGCTGCGCTTGGATTCCCGAACTTCACCGTCGAAAGGGGAAATGTCTCGCAGTGGTCAACCCCAGCGGATGTTGTGTTAGCGCTCGCACTTATCCATTGGATCTACTCGTGCACTGCTGTCTACGGCGACTTGGACGCTGTCGTCGACAAGCTGGCATCCTTGACGAAGTACATGCTTCTCGTGGAGTGGATTGACCCCGCAGACCCTGCCATAGGTTCCTTCGGACATCTCGACTGGAACAAGGAGAAACAGAGGGGGGCATACACTCTCGCGGCCTTTGAGCAGGCACTTGGGTGTCACTTCGCACGGTACCAGATGGTAGGAGAGGTGACATCGTCGCGAAGGCTGTACGCAGCTTTTCGAACGCCACACGACATCGATCTCTCCGGACCGCTGCCGTTACTGACCCCCAAGGAACTGGTGATCTCCAGCCGATACCTGGCACGGTATAATGGGGTGGAATACTGGAGCCGCGTTTATGATGGCGGGGAGGCAATCTCCAAGCAGGCGACTCTCGACCTGGCAGTACGAGAGGCGCGCTTCCTGCGCCAGCTTGATTCCAGTTACTTCCCGCACGTTCTAGACTCCCGTGTAGAGGGCGCATGGTCTCTGATCACGCTCGAGAAGATCCACGGAACGGCCTTGCCACACGCACGACAGCGCATAGCAGATTCCCCTGAGAGGTTTCTCGCTTTCGTCAAGCACTGCCTTTCCCTACTTCGTGAGCTGAGGGAGCACGGGATCGTCCACCGCGACATTCAGCCCGGGAACATCCTGATCAGAGACAACAAACCCGTACTACTCGATTTCGGTTGGGCCATATCGGAGGAGCAACCATACTTCACTCCGCAAGGGTTGGAGTGCAGCGGAGGTAGGTCCGACGACAGCGACCGTGATGTCTATTCGATGGGCAAGGTGCTGGAAGAGGTCAACCAACACACGTACCCAGAGTTCGACGCCGTGATTGAGTTGATGACGGCCCGTGAGCCGTACTTGAGGGAAGCAGATCTGGGAACGCTGGAGGTGCTCTTTGCCTCGGCCGCTGCGTCTTCAACCTGCGGCGGAAGAGTGGTCGCGACGCGACTTGCAGGAACTACTCACTCCGAGTCTCAGGAGCGCCCCTCCGACAGCCTCGGGTCGTACGCCTCAGCAATCCACAAGCTTCTGCAGCAGATCTCAGAATTGAAGCGCCGTCTATCACGTCTCAGGGACGAGCAAGAGTCGCTCGCGCGGCAGGCTTCACATGACGAGGAGGCTCTGAGGACGATAGAAGCCCAACTGGCGGCGATGCGCGCCTCAGGTTCGTGGCGTCTGACTGCACCGTGTCGCTGGATTGCCTGCCGTGTTAGACAAGTATCCGACTCAGTGCGGCTTCTCCAATCAGCGACACGTACCGAAGGCGGCTACTTCGGGGCTGCCGGCAGGACACTTCGTGTTCTGTGGCGAGAGGGTGTACCAGGTCTACGCAGCCGTCTGGCCAGAATGCGTGACACTGTCGGTCGACAACGAATGCGGTGAAATCGTCCAGAGCGCATGGCAGTCAGAAATAAGGAGAGGCGACCTAGGACATGAACGGAGAGCGACACTCCCTGGGCCTTCTTACTCACGGGAAGAGGAGCGCCAGCACCCTCAGGCATGTGCATCACGGCGTCAAGCGTACTGTGACGGCGCGAGGCCAGCTACTCGCCATCGTCACGTTAGTCAAGGAGGGAAGTTGCGCGTCCTGCTTCTGACGGGCATGCCGCCGTGCTCGAACTACACGGCGGGGATTGTCCTGCATCAGCTATGTTCTTTCCTGCCTCCAGAGTCTGTCGCGTGCTTCAGTGCCATCGATCGGTCCGTGCGGCCGGAGATACCCGAGGACATGGCTGCCCTGGCGATGAAGACAGTGGCCCGGCCGAGGGAGCACTGGAACGCTATCCCAGGCGTGCTAGGCGACGCTGCGTCTCTGGCCATGGAGTGGGTTGTTGCCTCCACGAGCGTGAAGAACATCGCGCAGAAGGCAACTGCCTTCGGCAGGGAGTTCGGGGCCGACCGAGTGTGGTGCGTCCTGGAGGGGCAGACGCTCATCCGCCTCGCGCTACACGTGGCAAAGGCTTTGAGAGTTCCACTCTATACGCAGGTGTGGGATCCGCCGGGGTGGTGGCTGCGCTACAACCATGTTGATTCGATCACGAGTCGGCGCGTGCTTCGCCGGTTCGAAAGCACCATTCGGCAGAGTGCTGGCTGTGCGGCCGCTTCATGGGCCATGGCAGAGACATACGCGCAACGATACGGCGTGCAAACCGCTCCCGTGGTTCCTGGGCTTCCAGCGGAGCTCGCGCGTGAGCCGGCCCGCGCGCCGCATGACCGCGATGAGGTCGTCATCGGGGTCGCAGGCCAGATCTACGCTACTCGGGAATGGGAGGCCCTTCTCGCGGCCCTCGATGGCGTCGCGTGGCAACTCGATGGCAGGAGCGTCAGGATCATCGTGCTGGGCCGCTATCTGAACCTGAGAGCGAATGCCTCCGCATCCATCCACTACCTCGGTTGGCGCTCTCAGGGCGAGACGATCGGCCTGCTCGCAGATGCTGATGTCCTGTACTGCCCGTACTGGTTCGACCCGACGTTTGAAGAGGAGGCACGTCTCAGCTTCCCTTCTAAGCTGACCTCGTACTTGGCCGCGGGCCGGCCGGTCTTCTTCCATGGTCCGGAGTACGCGTCGCCAGCTCGCTTTCTGAGAGAGAATCAGGCTGCGTTCCTTTGCCACTCTCTTGAGCCACGGCAGGTGGTCGGCCAGTTGGCTCATATCCTGACTGACCGAGACGCGTACGCTTCAGCGACGCGCCATGGCCGCGCGGCGTTTGACCGGTACTTGACGACGACGTCGATGAAGGCGAGCTTCTACGAGTTCCTCGGATTGGGTGGTGCCCTTGGCTAGACCGCGTCTTCTCTTCATCGCCATGCCGGACAGCGTCCACACAGCGCGATGGCTGAATCAAATTACCGACCAAGGCTGGGACATCCGCATCTTCCCTTGCTACCACGCACCCGTCCACCCCTTGCTGCGAAACGTGACAGTCCACGACCTCGTCATTCATCCCCGTGGCGTTCACCCCTCGGTCCGTCTGCCCGGGGCCCTCCGCTGGCCATTCCCGGGGGATGCCCGGTTGGTGACCTATGGAATGCAGATCCTTCGCCAGTCCCGGCGTTTGACCCCGTGGAGACCATCCCATGGGGAGAGACTCGCTCGTCTGATCCGAAGATGGAAACCTGATCTCGTTCAGTCTCTGGAGCTACAGCACTCGGCGTACCTGACGCTGGAGGCGAAGAAGATCCTGGGCGCGCAGTTCCCCCCTTGGATCGTGACCAACTGGGGCAGCGACATCTACCTCTATCGCCGGCTCCCGGAGCACCGGGAGAAGATCGTGGATGTGCTTGCGGCCTGCGACTACTACAGCTGCGAGTGTTGCCGGGACGTCGGCCTCGCGCAGGAACTCGGATTCCAGGGCGAGACCCTGCCTGTGTTCCCCAACACGGGCGGCTTTGACCTCGACCGCGTGCGAGAGCTCCGTTCCGCCGGGGGGGTAACGTCCACGAGGCGAGTTATCCTCATCAAGGGATACCAGGGATGGTCCGGGCGCGCGCTGGTCGCGCTGCGCGCCGTCGAACTCTGTGCTCCGCAGCTTAAGGGCTACACCGTTGCCGTATACCTGGCAAATCCAGATGTTGAGCTCGCAGCACGGCTGGTCGAGCACGAGACGGGCATCCCCGTGACCATCATTCCGCACGTGCCCCACGAGGAGATGCTGCGATGGCACGGGCGGGCACGCGTGTCCGTGGGCGTGGGCATCAGCGACGCCATCAGCACGTCGCTTCTCGAGGCGCTCGTGATGGGGTCGTTTCCCGTCCAGTCGTGGACAAGTTGCGCCGACGAATGGGTCGAAGATGGCCGCTCGGCGATCCTCGTGCCGCCGAACGACCCGGAACCGATTGCTGCAGCCATTTGCCGCGCCCTCGCGGACGACGCCCTTGTCGATGCCGCCGCTGACCTGAACTGGGCGACCGCATGCAGCAGGCTGGACGCCCGCACGATCAAACCTCAGGTGGTGAATCTGTACAAGAAGCTCCTCGACCGGACGAACTCCGAGCCTCGCGCCTTCCCGTGCCGGCGTGGCGGGAAAGGATGAGATCGGAATGAAAAACGCAAGGGTGGTGAGGCTCGAGTGAGAGTCCTCGTTCTGGGCGGATCGGGCATGCTGGGGCACAAGTTCTGTCAGGTCGCCTCGGAACGCATGGAGACCGCAGCAACGATGAGGGAGACAAGGCCGGCAGCCGAGGCTCTTGGGTTGTCGAAACAGGTCCGAATGATCGGAGGGGTCGAGGCAGCGGATCTCTCAAGCGTCGAGCGAGCGGTCGCCAGCGCGCGACCCGACGTCGTCGTCAACTGTATCGGGATTGTGAAACAGTCCCCCTTGGCGCAGGACCCTGTCGCAAGCATCTCCGTCAACGCCCTGTTCCCGCATCAGCTCGCGTGCATCTGTCATGAGAGAGGCGCCCGCCTGATCCACCTGAGCACCGACTGCGTCTTCTCCGGGCGCAAGGGGCTCTACGTCGAGAGCGATGTCTCGGACGCCGAGGACCTGTACGGAAGATCCAAGTTCCTCGGTGAGGTCAGCGAGGCCAACGCGATCACGTTGCGAACTTCGATGATCGGCCGCGAGCTCCACGGCGCGAGCGGCCTCGTGGAGTGGTTCCTGTCGCAGAAGGGAAAGAACGTTCGAGGGTTCCGACGATCGATCTTTAGCGGATTCACCACGACAGTGTTGTCGCGCATCATCCTGGACGTGGTGATTCCACGTCCGGAGCTCACGGGTATCTGGCACGTCGCGGCGGAGCCGATCAGCAAACACGAGCTTCTCTCCCTGATCAACGATGTGTACGATCTGGGGGGCGCCATTGAGCCCGACGGCTCGGTGATTTGCGATCGGAGCCTGGATGGGACGCGGTTCGCGGTCAGGACGGGGTTTGCCTCTCCTACGTGGAGAGCGATGATCGAGGAGATGGCGCAGGACCCGACTCCGTACGAGCATCTGAGGAGGTTGCATGCTCGCAGGTAAGCGCGTGGTGGTCACCGGCGGGACCGGGTCGCTGGGCAAGGTGCTCATCAGGCGTCTCTTGACCGGGGAGATAGGGCTTCCGAAGAAGATCATTGTCTTCTCCCGCGATGAGGCGAAGCAGCACGCGATGCGCGTCGAGTACATGAACCGGCGCGCGGCCACTGATGAGATCATCTACCGCAACTTCGAGCAGCTGCTGGAATTCCGCATCGGCGACGTGCGCGACGTCCATGCCGTGAGCGCCGTGCTGCGGGGCGCCGACGTCGTGTTCAACGCCGCCGCCTTGAAGCAAGTGCCGGCGTGCGAGTACTTTCCGTTCGAGGCGGTGCAGACGAACATCGCGGGCCCGGAGAACATCATCCGCGCCATCCGCGAGCACGATCTCCCGGTGCACACGGTTGTGGGAATCTCGACGGACAAGGCGTGCAAACCAGTCAACGTCATGGGCATGACGAAGGCGATCCAGGAGCGCGTATTCATCCGCGCGAACATGGACTGCCGACAGACTCGGTTCATTTGCGTTCGCTACGGCAACGTGCTCGCTTCCCGCGGGTCGGTCATTCCACTCTTCCACGACCAGATCCGGAGTGGCGGGCCCGTGACGGTCACGTCGCCAGAGATGACCCGCTTCCTCCTCACCCTCGAACAGGCGGTGGATACGATCTTCGCCGCCCTGCGCGAGGCCCGCCGGGGGGAGACATACATTCCGCGCGTGTCGTCGGCGCGGATTGCCGACGTCGCCAAAGCCCTCATCGGGAAGCGTCCAATCGAGACCGTGGTGACCGGCATCCGCCCGGGGGAGAAGCTCCACGAGATCCTCATCTCGGAGGAGGAGGCGCACCGGTCGATCCGCCGCGGCGACTACTTCGTCATCCTCCCCATCCTTCCAGAGCTGCGTCATGCCGGGGACGAGGCCCCCACGCTGGCGAGCGAGTACAGCTCGGCTGATGACGTGATGACGGCTGCCGCGATCAGGAACTTGCTAGATCGTTGCGGCCTCTTGTCGATCGACGAGATTCCTCTCGATGGAGAGCTCTTGCGATGAAGATCGTAACCGTCCTCGGGACCCGGCCAGAGATCATCCGCCTCAGCCGCGTCATCGAGAAGCTCGACCTCGCCTGCGACCATGTCCTGGTCCACACGGGGCAGAACTTCGATCCCGGGTTGAGCGACGTCTTCTTCGACGAGCTCGGCGTGCGAAAACCCAACCACTACCTGGGCATCCAGGCGGCTTCATTCGGCGAGCAGGTGGGCAAGATCCTGGCCGAAGGCGAGCGGACGTTGCGAGCCGAGAAGCCGGATCGGGTCCTCATCCTCGGCGACACGAACAGCGCGCTGGTCGCGTTTGTGGCGAAGCGGATGGGCATTCCGGTCTATCACATGGAGGCCGGCAACCGCTGCTACGACGACCGCGTGCCGGAGGAGGTCAACCGTAGGCTCATCGACCACTCAAGCGACGTGTGGATGCCGTACACCGAGCGCAGCCGCCAGAACCTGCTGCGCGAGGGCATCGCCGGGGAGAAGATCTACGTGACCGGCAACCCGATCCTCGAGGTGCTCGAGCGCTACGAGCCACGGATCGCAGAGAGCCGCGCACTGGATAAGCTCAAAGTCGAACCAAAACGCTACTTCCTCGTCACCATGCACCGCGCGGAGAACGTGGATGTCGAGCCTCGCCTGCGAAGCCTTGTCGCGGCCCTGGAAGCACTCCATCGCGAGCACAGGGTCCCGATCATCGTGAGCACGCACCCGCACACACAGAAACGAATGGAAGAGGCGGGATTGAAGGGCTCCGGAAAGCAGGTCCGATTCCTCCCGCCGTTCGGGCTGTTCGACTTCGTGAAGCTCGAACGAAACGCGCTCTGCGTCCTCAGCGACAGCGGCACGGTGCAAGAGGAATGCTGCATCTTCCACGTCCCCAACGTCACCGTGCGCGACGTGACGGAGAGGCCGGAGACGATCGAGTGTGGGAGCAACATCCTCGCCGGCGCCGACCCGGACGTGATCCTGCGGTGCGTGCGGACGGTTCTCGCGCAGGGGACCGACTGGCGGGTGCCACCCGAGTACCTGGCGCGCAACGTGAGCAATACTGTCGTCCGGATTCTGATGAGCCACGCCGAAAGCCTGACGTGAAGCAGTCCGAGGACACGACCGAGCAACACAAGTGTGAAGCGGCGGCCCCGGAGTGCTCATACAACCTGGAGATCGCCACGGACGGCGATCGTGCCCTGCCCCTGGTCAGCATCATTACGCCCACCTACAACCGCGCCAAGTATCTTGAGGAAACCATCGACAGCATTCTCAGCCAGGACTATCCGCGGATCGAGTACATCGTTCTCGACGACGGATCGACCGACGGCACGCCGGAGGTGCTCGCTCGCTACGGCTCACGTATCCGCTGGGAGACGCACCCCAATATGGGTGAGACTCAAACGGTGAACCAGGGGTTCGCTCTGGCTCGCGGCGACATCGTCGCCGTCGTCAACTCCGACGACCCGCTTCTGCCGGGCGCGGTGCGCGCGGCCGTCGAGGTCTTCCTCGAACGCCCCGACGTCCTCGTGGCCTACCCCGATTGGCTCACGATCGACGCCGAGTCAAAGGCGGTGCGCACGATTCAGGTGCCAGACTTCGACTACACGTTCATGGTCCGGCGTTTCCGCTGCATCGTCGGGCCGGGCGCCTTCATGCGGCGCAGCGCGGTAGAGAGAGTGGGCGGGCGAGACGGCAGGTATCGCTACGTGGCGGACTTCGACTTCTGGCTTCGCCTGGGCCTGCTCGGTCCTTTCGCGCGGATCCCGAGAGTTCTCGCTACGTTCCGCGTTCATGCCGATTCAACCTCGGTTGCGCAGCAGGGGCGAGCCATGGCGGAAGAGCATGTCGAGCTCGCGCGGCAGTTCTTCGGCCGTCCCGATCTCCCTCCGTCGATCCGCAGGTTGGAGAGAGAGGCGCGAAGCTTTGCGTTCTACTACGCCGGCCTCGCTGCCAGCCCACCTAGCTTCCTCTCTTGGGGCTACTTCGTGAAGGCCGTCGCCGCGCACCCGATGAGCGCACTCCTCAAGTGGCGACTGCTTGCCCTGCTTGTCGTGCCGCGCCGGCTCCAAGGCATGGTGCGCTCGCTGTGGTGGCGAGTTCAGGCTGCCGCTCGGCGGTCCGCACCCTAGAAGGGCTTACCGCCGCTTGCACGTCGCCTTCGTCGATCCTTCGCCGTATGATGGGAACTGGAGCGATTCCATGAGTCAGCCGACATTGTCGATTGTGGTGATCGGAAGAAACGAGGAGGCCCGCCTCGGGCCGACGTTCGAGGCCTTACGGGCGATCCCGATGGACTACGAGGTCCTCTACGTCGATTCGGCCTCCGAAGATCGTAGCGTGGATGTCGCGGCGCGACACGGCGCTCGCATCGCGAGACTGGTTCCCTCTCCGCACCTGTGTGCGGCCGCCGGACGCTACGTGGGCACGCTGCTCGCTCGTGCCCGTTGGATCCTCTACCTGGATGGCGACATGGAGCTCACGCCCGAGTTCGCACGACAGATACCAGAATGGCTCTGCGCGGCCGAGGCGGCGCCGGGGATCGGCGGCTTTGTCGGGCTCTACCAGAACGTCCACGAGGACGGGAGCGTGCGCTCGAACCTCCTGCGGCAGCGACTCGACCGAACTGAGGCGGACACGTTCGGCGGGGCGGTCCTTGCCTCGCGTGCGGCTGTCCTGAGCGCTGGGAACTGGGACTTTCGCGTCTCCTCCTACGAGGAGCTTGACCTTCACTCAAGACTGAACGCGCGCTCGTACGCGGTCCGCCTTGTGCCCACGACGATGGTCGTTCACCACGCGACGAGGCTAAGCCCGGTCCGGCTCCTGTTCCGCATGTTCTTTCCCTTCGGGAAGGCCGGGCGGAGAATGCGAGGCATCGGAGAGGTCCTCCGGTCGCGCGCACGCGCCGGTTCTCTTCTCCAGTTCGTGCGGTTCTACCGGTACCCGTTTGTCTATCTCGCGCTTGTGGCGTCGGGCGTGATCCTGTCTCTTATGCCATTCCGCGGATCCTTGGCAGGGCTTGGGCTCGTCGCGTGCGGGGTGGTCTACACAACCTGGACACGGGGCATCCGTTCCACCGCCGTCTTTCTAAGCTTTCCCCTCCGCATCGTGCTCGGGATAGCACAGTACCCGAAGGAGTGGCAGCCCGAATTCAACGTGGTGGAGGACCATGTCTAGCATAGCCGGATCTCTATGAACCTCCATCTAGTCGATGCCGACGGGCGAGGACAAGGCCGGTGACAGGATCGGGGATGCGCTCTGCGGTGAAGGATAGTGGCAAGGAGGATTGGTGGTAACGCAGGTTCGGGTTCTGCACGTGACGGCGATTCCCGATACCGTAACGTACTTCCTATTGCCTCTTCTAGGCGCGCTCAGGACGTCGGGGTACGCGGTTGAAATCGCCTGTCGGGACGGTCCGGGCGTGGCTCGGCTGCGCGACAAGGGGTACATCGTGCACCCGATACCGTTCTCCCGGCGGATCCTTTCCCCCTCCCACGTCCGTGCTTTCCTGCAACTCCGCCGGCTGATGGGGACGCAGCGCTACGATCTCGTCCACGTCCACACGCCCATCGCCTCCGTCCTGGGCCGCCTCGCTGCTCGGGCGTGTGAAGTCCCCGTCGTGGTGTACACGGCCCACGGCTTCTACTTTCACGACCGCATGCGTCGAGTTCCGCGTCGCGCACTTGTCTGGTTGGAGCGCTTCCTGTGCCACTTCTTCACGGACTTCCTCCTGACGGTCAGCTGCGAGGACCAAGACTCGGCGATCCGCGAGCGGTTCATGCCGCCAGAACGCGTCCTCTGTCTGAAGAGCGTCGGGATTGACCTTCGCCGGTTCGGCGCGGCCTCTGCAGACGGAACGCTCCGAACCGCCCTCGGGCTTCGACTGGACGACCAGGTCATCACATTCGTCGGCCGGCCGGTGAAGGAGAAGGGAATCTTCGACCTCGTCCGTGCGATAGCTTGCGTGAGCCGGGCGATCCCCCGGGCGAGGCTCCTTGTAGTCGGCAAGGCTCTCTCCTCGGAACGCTCTCGCAGAACGATGCCCAAGGTGCGCCGGCTAGTGAGGAAGCTCGGGATTGAGGATGTCTGCGTCTTCACTGGGGCGCGAGAGGACGTCCCGGCGATCCTTTCCATCTCCGACGTGTTTGTCCTTCCCTCGTACCGAGAGGGGATGCCGGTGACCGTTCTTGAGGCTATGGCTGCTGGAAAACCGGTGGTGGCAACGGACATTCGCGGCTGTCGGGAAGAGGTAGTCGACGGAGTCACCGGGCTCCTCGTCCCCCCGGGAGACCCAAGAAGCTTGGCCAAGGCGATCACGGCACTCCTCGTCGACCCGGACCGAGCGAGGAAGCTGGGCGAGGAAGGACGGCGGCGCGTCGAGGCGGAGTTCGACCAGGAGCGGGTGATCGGCGAGCAAGTCCGCTTGTACGAACACCTGCTGAAGGAGAAGCCTAGGGACCAAACAGCGCAAGAGTGAGGGAGCCGAGCACCCCATGACAAGCACAGAGAAGAAGCCAAGTGCGACGGGAATGGCGCTGAAGTGGCTCTTAGACGCGTGTCTCTCCGCGACTGGCGTTGCCGTGCTTGCGATCCCTTTCGGCGTCATCTCGCTTGCCAAAAGAACATCGCGTGTTGTCTCAACTTCATCTTGAGCCCAAGGGCTACGCTCTCGCCACGATTCACCGTGCGGAGAAACACGGACGATCCCAAGCGGCTTGCGGCGGTCTTCAACGCCTTCGAGGCGATCGCCGAGCAAGACGGCCCCCGATCGTGTGCCCGCTCCATCCGCGAACGCGGAAGGCCCTCACGGGACTCGGGCCGCGCCGATGGCCTCGGGATCTCTCCCTGATCGACCCCGTCCCCTACCTCGACATGCTTCCCCTCCTGCAGAGCGCCAACCTCGTGCTGACCGATTCCGGCGGTGTGCAGAAGGAAGCCTTCATCCTACAGGTCCCTTGTCTGACGTTGCGAGACCAGACCGAGTGGGTGGAGACGGTTGAGGCCGGTTGGAACACCCTGGTTGGGACAGACAAGGACACGATTGTCAGGCGGGCCAGAGCGCTCATTGACCACGGGCCGCCGCCTGTGATTCCTGTCCCGTACGGGGATGGCCGCGCGGCAGAGCGGATCGTGGAGGTCCTCATGAGGGCATGAAGTCTGAGAATGCAATGCTGAATCAAGGTTGTCGCGCGGTCATCAGCATGACATAATAACTTCGCTCCTTTGAACTAGGACCGAGGTGGTCGAAGATGACAAGAACCCTCTCGTACAAGGTCGTCCTGGAACCAGCGGAAGAAGGCGGTTACACCGCCTACGCTCCCTCGCTGCCCGGCTGTGTCAGCGAGGGGGACACCTACCAGGAAGCTCTCGACAACATTCGAGAGGCGATCCAGGGCTGGCTCGAGGTGGCTCAGGAGTTCGGCGACGAGATCCCCTCCAGTGACATCCTTACCGAGGCGATCGAGGTGTCACTCTAGATGCGGAAAGCTCCCGTCGTTTCTGGGAGAGACCTCGTGCGTAGGCTTGAGAAGGTCGGCTTTGAGTTGGCGCGCCAGAAGGGAGCCCATATGATCCTGCGCCGGGAGAAGCCTCCTAAGATGACGATCTGCGTGCCGGACCACAAGGAACTCAAGAAGAAGACGCTCCAGAGCATTCTCCGCCAGATCGGCCTGCCGCGAGACGAGTTCGAGAAGCTCGGATAGATGATGCGGGGTTCTTCGGTGCAGTGATAGAATGCCGTCACGTGGTCACGTGCCCGCGGGAGACGATTCACCATGCTTGCAGTGGGCGTTCGCGAGCTGAGGAACAAGCTCTCCCACTACCTGAAGCGAGTCAAGCAGGGAGAGCGGATAAAGATCACCCGCCGAGGCTCTGTGATTGCTCTGCTCGTGCCCTCGCCAGACCGGGCCGAATCCAAGAGCGGTCTTCTCAAGATGGTCGCCGACGGGACCGTCTCCTGGTCGGGAAGGAAGCCGCGCGGGGCGAACCGTCTCATCAAGCTCCCAGGCCTCCCTCTCTCGGAGACGATCCTCGAAGACCGACGCTGATCCCGCCGGTGACAGCGGAAGCTATCTGCAGAATAAGTACAGTCTCTCAAGGAGGTGGGGTGAAGGCGAACCTCCCCGACAAAGAGAACGGAGGGTCTAAGAGACGTAGACCTCGTGGCAGGCAGAACTGGGATCCTGACGCCGGCCTTGCCCTGCATCCGGAGGTCCGCGCGCGCCTCGAAGTTGCCCTACGCAGCACCAAAGCCGACAAGCGCGGGACGCCTCTCGAAGAGGTGGCGCGAAAACTTGGCCTACAGCTGCGGGGCGCAGGACAACTCCCAGAGGAGTTACTGCCCGCAGAGAAGACCCTCTGGATTCTGAACCACTACGCGGTCACCCCGGACCTCCCGGGGAGAACGCGCCATTTCGATCTGGGGAGGGAGCTTATCCGGCAGGGCTGGAGAGTGATCCTCTTTGCCTCAAGTTTCCAGCACCACGACCACCGCGAGGCGAAGCTCTCAGGCGGGGAGAGGTGGAGACTGGAGGAGGTTGAGAGGGTCTCGATCGTCTGGGTCCGCACCACGCCGTACGTGCGGAACGACTGGCGTCGGGCCCTGAACATGGTGAGCTTCGCGGTTCGGGCCTGGGGGATCGGGCGAAGTCTCCCGAGAAGAGAGACAAGGGTCCGAAGACCGGACGTGGTCATCGGCTCGTCGGTTCACCTCCTGACCGTGCTCGCCGCGTGGCGCCTCGCGCGGAGACACAGGGCGCGGTTCATCATGGAGGTGCGCGACCTGTGGCCGGAGACCTTGATCGACATGAGAGAAGTCAAGAAACACAGCCTGGTTGCGAGGCTCCTCCGCGTCCTGGAGCGTTTCCTCTATCGCCGGGCCGATCGGATCATCACCCTCCTTCCGCGTGCTCACGAGTACATCGAGTCGCGCGGGATTCCAGGCCGGAAGATCGTCTGGATTCCAAACGGCGTGGACGTCACGCGTTTCGAACCCGTCCCCGCGCGGCGAACCACAGGGAGTCTCTTCACCGTCATGTACCTCGGGGCCCATGGTCAGGCGAACACGCTCGACGTCGTGCTCGAGGCGGCGAAGCTCCTCCAGGACCAGGCCAAAGAGAGAGTCCGCTTCATGCTCGTGGGAGACGGGCCGGAGAAGCCCCGTCTGATGGAAGAGGCCGGGCGGTTTTCCCTCTCCAACGTGGAGTTCCGAAACGCCATCCCCAAGGACGACGTGCCGAAGACCCTGGCCGAAGCGGACGCGACGGTCCTCGTCCTGCACGACCTTCCCCTGTACCGCTACGGCATCAGCCTGAACAAGCTCTTCGACTACCTCGCCGCGGCGAGGCCGATCATCCTGGCCGGGAACCCAGCCAACAACCCAGTCGCGGAAGCAATGTGCGGCCTCGTCGTACCCCCTCAGGACCCGCTTGCCCTCACGGAGGCCGTGATCGCGCTTCTTGAGACCCCGGCCTCAGAGCGCGCGGCCATGGGTGCGCGAGGACGGGCGTACGTGGAGGAGCGGCACGCTCTACCGGCCCTCGCCCGACGGCTCGCCGAGTGCCTGGAGGAAGGAGCATGAGAACGAGGACCGACCTTGCCGCGAAGCGCGCGACAGACATCGTCGTCAGCCTCGTTGGGCTCCTCTTCCTCGCCGTCCCCTTCGCCGCGATCACGCTCGCCATCCGGGCGAACTCCAAGGGCCCCGTCTTTTTCCGACAAGAGCGCGCTGGGAGAGACGGACGGCCATTCAGGGTCTGGAAGTTCCGCACGATGGTCGTTGGGGCGATCCGCCAGGGTCTGGGAGTGACGGTTGCTCGGGATGACGAGCGCATCACCCGCGTGGGGCGGTTCCTCCGCAACTTCGGGCTCGACGAGCTTCCCCAGTTGGTGAACGTGCTCACGGGTGACATGAGCCTTGTCGGGCCGCGGCCGACCCTGGCGTACCAGGTCGAGCACTACGACGAGGTCCAGAGAAGAAGGCTCCTCATGAGGCCTGGGATCACGAGCCTCGCTGTTGTCTCGGGGCGAAATGCGCTCAACTGGGAGGAGCGAATCGCTCTGGACATCTGGTACGCGGACCACTGGTCACTTGGGCTAGACTGTCGCATCCTTATCAAGACCCTGTGGGTCGTGCTCGTCACGCACAAGGGGCTCTATGGAGAGGACGGCGTCAACGACACGTTCGTACCGCCGCCGAGGAGGGAGAACGATGATTCCAGATCGTGAAGGAATCGATCTTCTCATCTACGGATCGAGCGGCCACGCCAAGGTCGTGCTCGACGCGGCGCTTGGCTCGGGCGTCTACCGAATCGCCGGACTCCTCGACGACGACCCGGGTCGCCACGGAAGGGTCGTGCTCGGTGTCCGCGTGCTGGGAGGGTTCCATGAACTCGAACGCGAAGCGCATCGTCGCTGCCAGATCGTCCTCGCCGTCGGCTCAAACCCCGCGCGGCAGGAGCTGTGGCGACGTCTGGAGCCGCTCGGTTTCACCTTCGCCCGAGTCGTTCACCCAGCGGCCGTGGTTGGGCAAGAGGTTTCTCTCGGGGCCGGGATCGTAGTGTTCGCCGGCGCGGTGATCAATCCAGGAAGCACGATTGGCGACCATGTCATCATCAACACCGGGGCGACGGTCGACCACGACTGCCAGGTCGGCGACTTCTCCCACATCTCGCCGGGAGCTCACCTCGCCGGCGGGGTGCACGTGGGCGCGCTAGCCCACGTGGGGATCGGCGCCTCCGTCATTCCGGGAATCACGATCGGTGAGGGAGCTACGGTCGCTGCCGGGGCCGCGGTGGTGGGGAACGTCGCACCTGGCAAGACGGTTGGAGGGGTCCCGGCGCAAGAGATTCGCGAGGTGAGGCCTTCCTGAGTCCGGTCTGCAGCCTCGTTGAAACATGAGGTGTGATCTGGGTTCTCTCTTGTGTGCCCTGAGGACACCTTACCGCTTGTCTTGACTTGCCCTCGCTAGCTAGCGATACTCATTGCGACTCGGACAGAGGAGGGACGACCATGCTCAAGACCTATGCCGCACGGTTGGAGGAGAGGCAGATTGAGGCTCTGAGGGGCCTCGCGAACGAGACGAGGATTCCCCAGGCCGAGCTCCTTCGGCAGGCAGTCGACCTCCTCATTGAGAAGTGGCGAACTGATCGCGACCGGCTTGCGTTCCTCAAGCGTCTCGAGACGCGATTGGACGAGGACCGCGAGGCCCTCGAGCGCCTCACCAAGCTGTGAGATACCTTTCCCTCGAGGAGGTTCTCCTGATCCACGAGCTGGTCGTGGAGCGCTCTGGTGGGGCCCCGGGGTTGCGCGATCTGGCTCTGCTCGACTCGGCGGTGAAGCGTCCCCAAGCGACCTTCAGCGGACGCGACCTTTACCCCGACCTCTTCACCAAGGGCGCTGCCCTCGGTGAGTCCCTCATCCAGAACCACCCCTTCGTCGACGGGAACAAGCGAACTGCCTGGGAGGCGATGCGTACCTGCCTTGAAGAGAACGAAACCCGCCTTCACGTGAGCCCAAACGAGATCGTCGAGTTCGTCCTGCTCATCGCAAGAGGGAGTCTTCCAACCGAGAAGATCGCGGCCTGGCTCCGGGGACGCTCGAGAGGGACACCTGAAGCTGGGCGTACGATGGTGGGCACCTAGAAAGAACCCGGTTGCTGCTCCCAGAGAGCGTCCGTGACAACTAGAGACGATCCCTCCTCTCCCGCCAACGTGCAAGCTGTGCTATGCTTGGCGACGGGAGCCAGACCCAGACAAACAGCCAAGAGGAGAAAGCGTGAAGACAATCAGAGTGCCGGAGTCGCTCGACGAGATCTTGGGCTCCCTTGAGGGAGACACGCTAGACTCGAAGCTCGTCCATCTGGTCGCGAGCGACCTGACCAGGCGCCTGGAGATCTGCTCCAATCGGATCGTGCCCTTCGAGGCGGGGCACGGGGTGGAGTTCGCCGGCTCCGCGCGCGCGTGGGAGGCCGGAGAGATCCCCGATTCCTTCGCACACGAGTCGGAGTGGGACTACATGGAATGGGAGAACCTCGTCGATGAGTTGGCTTTCCTTCGCCCTCAGCTTAGGAAGGTGAGCCAGACGTTCGCGGCCCTCTCCTCATGAACTTTCTCCCTGTTCATGCCATCCTGGACGAGGTGCGGACCTTGGCAAGCCAGTCCCTCCCGAAGGAAGAGTGTGAGCTCCAGAAACCGTCATTCCTGCGGCCTAAGGTGCGGATCGTGCTCTCCCAAGATGCCTTCATTGGCCTGTTCCTGCGCTCCCTGGACCAGGAGGTTCGACTTCTCGCTGATCGTAGCTGGCAGACGTGCCTTTGGAATCGACAACCTCGGCGGGCGGCACTGTCACCCGGTCGGCAATCCTACCGTTCATGCCACTATCAAGGAGGCCACCTTGGGTGAGGTCTTCTCGGAGAGGAAGAAGGTACTCGCAGAGCAGCGCATCCTACTGGAGGGAACCCCATGACCATCCCCCTCGCACGGCCGGACATCACGCTGCACGAAATCAAGGCCGTGCTCGCGGTGTTGGAGAGCTCCCACCTCGCCCTCGGCCCGAGGCTCGCCGCCTTCGAACAAGCCGTGGCGAGATCCGTCGAGGTGTGCCACGCGATTGCGACGAACAGCGGCACGAGCGCGCTTCATCTCGTCATCCGCTCTCTGGGGATCGGGCCGGGAGACGAAGTGATCACGACCCCGTTCAGCTTCATCGCTTCCGCGAACTCGATCCTCTTCGAAGGGGCGAGGCCTGTGTTCGTCGACATTGAGCCAGACACGCTTTCGATTAACCCGGAGAGCATCGAAGCCGCGATCACCGGACACACGAAGGCGATCCTCGCCGTCGACGTGTTCGGCCATCCGGCAGACTGGCCCGCCCTGGAGCGGATCGCGAAGAAACACCGTCTCCGTCTCGTCGAGGACTCGGCGGAGTCTCTGGGATCGACGCTTGATGGGCGTCCCTGCGGGTCGTTCGGCGACGCCGCCATCTTCGGGTTCTACCCCAACAAGCAGATCACGACCGGCGAAGGCGGGGTGGTGGTGACGAACGATCCTGAGATTGCGAGACTCTGCCGCAGTATGGTGAACCAAGGCCGCGGCGAGGAGGGCGGATGGCTCGACCACGTCCGACTTGGCTACAACTATCGGATGGACGAGATGTCCGCTGCCTTGGGACTGGCCCAGCTTTCGCGAATCGGGGAGATCATGGCCGCCCGGACCCGCGTGGCCTCCTGGTACAGAGAGGCTCTGCTGAAGGTTGAGGGAGTAAAGGTCCCCTCGGTTTCGGCGGGCGTGATGATGAGTTGGTTTGTCTACGTCGTCCGCCTCGACCCGAGGTTCTCCGCTTCTGACAGAGCGCGAGTCATGAAGGGCCTTCAGAACGAGGGCATCGAGTGTCGAGACTACTTCCAGCCGATTCATCTCCAACCCTTCTATCGGGAGCTCCTCGGGACGAAGGAAGGGGACTTCCCAGTCACGGAATCCATCGCAGAGCGCACGATTGCCCTTCCATTCCACAACCGCCTTACCCAGGACGAGGTACGACACGTCGCGGAGGTGCTGGGTGAGCTCACGCGGTGAAGACAGGAGCAAACCCCTGAGGCGAGCAGCGGCCTGGCAGGGGAGAGTCTGGCAGACGCTCGCGTTCATCCTCGCTGACGCAGCGGTCATCGTGCTCGCCCTCTACTTGGCCTTCGTCCTGCGTTTCGACGCGACGATCCCCGCGAGGTACGTTTCCTCTTTCGGTTGGATCGTCCTGTTTGCCCTGGCGATCAAGATTCCCATCTTTACCTCGCTCCGGATGTATCGCTTTATGTGGGCGTATGTGGGAGTCGTGGAGGTCACAAACGCTTTCCTAGCATGCGTTTTTGGGTCACTTGCCCTAGGAGCGTTCCTCTTCGCCCTGCACGACTGGTCCCGCCTCTCGGGTATGCCACGCTCCATCCTGGCCATCGACTTCGCCCTTGTCCTCATCGGAGTGGTGGGGATCCGTTTGTCCAAGCGTTTCCTCGGGCAGGCAAGGCGAAGTGGCTCAAAGCAGAGTCGCGGACGCCGCGCCCTGATCGTGGGGGCCGGCGACGCGGGGGCGCAGCTGGTGCGGGCCATTCAGAGCGAAAAGCAAGTCACATTCTGGCCGATCGGTCTGGTTGACGACGATCGTGCAAAACAGGGAGCCGCCATCCA
>Ga0315278_10000613_pt1 | contig 31629 bp, 33 predicted proteins | sample YL17G06_0_MG_FD_203880 | JGI IMG/M metagenome (GOLD analysis project Ga0315278, IMG submission 203880) | Sediment microbial communities from Yellowstone Lake, YNP, Wyoming, USA - YL17G06_0 | ecosystem: Environmental > Aquatic > Freshwater > Lake > Sediment | place: USA: Wyoming | collected... | reverse complement strand
CAGGGTCGATCGTTTCATCGATGCGGGTGCGCAGCGCCCATGACAACTCAGTCCGCTTCGAGCCCGAGGAAACGCGCGACGTTGTCGTGGAGAACTGCGCGCTTCGTCTCTTCGCTGATGTCGAGCTCCAGGAACTCCCGCTTGCAGCGCTCGAGTCCGAGGCCGTTGGTCCCGAAGAGCACCTTGTGCCGCCCGCGACCAGAATCCATGAATCGGACCAGCCGCTCGTCGAGGCTCTTGGCGTAATAGGCCGAGATGTCGCCGTAGACGTTCGGATGGCGCCACAGCATCGAGCACCACTCGTCGACCCACGGCCAGCCCGTGTGGGACAGGTTGATGCGCAGGTCCGGGAAATCGATCGCCACGTCGTCGGCGAGCATTGGACGCCCGCAGTCGGAGGGCAGCACCTCCGCCGAGTGCCCGACCTGGAAGCCCACGGCGATGTCGAGCTCCATGCACTTCTGGTACAGCGGGTAGAAACGCCGGTCGTTGGGCGGAAGGCCGAACGAGAGTGGGTGAAACCAGACGTACTTGAAGCCCAGTTCCTTCACCGCGCGTTCGATCTCGGCGATGCTCTCGCCGATGTGGAAAGGGCTGTAGCTCGCTGCTCCGACGATCCGCCCGCCCGTCTGCTCCACCGCCTCTCCGATCGGGGCGATCGGGTAGTTCATGATGAAGTCGTGATGGTAGTGATAGGACCACATCTTGGTGGCGCAGACCACGACGTGGGTGTAGCCGAGCTCGTCCATGTGCACGACGCATTCGGCGGGCGAGGCGTGGCCGGTGAGCATGGCGTCAGCGCTGCTCCCCGTCTTCGCCTTCTTCGCTTCGGAGCCCGCGGCATTCTCCTTCCGGGGCTTGGTGAGCTTGCGAAAGGTTGTCTTGAGCATGATCTGGAATTCCTTGTACACGAAGGGATTCCCCGCCAGGTCGCGGCGGATCTCGAGCAAGTGGTTCATGATGTCGATGGACGGGTAGTCCTTCAGGTCGATGCTCATCAGATCTCCATTCCTACACGCGCACCGTGCTGCGTGGCCTCTGCCAGGGCCCTCGGGACCCAGGCCGCTCCGACCAGGAAGAGTCGCTCCGCCGCCCTCGCGGCGCGGAGCTCGTGGTAGAGCCGGGCGTCCGGCACCGCGCCGTAGACCAGCACGATCGTGTCGAAGCCCGTGAAGGTACAGTGTCCGTCGCCGAAGGCGGAGCGGAACTCGAGCCTGCCACCGTCGACGGCCGAGAGACGCAGACCGGTGTGGAGCGTCACTCCGTGGTTCACCAGACGCTCCATCACGGGGCCGAGGGAGTAGCGATCGATCTCGGACCCGAGCGCCATCCACTTGTGGAAGATGGTGACGCGGCGTCCGCGCTCGGAGAGATAGTCGGCGACGTTCGGTGTTTCGAAGCCGTCCTCCTGGGAGATCAGCGCCACGCGCTCTCCCACTTCGACGGTGCCGGCGAGCGCGTCCCAGCCCTGCACGACGTGCGCCGAATCGAGCCCCGGGGTCTGGGACCTTCGCGGCTGTGCGCCGGTGGCGCAGGCGATGGCGTCCGGGGCGAAGGAGCGGATGCCAGCCACGTCGGCCTCGCAGCCCAGGCGGACGTCCACGCCGTGGCGCGCGAGCTCGCCTTCCTGGAAGAAGATGAAGTCTTCGTAGGCGTCGCGGCCGGGTGCGCGAGCGGCGAGAAGGAGCTGGCCTCCCAGCTTCGCGGCGCGTTCGAGAAGGACCACCTCGTGTCCACGGCGGGCTGCGACGCGCGCTGCCTCGCAGCCTGCGGGGCCTCCGCCGACCACCACGAAACGTCGCCGCGAGGGGGCGACCCTGCGCTTCGCGGCGTAGAAGAGCTCGTTGCCGACCTCCGGGTTCACGGAGCAGGTGGGCTTGCGGAACATCTCGGGGACGTTGCCGCTGATGGATTGGGCGATGCAGCGGTTGCAGCCAATGCAGCGTCGGATCTGCGAGAGGCGACCCTCACGTGCCTTGTTCGCGAACTCCGGATCGGCAATCCCCGCTCGCGTCATCCCGACGAGGTCGCAGTACTCGTCCTTCAGGAGCTGCTCCGCGATTCCCGGGTCGGTCACGCGGCCGGAGAAGAGGATCGCGATGCCCTCCAGGTCGAGCTTGAGCGCCTTTGCCGCATCCCGGTAGACGGCGTGGCCGTAGTAGGACGGCTGGACGTAGGGGGTCCCGCCCCAGCAGTGCCCGACGTCGACGTTGACGAAGTCGAGGGCTCCGGTTTCGGCGATGTAGCTCATCATCTCGCGCAGCTCGAGCAGGTCGTAGCCGCCCTCACGAGTCTCCTGGCCGTTGACGCGGATGCCCAGCGAGAGGGCGTTTCCGATGCGTTCCCTCACGGAGGCGAGGACCTCGCGAACGAAGCGCGTCCGATCGCGTGTGTTGCCACCCCATGCGTCCTGGCGGTGGTTCAGGGCCGGGGACAGGAAGGTCTGCGGGAGCGTCTCGTGGGCGCAATGGATCTCGAGGCCGTCCACCCCGGCCTTGGCGAACTCCTCGGCGGCTTCGGCGTAGGTCCGGATGATCTTCGCGATCTCGTCGTCGTCGAGCTCGTGAGCAATCCAGCCGTAGGGCTCGACGATCGGCACCGAGGAGGCAGACATCGTGAAGTTCAGCTGGGTGAGCTGACACACCACCACGGAGCCGACGCCATGGACGGCCTCACGGAACCTCGCAAGGCTCTCGACGAAGCCGGGCATCTTGTAGAGGGGAATCCGGATCGCGCCGACGCCCGGAAAGAACTCGTCGCTCGCCTCGTCGGGGAGCGGCAGATTCAAGAGGAAGGTCTCGCCTCCGATCCAGCCGGTTCCGCCTCGAGCCTTGGCGAGGTGATGGGCGATGAAGGGCTCGTCGATGAATCCGGGCATCTGTGCGGCGCCGATCGTGTTGGTCGTCTCGCAGATCCGGTTCGGGACGGTCATGGGACCGACGGCAAGCGGCGAGAAGAGCCGTTCGAACCGGGTTTTCCCCGTGGCTGCGCTGCCCATGTCCCTCCCGCCTGGCCTCCATTGCGACGACCGCGTGCTCACGCCTTGACCGGCGGCATCCACGCCCTCTGCATGTGCAGGGCCACGCGGTCGCGGTGATGGTCCGCGTCTCCCAGCAACGCCGCGTTGCAGCGCGCCCGGCGCAAGTGCAGATGGACGTCGTACTCCCAGGTGAAGCCGACGCCGCCGTGAATCTGCAGTGCCGACTCGGCCGCCGAGACCGCCGTGTCGCTGAGCCACGCTTTGGCCGCCGACACCAGTGCCGGCGCGTGGTCGCGCCGCTCGTCGAGCGCGAGACACGCTCCCCAGAGCAGGCTGCGGCCGATCTCGACGCCCACCAGGTCGTCCGCGAGGCGGTGGCTGACCGCCTGGAAGCTTCCGATGGGCCTTCCGAACTGAACGCGCTCGCTCGCGTATTGCCGCGCGAGCTCGAGCGATGCTTCGGCGGTTCCCAGGAGATCGGCCGCCAGCAAGGTGGTCCAGATCTCGTAGACCTCGCGCAGCACGGCTTCGCCGCCCGGGAGCAGCGAAGCTCCGCTGCAGGCGGCCCGCTCGAAGACGACCTCGGCGCAGCTCTGGCCGTCGAGACGCCGCATCGGAACGATGGTGACGCCGGGCGAGTTCGCATCGATGGGAACGAGGCCGAGACCGTCCGGCGACCTCGCCGCCACCAGCAGCACCGCAGCCCCCTCTGCGTCGGGAACGAGGAATTTTCTTCCGGAGATGCGCCATCCTTCGGGGTGGGCCTCGATGACCGTCTCGACCGCATCGACGCCGTAGCCACCGCCCGGCTCCTCGATGGCCAGCGTGACGCGCGTTCGCCCGGCGATCAGATCGGCGAGGAGGTTGCGGCACAGATCGCGGTCTCCGCTGCGTTCGAGGGCGATGGCCGCGACCAGCGACGACTCGAAAGGGCCCGCCAGAATTCCGCGGCCAGCCTCCTGGGCCAATACGGCGGCCGTGGTCACGTCGCCGCCGATCCCGCCCAACTCCTCCGACGCCGCGACGCCGAGCCAGCCCATCTGGACGATCTCTCTCCACACCTCCTCGTCGATGACGGCGGGCTGCGCGTCGAGGGCCGCGCGCATGCGCTCCGCGGGCCAGCGCTCGCGCAGGAATTCGCGCGCCATCTCCTGGAGCGCGATCTGTTCTTCGCTGAGGCTGAATTCCATCTTTTCGAAACCTCGTCACTCGTCCGTCGATCGGGGGAGACCCAGGACTTTTTCGGCGATCACGTTGCGCATGATCTCGCTGGTTCCACCGCCGATCGCGTGGCCGAGCGCATCGAAGTAGGCGGCGTGCCAGCGCCCGCGGTCCACGACGTGGGGCGACCTCTTCGCCACCGGGGCGAAGGGGCCCTGGACGCGCAGCGCCGTCTTCGCGAGCCGTTGGCGCAGCTCCGAGGCAAAGAGCTTGCCGAGCGAGGCGCCTGCTCCCGGCGGGCGACCGGCGATCTGGTCGCTCAGGGTGCGGTATCCGAGATGCCGCAGCCCCTCGATCGCGATCCAGTGCTGGGCCAGCAGGCGGCGGGTGGAGGAGTCGTCCAGCGCCTCGCGACCGTCGCGCGTCGTTCGGCCAGCCATGCGCCAGAGGTGCCCCAGCGTCTCCTCCAGCCCGATGACGCCGGAGAGGCCGCTGCGCTCGTGGTCGAGCGAGCTGCGCGCGATGGCCCACCCGGCATTCAGCTCGCCCACCAGGTTCTCTCGCGGCACATGAACGTCGTCGAAGAAGACCTCGCTGAAGTGGATGCCGCCGGCGGCGTTGCGCAGGGGCCGTACGGAGATGCCCGGAGCCTTCATGTCGCAGAGCAGGTAGCTGATCCCTTCGCGCTTGGGCGCATCCGGCCCCGTCCGGACCAGCATGAAGATCCAATCGGAGATCGGGGCCAGGCTGGTCCACACCTTCTGTCCGTTGACGACGAACTCGTCGCCGTCAATTTCGGCACGGCAGCGGAGCGAAGCCAGGTCGCTTCCCGCCGCGGGCTCGCTGAAGCCCTGGCACCAGAGGTCGTCGGCCCGCAGGATCCGCAGCAGGAATCGCTTTTTCTGCTGCTCGGTTCCGTGTTGCACCAGTGTGGGTCCGATGATGCTGAGCCCGATCGTGTTGATGAGGGGCGGCGTGCGCACCCGCGCCATCTCCTCGACACAGATCACCTGCTGGGTGAAGGATGCCTCCTGCCCACCGTACTCCCTGGGCCATGCGATCCCCAGGTAACCCGCGTCGTGCAGGCGGCGCGGCCAGTCCCGGGCGCCGGCCAGCGGGTCCTTCGAAGCGGCGGGCGGCGGATCGGGACGCCGGCCGAGATTCTCCTTCAGCCAGGCGCGGAGGCGCTGGCGGTACGCTTCGTCCTCGGCCGAGAACTTGAGGTCCATGGTGGCTTCGTCTCCGCTATTTCCTGAACTCGGGAAGGATCTCCTTCGCGATCAGTTCACGCTGCTGGCTCGGCAGAAAGACCATTTCCACGCCGAGCTCCTCGTATCGCTTGAGCTCCTCGACCACCATCTCGATGGTCCCACAGTAGAGGCTCTCGACGAAGCGTCGGTAGAGCGGGTGTTGCTTCGAGGGGTCGTAGACGTTCCTCCCGTCTTCGTCGACGAGGTATCCGTAGCCGAGGATGTGCTCGTCGTAGAAGCTCTCCATCAGCACCTTGCGCAGCCCCTCGGCCGCTTCCATGGTGTTGCCGATGCATACGTCCTTGAAGGAGGCGACGCGGAGCTGCGAGTCCGCAAAGCCCGCCTCGCGGCCGGCGCGTCGGTACTCGGCGACGATCCTCTTCGTGTGATCGAACGGGGAGTTGGCGAGCCAGTAGGAAAGTCCCGCCCGGCCGGCGCGTCGGGCTCCCTGCAAGGAGGTGCCGCCGCAGAACCACATGTCGATGGGTCTCTGGACCGGCCGCGGAAACAGGGATTCGTTCTCGTACCGGTAGTGCTCACCGTCGTAGGAGAAGGTCTCTTGGCTGGTCGCGAGGCGGAGGACCTCCATCGCCTCTCGCAGCCTCGCGCCACGGGTGCGTTTCGCCGTTCCGAAGCCGTCGAATTCGTAGGGTCGGTAGCCCATGCCGAGGCCGAGGGAGACGCGGCCCTTCGAGAGAACGTCGAGCGTGGCCGCGATCTCCGCCGCCTCCATGGGATCGTAGAGCGGCAGTAGCATCGCGTTCGTCGAAAGGCGGACCCGGCTGGTCACCGCGGCCGCCGCCGCCAGGGCCTGCAAGGGCAGCGGGATGAACTCGTCGTACATGAAGTGGTGCTCGCCACTGCCATAGCCGTCGAACCCGAGACGCTCCGCCTCGATGGCCCCCCGGACGTAGTTCTCGTAGCCATCCGCCAGGGCGCCCGGCATCGGACGCATCTTCGACAGGCCGATGCTCGTGGTCCAGAATTCCATCTTCACCCTCCTCCGCTTCGCGTCTCAGGCCTGGAGCAGGAGCTGGACTTCGGAGGCAAAACGGTAGAGATCCATGGGAGTCGCGCGGTCGCGCCGCCACACGAAATGCGAGATCGCAGTGCGTCCGCGCAGCGCGCGGATGGCATTCAGCACGTCCTGGGGAGAGCCGCCGAGGGTCCGCTCGTCTCCCGCGCCGTCGAGCACGATGCGGCGCTCGAGAACCGCCTCCACCTCGCAGCGCGATCGCCCCGCCGCATCCGCGAGGCTCCGGTAGCGCGCCAACCGCTCCGCGGCCTCGTTTGTGGGGAGTTCCGCTCCGACCATGGGCGAGACGCCGGCGCGGGCCGCCCACTCGAGGGTCTCGTCGTCGTCGATCTCGACGTTCACCGGCGTGCGCGCGAAGTAGGGCTTGGGCGTGATCGAGAGGAAATCCGGCGTCTCCGGCCCCCATTCCCATTGCGGCAGGTATGCGCCTTCCGCTTCCGGCGTGCTCACCCCGCGCGGCGCCGTGTCGGGCGTGTGGGATGGAAAGCGGAGAAACTCCCCCCGGTAGCGGATTTCGTCGGCCGCCCACGCCGCGGTGACGAACTCGATCATCTCGTGGACGTGGCCCGGGGGAACGCCCTGGCGGGAAGCGGGGGCGAAGGCCAGCCCGGCGCGGCCGCGGGCGAAGGTGTCGAGCACCGCCACCTCCTCGGCGATGTGGGCGGGGAGCGCGCGGGTCACGCGGCGAGCGCCGATCCGCAGCTGCGCGCTCTTCGTCTTCTGCGACAGGTAGGTCAGGAAGATCGACGGAGCCGAGCAGTCGGTCGCGGCTTCGCGGCCCTCGCGGATCCAGAAGCTCTGAAAGCCCATGCGGTCTGCCGCCTGGGCCTCGGCCACGATCTCCTCCCAGCCCGTGTTGGCACTCTCGAATCGATCCACGTCCCAACTGAGTCCGATCCTCACGAGCCACCTCGCTCTCGGGTCGTGCGTTCGCGCCTCTTGGCGTCTTCTTGCAGGGCGGCCTTGCGCACCTTGCCAGTGGGCGTCATCGGGAACTCGTCGACGAAGACCAGGTGCTGCGGGTACAGGTACTTGGTCACCTTCTGGGAGTCGAGCCAGACTCGGAGGTCCTCGAGAGAGAATGCTTCGCCCGTGGACACGATGTAGGCGCAGACGGTCTCGCCGAGGCGTGCGTCGGGCCAGGCCACCACGGCCACGTCGGCAACGCCGGGGTGCCCCATCAGGAGATCCTCGATCTCCTTGGGATAGATCTTCGAGCCGCCGCGGTTGATGACCTCCTTCGCCCGACCGGCAAAGCAGAGGTAGCCATCTTCGTCGACGAAACCGAGGTCGCCGGTGTAGAACCAGCCCTCGGCGTCTCGCGTTGCAGCGGTGAGCTCGGGCTGCTTGTGGTAGCCGACGAAGAGGGTCGGGCCGCGGAAGCAGATCTCTCCCACCTCGCCCGCAGGAAGCGCGCGCGAGCGATCCTCCGGGTCGACGATCTTGAGCTCTGCGCCGAACATCGGCTTGCCCACCGTGTCGCGCTGCTTCTCCTCCGGGTCCCAGCCCATGGTTCGGGTGTGAAGGATCGTCTCTCCCATGCCATAGGTGTTGCCGGACTTGCAGCCCCAGACGCGGTTCATCCGTTCGATCAGATCCGGCGAGCTGCGCGCGCCCCCGACTCCGGCGCTCTTGATGCTCGAGGTGTCGAACTTCTCGAAGTCCGGGTGGTCGAGGAGGCCGATCATGTGGGCGGGAGTCCCGGAGATGGCGGTGACCCTCTCGCGCTCGATCAGCTTGAGGATCTCCCCCGGCCGGTAGCGATCGACGAGCACCATGGGAACGCGCCCCAGCGCACACTGGTAGGTCGTGAAGTGCCCGAAGCTGTGTGTCATCGGCGAGCAGGCCAGGTTCACCATGCCCGGATCCATCTGCTTCATCGCCCTCGCCGCCATGCGGAAGAGGGACACCAGCGTGTTGTGGGTGTGGAGGAATCCCTTGGGGTTGCCTTCGGTGCCCGAGGTGAAGTTCAGGTAGAAGACGTCGTCTGGCCCCGGGTGCACGCGTTCGAGGCGGTCGAGGTGGCCGCGACCCTCCTCGATCAGAGCGTCCAGAGAGCGCTCGCTCGCGCCTTTCGCTGCTCCCCGGGCAATGAACAGGCTGCGCAGCGGCGGGAGCTCGGCGCGGATCTCGCGCATCACGTCGGCATAGGCGTAGTCGCCGAAGGACTCCGGGACCACCGCGTGATCCGTCTCGCAGAAGGAGAGAAGGGACCGCATCTCGCGCTCGCGGAAGACCATGTGCATCGGCTGGATGACCGCGCCAACGCGGGAGAGGGCGATCTGGAGGAAGCACATCTCCGGCCAGTTGGGAAGCTGGACGCTGACGAGGTCGCCGGGCTCCACGCCGGCGCCGATCAGCCCGGCGGCGAGCGCGTCGGAGATCTCCTTGAACTCGGAGAAGGAGTACCGGCGCTCGGCGGTGACGAGGGCGACGTCGTCCGGCCCCTCGGCCACGCTCTCGTCGAAGAGATCGTGCAGGGTGCGGTCGCCCCAGTTGCCGCCGGCGATCCAACGCTGGCGGTACTCCTCAGAGAATCGGGGATACCGGCCGGCGTTGCGGCCGTGCTCGGGAAGGGAGTCAGGGGAGTCGCTCACGGGGCTTCCTGGAGGTTTGGGGGCCGGGCCACATTTTGTACGTGTTAACTATATTACATCTGTTAAAATCTGCTGCATAAAATCGTCGTCGGTGAGCTTCCCAACGGGAATAGGCGGTGAGGGAGTCATGAACGCGATCGGGAGCGCTCCGGGAATGCCGAGGCCGTGTCTCTGGCGGAGGCTCGATCGCGAAGCGAGGGGCGCCGCATGATCCTCTGGTCGAAAGGCCTCGGCAAGCTGGTCCTCCGCATGAAGCTCGCCGAGCGATCGTCCGCTCGTCGCCGCGACGGCAAGTTCATCATCGACGGAACCATGGGGCCCCCGACGCACTGGGACTACGCGGTCACCATGGATGAGGACGACGTGCTCGACTTCGTGGAGCTGCTGAAGCAGCCGGCTCCGGTGGACTTCCTCCTCGAAGGAAAGGCACCGGGTGCCGTGGTCCGAACCGCGATCGCCAGCGGATTCGTCTTCGCGTGGAACACGACCCGCTGCTTTATCGGAATGGCGCCCCGGGACAGCGGGCACCCACAGGAGCCGGCAGCAGAACCACGAGCGGCATCCGCAAAGCGGAGCAGGTAGGAGACCATGGCCGGACCCGAGCGGGAATACGACGTCATCATCATCGGCGGCGGCATCAACGGCCTCACCGCAGCGATCTACCTCCAGAAGTCGGGCCTCTCGGTCGCGTGCTTCGAACGGAAGCTCGAAGCGGGCTCCGGGTGCTGCACCGAGGAAGTGATGCAGCCTGGGGTCAAGGTGAACCTCTGCGCCTGCAACATGGTGACGCTCTGGTCCCCCGCCTACGCCGACCTCGAGCTCGAGAGGTTTGGCCTCGAAATGCTCACGTCGGGAGAGTGGGGGATGTTCCATCCCTTCAAGGATCGTACGGCGGTGATGTTCAACTCGTTCAGCGCGCGAAAGCAGTACGAGCACTTCAAGAGCATCAACGAGCATGATGCCGAGATCTTCAAGACCGCCTTCAACGTGATGGGCCCGATGCTCGGAGACTCCCTGATGGGCTCGATGTTCAGCCAGGCGCTGAACGGCCCGGACGAGATCGCAGCGGCGGGAGGCCTGGCAACGGCCCTGCGCGCGATCCTGCCCGAGATTCCGGAGAACGTGCACGAGCTCAATGGGATCGAGTTCGCCGAGGCGGTCTACCACGACGAGAAGATCCGCACGGCGATCCTCGGCAACTGCATCATGGCGGGGTCCCACCCATGGGATCGCGGCATGGCGACCCTCATGCCGCTCGTCTTCCCGATCATGCAGGCAGTCCAGAGCGTGACCTGGACCTGTCGCGGGGGAAGCCACGCGCTGGTCCATGCGCTCGCCTCCTGCTTCGCTCACCACGGCGGGAAGATGTTCACCGGCTGCCCCGTGGATCGGATCCTGATGCAGGGTGACGAGGTGCAGGGAATCGCGCTCTCCAAGTTCGCCGTCTTCCCCGAGGCCGAGGTCCGGGCCCGTCGCGCCGTCGTGAGCAATCTCTCGTGCCATCCGACCTTCCGCGGGTTGATCGGCGAGGAACGGCTGCCCGACTGGGTGAAGAAGGGCGTGGATGCCTACAAGAACGACGAGACCGTGCTCTTCACCAACTACTGGGTCCTCGATCGGCCGCCGCGCTGGGAGGGCTATCCGAAGGAGATCGACACCGGCTACGGCTTCAACTTCGGGGTCGAGAGCGTGGACGACGTCCGGCGCCTGGAGAGGAATCTCGAGAACGACGAGCTTCCGGACCCGCCGATCGTCGCCGGCCTGTCCGTGCAGGGCTTCGCCCTCGCAGATCCCACCCAGGCGCCCGAGGGCCTGTACACGGTGATGGCCTGGTCGAACGTGCCGTACGATCTGCCCGCGCTGGGTGGCCCCGAGAAGTGGGACGCGATCCGCGAGGACTACGGGGACAAGGTGGACGCCCTACTGCGGGAATACAACCCTGGCATGATGGATTCGGTGGTCGACCGGTACTGCAACTCGCCGCTCGACTACTATCGCAAGAACCCGAGCCAGGTCATGGGCAGCACGACGAGCGGCCCGACCAGCCTCAGGTGGTACGGAACGGCGCGGCCCTTCCCCGGATGCGGTGCGCCCCGCACGCCCTTCGGGAAGCTCTATCTGAGCAACTCGATCTGGCCCTTCGGAACCACCAATCTCGGTGCCGGATACGTCGCCGCGAGTATCGTCGCCGCGGATCTGGGCGTCCGTGAAGGACAGGACTGGTGGTGCCACAAGAATCTCGATGCCGGCATCGAGCTGCTCAAGCGGCGCGGCATCGAGCTCGACTTCAACATTCCCTGAGAAACGTTCTCCTGCGGAGTAAGCGTGGCGAATCTCGACCGGCAATACGACGTGATCATCATCGGTGGCGGCCCGAACGGGCTCACCGCGGCATGCTATCTCGCGCGTGCGGGCGCGAAGGTGCTGCTTCTCGAGCGGCACCACGAGGGCGGCGGTGGACTCGTCACCGAGGAGTTCTCCGGCTTCCGCTTCAATACCCACGCGAAGCTCATGCTGATGATGGACTGCATGCCCCCGTACTCCGACCTGAACCTCGAGGCCTGGGGCTGCCGCTACGTCATGCCGGACGCTGCGCTCTCGCTGCTCACGCGAGACGGAAGGGCGATGACCTTCTATCGCGACATCCGGCGGACTGCCCAGAGCATCGCGCGCTTCTCGACCGCAGATGCCGAGCGCTACGTGGGCGTGATGGAAGACTGGTACACCATCGTCAACAAGGCGCTGATCCCGGCCACCTACTCGTTGCCCCTGCCGATGCTCGACATGGTCGTCAGCTACGAGAAGAGCGAGCTGGGGCGGGTCGTGAACGAGATGGCCGAGGAGACATTCCTCGAGACGCTCGACTCTGCCGGCTTCGAGAACGAGCTCGTGAACACCGCCATCCTCTTCATGGGAACCATGTACGGCGTCGATCCGGAGGCGGGCCTTGGCTTCCTCCTGCCTCTCTTCGTCAACCGGATCCTGCACTCGTCCGTGATCCTCTCGGGATCGCACCAGCTCGCGGCCGCGCTGTCGCGTTTCGCGAACCGGGCCGGAGCGAGGCTGGAGCGCGCTGCCGAGGTCACCAAGATCCTGACCGACGGGACGAGAGCCGTGGGAGTGCGTCTCGCCAGCGGGGAAGAGGTCATGGGCAGGAAGATCATCACCACGACGGATCCCGAGATGACCTTCCTCGACCTGGTGGGCGAGGACGTCTGCAACGCTGCCTCCCCGACGCTCGCGGCGCAGACGAAGGCGTGGGAGTGGGAGTCGGTGAGCCTCTTCAACGTGCACTTCGCTCTCTCGGAAAGACCTCGCTACCGCGCCGTCGCCTTCGATGCCGAGGTCGATCGCTCCCTGGTCAAGGTGATGGGCCTCGAGACCGTGGACGAGCTACTGCGGCACATCAAGACGACCAAGGAGGGCGGCTTCAGCCTGGCGGGCGCCGCGACCGCGCTCACGGACTACGACCCGATGCAGGCGCCCGTGGACGTCCAACCGGGCGCGGCGGTCGCCTGCTTCGAGACCATCGCTCCCTACGAGAACAAGGCAGGGGACTGGGACGCCCTCAAGGACGGATACGTGCAGCAGGTCCGCTCGATGTGGTCCGAGTACGCACCGAACCTCTCCGACGCGACGGTGATCCGGCACTACGTGAATCATCCGAAGGCCATCGAGGCCAAGCTTCCGAACATGAAGCGGGGCTCGATCAAGCACGGGGCGTATCTTCCCACCCAGATGCTCTCGAATCGGCCCAATCCGGACTGCTCCTCCTATCGGACGCCGATCGAGAACCTCTACGTCGCCGGCGCGAGCGTCTGGCCGGGTGGAATGGTGCTGCTGGGCGGTGGCTACAACGTCGCGGGCGTGGTGGCGGACGATCTCGGCCTCGAGCGGTGGTGGAACGAGCCGGAGTACGTGCTGGAAGCGCGCAAGCATGGATTGGTGGGCTGATGGAGTTCTGGTCGAAGGGTCTGGGCAAGCGGACGATCGCCCTGGGCCTCTCCAGGGGCGAATCGTTGCTGAGCATGGAAGCTCTCTGCCTCCGGGGCACCATCGCGGAGCCCGTCTCGTGGGAGTACGTGATGCTCCTCGAAGAGCCGGACGTGGAGGACTTCTTCGCGCTGCTCCGAGAGCCGGAGCTGGCGAGGTTCATCCACGCGTCTCCCGACCGCTGGCGATTGTACGCTGGATTCCTCGTCGGGACCGCGCAGGTGGCGTGGCTGGTCCTCAAGGCCGCCGTGCGGCGCCGCTCCGGCCGGATCGGCTCAGGCGAGCGGGTGGCGATCCAGCTACCGCCTCCCTACGTGATCGAGAAGCGCAAGAAGATGACGACCTACCGTCGGCGACTCAGCACGACGGCGGTCGAGGCGCCGGCCATGCGCGGGGTCCCGGCGACGGACGAGAGCGGAGCCATGCAGAGGGCAGGGGGCGCCTAGTGTCTACTTCGAGGAACGCGCCGGCATCTGGACCGTGCTTCGAATCGCTGGCCGCGCGGCGAATCCGCGCTGGGACGCTGCAATCTCCGTGGCTTCGCGCTTCCGGGGCGGAGGACTGAATGCCGACGGCGACCGGTGACATGCCCGCGCCGCTGGAGACGGCACTGCGGCGCGGCGCCCCCCACCTTAAGATCGAGCGGATCGAATCCGTCGAGCGATTCACCAGTGGCCTCTCGTCCCAGAGCTACTGTGTGTCCGCCGAGACGGCGGACGGCCCGGCCCGCTGGGTCATGCGGGTCGAGCCCGAGTTCGGCGTGATCCCTCCGTACGACATCGCTCGCGAGTACCGGTTGATCGAGGCCGCAGGTCGGGCGGGCATCCCCGCGCCCGAGGTCCTGCACCTGGAAGAGGATGCATCGGTGATCGGTGGGCGTTTCATGCTCATGACGTACGTCGAAGGCGAAATCTACCGCAACATGGACCAGCGCCTCGCGGCGGATCCGGGGCTGCTCGCGAGGATCCAGGAGAACTTCGTCGAGATGCTGGCGCGGATCCACGAAATGCCGCAGGACGTGCTTCCAGGCCACGCCGATGGCCGTGAGGCGGCGCGCGCGGAGATCGCCGTCTGCCGCCGGAGGCTCGCGAAGACGGAGCTTCTCCCGTCGCCGATCTTCCGTCACGCCTTCGAAGTCCTGGACCGTCACGCACCTCCGGCGCAGCGTCTCGCGCTGCTGCACGGCGACTACCGGCTGCCGAACCTCAAGTGGCAGGACGGTGCGATCTCGGGAGTGCTCGACTGGGAGCTCGCCCGGGTGGGCGACCCGCTCAGCGACATCGCCTTCACGCAGACGATCGGCATGGGCCCGTGTTCCATCGAAGGTGCGCTTGCAATCAGGTACGGGGTGCGGACCGGGATCGAGATGGACGAGCGGAAGCTCTCCTACTTCCGCCTGCTCGAGCTGGTCAAGGGGTCGATCATCGGGATGGCCGGCGCCCACGACCTCGCGAACGGAGGCAACGACCTGCGGCTGATCTCGGTGGCGATGATCGCAGCCACGGGGCAGGCGATGATAGGCGCGCTCGAGGCGCAGCTCGAGCAGTTCCTGGAGGCCTGAACCATGATCGTGCTGGACTCTGCGCAGATCCTGGCGGCCGTGAGCCGTTCGCTCGAGGCGCACGTGCTGCCGGCGGTCGGCGGCGACTTCGCCCGGGTGCAGTTGCGGGCGGCGCTCAAGGCCCTGGCCGAGGTGCGGGACCGGCTGGAGAACGGAGATCCCTGCGAACGCTCGAACCGGATCATCGAGGCCGAGGTGCAGCAGCTCGCGGATTCCCTCCGCCAGGAGGCTCCGGCCTTCGCCGCCGGTCTCGATGCCGCGTTGAACGGCGCGCCCGCAGGAGATGCCCCCCGGGACCGGGCGCGCCAGCTCGGGGAGGCGCTGTGGGACCTCGTCTCCGGCGACGACGGCCCGGCGGCGAAACGGCTGCTCGCCATTCTCAGCGCCGAGGCCCTCCGGACCATGAACGAAGACAACGCCTGGATGTGTCGCGAGGCGATCCTGTCGCTCACCTAGGAGGAAGGATGATGACAGCTCTCGGGCCGCTCGCGTCGCGCTTCTTCCAGGTGGCGTACGTGGTGCGTGACATCGCGGCGGCCGAGGCCTGGTGGAAGCGGGTCTCGGGAATCTCTTCCTGGTTCCGGATGGACGACGTGCGCTTCGGTGCCGACTGCCACCTGCGTGGCGCTCCCTCCGATGCATCGGCGCATCTCTCGATCGGCTACCTGCGCGATACGCAGATCGAGCTGATCGAACCGGTCCGTGGCGCGAGCCTCTACGCGGAGTTTCTCGCATCCAGGGGCGCGGGCCTGCATCACCTGGCCTTCGACGTCCCTGACTTCGATGCGACGGTCAGGTCCCTCTCGGACTGCGGACTCGAGTTGCTGGCGGACGGACAGGTCGGCGGACCTGGCAACCGTTTTGCCTACTTCGACTGCGATGCGGGAGGCGCCTCGGTGATCGAGGTTCTCGGATTCGACGACGCCACGCGTGCCTTCATGATGCAGCTCAAGGAACGAAGTGCCGCCGGCGCCAAGCTCGGCGAGACCGCGTGAACCCCCCACGGCATTCGAGAGCCGAGGAGCGCAACATGGGAAAGCTGCAGGATCGGATCGTGATCGTCACCGGCGGAGCGTCCGGGATCGGGCGCGGCTGCGCGGAACTCTTCGCCGCAGAAGGTGCGCGCGTCGTCGTGGCGGACATCCGCGAGGACCTCGGGTCGGCGCTCGCCGACGAGCTCGGCGGCAGCTACCTCCCGGTCGACGTCACCGATCCGGCCTCCGTCGAGGAGATGATCCGGCGGACCGTCGAGCGCCACGGGCGGATCGACGTCCTGATGAACAACGCCGGCATCGATGGCGAGCAGGCCCTGACGGCCGAGAGCTCCCTCGAGAACTGGCGGAAGGTCCTCGCGATCAACCTGGACGGCGTCTACTTCGGAATGAAGTACGTGCTCCCGACCATGGTGGAGCAGAAGGGGGGCGTGATCCTGAACACCGCTTCGACGGTGGGGCTCAACGCACTCGCCGCGCTGCCCGCCTACACGGCCTCGAAGGCCGGCGTGATCCAGCTCAGCAAGGCTGTGGCGATCGAGTACGCGTACCACGGGATCCGGGTGAACGCGATTTGTCCCAGCGTCGTCATGACGCCCCTCCTCGAGCACTTCATCGCGAGTACGCCGGATCCCGAAGGCGCGCGCAGGGGGCTCGAATCGCTGAACCCGATGCCGGGGATGGTGACCGTGGACGCGGTGGCCCGGGCGGCGCTCTTCCTGGTGAGCGACGATTCCCGATTCATCACCGCGGTAGCACTTCCCATCGACGGCGGTTATACGGCCCGATAGCGATCCGCCGCCGAGTAGAGGATCCGATGGACCAGACGAAATTGCAGGCTTTGATCGAACGCAACGAGATCATCGACGTCTTCAATCGCTACGCCGTAGGCGTCGATCGGCGCGACCGGGACCTCTATCGCTCGTGCTTCTGCGACGAGATCGGGGTCCAGGTGGGCGACGGGGTTTCGAAGAACTGCCCCGCCGACGAGTGGGTGGAGCAGGCATTCCGGGCGCTGAGCGGCTTTCAGGCCACGCAACACATCATCACGAATCACATGGTCGAGCTGGATGGCGACCGGGCCCGCGGCAGCGCCTACCTCCAGGCGCGGCATTTCGGCCCCGAGAGTATGTTGACGGTACACGGTTGCTACGAAAATGATCTGGTTCGATCCGAAGATATCTGGCGGATCCGCAAGCTCAGGCTCGCGATCATCTCGGGCGGGAGTCGCTGAGGGTGCGGCGGGGCGACAGGGGAGCCAAGTGACCGGTAGACTTCACGACCATGCCGCCATCGTGACCGGTGCGGCGAGCGGGCTCGGGGCGGCGACCGCGCGCCTATTCGCACGCGAGGGCGCGCGCGTCCTGATCGCCGACGTGCAAGAGGACCGCGGTCGGCGGGTGGCGGAGGAGATCGGAGACCGGGCGCTCTATCAGTACACGGACGTGCGAGACGAGGCGTCGATCGAGGCCGCGGTGGATCGCGCCGTTGCCGAGTTCGGTCGGCTCGACTGCATGTTTGCCAACGCAGGAATCGTCGGTGCGGTCGGGCCCATCGCATCGGCGCTCGCCGAGGAGTACGACTTCACCATGGCGGTGAACCTGCGCGGTCCATTCCTGTGCATGAAGCACGCCGCTCGCGTGATGCGACCGCAGCGCTCCGGCGTGATCCTCACCTGCTCGAGCATCGCGGCCCTGCGCGGCGGGCTCGGGCCGCACGTCTACACCGCGGCGAAGGCCGGACTGATCGGGCTCACGAGGAACGTGGCGGTGGAGCTGGCACCCGTGGGAATCCGCGTGAACTGCATCGCTCCCGGCAACATGGCCACCGAGATGATCGCAGGACTCGTGACCGGCGATCCCGACAGAGTGGACGAGATGGAGAAGGCGATTGCGGCGGGTTCCCCGCTTCCGGGACGCGCTGGGCACGCCGACGACATCGCCAGGGCCGCGCTGTACCTCGCGAGCGAGGACGCCGCGTTCGTAACCGGACACACCCTCGTGGTGGACGCGGGCCTCACGATCGGGGCGGGTCAGGGCCTGCCGCTCTTCCACGAACGCGCCCCGATGGTTCGGGAGGCTGGCCGTCGCGGGATTCCCGTCGATTGACCCGCTGGTGCTCGTCTGCGCGCTGAGGATTGCGTCGATGTTCGCGAGCTCCGCGATGTTGCGCTGGCAGGACTCGCGGTAGTCCCGGATCAGCTTCTCGCAAGCCTCGAACGGGATTCGTTCGCCGAAGCTGAGCCTGAGCAGAAGCTCGTGGCGCGGCGGAGGAAGCTCCGCCGGCTGGGCCAGCCAGGTGTGAAGCTCCGACCATCCCGCCTGCGTCAGCTGGTAGCGCTTGCGCCGGCGGCCGTCGCGCCGGGGCCCCACGGTACAGGTCGCGCGCCCGTCCAGTCCTTGACGAGCTGCCGTAGGATCCGGCAGATCTGCCCGTAGCTCTCGCTCCAGAAGTGTCCGAGGTTGGTCTCGATGTGCCTCTTCATCGCGTAGCCGGTTTCGAGGCCGCTGCTCAGCATGCCGAGCACCGCGTAGCGCGAGCGGGTGCGCTTCTTCGTTCCGTCTGCAGGGGAGCCCGGCATTCCGATTCCGATCCCGTTGGTGGTTGGGGCGTAGATCGCTGTGGTATCTAGCTGATATATCACCCGATCGTGGCAGAGGTGGGCCGATGACAGCAGGGAAGTTGAGCGGACAGGTGGCGGTCGTGACCGGGGCGAGCCGCGGGATCGGCAAGGGCATCGCCCTCGAGCTGGGCGCTGCAGGCGCGACGGTCTATGTGACGGGCCGCACCCTGGACGATCGGGGAGCCGAGGTTCCCGGAACCATCGGCGCCACCGCCGAAGAGGTCACGAAGCTGGGCGGACACGGAATCCCGCTCCGCTGCGACCATAAGAACGACGCCGAGATCCAGGCCATGATCCGGCGGGTGCACGACGAGCAGGGCCGGCTCGACATCCTCGTGAACAACGTCTTCACGATCCCGTCGGAGCCGATCTTCGAGGGGAAGTTCTGGGAGCATTCGGTGGGGCTCTGGGACGAGCTGATCCACGTCGGGTGCCGGGGCCACTATGTGGCGAGTCACGCGGCGGCGCCGATCATGGTCGCGCAGCGAAGCGGGCTGATCGTGAACATCTCCTCGTTCGCTGGCGCGGCCTACATCTTCAACGTCATCTATGGCGTGGGCAAGGCGGCGGTCGACCGCATGGCCAAGGACATGGCCGTCGAGCTCCGGCCCTTCGGCGTGGCGTGCGTCTCACTCTGGCCGGGCGTGGTCCGGACCGAGTACCTGGTGAAATCGCATGCAGAAGGGAAGGTTCCCTTCGCGATCGAGAACGGAGAGTCGCCCCGCTTTACGGGACGCGCCGTGGTCGCCGTGGCGACCGATCCGAAGCGGATGGAGAAGTCGGGACAGGTCCTCATCTGCTACGAGCTGGGTCGCGAGTACGGCTTCACGGACGTCGACGGCCGCCAGCCGCCGGATCTCGGCGCGCAGTTTGGCGTGCGGCCGCCTTCCGCGAGCAGTTGATCGCGAGGCTCCCGATGCCTAGTCGTGCGGGAGTCCCAGGATGCGCTCGGCGATGATGTTCTTCTGGATGTTGGGCGTACCGCCGCCGATTACCGCGGTGCACCAGCCGAGCGCCTCCTTCTGCCAGCGGCCGCGGGCGATCGCCGCGGGGGAGCCTGGCGCGATCGCCGCATGGTTCCCCTCGAGCTCGAGGGCGAACTCCGCCATGTACTTCTCGAGGTGCGCGGTGTGGAGCTTGTTGACCGAGGTCTCGCTCCCGACCGGCTCGCCGCGGAGCTGCCGCGTCAGGTAGCGCAGGCCGTTGAAACGCATGGCCGCGATCCGGGTCTCGAACTCCGCGATGCGACGGCGCACGCGGGCGTCCTCGAGAGCGCGTCGCCCGTTCCAGGTCGATTCCCGAGCCAGATCCTTCAACAGGTCGAGCTCGCGCAGGAGCCCGGTGATCTCGGAGATCCCGGAGCGCTCGTTGGCGAGGGCTCCGATCGTGATCTGCCAGCCCTGTCCCTCCTCGCCGAGCCGGTTCTCGACGGGAACCCGGACGTCGTCGAAGAAGACCTCGGCGAAGAGCGGCTGCTTCATCATGTTCGGGATCCCCTTCACCTGGATGCCCGGAGAGTCCATCTCCACGAGCAGGCATGTGATCCCGTCGTGCTTCCGCTCGGTCTCCGGCTCGGTGCGGACGAGCAGGATCATCCATCGGGCCCACTGGGCGAGGGAGGTCCAGATCTTCTGGCCGTTGACCACGTAGTGGTCGCCCCTTCTCTCCCCGCGACATTGGAGCGCTGCCAGGTCGCTTCCCACATTCGGCTCCGAGTAGCCGGTGCACCACTGGTACGCGCCGTCGAGGATGTCCGGAATGAAGCGGCGCTTCTGTTCCTCGCTGCCGTACTGGATGATCGCCGGCCCCACCCAGGCGAGGCCCATGATGCAGCCGCCGAGAGGCGGCGCCCGTCGGATCGCCATCTCTTCCTTGAGGATGGCCTGTTCCATGATGCTGCCGCCGCCGCCGCCGACCTCCCCGGGCCAGCCGAACCCCACCCAGCGCTTCTCCCGGATCAGCCGATGCCACCGCAGGGCGAACATCGCGTCCCGTTCCGACTCGGGCGGCAGGTTCTCGTCGAGAAAGCGCCGCACCTCGTCGCGGAAGACCTCTTCCTCCGGCGCCAGCCTGAAATCCATCAGATGCCTCCTCGACTGGCGACGCGGTCGTAGTGGTGGTCCGAACCGCCGAACGTGGACTTCACCCACTTGGAGCGCTTCAGATAGAGATGCGCGTCGTGGTCCCAGGTGTAGCCCAGGGCGCCGTGCAGCTCGACGACGTCGATCCCGATCCGCGTGAAGGCATCGTTCGCCCAGGCCTTGGCCATCGAGACGTAGAGCGGAGCTTCGGCCGGACTCTCGTCGAGGCACCAGGTGGCGTAGTAGAGCAGCGACTTGAAGGACTCGATGTCCACGTACATCTCGGCCAGGGGGTGCTTCACGCCCTGGTAGCGCCCGATCAGGGACCCGAACTGCACGCGCTGCTTTGCGTACTCGACGATCAACGCGTGGGCGCCCTCCGCGGCGCCGATCGCCTCGGCGGTCACCGCCGCCGCCCCATGGTCGAGAAGTCGCGCGACCGCCTCGCCAGCGGGGCGATCCGATTCACCGAGCACCTGGTCCTCGGGGATGCGCACACCGTCGAGCCGGAGCCTGCCGAAGCGCTTCGTCGGGTCGATGCACGGGATCTCCTCTACGCCGAGCCCGGCGGCGCCCGACTCGATCACCACGAGCGCGAGATCCCCGAGCGCGTCGCCGGTGCGGACGGAGACGAGAAAGTGCGAGGCCGCGGTGGCGTCGGGAACGAAGCACTTCTCCCCCCGCAGGACGAGTGACGCGCCCTCCCGTTCCGCTCTCGTCTCGACGCCCGCGGTCTCCAGCGAGTCCTGTGCTTCGACGAGTGCCGGGACGAGGAGGTGGCTGCCGTCCGCGATGCCGGGGAGCCAGCGTTCCCGCTGTGCTGCCGTTCCATTCTCGCGCAGCGCTAGCGCCGACAGCGTGGACGCGAGCAGCGGCGACGGAAAGAGGGTCCGCCCGCACTCCTCGAGCAGGACCGTCAGGTCCATCCAGCCGAGCCCGGCGCCGCCCAGGTTCTCCGGAACGACGAGTCCGAGCCAGCCGAGGCGGGCCATCTCCCTCCAGAGCTCCGGAGCGTACCCGTTGGGGCGCTCCAGGATCCGCCGGACCTCCTGCATCGGAGCGTTGGCGTCGAGGAACTTGCGCACCTCGGCCCGCAGCAGCTCCTGTTCTTCGGTGAATCCGAAGTTCATGACGCGCTCGGTCGCGGCCGGGCGCTCAGACCAGCCACTGCGGCCACGGCGGCATGACGTCGTATTCGGCCGTGCCGGTTCCGACCTCGCCCGTCTCCTCCACCTCGAAGTCGCAGAAGGCCTCGTAGCAGTCGAGTCGGTTCTCGAGATCGTTCTCCGCGCGCATCCACAGCTTGATCGTGCCGTGGTGGCGCGTGCTCCGCACGTGGATCACCTCCTCGTCCGGAAGCGTGATCCGGTAGCGGAACTGCTTGGCCTGTCGCACCGAAGCGGAGCCGTCGTTCGGAACGATTTCGCCCTTGGCATCGAGGATCGGCCGGCTGCCGTTCGCATCCGAGACGAAGCCCGCGTTCGCCCGCTCGCCGATCGGCTTGTCGTTCTGCCAGTACATTCCCAGCACGTTGATGTGTCGATCCGGGAGCTGGATCGAGGGCCAGTAGTGGGCTGGGAAGTGGCCCTCCTGCACCTTCCATTTGTTGGGCTCGTTGAACCGCGAGGTCCAGGTGTGATCACGGTGACTCCAGCAGTCGATCCGACGGGTCTCCCCGGCGTTCCGCCCGCCGCGGATCTCGAAGGAGCCCGTGCAGTTCATGGCCTGCTCGAAATGCCCACCGTAGTATTCGTCGAAGATCGTCATGGGATCACCGCTCGGGTACGAGTTCGCGTAGTTGAAGGGGGCGAAACGACCCTTGAAATCGAGGTCGAAGGCGAAACGGTCCCAGTCCAGGGTGATCTTGATGTGGTTGTAGGGATCGACGACTTCGTACTTCATCCTGCCGTCGGTCCAGGGGCCCTGGTCCGGCTCGAGCGGAAGGGGGGCGCGGACGCCGTACTGCTGCAGCACGCCATCGATGATGTAGAGCGCTTCGAAGCGCGCGAAGCCCTTGTTCGTGAGATGGAAGTGGTTCACGCCGTGGATCCTGGCCTCGGGGTCTACGACGCTCACCCACAGGCTGTCCCCAAAGAGGACGTTGCCGGGCGCATCGCGCAGGGCGTGGCGGTACTCATCCTGGGCCGTGAGGCCCTCCGGGGGATTGAAACGCATCGCTTCCTCCTCTTCACGCACTCCGCAGGGGAGTGATCGCCAGGACGCAGGTCAGCCGTGCCGGATCACCATCCGGCATTGGACCGCGTTTTGGGAAATCGTCTCGGCGATCGTGTGCTCGGCGCCACGGCAGCGCTCGTGCCGCTGCCTCTCCCGGACGCCGGTCATGCGAACTCCTCGAAGTAGCTGCGCAGGGTCGTCGTGCCGTGCGTCGGGGCTACGGCGTCCACCTGTCCAGCAGTGACGATGAACTCGGCCAGGTCGCCCAACTGTCGGTTCAGGAGCCCGATCGCGCCAGCGAGGCCGCGGGCGAGCCAGAGCGGGACGACGGTCAGCCTGGCCGGTCTGCCCACCACGTCGAATGCCAGCTCGGCCACTTCGCGCTGGGTGAACACGTCGGGGCCGCCGGCCTCGACCTCGCGCGAGTCGCCCGTCGCGGCGTCGACGCAGACTACGGCCAGGTCGCGGCCGTGGATCGGGTTGAAGCGGTTCGTCCCGTGGCCGACCAGCAGCACGCGCCCTCGCTTCGCCATCTGGAGCACCGCGCCCATGTCCGAGAAGAAGCCGGACGGGCGGACGATCGTGTAGTCGAGCCCCGATGCGGCGAGGTCCCCCACGAAACGCTCATGGGCTCGCGTGATGGCGAGATGCGCGATCTGCTCGTGGCCGAGCATCGAGACGTAGACGAACTTCCGGACCTCCGTGCCGGAGCACGCGTCGAGCAGGTTCCGGTTCGCCTGATAGTCCACCTCGTCGAAGCGGAGCCCGTCGCGCTGCCGCGAGATCGCGAGCGACGAGTAGACGTACTCGATGCCGCCGTCGAAGAGCCCCTTCAAGGTCTCTGGCTTCGTGGCCTCGCCTACGAAGACCTCGTCCACCTCCTCGCGTGAGATCGCGGGCGCAGTGAAGGGACCGGGCTCCTCCAGCCGCTGGATGCTGCGGGTGAGCACGCGCACCCAGTATCCGCGGCGCTTGAACTCGCGCATCACGAACTTGCCGATGTAGCCGGTGGCGCCCGCGACCACCACGCGCCGGGGCTCCTCCGCCCCGGCAGATCCTGCGTTCGCCCTCACGTTCCCACCGGTCGTCTACTCCAGATCACAGGCCGCGAGGATCTCGTTGGCGCGAAGCTGGAGCCCCATCTTCACATCTGGGTGGGGAAGGATGTAGAAGTCGCGTCGCTCGATGCCGCGGACGACGCGTTCCCCGATGACCTCCGTGTCGGTCGCGGTGCTCAACATCCGCGTCATGAACGCATCGGGAGCATCGGGCGCCGGCCCGAAACTCGCCGGCCGATTGCGTCGACTCTCGGCGAGCCGCGTCTTTACGAAGGAGGGGCAGAGGACGGAGACCCCGATGCCGTGGGGCGCGAGTTCAACCCGGAGCGTCTCCGAGATCCCGACCACCGCGTACTTGCTCGCCGTGTAGATGCCGAGGGTCGGCAAGGCGACCAGGCCGGCGATCGAGGCAGTATTGACCACGTGGCCGCCCTCGCCGTGCTGCTTGATTTTCGGCACCAGGACCTGGATTCCGTGCACCACGCCCATCAGATTGACACCGAGGCACCACTGCCAATCCTCCGGCGTCGTCGCATCGAGCTCGCCGGAAGGGGCCACGCCGGCGTTGTTGCACAGGATGTGGACTCTTCCGAAGGCCTCGTGTGCGCGCTCCGACGCCGAGACGACGGAGGCGCGATCGGAGACGTCGCACGAGATTCCGATCACGTCGGCGCCGGTCGCGAGGAGTTCGGCCTGCGCCTTCTCGAGGGCCTCGGCCTCCACGTCGACGAGGGCGATCTTGGCACCCCGTCTGGCGAAGCACCGCGCCATGGCGAAGCCGATCCCCGAGGCTCCACCCGTCACGAAGGCCACCTTTCCCTGCCATTCGTCCATGCGCTTCCGCTCCGCGGCTCCGGGTGCGCCAGACTGCCATAGCAAGAAGGCCTCCGAAACCCGCGCGTCGCGAGAGACGCTTTATTGTATTCCAAGAGCGAGAAAGGATACGACACCGGGCGGGCAGGCGACTTCGATGGTTGGAGATCGTCGCTCGGATGGCTACACCTCCGTTCCATCCAACGAGGGGCGAGGAGAACGATCCTGTCTGATTTCGTCGCCGCGATCGTGTCGCTCGCCGTGCTCGCGGGGGTCGGGATCGCTACTGCAGGAGAGCGCTCTCCGCTGCGGGTGGGGGATCCGCTTCCGCAGCTCGACCTGCTCGACATCCAGGGCGAACGGATCGGTAGCGAGGTCTATCGGGACCGGGTGCAGGTGGTCACCTTCGCCGACCGCGAGAGCGCCGAGTCGTTGAAGCGCTGGATGGGAGATGCGCAAGTGCGCGCCACGCGGGCGCATCCGGATCTTCCGGTGGTGTACATGAGCTTCGCGGATCTCACGGCGGTTCCGCGCTTCATGCGCGGCATGGTCGGGCCGCTGCTGCGCCGGAGCTTCGAGACCTCGAACGAGGAGCTGACGGCGTCCTACCGCAAGGTCGGGATCGAGCCCGACCCGGCAAGGGTGGCCTTCCGCTTCATTCCCGACTGGGACGGCGCCTACCTCGAGGCCTTCGGACTCGAGAGCGCCGCGAGCTACCACGGCTGGATCGTCGCCGGGGGTCGCGTCGTCGTGGCCTTCGACGCATCGACGCCAAACGTCGTCGACCGCTACGTCGAGAGCTTCGATCGGCTGGATCCGAAGACCGACGGGGCAAGAGCCGAGCCGTGACGGCGGGCGGACCGCGCGGAATCGTCCTCACGGGCTGCTCGACCGGTATCGGGCGGACCTGCGCGCTCACCCTGGCGCGCGCGGGCTACCGGGTCTTCGCGGGGGTGCGAAGGACGCAGGACGGCGAGTCGCTCCAGGCCGAGGCAGGCTCCGCGGCGCTCACGCCGCTGATGCTCGACGTCACCGACGAGGAGGCGGCCGCGCGGGCGGCGGAGATCGTGCGGGAGGAGCTCGGAGACGCCGGGGAGTTGGCGGGCCTCGTGAACAACGCAGGGATCGCGGTCTACGGTCCCCTCGAGCTGCTCCCGATCGAGATCCTGCGGCGGCAGTTCGAGATCAACGTCATCGGGCACGTCGCGGTGACCCAGGCATTCCTCCCGATGCTCCGACGCGACCGCGGTCGCGTCATCATGATCGGCTCCTCGAGCAGCTTTCTCACGCCTCCGTTCCTCGGACCCTACGCCTCGTCGAAGTGCGCGCTCGCATCGCTCACCGACGCATTCCGGCGCGAGCTTGCGCCGTGGGGCATCCAGGTGATCCTGATGCAGCCCGGTGCGGTGATCACGCCCCTGTGGGACAAGTCGATCGATCACGGCGACCGATGGTTCGACGCGCTTCCGGATTCCGCGCGCCGTCTCTACGCCAGGGGCTACGGCGCCATGCGCCGGCTCTTCCTGGAAAAGTCCGGCCGGGGCATCAGCGCCGAGAAGCTGGCCCTCCGGGTCCTTCAGGTGCTCTCGGCGAAGCGGCCGCGCACACACCACCCGATGGGCCTCGACACGTTCGGCTACCGCATGCTCGACAGGCTGCCGCCGCGGGTGGTCGACATGATGCTCGCGACCTCCCTCGGCCACACCGAGAAGGGGATTGCCGAGGACCCAGGCTGAGGGCGGCCGCTCAGGCCAGCCACTGCGGCCAGGCCGGCATCACGCTGTACTCGGCGGTCCCCGTTCCCTTTTCGCCCGTCTCCTCCACCTCGAAGTCACAGAACGCCTCGTAGCAGTCCATGCGGTTCTCGAGGTCGTTCTCGGCGCGGAGCCACAGCTTGATCGTGCCGTGGTGCGCCGTGCTGCGGACGTGGATCACCTCGCCGTCGGGCATCACGAACTCGTAGCGAAACCGGTTCGCCGCCCGCACCGAGGCCGTCCCGTCGTTGGGATGGATCTCGGCCTTGGCGTTCCGGAGCGGCCGACTGCCGTGCTTGTCGGAGACGAAGCCGCCGATCGAGCGCTCCTTGGGGCTCTTCTCGTTCTGGAAGTACAGGCCGAAGACGTTGATGTGCCGTTCCGGGAGCTGCACCGAGGGCCAGAAGTGGGCGGCGAAATGGGTCTCGTCGACCTTCCACGCCTGGGGCACCGCGAAGCGCGAGGTCCAGGTGTGGTCCCGGTGGCTCCAGCAGTCGATGTTGCGCTTCTGGCCCGCCGCAGGGCCGCCGCGGATCTCGAAGCTGCCGGTGCAGCTCATCGCCTGCTCATAGTGACCGCCATAGAAATCGTCGAAGGACTTCATCGGGTCGCCGTTGGGCTCCGATTTGTCGTAGTTGAACGGCGCGAAGCGGCCTCTGAAGTCGAGATCGAAGGCGAACTTCTCCCAGTCGAGGCTGATGCGGATGTGGTTGAAGGGCTCGACGACCTCGTAGCGCATCCGCCCGTCGCTCCAGGGACCCCGGTCGGGCCTCACGTTGAGCGGGACCTTGTTCCCGTAGAGCTGCACGACGCCGTCGATCACGTAGAGCGCCTCGAAGCGCGCGTAGCCCCGGTTGCTCAGGTGGAAGTGATTCACGCCGTGGATCCCGGCGGCCGGGTCGACCACGCTCACCCACAGCGTGTCGCCGAAGAGGACCTGCTCGGTGCCCGGGCGTCCCGCGTGGCGGAACTCGTCTTCCGGCGCGAGGCCTTCGGGAGCCTGGTACGACACGGGTGCCCTCCTCCTGTTGCGGATCCGGATGGTCGCGAGAGGGATATTCGGCACGCCATTCAAAAATAAGGTAGAGACGTATAAACTCCGCCTTGGCCGTGCTCAGCCGCGGTGGGCTTCGCTCTCGATCCGGTACTCGCAGGTCACGCAGCGTCGCATGCCCGTTCGCATGCGCTCGTTCTGCGCGCGGAGCCGCTCGAGCTCCGCCTCGAGTGCCGCGATCCTGCGCTTCTGTTCCCACAGGCGCCGTTCGCGCGCCAGGGCTTCGCGGAGCCTCGACGCCATTGCGACCTACGAGGCCTTCCAGCGCATGCGCACCGTGCAGGAGGTCTCGGGCAGGTGCGGATCGAACTCCATCGCGAGCCCGCCGTCCTTGCCGGCGAAGAGCTTCTCGAAGGCTCCCTTGCAGATGAGCAGACAGCCCTGTTCGGGAAGAGCTTGGGGGTTCGGCAGGCTGTCGGCGGCGGCGCAGACATGCCAGGCGCAGTCCGGCACCTCCATCGTCACGGAGCCGTTCGCGGGATCGAACTCGGTGATCTCGGCAGGTCCGGTGAGGAAGCCCGCTGGATTGAACATCTCGAAGAGCAGCTTCTGGAGGCCTGCCGGCGTCTTCGGCGCGTCGGCAGCGGGCTCCTGGGACGGCTTCGTGTCGGTCAGGCTGTTCATCATCGCGAGGAAGCCCTGCGAGTTCTCGTGGGCGAGCGCGACGCTCGTGCCCACCACGATGTCCTCGTACTGGGCGGGCGTGAAGTGCTTGCGGAGCTCGAGAAGGGCCCACTCGGCCTCGCGGACGAAGCTGCCGTAGCTCTTGCGCCAGCGCTCGCGCGGCGAATCGAACCAACGAACCTTCTCGCGGCGGGAGCGGATCTCGACCCACTCGCGGTCGATCCTCGCCGCGTCGGTGGTGAGGCGCAGGATCGGCAGGAAGGTGTAGGGAATGAGCGGCCAAGCGCGCTTCACGATCATGTGTCGCGACATGACCATGTCGATCCAGGCCTGCGGACCCCAGTTGTAGAGGAGTCCGGGCTTCCGCGCGGGTGCGACCGAGGCGTTCCTCTTCGCTCCGGGATTCCACTGCGCCGCGTCTTTGCTCTCCATTGCGACCCCCTTCCTTCTCTCCGCGTGCGCCGCCTCGAGACGAATGCTAGCAGTGACGGCCCGTCTCGGAAGAACCGATGGCGGTCCGATTCTTCTCGCGGGCCCGCTTCGGTGCGGTTCTCTCCCTTCCGCGGGATCCAAGGCGGCGCCGCCGACGAGCAAGAAGGAAGGATTCCTTGGCCGACTACCAGACCGTCCTGTACGAGACCCCGGCCCCGGGCGTCGCGCGCGTGGTGCAGAACCGCCCCGACGCGCGCAACGCGCAGGACCTGCAGATGACCTACGACCTCGACGCGGCGCTCACCCGCGCTGCGGATGACGACGACGTGAAGGTGGTGATCGTCGCGGGTTCGGGCCCTCACTTCTCGGCTGGGCACGACCTGCGCGGCGATCGGGGGCGGAAGATCGAGGACTTCCCGCTCGTCACGCAATGGCGAGGGTTCGGCGCTCCCGGAGCCGAGGGCTACCTGTCGCGTGAGTCCGAGATCTACCTGCACATGTACCGGCGCTGGCGCGACCTCCCCAAGCCCACGATCGCCGCCGTCCAGGGCCGCTGCATCGCGGGCGGCCTCGCTGTCGCCTGGGTGTGCGACCTGATCGTTGCGAGCGAGGACGCCACCTTCAGCGACCCGGTCGTCGATCTCGGCATCCCGGGCGTCGAGTACTTCGCCCACCCGTGGGAGGTCGGCGCGCGCAAGGCCAAGGAGATGCTCTTCACCGGAGAGGCCATCACCGCGCGGAAGGCCGAGGCGCTGGGCATGGTCAATCGCGTCGTTCCGACCGAGAGCCTCGCCGCCGAGACGCTGGCGCTCGCGGAGCGGATCGCGAGCCGGCCGCTCTTCGCGCTGAAGATGTCGAAGCAGGCCGTGAACCAGTCGCTGGACGCCCAGGGGCAGTGGTCGGCGATGCAGGCAGCCTTCAGCCTGCACCAGCTGAGCCACAGCCACAACGTGCAGGTCCACCGGATCCCGATCGATCCGAGCGGAATCCCCGGCGCCGTGAAGCAGAAGCCGGGGAAGGGCAGCCGACCGTGACCGTCGAAGCGCTGCTCGAGATCGAAACGATCGAGTCGCTGCGGGGCCGCTACGCCCGCTGCGAGGGGAGTCTCACGCTCCACGCGGATCGGGCGTCGCGGGAACCACCCGCGCGCGCTTCCGCAACGCGCTGCCTTCCGGTGGCGCAGATGCCGAACAGTCCGACACCGAGAAGCGCCAGCGTGCCCGGCTCGGGCACGACCGAGTAGCTGAGGGTCTGGGTGATCGTGCCGGCGTTTGGATCGATGGTGACGACGACGATCGTCTGAGCGTTCGTATCGAGGACGGCCGTGCCGCCCGCCGGAGGCCAGCCCGCCACGGTGGGCGGCGTCGCCCCGCACACCAAGGCGCCGAGACCGCCCCCGAGGTCCGTGCAGGCCACGCTCCCCCCGCCCGTCGACGTGATGTTGCCGAACCCGTCGACGGCGGTGATGGTCTGCGTCCAGCAGAATGATGCTCATCGGACCTTGCCAAGAACGCAGCATGAAATCCCTATGCGCCATGATGCTGGGCACGGGCTTCCTGGTCCTCTTGCTCTTCGGACGGCGCGGGTGGCGGGCCGCGGCGCTCCCGCGCGCGCCTGGCGTCTCCGCGTGCGGGCGCAACCGCAGGCGTCGCGGCAGAGGGCCGCTCAGCCGCGTCGGTCGCGGACGGCTCTGTCGATGGGTCGCTCGGTTCGGTAGCGCACGGGAGGCCGACCCACCCGATCCGAGAACACGCGGGTGAAGTGGTAGCGATTCGCGAAACCACAGCGCTCCGCGATCTCGTCGATGCTGTGGCTCGTGCACACCAGGAGCTCTGCCGCGGTCGTGACCCGGCGATCCTGGACGTAGCGGGCGGGGGTCTCGCCCATGGCTTCGCGGAAGTGGCGAATGAAGGAGGATTCGCTGCAGCGCGCGATCTTCGCGAGGCGCGCGTTGTCGAGCGGTTCTCGGATGTTGCGGTCGATGTACTGGAGTACCGCGAGCAGGTCGAGCTGGCGGTCTGCTACCTGGCGTAGCATGACGCTCTTCTCCGCCGGGAGGTGGCGCTCGAGGGTGGCCAGGACGAGATGCACCAGCGACTTCACGCGGCAGGAGAGCGCCGGCCCGAGATGGTCGTTCTGGCCGACCTCGATCTCGAGCGCCCTGCCCAGGGCGTCCCTCAACTCGTCGTCTTCCAGGGTGATGGGCTCGGGGAGGACGGAGTGCACGGCTGACGCCGGCCAGCCGATCACCTCGAAGTGGACGTAGAAGAACGCGACCCGGCCTTCGAGGTGCGTCTCGAACTCGAGACCGGGCGGCACCAGTGCGAAGCGGCCGGTGGGGAACGCGTAGCGCTTCGAGTCGAACTCGAGCCACGCCCCCTCGGCGTCGGCCCTGCACAAGCGCCACATGCTGCGGATGTGATCCGTCGCGGTCCACCAGCGGCCGAGCGACAGACGGCCCGCGGAAAAGAGCCTGACGTGAAGGGAATCGACCAATGTGGGGAGGAGTACGGGCATCGCTGCTCCAGCTCGAGCTGAACGGATACGATACATCCGGTCCTCGCGCAGCACGACGTGACCAAGAGATGTCAGTCGCGAGCGGCAGAATTGGACATATCCGCGCCCGAGCCCGATACAAGCGCTCCGGGGACGAGGGAAGGCCCTTTCCATTCGGATGGAAAAACTCTTCTTCCCACGTCTGACCCGATCTGCACCCTGCTGCGCGACCCGGCTTCGAGATCTGGCAAAACACCGGGTCTTTGGTTGGGTCGGACATCTCTCGAGCCGGTGCGGATACCGATTCCGACATTCGTCTCGAATCGCAACGGGGGCACTCGTTTTGCATGCCACTTACACCAGCTTCGTGCCACACATGAATTGGATCGTTCTCGAGAGGCATGGTGCCTACTCGGGATCGGCCGTAGGAGAATTACATGTTGATACTGAGACTGGCCCGGCCGGGTCTCGTCGGTGCACTGGCCCTTGTTTGGGCCGGAGTGGCCTCGGCGACCCCGGTCATCTTCACGTTTGCGAGCTCGGCGAGCCTCGGTGGGGCCTTTGCCAGCACGCAGACGTTCACCCCGCCGCTCCCCTTCAGCGGCGCGGGCGACGTCGACGAGGCGGCGGGCACCTACACCCTCAGCCTTCCGGCTTTCACGGTCGTGATCGATGTCCTGGCTCTTACCCCTGGAGCCGAGGCATCCGTCCTGACCACGGGCTGGAGCCAGACGGGCACGTTCGCCGGCGGCGCGGGTGGTGCCGTGACCTCCTCGTCCGCGGCCGGCACGACCACGTGTACCTCCCTCAACGCGTTCGGTGGTCTGGTGTGCGGGGGCGTCCTGCCTTCGGTCGCACCTTGGCCGCCGACCGGCGCTGCTGGACTGTTCGGCGCCGCGGGCGCCACGATCAACTTGACTGACGGCATCGGCTTCGACGGCACCATCAC
>Ga0315278_10000612_pt1 | contig 31652 bp, 27 predicted proteins | sample YL17G06_0_MG_FD_203880 | JGI IMG/M metagenome (GOLD analysis project Ga0315278, IMG submission 203880) | Sediment microbial communities from Yellowstone Lake, YNP, Wyoming, USA - YL17G06_0 | ecosystem: Environmental > Aquatic > Freshwater > Lake > Sediment | place: USA: Wyoming | collected... | reverse complement strand
CCCGCACGAGGCACGCAGACGATCGTCCAGGACATTCCACGCCTGGGTCGTCTCCTGAGCGCCCGTCTGCGGGAAGACGACGCGCTTGATCTCGACAACCAGAGGCTCGCGGTGATCCCCGTGCTCGATCGTGTCCACGTTCGGCTCATCACTCCTGGCAGCTTCTTCCTGGAGAAAGTGCTCGCGGCCAATCCGCGGATTACTCTCGAAAGCGGGCCACCCGGAGGAGCGCCCAATCTCGCCGAAGTGGCGGCACGCAACGCCAACAGCCGCGTGTCCGACGTCGTGGTCTGCGATGGCTGTGTCGAACCTCCGGGCCAGGACGAGGCCACCCTGATCATTGCTCCGCGCGCAGGCTCGTTGGGGCCCGCTCCCCTGACGATCGCCAGGCCGGACCACTTGCTGACCGCTTCGCTCCAGTTCGGCGAGCTGTTCGTGACGCCACTCGGGTCGGCCGGCGTCGCCGCACGCGGTGACGTGATCCTGCGAGCCGGAGGGCTGCCGGTGGCGGTTGCGTACGAGCGTGACGGCCGTCGCATCCTCGAACTGCGCCTCGATGTCGCAGCGCCAGAGCTGGCGCTCAGCATCGGCTTCCCGATTCTGGTCGCCAACGCCATCGACTGGCTCGCCGCGCGAGACGAGAACGGGCCGGAGGTGTCGTCTGGCGAGCCTGTGCGATGGCGCCTGCCGGCGTTGTTCCAGCCAGACCGTGTGTCGGTCACCGGTCCCGACAACCGTCTCACGCGCAGAGAACTGCAGGGTCGATATCTGACGACTGCCGACACCGGCGTCCCGGGGCTGTACCACGTGCGAACGCCAGTCGGGGAACAGATATTCGTCGTCAACCCCGCCGTGGACAGCGAGTCGGACTTGATGGAGGTCGACGCGGAATCCTCGTCGGGCGGCCGCCCAGACGTCGCACAGCCAGTCGACGACGAACGACACGTCGCGCCCGTGCTGCTGCTGCTCGCGTTTGGCCTTCTCGCGGCGGAATGGCAGTACCGATGGAAACGGGACGGTCCAGCATCATGAGATTCGACCATCCATCGTTTCTGCTCTTGTTCGTCACGCTACCCTGGTTCTGGTGGGTCGGCACCCGAACGCGTGACCACGGCAATCGAGGGCAGACTATCTGGCGCCTCATGGTAGCCGCGTGCCTGATCTTCGGCGCCAGCGGCCTGGCGGTTGCCACACGGGAAGCACCGATCACGGCCATGGTCGCGCTCGATCTGTCCGCCAGCGTGCCTCCGCGCGCGCAGCAACGAGCGCTCGCCCGTGTCAATGTCCTGGCCTCGACGATGCACACGCGCGACCGCCTGGGTGTCGTGGCATTCGGCGCTGATGCGGCGCTCGAGCTGCGTCCCATGGAACGGGTCAGTCTGTCTGCGATCAGCTCGGCCGTCGCAGACACCGGCAGCAATATCGCGGCCGGGATCGAACTCGCGCAGGCGGCTCTCCCGCGCGAGGGTCTCCGCCGAATCATCCTGATGTCTGATGGCCGTGAAACAACCGGACGAGCAGAAACAGCGGCCGCCAACGCAGGGGCCGCTGGCATTCCCATCGACGTCGCGGTCCACGAACTCGAGGGGCTGCGCCAGCCGCCGTCCGTGATTCGAGTCGTTGCGCCCGCCGACGTCCGGATCGGCGAACCATTCCGGGTCTCGATTGAGCTCGGCGGTTCCGCCGGTGCGCGCGGACGGCTCATCATGGATCGCGACGACCAGCCGTTTGGTTCGCGCGACATCAGCATCCCGGGCGACGGTGCGACCAGCGTTGCTGTCACCGACACGCATCGACAGGCAGGGATCCATACCTACAGAGCCCGTATTGAGGCCCCGCAAGACAGTGACGCGGATTCGACACCCGCCGACGCCGGCAGCGGCGCCGTCGTGTCAGTGGCGGGTGAGCAGGCCGTGCTGTACGTCTCCGTCTCCGGGGGAAGCTTGCGCGGACTCCTCGCGGACGCTGGATTCCGGGTCACACATGTGGCCCCGGAGTCCCTGCCCGCGACAGCAGGTGCCCTGGCGCCGTACGGCACACTCGTGCTCGATGACGTGCCGGCTGATCGCATCACCGCATCGCAGATGTCGGCGATCGCTCAGTCGGTCGTGGATTCAGGAGGCGGGCTCCTGCTGCTGGGCAGCTCCCGCACGCTGGACCCGGGCGGCTACCCGACCAGCCCGCTCGGCAGCCTCCTCCCGATCGACTTGCGTCCGCGCAGTGGACGGCGAGCCCCGTCGCTTGGTCTCGTGCTCGTCTTTGACAAGTCCGGCAGCATGGGCGACCTGGCCGAGGGCACACCGAAGATCGAGCTTGCCCGTCAGGCTGTCATGCGCGTGATTGACGTGCTGCCCGCAACCGACCTGCTGGGCCTGATTGCGTTCGACGCCCGTCCTGTCGCGATCGCCCCTCTGACACCGGTTGGCGCCGCGGATGCGCGTGCCATCGCCGATCGGCTGCAGGCGATCGAGCCGGGCGGTTCGACGCAGATTGCGCCTGCAGCCGAACTGGCCGTGCAGTGGCTGCACGGCGCCTCCGGAACGACTGTCACACGCCGTCAGATACTGCTGATCTCCGATGGCCACACGTCGGCCGCCGATGCCGAACGCCTCCGGGTGGCGCTTCGCGGGGGCGGGATCGAGCTCTCAGCGGTCGCGACCGGATCTGATGCCGACCGGAACTTGCTTCGCGAACTGGCCGAGTCGAGCGGTGGTCGCGTGTACTTCCCGGCCGATGTCCGCGAGTTGCCGACCATCGTCGCTCGCGAGGCGGCCCGCTCGGCTGCCGGTGCGGTTGTCGTGGAGCGCTTCGTGCTTCGCGCCGCTCCACATCCCGTGCTTGCCGGAATCGACCGCGCATCCCTGCCCTTCATGGGCGGGTACGTCGTCGGTGCCGCCAAACCCACAGCCGCGAGCATCCTCACCTCTCATCTCGATGACCCGATTTTGAGTGCCTGGCGCGCCGGGCTGGGAAGGGTGGGCGTGTTCACGGCGGATCTCGGCTCGTCCTGGTCCGCTCCGCTGCGTCGTTGGAGCGATGCTCCCCGGCTGTGGGCGCAGACCGTCCGCTGGTTGAGCCGGCAGGCGGAGACCCGGGCCTTGCGCGTCACGGTGGCGGAACTCGCCGGCGGTGCGCGACTGACCGTTGAAGCGGCAGACTCGGACGGGAGCTTCATCAACATGCCAGACATTCGGGCCGTGGTCCGATCCCCCCATGGGGACAGTCGAGAGATCGCGCTCACGTGGTCGGCGCCGGGGCGATACGAAGCCGCTGTGCCCACTCCCGTCGCGGGACCGTATGTCGTCTCGGTTGCCGGGCGGGACCAACGCCACGGAACGGAACTCCGCACCGTCCGGGGCTTCTACTGGTCCGCGGACCGCGAGCGGCGGTATCAGGACGCGGATGTCCCACTGATGATGCGCCTGGCCGACATGACCGGTGGGCAGCGGCTCGGTCCAACCGACAGCCCGTTCAACGGCCCACGGCCTGCTGCGTACACGCCCGTGTGGCCCTGGTTGACCACAGTCGCGCTTGTCATGTTCGTGCTGGGGATCGCGGTCAAGCGCGGTTTCGACGTCGGGAGAATTCGGGCATGGCTCACAGTGCCGGTATGGCTTGTGAGGAAACGCGTCGCCGCTCGAGGTGAGGCTGGCGAATGAGTGTCCGTGAACGGGAATATTCCACTGCACGTGCCTATTTGCAGGTGATGCGTCCGCCAAACCTGGTGACCGCGGCGGCAGACGTCGTTGCCGGTTACGCCGTGGCCGGACAGGTGCTCTCATGGAGCCTGGGTCCGCTGGTGTGCAGTGGCGTGGCGCTCTACGCGGGAGGAGTGGTGCTGAACGACTACTTCGACCGCCACGTGGACGAAGTGGAGCGGCCGGAGAGGCCCATTCCCAGCGGACGGATTCCGGCATCCCGCGTGGCGGGCATGGGAGTGTCACTGCTGGTGCTGGGCGTGCTGGCGGCGTTCGGCGCATCAGTCGGAAGCGGGATTCTGGCAGTGTCGATCGCGGTGTGTGCGTGGCTCTACGACGGCTGGGCGAAGCGCCTCCAGGTCGTCGGGCCGCTCCTGATGGGCGTGTGCCGGGGCTTGAATCTGCTCCTCGGCGTGAGTGCCGTGCCTGCCGCCTGCGGCGACTGGTGGTTCCTGGCCTTACTGCCTGTCGGCTATGTCGCCGGAATCACGGTGATGAGCAGGGGCGAAGTCACGGGCGGAAGCCGCATGACCGTGCTGCTCGCATTCGCCACGTTTGGAGCGGTCTTTGGAGCGTTCCTCGTTCTCGGCCTCGCCGCGGAGTTTCAGCTGCGGTGGGCGGGGCTCTTTCTGATGTTCCTGGGATACAGGATCCTGCCGGCCATGTGGCGAGCCTGGAACATCCCGGACGCCGCCAATCTCCGCATGGCGGTAAGATCAGGAGTGCTGTCGCTCATCGTTCTGGACGCCGCCATTGCGGCAGGTTTCGCCGGGCCTGGTTATGGAATCGCTGTTGTGGCCTTGCTGGCAGTCGCGGCATGGCTTGCCCGCTCATTTGCAGTGACGTGATATGCGCGCACTCAACCAGAGTCTATCGGTGGCTATTCGCTACTCGGTGCACTTCACCGAAGATCTGTTCGCACCCGACAACCTGCGACTGCGCAAGGTGGTGGGGCACGGCCGCAGGCATCTGAACCGGCTATTGTGCGTCGTCGACCGCGGGGCCTGCACCCATCGCGCAGATCTTCCCGCACGGATCCAGAACTATTGCGTGCGGCATCGGGATGTTCTTGACCTGGTTTGCGCGCCTATCCTGGTGCCCGGCGGTGAGAGGGTCAAGAGCACTCCGACCTACGTCGCCAGGATCCAGGAAGCCGTCCACAGGCACGGATTGTGCCGCCATTCCTATATCCTCGCGATCGGCGGCGGCGCGGTGCTTGACATGACCGGCTTTGCGGCCGCCACGGCGCACCGGGGCATCAGGCTGGTGCGTATCCCGACGACCGTGCTTTCGCAGAACGATGTCGCGGTTGGTGTCAAGAACAGCGTGAACGCGTTCAACAAGAAGAACTTCCTCGGCACCTTCGCCCCCCCCTATGCAGTTGTCAACGACTCCACTTTCCTTGAAACGCTCTCCGACCGCGACTGGCGGGCAGGCACGTCGGAAGCGGTCAAGGTGTCATTGGTGCGGGACCCGGTGTTCTTCCGATTCCTGGAACACAACGCCCAAGCCATCGCCGGCCGGAGCATGAACGCGATGGCATACCTGATCCGGCGCTGCGCCCAATTGCACATGGAGCACATGGCAGAGGGAAACGACCCGTTCGAGACGGGCTCGTCCCGTCCTCTCGATTTCGGACACTGGGCGGCGCACAAGCTGGAGCAGTTGACACGATTTCGTTTACGCCATGGCGAGGCCGTCGCCATCGGCGTCGCCCTCGATTCGACGTATTCGATGCGGATTGGGTTGTTGTCCGAAACTGATTGGCGGCGCATACTGGGGTTATTGTCACAGTTGGGATTCCAGCTCCGGGTGCCGCGACGCTTTCAGCGGCTCCACGGCAGGGACAACCCCGATTCGCTGGAGCATGGCTTGACGGAATTCCGCGAGCACCTGGGCGGGGAGTTGACGATCCTGTTGCTCAAGGGAATCGGGTCCGGCATCGAAGTCCATCAGATCGACGACAGGATTCTGGCGGAGAGCATCGCCATCCTCGACCGCGCTCAGTAGTATCGGCGAGGTGGTGCCAGTCAGTCCCTGATGCGCGAAGGCTTTGACGTCGGGGCATAGAAGACATGAAGGAGCATTTCATGAAGAGGATCCCAGGCAGGTGCCCTTTGAATACGCATCAGATTGTGGACGAGTACTTTATCGAAAACCGTCACAGGCTGCTCGACATCGCCGCGTTTCTCGACCGTCTCGATCGTTCCTCGGACGGAAGACCTCCTGCGGACGATTTCCGTACGCGGGCGTTTGGCCAGGCTCTTCAGGTACTCCTGGATCCGAATCCTGACCGGCTGCGGCGGATTCACATGATCTTCAGCGACCCGACGACTGAGCCGCGCGAAGCACTCGACCGGAAGGCGGCCTGGGGTGCATACAATCCTTCTCTGGAGGCGCTGTGATGCAATACATCGAACCGCATGCGCACATGGTCTCCCGCACCACCGACGACTACCGGCAACTCGCTCTTACCGGCTGTATCGCCATCAGTGAGCCGGCATTCTGGGCCGGATGGGATCGCCTTACTCAGGATGGATTCGAGGGCTACTTCCGGCAGCTTACGGAGTTTGAGCCCAAACGGGCAGCCCAATACGGGATTCAGCACTACACCTGGCTGTGTCTGAATCCCAAAGAGGGCGAGAATCGCGGACTGGCGCGGGAAGTGCTCCAGTGCATACCGAAGTACCTGGAACGGCCGAACGTCATCGGCATCGGCGAAATCGGCCTGAACCGGGTCACCCAGAATGAGCTGGCCACGTTCGCAGATCATGTCGCCCTGGCGCTCGAATACAAACAGCTGATCCTGATCCACACGCCTCATCTCGAGGACAAATACAAAGGCACGAAGGTCACGGTGGAGACGCTTGCCAAGTTCCCGGGGATAGAACCCGGACGCGTCATGCTGGACCACGCCGAAGAGCATACGATCGAGATGATCCTCGACAACGGCTTCCGCACCGGGCTGACCCTCTATCCCGAGACCAAGGTCTCCATACCTCGCGCGGTAGACATCGTCGAGAAATATGGCCCGGAGCGCATCTATGTCAACTCGGCGTGCGATTGGGGCCACAGCACCCCTCTTGCCATACCTCAGTTCATCATGGAGATGCGCCGGCGAGGCCACCCGGAATCTCTCATCCGGCGGATTGTCCTGGACAATCCCGCGGAATTCCTGCAGCAGTCACCAAAATTTCGACTGGCGATTGACGACACGCAGGGCCGGTATGTGCCGAACAGGTAGCACATGCGCATCAAGGACAACCTGGATCTGACATACTGCACCAACATTCATCCGGGAAACGGCTGGGACGAAGTCTCGAGAAACCTGGCCGTCTACGGTCCGGCCCTCAAGCGCCGCCTTGCCCCCCACACGCCGTTCGGGCTCGGCCTCCGCCTTTCCAATCGGGAGAGCCAGGAACTGCTGGCAGGAGACCGCCTGGCCGAATTTGCTGATTTCCTGGGGGGCAGCGGGTTGTATGTCAGCCTGTTGAATGGTTACCCCTATGGCGCTTTTCACGGCGCACCGGTCAAAGCCGGCGCGTTCAGGCCGGATTGGCGGGACGAGAAACGAGTTGACTACACCCTCGGCCTTCTGACCATTCTGGCCAGACTCCTGCCTGAGAACAGTGATGGCGGCATTTCCACCCTGCCTCTTTCCTACAAACCATGGGTGCATTCGGGCGACCGTGCGGCGATGTCGGCGATGGTGCGCAACCTCGTCCGGGTCGCCGCCGCGATGATCCGCGTCAAGCGCGAACGCGGCCGGCGGATTCGCCTGGAGATCGAACCGGAGCCGGACGGCGTTCTGGAGAACAGCGCGGAGGTGGTCGCCTTCTTCCGTGACTGGCTGCTTCCCCTCGGGTCGCCTGAGTTAGCGGCGGCCCTCGACATGTCGCAAGGGGATGCCGATCAGGCCATCCTGGAGCACATTGGCATCTGCTTCGACACGTGTCATTGTGCCGTGGAATACGAGGAACCGGAAACCGCGCTGCAGGCGCTCGCGGCCGCGGGAATCCGCGTCGGGCGCGTGCAAGTGAGTTCCGCGCTGAGAGTCATGCTCCCCGGTCATGACATCGCTGCCCAGCTCTCGCCCTTTGCCGACTCGACCTACCTGCACCAGGTCATCGAAAGACGACGGGACGGATCGCTGCATCATTACCACGACCTCGACGATGCCCTCAAGACGATCGATGGCCCCGAGTTGCGCGAGTGGCGCATTCACTTCCACGTGCCCCTGTTTACCGCGGAGTATGGCTCCCTGGGGTCCACGCAGGAGTACAACGCCAGGCTGCTTCGGCATCTTCAACTCAACCCTGTGACCGAGCACATGGAAATCGAGACATACACCTGGGATGTGCTCCCCGCCGCGATGAAGCTCAATCTGGAGGACTCCATCGAGCGTGAGTATCGCTGGGTGCTGGAGCACACGTGCGAAAAACCGTGATCTTGGATGTCGTCGGGCTGACACCCGACCTGCTGGGGCCCTCTACTCCAGGGCTGTCCGCATGGGCGTCGAGAGGCAAGACGGCCACAATTCAGGCGGTCACGCCGGCGGTGACCTGCACGGCCCAGGCAACCTACTTCACCGGCGTATGGCCCGAGACGCACGGTATTGTCGCCAACGGCTGGTATTTCCGCGACGAGTGCGAGGTCAAGTTCTGGAGACAGTCCAACCAGCTCGTGCAATCCCCCAAGGTCTGGGACGCGGCTCGATCCATGGATCGCACGTTCACGTGCGCCAACCTGTTTGGCTGGTACAACATGTACTCGTCGATCGACTACTCGGTCACACCCAGACCGATGTATCCGGCCGACGGCAGAAAGATCCCGGATATCTACACGCAGCCAGCCGGACTGCGGACCGAGCTGCAGGCCGCCCTGGGAACGTTCCCGCTGTTTGATTTCTGGGGACCGACGGCTTCCATCCGCTCAAGCCAGTGGATCGCAGAAGCGGCCAAGCGGGTTGAGCACAAGTATGATCCAACCCTTACGCTGATCTATTTGCCGCACCTGGATTACAACCTCCAGAGAGTCGGCCCGGCCGCTCCAGCCATTGCCAAAGACCTTCTTGACATCGACGCCGTCTGCACCGATCTCATCAGGTTTTATGAATCCCGCGAAGCCCAGGTGATTGTGCTGTCCGAGTATGGCATTACCCCGGTCTCCCGTCCCGTCCACATCAACCGGATGCTGCGGGAGAGCGGATGGATTGCGGTGCGAGAAGAACTGGGCGGTGAACTGCTCGACGCCGGCGCAAGCGCCGCGTTTGCCGTGGCCGACCACCAGATCGCGCACGTATACGTCAACGACAGGTCGCGGCTGGCCCAGGTGCGCTCACTGCTTGAATCGCTGCCGGGCGTAGAGCGCGTCCTGGACGAGGCCGGCAAGAAAGACTGCCACCTCCATCACTCTCGCGCCGGCGACCTGGTAGCGATCGCAGCCAGGGATGCGTGGTTCACCTACTACTACTGGCTGGATGACAGGCGCGCACCCGACTTTGCCCGTACCGTCGACATCCATCGCAAACCGGGGTACGACCCGGTCGAACTGTTGATCGACCCGACACTGCCGCTGCCCCAGCTCAAGGTCGCGCTGACGCTCGCCAGGAAGTTTCTCGGATTCCGATATCTGATGGACGTCATTTCCCTGGACGCCACGCTCGTCAAGGGTTCTCACGGCCGCGTGACGGATTCGCCGCGAGAAGGCCCGCTGCTCATCACGCAGCAGCAGAATCTCCTGCAGAAATCCAGCGTGGGGGCCGACGAAGTCTACCAGCTGATTCTCGCCCACCTGTTCGAATCTGTGGCTACAGGTTGAATGCGCGATCGAAATCCACCTCGAGGAGCATGTACGAACACCCCGGGCAAATGAGCCAGGACGGCACTGCGAACTTCCGGCTTTGCCTCAACTTGCAGAGCTCCAGTTCCAGTTCGATGTACAGTTCCGGCGAAATCCCGTCGTCGGTGCCGTAGGCCGTTCCCTCCACGGGCCACAATGGAGAGTAGAGAGGCATAATGCCGCGGTCCAGCAGGAACGCGGCGCCCTCGAGGATACTCGCCAGCATCTGTGCCGGCGTCATGCCTGGGGCGGGGGGCAGCAATTCCACGCCCGCGACAAAAGCCGATCCCACATTCCCGTGTCCGAAGACATCCACGGCGTCCAGAAGTCCCTGGATCCACTGACCCCGCCCGACAAATTGTGCCTTGCCGGGACACACAGCCTCGAATGTCGCTGGATCCCAGGTTTCCAGATTGAAGCAACAACTGTCGGCGCCGGCATCCCGCAAACGGATGGCCCCGGCGCGGTGGACCGCGCCTGATCCGCACGTCACGCGGAGATTGTTGCCGACCGCACGTCGCGCCGCGGCGACAATCGGGAGAAAGCGTTCGGTTTCTTCCTCGACGCCCAGCACCGATCCGCCGGTGATGTAGACGTGCCTGGCCTCGCCGGTACGGGCCGCGACGTGCAATACCTCCTCAAGTCTCTGGAGAGTTGTCGGATCGGGAGCGATCTGGCCCGGCCTCTGGCCCAGGGCCTCGGAACGTTTGGTAAATCTGCCATACCCGCAGAAGGCGCACCTGCTGCGCGTCGTGAAGTACTCGCATCCCGGCGTCACATTCACCACCAGCATGTCGCCCAACTGCTCGACACCGGCCTGGTGTTGGCTGGCGCCGTCGCTGGTCCGGAAGGTGTGCCATGCGTGTGCCTGCACAAACCCGACCTCGCACAGGTCGCGTTCGTTCTCGTAGAGGCGGAATGGGACGTCCCGCGTGTCGCGGCGCACAGTCATCGGGCTCCGGTCATCCACCCGGACGCGGGCCACGGCAGTGCCCCCCAGCAAAAAGAGATAGGGCACTTCGACAGGACTCGTCCTGCCGTCGGCGCCCACCTTTCGATAAGGCCAGTAATTGGGAGCAGCGCCTTCGGCCGATGCCTGTTCGAGTTCTTCGGTGTACCGGACCCCCTGAAACAACAGATCCGTCTTCCACAGAATGCTTTCCGGAAGTTCCTGGAACCGCTCCCGCAATGCTGAGATCATCCTTCACTCCTGTTTCGGCCGTGGCTCAGAGCCGACGCCGTTCAGTTCTTCTTCGCCCGCGCGATCCAGTGTGGCATCGGGGGAGGCAGGGGCTTGACGTCAAAGTCCGCAAAACCAGCGTCCTCCAGCCACGATTTCAGGTCTGTGTCAGAGAACACCCACCCGTGCTCCGCGGTCAGCGCCATGTTCAGAGCGAACAACGCCGAGAATGCCGGAGCGCATCGCGTGGAATCGGTCATCATGTCCATGACGTAGATGATGCCGCCGGGTTCGAGCGCATCGCAGGCACGACGCAGGATATCCCTGGCCGAATCCGCGGATTCCTGGTGCAGAACCCCGAATATGATCACCGCATCATGGCCGGCCGGGAATGATGCCGTGCGGTAGTCGGCGGGGAGGGTCGTGACACGCGCCGACATACCCTGCTGATCGATGAGTTCGGAGGCGATCGCGGCCACGTCCGGGAGATCGAGCACCGTGCAGGCGATCCCGGGATTTGCCTGCGCGATCATGGTGGAATAGGTTCCTGGCCCGCCCCCAATGTCGAGCAGCCGCTTCCTTCCCGCCAAATCCAGGTGAGGCACGACCGCTCTGCCGATGCCGAGCGCGCGGCCGTGCATGGAAAGCACGAACGTGCGCGTACGTGAAGGATCGGCGCCCAGGTGAAGTTCCGGGCGCTCGACCGGCTTGCCCGTGCGCACGAGTTCCGCAAGACGCCCCCAGGCGGAATAGACATCACGGTTGTATCGAATGGCTCTCGAGAGGTCGCCCGGCGAACCCGGGACAAGAAAGATCGCCGTGTCCTGGCTGTTCCTGTATTGATCGCCCTCTTTGACCAGCAAGCCGAGCGCCACGCAGGCATCGAGAAGCAGCCGCACGCCGCGAGGGTCGAGTCCCAGTTCGGCGGCCACGTCCTCGCTGCCGGCATCTGTGCGCTTTGCCAGGCAGCCGAAGATCCCAAGATCCGAGGCGGTGAAGAGCGTGCAGGAACCGTAAAACGCACTCGCCAGATCCATGATGCGCGACGGGTCGGGTTTCATGTCGCTATCTCCTCCGAACATCAATATCGATGGCCATCACGACGAAACACACCTTGCAGGCAATCCCTGCTGGAAGATTCCCGATGGCAACCCGCGCAAGCCCTGGAGCTTCGGGCCGGGCTCCAGAGGATGGCGCGGACGGCGATTCCCCGCGTTCCCGAGAACATCATCGGGCGGCAGCGCCGGGACATCTCACAGCACTGCCCTTGACTGTACCTGCCGGCGGGAGGGAGTTCAACATTGACGTGCAGGCGCCGAGCCCCTGTCCCGGTGCTCGAACAACGTCTTCATCGAGAACGCCGGCATGTCGAGGTTCGATTCGCCGCAGGTAAGGGCCAACCGTCGCTGAGCGCAGCCTGGGGGTTGTCCGACCGCCGTCGCCGGCTCCCATTTTCCGTGTGGTACAATTACCGGAGACTGTTTCACAACCTGCGGAAGCGGCCCGGTCTGCGGCCGCAAGAACGGGTGATGAAACCGGTTCTACGCCGGCCGGTGTAGCTCAGATGGTTAGAGCACGCGGCTCATATCCGCGTTGTCCGGGGTTCAAGTCCCTGCACCGGCACCAGATTGTCGAGGGGTTGCGCGTCCGACACGTCCGACCCCTCGACTGCTTTTTGCTCCGCCCGAACCCTGTCATGCCGCCGCTTTCCGATCGCGTCCGCCGCGCCATCGAGCGCGACCGTCTTCTGCCGCCCGGGTGTCGGGTGCTGGCGGCCGTGTCTGGCGGCGCCGACTCGGTGGCGATGTTGTTCCTGCTCCGGCAACTGGCGCCCGAATGCGGATTCGAGCTGGCCGGGATCGCGCATTTCAATCACCGGTTGCGGGGCAGCGAGAGCGATGGCGACGAACTGTTCTGCCGCGAACTCGCGGCACGCGTCGGCGTCCCTGTCGAAGTCGGTTCCGCGGACGTGGCCGCACGCGCACGCGAAGGACACGTGTCGATCGAAGTGGCCGCCCGCCACGCCAGATACGAGTGGTTCAGCGAACTCGCCGATCGCCTGGGCGCTCGTCACGTGGCCACCGGCCACACACGAGACGATCAGGCCGAGACGTTTCTGCTGCGCGTGCTGCGAGGAGCCGGCGCGTCTGGTCTGGCGGGCATTCAGCCGACACGCGGGATCTTTGTCCGGCCGCTGCTCGACATCCGCCGCCGGGATCTCGTGGGATGGCTCGATGAGGCTGGCGAGCGGTACCGCGACGATGCCACCAACCGTGACCTGACCATTCCCCGCAATTGGATTCGTCATCACCTGCTGCCATCGCTCGCCGAGCATCTGAACGCCGACATCACTGCCGTGCTTTCGCGCCAGGCTCTCGTGCTGCGCGACGAATCGACGCTCGTCGACCAGATGGCCGAACAGGCGCGCCTGTCAGTCGAGTCCTCCGTCGACGGCGGCGGGATCGCGCTCGACGCCGCGCGTCTTGGCGCGCTGCCCGTGGCTCTCGCCCGCCGGGTCGTCCGGATGGCACTCCTGCGCGTGGACGATTCCCGGTTCCTCGGTTTCGACCACGTCGAGCAGGTGCTCGGGCTGGCGGCACGAGGCGATTCCGGGACGGCCGCCGATCTTCCTGGCATCCGCGTGGAACTAATTGCGGCGGCCGTTGTCTTATCCAGAAGGGAGTCGCGGGGCCCGGACGCTCCGGTCACCTTCAGCTATAGGCTGCCGGTTCCGGGCCGTCTGGTGATTCCGGAGTGCGGATGCGTGATCGAGACCACGGAGGCTCCAGCCCGAATCTCCCAAGTGGCTCAAGGCAAGGGCGTTATGGCGAGCCACGAGGCGGTCGTTGACTCGGAGGCGGTCTCTGGTGGCCTGTGGGTCCGATCGCGGGCTCCGGGCGATTCGGTGCGGCCTCTTGGCCTCGGCGGGCGGAAGAAGCTGCAGGACGTCATGGTCGACCGGAAGGTGCCGCGCGCGCTCCGGGACCGGGTGCCGATCGTGGTCGATAGCGTGGGCCGGATCGTCTGGGTGGCGGGCCACGTCGCCGGCCACGAGGCCAGGGTCACGGATAGCACGCAAACCGTGGTAATCTTGAAAATTATGCGATTGGGAGAACTTTAGGTGAACTCTTCGATTCGGAGCCTGGTTTTCTGGTTGGTGCTGGTGGTGGTGGCCATCCTTGTCTGGAACCTGTCTGGTGCGTTCCAGCCCAGGGATGAGTCCATTACGTTCAGCGAGTTCATGTCCTTTGTCGACTCGGGGCAGGTGTCGCAGGTCACCATCATCGGCAGCGAAATCACCGGCACGACCAAGGCGAACAAATCGTTCCGCACGTATGCGCCGGCGCAGTTCGACGGGCTGGCCAACAAGCTGGTCGCAAGCAACGTGATGATCACCGCAAAGGAAGCCACCGCCAGCCCGTGGGCGGCGCTGCTCTATTCCTGGGCCCCGGCGCTCCTGATGATCGGCTTCTGGATCTTCTTCATGCGGCAGATGCAGACCGGGGGCAACAAGGCGCTCTCGTTCGGGAAGAGCAAGGCGAAGCTGTCGTCCGGTTCGCAGAAGAAGGTCACCTTCAAGGACGTGGCGGGCGTCGACGAAGCGAAGGAAGAACTGCAGGAGATCATCGAGTTCCTCAAGGAGCCGCAGAGATTCCAGAAGCTCGGGGGCCACATCCCGAAGGGCGTCCTGTTGATGGGGGCGCCGGGAACGGGCAAGACGCTGCTGGCGCGCGCGGTGGCCGGCGAGGCCAGCGTGCCGTTCTTCTCGATCAGCGGCTCGGATTTCGTGGAGATGTTTGTCGGCGTCGGCGCATCGCGCGTGCGCGACCTGTTCGAACAGGGGAAGAAGAACGCGCCGTGCATCATTTTCATCGACGAGATTGACGCCGTCGGGCGGCACCGCGGCGCAGGCCTCGGCGGCGGCCACGACGAGCGCGAGCAGACGCTGAACCAGTTGCTCGTCGAGATGGATGGCTTCGAGTCGAACGAAGGCGTCATCCTGATGGCGGCCACCAACCGGCCCGACGTGCTCGACCCGGCCCTGCTGCGCCCCGGCCGCTTCGATCGCCGCGTGATCGTCAATCGGCCGGACGTGCGCGGACGCGAAGGCATCCTGGTGGTGCACACACGCAAGATCCCGTTGGCCGACGACGTGAATGTGGCCGTACTGGCGCGCGGGACCTCCGGCTTCTCGGGCGCGGACCTCGCCAACCTGGTGAACGAGGCTGCGCTCGGCGCGGCGCGCTACAACCAGAAGGCCGTCAAGATGGCCGACTTCGAATTCGCGAAGGACAAGGTCCTGATGGGCTCGGAGCGGCGCTCGATGGTCATCAGTGAGCAGGAGAAGCGCGTCACGGCGATTCACGAAGCCGGGCATGCGCTGTTGGCGGTCGTGCTGCCCAACGCCGATCCGATCCACAAGGTGACGATCATCCCGCGCGGGCTGGCGCTCGGGCTTACGCAGCAGCTGCCGATCGACGAGAAGCACAACTACTCGCGCGAGTTCCTGTTCGATCAGATTGCCATCCTGATGGGCGGGCGCATTGGCGAGGAAATCTGCCTCGGCAGCGTGACCACAGGCGCCGGCAACGACCTCGAGCGGGCGACCGACCTGGCGCGCAAGATGGTGTGTGAGTGGGGCATGAGCGAGGAGATGGGGCCGCTGACCTTCGGCAAGAAGGAAGAGCAGATCTTCCTCGGCCGCGAGATCGCGCAGCACCAGGACTACAGCGAAGACACCGCGGTCAAGATCGACCAGGAAGTGCGGCGTATCGTGTCGGAGAATCGCGATCGCGCCAGAGACCTGCTGCTGGCGAACCGTGACGCGCTGACCAGGATCGCCGACGAGTTGCTGACGCGCGAGGTGCTCGACGGCGAGCAGGTCAGGCGCATCGTCGCCGGCGAGGCGCTCGATCTGGTTCCGCCTGTGAGCACGGCGCCGACGGCGGTCGTCACCGATAGCCCGGCCGAACCCGATGCCGATCGCGCCGCGGGTATCGTCGCTCCGCTTCAGAATCCGCTGCCGCAGGGACGCTGAAGACAGAGACGGATTCTCTTTTCCGCTGAACACCCCGGGCCGCGCTGCCGCGCGGCCCGTTCCGTCTGGATGCCGTGCCGCCAGGTGATCGCCCGCCGTGGGTCTGGACGCCCGCGCCATCGCAGATTCTGCACACGTCCTGATGGGACCTTCTGGCAGAATTGGGGAGGCTATGGACACGGTTGCCGCCCGCGGAACGTTTGCAGTCCCGCTTGCCCACGGGCGCGGCCTCGCGCTCGGGCCTCGCACGCTCGTGATGGGGATCGTCAATGTCACGCCCGACTCGTTCGCCGGCAGTGTGACCGATCCGGACGAGGCAGCCTCGCTCGCGCTGCGCATGGAGGAGGCTGGCGCCGACATCCTCGACATCGGCGGAGAGTCGACACGGCCGGGCGCCGAGCCGGTGTCGGAAGCTGACGAGCTGGCGCGGGTCATGCCCGTCATCGAGCGGCTCGCCGGACGGCTGGGCATCCCGATGTCCGTCGATACCTACAAGGCGGGCGTCGCCGCCGCGGCGCTCTCGGCCGGCGCCTGTATCGTGAACGACATCAGCGGGTTAGGGTATGATCGCAAACTGGCAGATGTCGTCGCGGGGACCGGTGCGGCCGTGGTGCTGATGCACACGCGAGGCCGGTCGCGGCAGATGTACCGCGAGGCGGTCTACAGCGACGTCGTCGCCGAGGTGGCTGCCGAACTTCGTCTGGCCATGGACCGGGCCGAAGCGGCCGGCATCAGTGCCGATCGCATCATCCTCGACCCTGGCCTCGGATTCGCCAAGGGCGCCGACGACAGTTTTACACTGCTCGCGGCGTTGCCGCGGCTTCACGCGCTCGGCCGGCCCCTGCTCATTGGCCCGTCGCGCAAGTCGTTTCTCACGGCGGCAATGGGGCAGGCGACGCCCTCGGAGCGGGACTGGGGTACTGCAGCTGCCGTGACAGCTGCCATCCTGTCTGGTGTCCACATCGTGCGCGTACACGAGGTGGGCCCGATGGTGCAGGTGGCGCGCGTCGCTGATGCGATCCGGGCGCGAAGCCCCCGGGTTTGAAGCCCTGGGGCATTACCGGAAAGAAGCTGGGATTCGCGATGGCACGCAAAGGCGGAAGCGCTCCGGGGCGACAGAAGAGAGAACAGAAATCCCAGCGCGACAATTGGGCGGGCACAGGGGCCCGCCCCTACGAGGGACACAGGGCAGCGCAGGGGCAGCCCCCCGTGGTTGCCCAAGGCCGAATGACGGAACAAGGCACTCGACCCCTGGGTGCTGCACTCGCGAATAGGATGACACCACAGACGTGGACAGCCTGACCAGACTTCTCCAGCGTGCGCCGGTCGGCTGGACCGATCTGCTGGACATCCTTGTCGCCGCCGTCGCGATCTACGAGCTGCTCAAGCATCTTCGTGGAACGCGCGCGGTGCAGATGGGCATTGGTGTGGGTCTGCTCGTCGGCGTCTACTACCTGTCGCGCTGGCTGCACCTCGATCTGGTCAACTGGCTCATCCGCAACATCTTCGGCTACGTCGTCTTTGCGGCCATCGTTCTGTTCCAGTCCGAAATCCGGCGCACGCTGGCCCACCTGGGGCGCGCGCGGTTCTTCCGGTATCTCACACGGACCGAGTCCAACGAAGAACTGATCGAGGAGCTGGTCGTAGCGACCACGATGCTGGCGAGCCAGCGCACCGGCGCCATCATCGCCATCGAACGCGATATCGGGCTGCGCAATTACATCGAGGGCGGCATCCCGCTCGACGCCACGACAACCTACGACCTGCTGCAGAGCATCTTCCAGCTGCGATCGCCCTTGCATGACGGAGCCGTCATCATCCAGGGCGATCGGATCGCCGCGGCCGCCTGCTTCCTGCCGCTCACGGTCAACCCGGCCGTCAGCCGTGATCTGGGGACGCGTCATCGCGCCGCGATCGGCCTGACAGAGGAGTCTGATGCGGCGGCCATTGTCGTGTCCGAGCAGACAGGCCGGATGTCGCTCGCGCTTGACGGCGGAATGGAACGGGACCTCGACGCCGATCGCCTGCGAGAACGATTGCGCACGCTGGTTCCGCATCGGCGGCGGGTGACCGAACGCCAGGCGACGGGGTCCTTTGACTGATGGCCTACAACCCATTTCGCCATTTCGGTCTGAAGGTGCTGTCGGTGGCCATTGCTGCCCTGCTGTGGTGGGTGCTGGTCGGAGGAGAGAAGATCGTCGAGCGGAGTCTGCGGGTTCCGCTCGAACTGCAGAACACGCCGGACGGCATCGAGATGGTCGGGGAGATGCCTGGTGCCGTCGACGTCCGCGTTCGCGGTTCGTCCAGTGCGCTCGGTACTCTGTCGGCCGGCGACGTGATGGCGCTCATGGATCTGTCGAATGCAGTAGCCGGACGGCGTCTGTTTCACCTTGCCCCGGACGATGTGCGCGTGCCGGACGGCGTAGAGGTCAAGAGCGTCTCGCCTGCGACCACCGAGCTGGTGTTTGAGCGAACGATGACCAAGACCGTGCCGGTGGTGCCGTCGATCGAAGGTCAGCCGGCCGCCGGGTACGCCGTGGAGCGGATCGTGACCAACCCGACCGACGTCGAGGTCATCGGTCCGGAAAGCGCCCTGCGTGGGCTCCAGCAGGCGGTGACCGAACCAGTGTTGATCGAAGGAGCGACCTCGTCGGTGCGCGAACCGGTGACGATCGGCATGCCGAACAGCGCCGCGCGCCTGAAGAGCGGCCTCACTGTGCAGGTGTTCGTGGAGATCGCGGCGACTCGAACCGAGCGCACGCTCGCGAACGTGCCGGTGCTGATGTTCCACTTGCGCGAAGGGCGCGCGGCCCGGTCGACGCCCTCGGGGGTGGTCGTCACCGTGCGCGGTCAGGAAAGTGTCCTCCAGCGCCTGACGGCGGGCGCCATCGAGGCGTCGGTCGACCTGAGCGGTCTCGGCCCGGGGCGATACGACCTGTCGGTGACGATCGCGCCATCCCGTGCCTTCGCCGTCGTCCGGATTGACCCGGCGCAGGTTCAAGTTGTGATCAGATGAGCACTCGTCTCTTTGGCACAGACGGTGTGCGGGGGCGGGCCGGCGTGCCGCCACTCGACGTCCGGACCATCCGCCGCCTCGGCGGTGCGCTCGTCAGGGCCCTCCCCGTGTCGGCGGACGCGCCGCACCTGCTGATTGGGCGCGACACGCGCGAGTCGGGCGACTGGATCGAGCGAGACCTGGCCTTCGGTGCGACATCGAATGGCGCGGCTGTCACCAGCGCCGGCATCATCTCGACGCCGGCCGTCGCGTATCTGACGCGCAGCCAGGGATTCACGGCAGGCGTCGTCATCTCGGCGTCGCACAATCCCTTCGAGGACAACGGCATCAAGGTCTTTTCCGGCGCGGGCGAAAAATTTACGGAAGCGCTCGAAGCGGAAGTTGAGGCTGTCGTCGCCGATGCGTCGTGGCACGAGCCGCAAGGCGACGCGCCGCCGGTGCGCCAGGCCGATCTGGCTGGGGCCTATCTCGCGCATGCGCGGGAGGCGATGGCCGGCGTGTTTCCGACCCACGCGCGTCGAATCGCGATTGACTGCGGGCACGGCGCCACGTCGCTGCTGGCGCCGGCCGCGCTGCGGGCGCTCGGATTCGACGTCGCCACCATCGGATGTGAACCCAACGGGCGCAATATCAACCTGCATTGCGGATCGACACATCCGCAGAGGCTGGCCGCGCTCGTCGTCGAACGCGGCTGCCAGCTGGGCGTGGCGTTCGACGGCGACGGCGATCGCGCCATTCTGATCGATGCCAACGGCACCATCACCGACGGCGACGCCATCATGTATCTCTGCGCGAAACAGATGAAGGCCACCGGCCGGCTGCGGGGCAACGCCGTCGTCGCGACCGTGATGAGCAATATTGGCCTCGAGCTGGCGCTGCGGGATCTCGGGATCGGGATCGTGCGCTGCCCGGTCGGCGACAAGTACGTGATGGATGAGTTGCTGCGGGACAACCTGGCGCTCGGCGGCGAACAGTCCGGCCACATCATCTTCGCCGACTCCCTCTACACGGGGGACGGTCTGGTCACCGCCTTCAACGTGCTGCGCGTGATGGCCGAAACGGGGGAGCCGCTGGCGAGCCTTGCGTCGGGCCTGAAGACGTACCCGCAGGTGCTGCTCAATGTCCGCGTCCGCGAGAAGCGCGACTGGAGCACGATTCCCGGCATCGCCACGGCGGCCGCCTCGGTCGACGACCGACTCGCTGGCCGGGGACGCCTGCTGGTGCGCTACTCCGGAACAGAGCCGCTGCTCCGCGTCATGATTGAGGGCGAGCACCAGGACGAGATCAACGCGTGGGCCGAAGAGATTGCGGCGGCGGTGAGGCAGGAGATCGGGGCATAGGGCGAGAGGTAGTCGGGATTCGGGATTCGGGAAGAACGGGCTGCGGCTGCGGGAGGACAGCTTCCGAAGCGGCCCCTCGAACCGAGCCGACGGCGTCAGTTCGCAAAACGTGCCGTGAGGGCCAGGACCGGCTGCGCGATTAGCGCGACCGTGAGGTCGGCGACGAGACCCGGTACGGCTCGTTTTGCCGGCTCGCGTGAGCGGGGACGCCGAGGAGCAGCCCTCCCGCAGGCTCCGCGGGACGTGAGAGAGGCAAGAAGAGGTAACTACAGGAGTCATTCAATGGCTGATATTGACGACGTCAAGGAAACCAAGAACTTCTTCGTGGACACGCCCGCCAGTCACGAGGGCTTCTACCTGAAGGGCGCGCACCAGCTCGACTGGGGTATGCGGAATCGCCTGGCCCGCATCTTCCGTCCCGAGAGCGGCCGCACAGTGATGCTGGCGATCGATCACGGGTACTTTCTCGGGCCGACGACGGGCCTGGAGCGCATCGATCTGACCATCGTGCCGCTGCTGAAGTACGCCGACGCGCTGATGTGCACGCGAGGCATTCTGCGATCGACGATTCCCGCGTCGTTCGGGAGCGGCGTCGTGATGCGGTCGACCGGCGGGCCGAGCACGTTGAAGGAGCTGTCGAACGAGCAGATCGCCGTCGACATCGACGACGCGGTCAGGATGAACGTGTCGGCGATGGCGGTGCAGGTGCACATCGGCGGGGAGTTCGAGACGCAGACCGTCCACAACATGACGCGACTGGTCGACATGGGGCTCCGGTACGGCGTGCCCACGATGGGCGTGACGGCGGTCGGCAAGGACATGGCACGAGACGCCCGGTACCTCGGCCTCGCGACGCGTATCTGCGCCGAGCTTGGCGCGCAGGTGGTCAAGACGTACTACTGCGACAGCGGGTTCGACACGGTGACGGCCGGCTGCCCGGTGCCGATCGTCATGGCCGGCGGCAAGAAACTGGCCGAACTCGATGCGCTGACCATGGCGTACAACGCCGTCAGTCAGGGCGCCGCCGGGGTCGACATGGGCCGCAATATTTTCCAGTCCGACGCGCCTGCCGCGATGATCCAGGCCGTGGGCAAGGTCGTGCACACCCTGATGCCGCCAAAGCAGGCCTACGACTTCTACCTCACGCTCAGGGGTGAGCACGACCGGGCACTGAAGAAGAAGTAGCCGTATGGCCGACATGCATCCCGTCGTCCGCCAGATCCGCGAGGCCGGGCCCGTCCTCAGCGTGGGCCTGGTCTCGGCCGATCTGATGGCGCTCGGCGCCGACGTCGCCCGCCTGGAGCAGGCTGGTGCGCGTGTTGCGCACTTCGACGTCATGGATGGCTGCTACGTCCCGATGCTCACGGTTGGGCCGCTGTTCATCAAAGCGGTCAGGACCAGGATGCTGAAGGATGTGCATCTCATGATCGGTGAGCCGGGGACATCGGTCGCGGACTATGTGGCGGCCGGCGCGGACATCATCACCGTGCATCCCGACGCGTGCCGGCACCCGCACCGGGTCCTGCAGCAGATTGGGTCGGTGGCGCGTGCGCACGACGCTGGGCGGCCGATCGCCAGGGGTGTGGCGCTCAACCCTGGCATGCCGGTGGCTGTGCTCGAGCCGCTCGTCGACGAGATTGACCTGGTAATGCTGGTGGCGATCAATCCTGGTTGTGGCGGACAGACGTTCCTGCCCGCCACGCTCGGGCGGATCGAGGCGGTCCGCCGTGTTGTCGCCGCCTCTGGCCGCGACATTCTCGTGGCGGTCGATGGTGGGATCACGAAGGCGAATGTCGGCCAACTGGCCGGCCGAGGCGTGGACATGGTCATTACGGGCAGTGCCGTGTTCGACGGGGACATCAGCGCCAACATCGACCAGATGACCCGTGCGCTGCGAGGATAGGACACGATGAAGAACCGCTGGGACGAGCGGGAAGCGGCGCGGATGGTCGAGCGGTACGGTCCGAGCGTCGGCGAGATGCTGGCATTGCGAACCTACACCAGCCGGTTGCTCGGCGCCGACCCGGCACTCGTGCTGCACGGCGGTGGAAACACGTCGCTCAAAGCGGACCAGCGCTCGGCCCTCGGCGAACCGGTTCCGGCGATCTTCGTCAAGGCGTCGGGTTTCGACATGGCCACCATCGAACCCGAAGGCCATCCTGCCCTCGATCTGACGTGGCTGCGCCGCTTCCGCGCGCTCGACCGCCTCGCAGACGACGAGATGGTCAACCAGTTGCGGCGCGCGCTGTTCGATTCGCGCGGCCCGACCGCGTCTATCGAAACCCTGGTTCACGCCTTCCTGTCCGGAGTGTTCATCGATCACACCCACGCGAATGCGGTGCTGGCGCTGACCAACCAGCGCGGCGGCGGAGCCCTGGCGCGCGACGCTTTCGGCGACGACGTGGCCGTCGTTGACTACGTTGAGCCGGGCTTCCTCCTGGCGAAGGCTGCGGCAGCAGCCGTCGAGGCTGCGCCGGCCGCGCGCGGCCTGGTGCTGCTGAAGCACGGGTTGATGACGTGGGGTGATACCGCCCGCGCCTCATATGAGTCGCACATCAACCTGGTCGCCCGGGCCGAGGCGTTTCTCGCCGCTCGATCGCGCCAGGGCGCCAGTGTCACGGTTTCGCGGACGGCTGTGGCCGAGGCGTGGGAGCGGCTGGGGGCCGTCGGTCCGATCATCCGCGGCCAGCTCGCGCGCCGGTCTGGCTCACCCGAGCCTCAATGGGATCGCGTCGTCCTCTCGCCGCTTGTCAGCGACCAGGTGCTGGGAGCATTGGATCAGCCTGGCGCGAAGGACTCGCTGGTTACGCCACCGCTCACCGCCGATCACCTGATCCGAACCAGGAGTCTCCCGCTCTGGTTCGACGCGCCCGACTGGAATGATCCCGCCGGGTTCAAAGACGCGTTCCGGGCAGCCGTGCAGACCTATTCAACAGCCTATGAGTCCTATCTGGCTCGGCATCGCGCGACGCTGCAGCGCGGACTCGAGACGTTCGCTCCGCTGCCGTGCGTGGTGCTGCTGCCAGGCGTGGGCGCGATTTGTGCGGGCCGGGACGAGCAAGCCGCCGCCATCAGTCGCGATATCACCGCGCAGACGCTGCAGGTCAAGCTCGCTATTGGCGCCACGGGCGCCTACGAGGGCTTGTCGGAGCGGCAGCTTTTCGAGATGGAGTACCGCGGCGTGCAGCACGCGAAGTTGGGAGCCACTCGGGGATCGCTTGCGGGGCGTGTGGCGCTCATCACCGGCGCGGCCGGAGCCATCGGCGCCGGCATCGCGCAGGGCCTGGTCGAACAAGACTGCCATGTGGTCGTGACCGACTTGCCTGGCGAGCGTCTGGACTCGCTGGCTGCCGATCTCAGCCGGACATGTCCGGGGCGAGTGCGCGCGGTGCCGATGGATGTGACCGACGAGCAGTCGGTCGCCGCGGCGTTCCGGCGCGTGGCGATCGGCTGGGGCGGCGTGGATCTGGTCATCATCAACGCTGGCATCGCCCATGTGTCGCCGCTGATGAGCATGGATGTTGAGGTGTTCCGGAAGCTGGAGCGGGTTAACATCGAAGGCACCCTGCTGGTGCTGGCGGAATCGGGTCGTCATTTCGAGTGGCAGGGCACGGGCGGGGACATCGTGCTCGTCTCGACGAAGAACGTGTTCGCGCCAGGCGCGAAGTTCGGTGCGTACAGCGCCACCAAGACGGCGTCGCATCAACTCGGCCGGATTGCGAGCCTGGAGCTGGCCGATCACGATGTGCGGGTGAACATGGTGTCGCCAGACGCCGTCTTCGGCCACGGTACCCGCCGCTCCGGCCTGTGGGCGGAGGTCGGTCCTGACCGGATGAAGGCTCGCGGCCTCGACGAAGCGGGGCTCGAGGAGTACTACCGGACGCGGAATCTGCTGAAAGCCAGGGTGACCGCGCGGCACGTGGCCAATGCGGTGCTCTACTTCGCAACGCGCCAGTCGCCCACCACGGGAGCGACCATTCCGGTGGATGGCGGGCTGCCGGATGCGACACCGAGATAGAGAAGAACCAGGAAGCAGAAAGCCAGCAGCAGGAAGTATGAACTCTGGGGACGGCAGCCAGTAGTAAGAAGCAGCGATCAAGGCCGGGTCTTTTTCACTGGAGGCCGGGTCTTCAGACCCGGCGACTCAGCAGGAGCCCGAGCATGCGTCTAGGCGTCAACATCGATCACATCGCGACGATTCGCGAGGCGCGAAAGGCACGCGAACCCGAGCCGGTCGCGGCCGCGATCATCGCGGAACTGGCAGGCGCCGAAGGCATCACGGTACACCTGCGCGGCGACCGCCGCCACATCAAGGACCGCGACGTCGAGTTGCTGCGGCAGGTGGTGCGGAGCAAGCTCAACATCGAAATGGCCGCGACGCGTGAGATGGTCGAGATCGCCTGCCGGGTAAAGCCGGACCAGGTGACCCTTGTTCCCGAGCGTCCCGAGGAAGTGACCACGACCGGGGGGCTCGACGTTGCCGCGAATCTTTCCGCCGTCCGGCACGCGGTCGAGCGCTGCCGGCCCGCCGGCATCCGGGTGAGCATCTTCGTCGATGCGGCTGCGGCGCAAGTCGAGGCCTCCAGGGAGGTCGGCGCCGATGCGATCGAGATCAACACCGGACCGTACGCGGATGCGCCCGAGGGCGACAGGCCGGAGCAACTGGCGCGGATCCGGGAAAGCGCCGACCGTGCGGCGCGGCTCGGGCTCGAGGTGCTGGCCGGGCACGGGTTGAACTACTTCAATGTGCAACCCATTGTCGGGGTGTCGCACATCATCGAATTGAACATCGGCCACAGCATTGTGGCGCGCGCCGCACTGGTCGGACTCGACAGGGCCGTGCGTGAGATGGTCGCGTTGCTTCACGCATGACCGCCGTCTCCCGGGGTTCCAGATTCGGGTGTCTCGGGGTCATCCCCCTGGTCCTGCTGTTTGCCGCGGCCGCGTCGGCCGCCGAGCCGCAAACCGTGTCGTTTACCACTCGGGACGGGGTCCAGATCACAGGCTCGTTGTTCCTGCCCGACAAGCATCCGGCCCCGGCGGTGGTGTTGCTGCACATGATGACGCGCTCGCGGCACGACTGGGACGGCGCGGCGCAGAAGTTGGCCGACGCAGGCATTGCCGCGTTGTCGGTCGACTTTCGTCGCGCCGGTCAGCCGCAGACAGATGCGAAGGGCGGCGACGACCTCGCGGATCTGGTTCTTGATGCCGAGGCCGCGAGAGCGTACCTGGCGGCGCGGCCCGAGATCGCTCCCGGCCGCATCGGGATCGCCGGTGCCTCAGTCGGGGCGAGCGTCGCGGCAATCGCGGCAGGCAACGACCCGTCGGTCAGGTCGCTGGCGCTGCTGTCGCCGTCGCTCGAGTATCGCAACCTGCGCATCGAGCCGGCGCTCAAGAAGTTCGGTTCGCGTCCGGCCCTGCTCGTAGCGAGCAGCGAGGATCCGTATGCCCTGCGCTCTGCGCGCGGAATGGTCAGTATGGGGGATGGCCCTCGCGAACTCCGCGTGCTGTCTGGCGCGGGTCACGGAACCGTCATGCTGAGCCGCGATGTGGATCTCGCGACTGCGCTGGTGGACTGGTTCGTTCGCACGTTGCTATGATCAGGAGCTGTCGCCATCCGAGTCGATCATCGGGTCGCGGCGAGGCCATTGGAACATCATGAAAAGTGAATCAACGGTTTTTGCCATTGCGGGCACGCTCTTCGGATTGATCGTGGGCTGGATTATCGGAACCCAGCAGGTTCCGGTTCGGGTCGTGGCGGGCGGGGCGCCCGCCGCGCAGATGACCCAGTCGTCGCAGACGGCGGCGCCGCCGGCGACGCGCCCGGCACTGGATGAGAGCCAGGCCGGCCCGCTCAGAAGCATTGCCGAGCGCGACCCGAAAAACGTGCAATCGCGCGTCCACCTCGGCGACATGTACTTCGACGCCGGACGCTACCAGGAGGCCACGACGTGGTACGAGGAGGCGTTGGCGCTCGCCCCGAAGGACGTCAACGTCAGCACCGATCTGGCGATCTGCTACTACTACACCGATCAGGCCGATCGCGCGATCAAACAGATGACGGTGTCGCTCAGCCTTAATCCGAAACACACCAAGACGTGGCTGAATCTGGGCGTGGTCAGGGCGTTCGGCAAGCAGGACCTGGCCGGGGCGACGGCGGCCTGGGATGAGGTCATCAAGCTCGCGCCTGGCAGCGAGGAAGCCCAGTCTGCCCGGCGGGCCCTCGACAACCTGAAGGCCGCCCACCCGGACGGGGCGATGCCGCCCGCCGGTGCCGCCCCGGTTGCCGCGGGTGCGTCGCCGGCTGGCATGCTGAAGAAATAGGAAACGCGGTTCACGCCCCTCGTTATGCTTGGACGCCTGTTGATCCGGTTCCTCATCTTTGGGCTTCTGGCGCTCTTCGTCGGACGAGCGCTGCGGAGCTTTTTTCGGGGACTGAAGGAAGGGGTTGCGCCAACGCCGCCTGCCCGGAAGACCGAGAAGGGTCAGGTGATGGCTCGCGATCCGGTCTGCGGCACGTTCGTTGTGCCGAGTTCCGGCCTCGCCGCCCGCGGCAAGTCGGGCACCGTGTACTTCTGCTCCGACAAGTGCCGACAGGCGTACCTGTCGCGTGCGTGACATGTCCCGGCCGGCCGTCCTCATTACGCGCGTCGTTCCCGACTCGGTCACAGCGCGCCTCGCTTCGGCCTGCGACATCGATCTCTACACCGGCGCGGACGCGATCCCCGGGGATGAACTCAGGGCACGGCTGGCGGGCAAGCAGGCGCTGATGTGCCTGCTGACCGACCGCATTGACGCCGGGGTGCTCGATGCGGCCCAGGGTCTCTTGATCGTGGCAAACATCGCCGTCGGATTCGATAATATCGACCGGGCCGCCGCCCGCGCCCGCGGCATCGTCATCACCAACACGCCGGACGTGCTGACGGAGGCGACGGCGGACTTGACGTGGGGCCTCATGCTTGCCGTCATGCGGCGCATTCCCGAGGGTGAACGGCTGCTCCGGCGCGGCGAGTGGAAGGGCTGGGCCCTCGACTTCCTGCTCGGCTCGGATCTGCGGCACAAGCAGCTCGGCATCGTGGGTTTCGGACGCATCGGGCGTGCGGTTGCCGCGCGGGCAGGCGCATTCGGCATGCGCGTGGTCTACACCACGCTCGACGCCGACTCGCCGGGGCCGGAGTGCGCCGGACACACCAGAGGCACCTTCGATGAGGTGCTGGCAACCTCTGATGTCGTCTCGTTCCACGTGCCGCTCATGCCGGAGACCCGCCACCTGATTAACCGGCGGACACTGGCGCGGATGAAGCGCGGCGCCTACCTTGTCAACACGTCACGCGGGCCGGTGGTCGACGAGGACGCGCTTGCCTGGGCTCTGCGCGAGGGCCTGATCGGGGGCGCCGCGCTCGACGTCTACGAACGCGAGCCGGTCGTGCACCCGGAGTTGCTCGCGCTCGAGAATGTCGTGCTCGCTCCGCACATCGGCAGCGCGACGGTGGAGACCCGGACGGCGATGGCCGATCTGGCGGCCCGCAACGTGCTGGCCGTACTGTCCGGTCGTGCGCCACTCACACCCATTCCGCCCGGCTGAACTTCTCCGTATACCGATGCCGAAGCCCCATTCCCGCGACGTCGAGTGGATCATGCGCGGACTCGCCCGGGCCATGACGGGCCTTGATCTGCCGATCGTCGAGAAGATCGCGGAGGACCACAGGGACGACGCGTTCCAGGTGCTGATCGCCACGCTGCTCTCGGCGCGCACGCAGGATGCGACCACCGCGGCGGCCTCGGAGCGGTTGTTCACCAAAGCACCCACGCCCCGTCGCATGGCGGTGCTGACCGTGCGCGAGATCGCTGCGCTCGTCTATCCGGTCAGCTTCTATCGGACCAAGGCCAGGCACGTGAAGCAGACCTGCCGAATTCTGCTGGAGCGCTTCAACGGGGTGGTGCCAGGCACGATGGACGAACTGCTGGTCCTGCCGGGCGTTGGACGCAAGACGGCGAACCTGGTCCTCATTCTGGGATTCAAGAGTCTCCGCAACATCTGCGTGGACACGCACGTCCATCGCATTTCGAACCGGCTCGGGTGGGTACGGACCAGGACACCAGACGCGACCGAACAGGCCTTGTACGGCAGCCTCCAGCCGCGATGGTGGCCCCACATCAATCTCTATCTCGTGACGTGGGGTCAGAACGTCTGCCGGCCCACTCATCCTCGCTGTGGCGACTGCGCCATCAGCCTCCGCTGCCGGCGCGTGGGCGTGACGACGGTCGGGAAGTCGCGCGTCGATCGGGACTGAGCGTCCTGTTCTTCCAGGCCCACCATTTGAGCAGCGCGGGGTCCGGCCCCTTGGTGCGGGCCGCATACACGGCGCAACGGAACGTATAGAGCACGCACGGATCTTGACGCTCGCCGGTCCGAACGCAGAGCGATCGATACAACCGCTCAGGATCGCGGCGGGATAGATCGCGCACGGATCGTACCCCCAGGGAACGGAGATCGTTCGCGATGCTCGGACCGACACCTGGCAGGATCTGGAGTTCGTCGTTCATGGTGACCTCTGTCGGGAGTGCGGAGTGTCCCAGTGTGATGGTTGCTGATCTTGATCCTACATCCTGCTTCCCATCATGGTGTATCATCCTGCCTGTGCCGCCTGGGGCGTCCTGCCGGCGGCGAGGATGACGGCGCGAAATTGCTGAACTGACGAGGAGATTGACGATGCGCAGATTGTCTGGCGCGTATGTGCTGATGATGACGTGTGGCGTATGGGTCGTAATGGCGGGCGTGGGCGGCGCCCAGGCGCCAGCGGCTGGGCCGGTCGTCGTGATCGAAACAAGCAAGGGCACGATTACGATTGAGACCTACCCGTCGGAAGCTCCCAGGACCGTTGAAAATTTCCTCAAGCTGGTGAAGGCAAACTTCTACAACCGTCAGCATTTTCACCGGGCCGAGCCTGGCATGGTGATCCAGGCTGGCGATCCGGGTTCGAAGGACCTGAAGAACAAGGACACGTGGGGCCGGACGGGGAACGGCCAGCCCATCGGCGTCGCGGAGATCAGCAAGAAGCTGAAGCACAAGCGGGGCACGGTTGGCATGGCGAATAACGGCGACGCGAGCAAGGCCGACAGCCAGTTCTACATTGCGATCGGGAAGAAGAAAATTCCCGAGGGCAAGTATGCGATTTTCGGCCAGGTCATCGCCGGCATGGACATCGTGGACAAGATCGAATTCGGCGATACGATCAGGCGAATGTATGTAAAATAGCGCCAGACGCCTTTTGTCGCAGAGCGCGCAGAGCCTGCGGAAGGTCATCAGGGGACGCCTCACACACATAGGCGCCCCGGCCAGTCAACATCGGCCGCATCAGCCTTCTCGCGACTCTGCGTCCTCTGCGGTTTGTCCCGCCGCCTTCGCCCTTCCCGGATCCGCCTCATCGAACAACCTGCCCGTGCCCTTGTGCGACACCACAGACGCCAGGAACGGATACCGCGTCAGCATCTCCTGCGAGTACTCGCCGGTGACGGGCTGTCCCAGCCTGTGGCGGAGCATCGCGGCATTGGCGACGGCCTTCCCGGCAAAGTGATTGTTCAGGTACACGTACGTCTTCTGGACGAGGCGGCGCACCGCGGCCACGGTGTCGGCGAAGCCTTCGATCTCGCCAGGCGAGTACAGGTAGTTGTAGCGATCGTCCGGATGATCGTGCGTCCACCACTGCTCGGCGTTTCGCCCGTGCAGACGCATGTAGTAGAGCCGGCGCAGATTCGGCAGATGGCTCTGGCGGATGGAGAACCGGAACTTTGGCTCGTCGATCTGGACCCATGCCGCGCCATGCTCGTTCAGCAAACCGATGATCTGAGGCTCGTGATCGCTCCAGCTGCGGTGGCGAAGCTCGATGGCGAGGGGAAAGCTCTTGAACGACTGCATCACCCACACGAGGTACTCGCGCGTATCTTCGGTGTCGCGGAAGCTCGGCGGAAACTGCACCAGCAGCGAGCCCAGCTTGCCTGCGGCGGCGAGCGGATCGACGGCCCTGAGGACGGCGTCGACGTCAACGCGCGTCGCGGTCGGAAGCGCCGTCGCGTTTCCGTCGCCCGGCTGATCGGGCGACGTGGCCTGCTGGTACATGGCCTGGTGCGTGAACTTCTGGTACAGCTTGAGTGAGAAGTCGAATCCAGGAGGCGTCCGCTTCGCCCACTTGAGCGCGGTCGTGGGATCGGGCAGACCGTAGAAGCTCGAGTTCACTTCGACCGTGTCGAAATGCTCGGCGTAGTACGCAAGGTCGTCGAAGGCGCGCCCGCGCTTCTTCGCCGGGTAGAAGATCCCGTTCCAGGTTCCCGGGCCCGTCGGGTAGTTCCAGCCAGACGTGCCAATTCGTATGTCGCCCATCGTAGTGCCCGCGCATCATTCTAGCCCGGGGAGCTCGGGACTGGTGATCGGAGACTTGCGGAGACGTGCGGGGGGTCGAGCGCCTCGGGACTACAATGAAGATCTCGGGAGTGCAATCGGTCGACTTTTCGTTATGCTGACGATCAACGAGATTTTCTATTCGATTCAAGGCGAGTCTTCCTACGCGGGCAGGCCCTGCGTGTTTGTGCGCCTGACGGCGTGCGACCTGCGTTGCGCCTGGTGCGACACAGCCTATGCCTTCACGGAAGGACAGAAGATGTCGATTGAGGACGTCCTGGCTGCCGTCGAATTCCATGCGTGTCCGCTCGTCGAGATCACCGGTGGCGAGCCGCTGCTGCAGGACGAGGTCTACCCGTTGATGGCTGCGCTGGTAAGACTCGGCAAGACAGTGCTGCTCGAGACGGGTGGCCATCTGAGCGTCGATCGCGTGCCGGTCGGCGTCGTCAAGATTATCGATGTCAAGTGCCCGGCCAGCGGCGAGTCGGAGCGGAATCACTGGCCGAATCTCGATCGGCTCACGCCGGGCGATGAAGTGAAGTTTGTGATCCGGGATCGGCAGGACTACGAGTTTGCCCGCGCAATTATCGGGCGGCATAAACTCAATGGCCGATGCGCGGCCGTGCTGCTGTCGCCCGTGCATGGCGTGCTCGCACCGAAGATCCTGGCGGAGTGGATGCTCGAAGAGCGGCTGCCGGGGCGCCTGCAGCTGCAGGTCCACAAGCACATCTGGGAGCCGGGCACACGGGGCGTTTGACAGTGCCGGGCCGACCCCCGTGTCGGTCCCTGCCACTCGGGATTCGGGATTCGGGGTTCGGAACGGTCGTGTGACGGGCCTTTTCCCGGGGTCGCCGGGCTCCAGCCCGGCATGAAGTCCTGGCGGCGCGACACCCCTGGGGTCGCCGGGCTCCAGCCCGGCATGAAGTCCTGGCGGCGCGACACCCCTGGGATCGCCGGGCTCCAGCCCGGCATGAAGTCCTGGCGGCGCGACACCCCTGGGATCGCCGGGCTCCAGCCCGGCATGAAGTCCTGGCGGCGCGACACCCCTGGGATCGCCGGGCTCCAGCCTGGCATGAAGTCCTGGCGGCGCGACACCCCTGGGATCGCCGGGCTCCAGCCCGGCATGAAGTCCTGGCGGCG
>Ga0315278_10000611_pt1 | contig 31699 bp, 33 predicted proteins | sample YL17G06_0_MG_FD_203880 | JGI IMG/M metagenome (GOLD analysis project Ga0315278, IMG submission 203880) | Sediment microbial communities from Yellowstone Lake, YNP, Wyoming, USA - YL17G06_0 | ecosystem: Environmental > Aquatic > Freshwater > Lake > Sediment | place: USA: Wyoming | collected... | reverse complement strand
GCCCTCGTCGCCGAACCAGCACCTCGCCGCGCTATGACCGAGACATCCTGCAGGCTGAGCTTCAGGTCCGCAGCGGAGCATGCTGCCATCGAGAGGGCGGCGAACCCCGATGCGGACGCACCAAGACCGACGTTGGATTGGAAGTTGTTCTTCGAGACCATCCTGAACCGGCCCTTGACGCCGCTCCTGCGTCGGACCTCGTCTACGACGGCCAGGACTCGTTCGAGTTCGCGGCCCGCCAACCTTTTGCCGTCGACCTCGGCCGTGTCCTCGGTGAACCCCCCGAACTCCATCGTCGTGTGGGAAGCGGTCGGGGACGTGGCAACGGATATCGAATCGTGGAAGGGTATCCTCAGCACCTCGTCACGGAGGCCGTGGTATTTGATCAGGCCTTGTATCGGGTGGGCGACTGCGGATGCTTTCATCTCATACCCTCACACGTCGAACAGGATCGTCAGTGTGCCCTTCTCGTCGTCGAACTCCAGCTTGTGATACGTGACCGCTTTGACGACCGACCGCTTCGGGTGTCTGTCCTCGTCGAACTCCTCGCCCTTCACAACCGCCTTGAGGATCTTCCCGTCGGTCTCGACCTCGAACTGGCACAGGACGATGTTCTCAGTATCATGGATGAAGAGGAGCTCCTGGAGGAAGTCGACGACCAGCTGCTCCCGGCTCTCGGCCGACATGACCAACTTGACCTCGCCCGTGGGCCGCACCTTCGTCACATCGGTGATCTGGTCGAACAACGCATAGGCCGCGTTGGCGAACCTCTCGCCCAGGGTCTTCCCGTGGACCTCGACCATCGCATCCGCGGTGTGCTCAAGGAGCCTGTATCTCATCGCTGGAAGAGGGCCCTCGCAGATATATCAAGTCTGTGCATTCCCTCTGGCATTCCACGACTCGCAGTAACGGGATATCCTGCAGACGGGACACTCGGGGCCTCTCGCGTGGCACACCCTCCTACCATGCTCTATGAGGTTGATGTGGAAACTGTAGAACTTGCGCTCTGGCACAAGACTGGCCAGCTCAGTCTGCGCCTGCTCCCGGGATGTCCTCGGACCTATGAGTCCGATGCGCTTCGTGACCCTGTGGACATGTGTGTCGACCGGGAAGGACGGCATATCCAGTGAGAAGAGGAGCACGATGGCCCTCGTCTTCGGGCCGACGCCTTTCATCCGAGACAGCCAGGAATCCGCATCCGAAGGGGACATGCGGACGAGGAAGTCAAGGTCGAGCTCGCCCCGTTCCCTCATGATGAGGGCAAGCGCGTCCAGTATCCGCATGGCCTTCATCTCCGCGAGGCCGCCCGAGCGGATGATCCCGGCCACGGTGCGGGGCGCCTCCCCGAGCAGGTCCTCCCATCGTGGGTATCGAGCCTTCAGCGCGAGGAACGCCCTGTGCGAATTGGCATCGGTGGTGTTCTGCGAGAGGATCGTCTCCACGAGGGTGTCCAGTGGATCGTTGTCGTGACCGACCTCGGGCGTCCCGTAGAGTGACACAAGCACCTTGTCGATCGCCATTGCCTTCTTCGCAAGATCCGCTCGCGTCTTCGGGGCGCCCATGGACAGTCAACCCGTGGTGACCCTGACGCCCGTGAAGAGCACACTAGGCATGAGCGTCGAGCCGAAATCCGTCAGGTCAGAACCGACCTTCTCTGCGTTCGACATGAGGTCTGCTATGTTCCCCGAGATCATCGCGCCCCGGACGCAACCCACTATGTGCCCCTTCTCGATCAGGAGGCCAGGGCTGGCCACGAAAGAGAACATCCCGGTCTCCGGGCTGCTGGTGTGCGCCCCCTGACAGCTCCAGACGAGATATCCGCGGTCGACCTCCCTGACGAGCTCGTCGAGGGACTTTGTGCCCGGCTTGAGGTGTAGGAACAGCGGGCCAGTCGACACGGAGCCAGTGGACATATTCCTGACCGCGCTCCCAGTCGATTTCTTCCCCGCAAGCGACGCGTGATAGCTGTCCCACAGGAACCCTTTCAGGACGCCGTCCTTGATCAGCTCGGTCCGCTGCGTCGCCATGCCCTCATCGTCGAACGGTCTCGATCCCGCCCTCGAAGGTGCGATCGGGTTGTCAGTGATCGTGATGGCCTTTGACGCCACCCTGTCCCCGACCCTGTCGACGAACAGCGTGTTCTTCCGGACAGCCGATTCACCAGAGAGCGCCCCTCTGAGTATGTTGCAGAACAGACCCGCCTCATCACTGCCCAGGGCCACGGGGGAGAAGACGGCCTCGCAGTCCTCAGTGGACGGCTCGGCCGTGACCGCACAGCACATCGCGATCCGGCCGGATTCCGATCCGATGTGCTCAAAATCGATGTCTAGGGATGTCGAGTACATCCCATAGGGACAGTCCGGGGACACGCTCCCCCCCCTGCCACTCACGGAGGAGCACATGACGCCAATATAGGTCTCGCCCGTCACAGCCGACAGGCCTTCGGTGTTGGATACTCCGACCGTCCTCTCGGTCACATCGACCGAACCGTCCGTGACGGTGACCCCTACCGCCTCCTCCTGGGCGGCTTGGACCATCTCGTCCGCCTTGGCGCCCAGTGTCGAGAGTTCCACATCGACCAGAGCGCGGTCGCACGTGCCCTTCACGATCGGATACCGTTTGGGCGCAGAAGGGAACCCGTTCCAATCGGGGTCACGGTCGGTCAGCGACGTCAACTTGCGCGCCGAGCCGATGCACCTTCTGATGCTCTTGGCATCCAAGAGGTTGGTGAAGGACACACCCATGCGCTTGTCCCGTACCGCGCGAACGAACATGAAATCAGCATCTGTGGATGTTGCGGACCGCACGGTGTCCTGCTCGACCGCCAGGCTCTTGACCCTTGAGCTGAGGACGAACACCTCCGCATCGAGAGTCCGGAACGACCTCGCCGCCCGCGTGGCGCTGTCGAGTGCGGATTCCACGCGTTCGCGCCTGGTCGATTGTCGTGTCATTCGGTGGCACCTCCGAATATGATGGCGCCCTCCTTCAGGCGCATGTGGGGGCCGCCGTCGCTGGTCGCCATCAACTGGTTGAGCTTGCCACAGTAGCTGGACTCGATTCCGAAGTCCCTGCCCATCCCGTCGATCAGCGGCAGGGATCTCACGGCGACCCCGCTTATCGCCAGATCGCGGACAGGCCTTCCGAGTTCACCGTCCCGTATCTCGAAACAGGCCTGGATGGCGACCTGGAAGCTCGAGTTCGCCTCTGCCTGGCCACCTTTGACATCTCCGCAGAAGTAACCGAACTTGACACCCTCGAGCAGTTCCTCCACCGACATGTCCCCTGCCTCGAAGTAGGTGTTTCTCATCCTGATTATGGGAGGCACACGGTAGTTCTCGGCCCTCGCGTTGCCCGTGGGCTCTGAACCGAGCCTCTCCGCCCATTCCCTGTTGGTGAGCTGATCACCAAGAACACCGTGATCTATCAGAGTCACCTTCCTTGGCTTGACCCCCTCGTCGTCCACCGAGATGTTGCCGAAACCATCGGCTATGCGCGGCGAGTCGATTATGGTGACGAACTCCGGGGCGACCTCCTTGCCCTGCAATCCATTGAACGCCCCCGAGGCGAAATAATCCGCTTCGGAGAGATGGCCGAGAGCCTCGTGCGCCAGCATGCCTACGACCTTCGGGGAAAGGACTGTCGGGAACGACCCGCGCCTGCATGAGACACCGTCCATCTGACCATTGATCTTCTTGGCGATCCGCCCACTGACGACTTCGGCATGGTCTCTGGCCTCGAAGAACTCCCAGCCGGCTCCGACGATGGCGCTCTCGTCCCGCGCGGAGCACAGCCTCGGCCCGGCCCTTCCCGAAACGCTTGTCATGAGATAGGACAGCGCTATTTCGGACTCGACGGAAGTGCCCTCGCTGGTGACGACGAGTTTCTCACCGACATAGTCGCGGTAACTCGCCTTGCAGACCACGATGCGTGGGTCCGCCGAGGAGGTTCTGGCACAGATCTGCTTCAGGTAGGATATCTTGACCTCGTCCTCGGTCTCACCGAGCGGCTTCTTCGCCTTGACATGGAATCGCTTCTTGATGACGGCGACATCCCCGATCTGTGCGCGGTCCCGGCGGGCGTTTGACGGCAGCGCCCTTGCAGCCTTGACCGCATCGCGGATGGTGCCTGGGACATCCTTGTACCCGCTGGAGACCGCGAACCCCCACACTCCGTCCACGAGGACGCGTGCGGAGTGGCCGGTCTCTTCCCGCTTCGACAGGACATCGACACCAGTCTGCCTCACATCTATGGCCGTCTGGACCGTGCGCTCTGCCCTGAGCTCGATGTATCCGACGCCGCGGGCCTCCTTCGAACCTAGAGCCTTGGACAGAGTATCCAGCAGGTGGCATCCCCTCAAGGGGTGGAATTGGCTACACCCACAAATACTTGAGGGCTCTGGCAGGGGGTCTCCGGACCGGTCCGACCAAGACCGGATGTTGCCCGTGAAAGCTTTTATATCGGCCAGGCCTAGGTTTCCTTCGTGAACATCTGCGTCATCGGTTGCGGGGCAATCGGCACCACCATCGCACGCGCGGTGGAGGAGATGCCACACATACAGACCGTCTACCTGACGGATCGTTCGAAGGAGTGCGCGACGAGGGCCCAGGAGAAGCTGAGCAAGGTCACGTACGTCCCTGACATCGTGCCGATCCTCGGCGACACAAGACTCGTGGCCGAAGCTGCGAGCCAGGATGCTGCACGGTACTACGTACCGCTTACCCTGTCGGCCGGTGTGGATGTCCTGATAATGAGCGTCGGGGTCTTCCAGGACGAGGAGTTCCAGAACGACACTTTCCGGCTCGCCAAGCGCAAGGGCGCCAAGATATACCTGCCGAGCGGCGCGATCGGTGGCATCGACGCCCTCTGCGCGGCAAGCATCGAGGAGATGCAGGAAGTCACACTGACCACGACGAAACCCCCGTCGGCGTTCGGGCCGAACCCGTACCTCGAGTCGAAGGGTATCATCGCATCGGAGCTGAGGACTAGGACGGAACTGTTCTTCGGGTCCGCCAGGGAAGCTGTGAAGATCTTCCCGCAGAACATCAATGTCGCCGCGACCATATCCCTCGGAGGGATAGGGTTTGAGAAGACGAGGATACGGATCGTCTGCGACCCCCAGGTCAAGACGAACGAACACCACCTCCAGGCCAAGGGTAATTTCGGCGAACTGGATGTCGTGACCAGGAACGTACCGTCCCCGAGGAACCCGAAGACGAGCTATCTCGCGGCCCTCTCCGCGATATCGGCGATCAAGAAGATCACCGGGACGACCTGGGTCGGAGTGTAGCCTCGCCAGTTCTTTATACGCTCGGGAAGATTCCGGGCAGAGTGATCACTTGGCGACCAAGGAGCGTAGGATCTTCTCCGTCATGGAATCCGATGTCGACGCAGTAGTCCTCATGAACGGCGGCGAGCCGAACATCGACACCGCATTCTTCTACGCCACCGGAATCCCGAACGGGCTCTTCGAAGAGTGCCTCGCAATCGTACGGCCAGACAGGATGGAGGTGCTATCATCGACCCTCGAAGAGACAAGCGCGAGGTCCGCTGGTATCAGGACCTCGGTGTTCGACGACTCGGACGGCCGCATGAAGCTCGCCCAGAAGAAGCTCAGAGGGTTCAAGCGGATCGGAGTCAACCACGAGGATCTCACTGTCAAGAACTACAACTTCATCAAGAAGGCCGCGCAGGGCGCGAAGCTCGTTGATGTCTCCGAAGACCTGTTCAACGCGCGCGTGGTGAAGCAGCCCGACGAAATCGACCTCATCGAGAAGGCATGCAAGATCGCGTCGAAGGCGGGAGAGGAGATCCCTGAGATCGTGCACGAGGGGCAGACCGACACCGGTGCCGCGGCCGAGCTCAACCGCAAGATGATGATAATGGGCGCGACCGGCCCTGCGTTCGTTAGCGGGATCGCGTTCGGACCTGACACCGCGGAACCGCACTACCAGCCCCAGGGGAGGAAGCTGAAGCGCGGCCAGCTCGCGTTGTTCGACTTCGGAGCGGCGTACAGGCGTTATGTCTCGGACGTGACGAGAACCTTCGTCTGTGGGAAGCCCAGCGTGAGACAGAATGAGATGTACGACATCGTGCTCAAGGCCCAGCTCGCTGCGATCGATGCGATACACGACGGTGTCCATGGAAAGGATGTGGACAGGGCGGCGAGAGATATCATCGACCGGAGCAAGTTCAGGGGACTCTTCATCCACAGCACCGGCCACGGGATAGGCATATCCGTCCACGACCCTGGCAGGATATCGTCATCCAAGGACATGGTGATTAAGAAGGACATGGTCCTCACGGTCGAGCCTGGGGTCTACGTACCAGGGTTCGGCGGCGTGAGGATAGAGGACGATATACTGGTCACCAAGGACGGCTGCAAGGTGCTCACACCCTGCACGAAGGAGTTCAGGACCGTCTAGAACAGGGCCAGTATCCGCACGTCGAACACCGCCTGGGACAGCGCATCGACGATGTATATCAGGACGACACCGACGAGCGATATCGCAATCGATGCGAGCCATTCATCGGACACGGCCAGCTCCTCCACCATGAGGAACCTCACCACTATGATCAGGATGACGAAGGCAAGGAGGACGCCGAGCTCGCCGAGCTGCAGCTGCTCCGCCCCACTCCTCAGAAGCGGTATCGCGACTACGGCGACGATGGCGACCGCGACGACCCGGACCAGGTATGGCGCAGGCAGGGACCAGTCCTGGCCTACGATCGCCCCGCTGATGTAGAATATGACGAAGACAAGCACGAGCGCTACTATCAGCATCAGCAACTGTTCGATGTTCACGGGCGCACCAGACCAAGGAATGTCTCAAGGGACGATATCACTTGCGCTTTGGGGCGCGTTTGTTCCTCGGCATGGCGAGCATCTCCCTTATCTCGAAGTTGAAGAACGAGTTCATGTGCGCCGGGCGCACGACGCAGGCCGTGTCCGCACCGTAGCCGGTCCCCGCCACTGCGACCACCTCGACACCATCGCCACAGGGGATTGCACCTGCGTCCGCTGCCATGATCGTGACTTCGACGCAGACCTTGGTCCCCTGGCCGAACAGCGACCTCAGGGCCTCCGCGACCGCCTCGACCCGGGACGCGCCCCCGAGCCGGCGGGAGAACGACCGTTCGACACCTGACAGGACATGGGACGACCTGACCACCCTGACGCCGGACTCCAGGAGTCCCTTCTCGACATCCGGGCCCAGCTCGGACTCCCCCTCTTTATCGAAACCGGCATGGGCGGTCACGGCGACGACCGTCGTCCCGGTGTCCGCCAGCATCTCCACGGTCTTAATAGCGGTCGCTCCAGTGTTAGTGGCAACGACCACATGAGAGATGCCACCGGCGCGCACCCTTGCGAGGACGGCTTTCAGCGTGCCGTCAGTGTTCTTCCTGCCCGGGCGATCGAAGTAGACTATCTCGGACTTCGGCATCCTATCGAGGCATGAACATGCCATTCCCGATAAAAGGGTTGCGAATTCCGAAAGGTGACGAGACAACGCTTATCTACGGTCACCTGGATTTCGTGCCGTGGCCATATTCTTCAACGAGGAGTTCTACGGTCATGTGCAGGACCCGTTCCATCCCGAGTCCCCCGAACGCCTGAGGGGGATCATCCAGAAGCTGAAACAACACGGACTCTGGAAGGACGTGGTCGCCTCGAAGTCGGGCCGGCTCGATCACTTGAAGCTCGTGCACGAAGAGGGTTACATAGACTTCCTGAAGACCTGTGGTGAGTGCAACCTGACCATGGACACGAGGGTCCACCACGAGACTTTCGGGATCGCCGCCCTATCGGCCGAGTGCGCGATAGACGCCGTCATGCATTCGAAGGAGAAGGGCGTCCCGACGATCGCCCTCACCAGGCCCCCGGGCCATCACGCCGGGCCGAACTATGGCATGGGCTTCTGCTACTTCAACAACATCTCCATCGCCGCGAAGCATCTCCAGAGCACAGGGGACAAGAGGATTGCGATCATCGATGCCGATGTCCACCATGGGAACGGGACCGAGCAGATCTTCGCAGCGGACCCGACGGTCCTTTACATCTCTACCCACCAAACGGGGATATTCCCTGGCACTGGCAGGCTGGAGTTCATCGGGAAGGGAGAAGGACAGGGGTTCACGTTCAACATGCCGCTGATGGCCGGATGCGGGGACTCCACATTCGATGTCGCCCATCTGGAGGTGGTCAGACCTGTGGTCGAACAGTTCAGGCCGGACGCCATCCTGGTCAGTTTGGGTGTGGACAACCACTACAGGGACCCGCTCGCATCCCTGACCCTGTCATCGCCCGGACATGTCAGACAGGCGGAGGGGCTGATCGACCTGGCCAAGATGTGTGGCGGCAGGGTGACTTTCATGCTCGAGGGGGGGTACGACGTGCCATCGCTCTCCGAAGTCGTCGCAGGGGTTGTCGGGACCATGAAGGGCGTCGATGTGCCCATGGAGTTCACTGACATGGTCGACAGCAGCTGCCTTGGACGAGGCGTGATCGAGAGATGCAAGCGATATGCATCCGAGTACTGGGACCTATAGGCCCTTCCCGTTGCCCTTCCTCTTGTCGAGCCGCTTCTCGTGCTCCCTCTTGATGTTCTTCTCGGCCATGTCAAGTACTGAGTCCATCGCCTTGAAGAGGTCCCATTCGACCGCCCGGGCATAGTACATGCCGTGCTCGGTCGTGAGCCGCGCGCTGATGCTGTACTTGGCCCTCATGCCTTCGTGGTTGTGAACAGTCATGTGGACGGTGAACATCCTCGGCGAGTCGATCTTGTCGACCCTCTTCAGGGACTTGCCGATCTGATCGTAGAGCGTGTCGTACACCTCCGGGTCCTCGGCATCGAGGCCCGTGATCTGGATATAGACCCCTTCGCGGGGTTTCAGGCCTACGAACTGCTCCATCATGTCAGCATGAGAGACCACCCCGACGAGCTTGCCGTTCTCCGTGACGAAGAGCGTCGTGAGGTTCTTGTCCAGCATCATCTTCACGGCCTTGTCGATGGTGTCGCTGGGCGAGATGAACACCGGGGACCGGTTCATGACCCCGAGCACCTTGATATCCGGGGCGGCGTGGTCCGCTCCCATGACCTCGTTCGGGCGCTTCGAGTTTTTCGGGTTCCACAACACGTTCATGATCTCGGTCATGCCAATCGCGCCGACGAGCCGGTTCGCCTCATCTACAACTGGGAGTGTCTTCTCGTTCAATCCCTTCATCAGGGCCTGCGCCTTCCTGACGGAGTCGTCCCCTGTCACCGACTGGACATGGGCGCTCATGAACGCGTTGACGGGTCGGTCCTTCAGTTGGTCGACCGTCGGGATAATCTTGATGATATCCGTGCGCGATAGGAAGCCCACCAGTTTGTGGTTCCTGACGACCGGGGCGCCTCTGACGCCTGACGACATCATCTCCTCGGCCGCGCTCACGAGCTTCATGTCCTCCTCGAGCCTCGGGCAGGGGGTCATAATGTGCTCCGCCTTCGCGCTCAACGGGACGTTGCGCCTCGCGATGAACGATCCGTAGCTTATGAGCCCAACGGGCTTGCCATCCTCAATCACTGGTATCTCGCGGACATTGTTCTTCTTCATCTTCGATATGACATCAGAAACGGTCTCCCCTCTGCTTGCGGTCATCGTTGGGGGGCTCATGACATCCTTGACGAGGATCTGGTCAATCTCAATCGCCTTCACATCAAACACATCCATTCAGCATACCGGTGTAAAAAAACACTGCCCATACCGTGCTTTCCACTACAATGGATGACCCTAATCTAAATACTTTCTATGACGGTTTCAGCCTTGATAACTTCGTCAATCATTTATACCGAACGTCTAATCTGGTACACTGCGGACACAAGGAAACGAGCCCGTGTCAGCACCGCGGGCGGGGGGCTGGGATGATGACATGCAGGTCAGGATGTTCTGAATGCTCCAGTCGAGCTGGAGACTCTGCGAGGGCGAACGGATTCCACACACTGGACGACTTCGACGTCAAGGGGAAGAGGGTGCTGCTGAGGATTGACATCAACTCACCCGTAGACGAAAAGACCCTGCGCCTGGAGGACGGGTCCAAGATCAAGTCGGCGGTACCGACGGTCAAGGAGCTCATGGACAGAGGCGCCAAGGTCGTCATACTGGCGCACCAGGGAAGACCAGGAGACTACGACTTCATATCGCTCAACGAGCACGCGTCGTACCTGAGCAAGTACACCGGCAAACGAATCAGGTACGTCGACGACATCGCTGGCCCGTACGCCATGAAGGCCATAGACGGCCTCACCGAGGGCGAGTGCGTCATCATGAGGAATGTGCGGGACTCCTCCGAGGAGCAGGTCAAGAAGACCCCTGAGGAGCATGCCCAGTCTGCGCTCGTGAGGTCCCTGGCCCCAAAGTTCGACATCTATGTCAATGATGCGTTCGCGTCGTCCCACAGGTCCCACGCTTCGCTCGTCGGCTTCACGGAGGTTCTGCCGTCCGCGGCTGGGAGGCTGCTCGAGAAGGAGATCGCAACGCTCTCCCAGGTATTCAGAAGTCCAAGGAGGCCCTCCACATACATCTTCGGCGGTACGAAGTTCGCCGACGCACTGGTGTCGATCGAACGACTCGCCGAGAGCGAGCATGTCGACAACATCCTGGTGGCGGGCATACCAGGGTACGCGTTCCAGTGGATACTTGGGATGAATATCGGCTCGAAGACCGAGGAGCGGGCGAAGAAGGACATGACCGAGGAGGTCATGGCCACGGCAAGGAGGCTCCACGAGCGGCACGGGCAGAAGATTCATCTCCCTGAAGACGCCGCGATCGAGCTGGATGGTCGGAGAAAGGAGTTCGCGTTGAACGACCTGCCGTCCGACGCGGCCGTCCTGGACATCGGCCAGACCACGATAGACAGGTTCGCTGGAATCATCTCCAGCTCCAAGACCGTGTTCCTGTCCGGCCCCCCCGGGATGTTCGAGCGCGACGAATTCAGCGCCGGCACGAAGAAGCTGTTCGAGGCGATCATCGCATCCGGAGCGTATTCTGTCATAGGAGGAGGACACTCGAGCGCCGCAGCAAACAGGTTCGGCATGCTGGAGAAGTTCTCCTATGCGAGCACCGGAGGAGGCGCTCTGGAGAGGTTCATGCTCGGCAGGCAGATGCCCGTGATCGAGGCGCTCAGAGAGTCCGCGAAGAAGTTCTAGCCGTACGGGAAGCTTTTCTTCCCCGCGCCGCCAAGAATCGTCCCCCCGAGAGACCTGGCCCTGATGAGTCCTCTCACCGGGACACCGTCGATCTCGTTCAGGCTGCTCTTGTTGACAATCACCATCACGAGGGCAGGCTTACCCTTTGCCTCCTTGATGTCCGTGATCGCGCCCTTGATCGTGGCCCCGGTGCTCAGGACGTCGTCCACTATGACGATTCTCTTCCCGTCGCCTATCGTTGCGAAGTTGGAGCTGAACGCCCCTCCGGATGCAGATTCTGAGTGCGGCCTGTAGACCGCCAGGTCCACTCCGAGCACCTCCGAGAGCTTCGTCGCGAACGGGACGCCGTTTATCGAGATGCCGAGCACGACATCGAGCGTTTGGCTCTTCTTGGCCAGCTCTTCCAGCACGAGATCGGCCATGAGCTCCGCCATCAGTCCGACGCGGTATCCTGAGACACCGACCGAGCGCCAGCCGATCTTCACGTCCGATGGGGGAAGGCCTCCGGCCCCGTATTCGATCAAGTAGTTGACCGTGTCAATCGATAGATGCAGCTCATCGGCGATCTCACGCACGCTCAGACCCTTCTTCCTGAGGACCTTCGCGTTGGCTGCCAGCTCCTTAACGTCCACCATGCTATCCCGGCTCAGAAGAACATCCTGTTACGATATTAACCTTTCTCAGGACAAGCTGGTGCCAGCGCTTCGACCATGGCCACAAGCGCGTTGTTCAACGGCGTCGCGACTCCCGTGCCTCGACCGAATTCCGAGAACTTGCCGTTGATCTGCATGATCTCCGTCCTGCGGCCCAGTTCAACGTCCCTGAGCATGCTCGACCTGTTCCTTGAAGTGTCGCGCGCGACGACATGGACGCGCGCGCGCATGGCCGGCTTCGGGAGCGCGATGCCTGCTGCCGACGCGACCTTCTCACACTCGACGCAGACACCGTCCATCAGGGCGGTGACGCCTTTGCTCTCGAGAAGCGCACCGTTGGGCACCCGGAGTATGGATGTGATCGGGTTTATGCAGGCGTTCACGACGGCCTTCGCCCACATCTCCCCGTTCGTGTCGCGGCTCACTCTGACAGGGATTCCGCACTCATCGAACAGTGATGCTACCCAGGAGGCGCCCGTTTGGTCGAGGTCTGCCCCGATGACGGTATGCCCCATGCCGGATATCCTGACCACGCCAGGCGATTCGAGCACCGCCCCCATGGTGGTAGTCCCGCCGAATGCCGATCTGCCCTTCCATGCCCTCAGCAATTCCAGGTTCCCAAGGCCGTTCTGCAGAGTCAAGATGCGCGTGCTCTCGGACACCATAGGCCTGCAGGCATCGACTGCGCTGCCGGTGTCATACGCCTTTGTGGCGATGATCAGCAGGTCCGGCGTCGGTACACCTTTCACGGTCTCGCGGGCCTCGAGATGCGTGACCCTGCGCCTTGAGCCTATCAGTCTCAGGCCCTTCCTGCGAATGGCATCCACGTGCGCCTTCCGGGCAATGAGGAACACCTCGTTCCGGGACGCCAGGAGAGCGCCGAGCGCACTTCCCAGCGACCCCGCCCCGAACACGCAGACGCGCATCGGTGACGCTGACGGATTGACGGATATATGTCACTTGTTCCCGTCACGGAACGAATCGACCGCCATGTGCGCGCACCGCAACACATCCGATGAGCTCGAAGATGCGCGGGGAATCGCAGAGGGACTCGTCCTCGACCTCTGCGACTGAGACCATCACTTCTGCTTGGGCATCTCCTTGATGTAGATGGTCCTCTGGGGGAAGGGGGTCTCGATACCCTCCTCCGCGAACCTCTTGTGGATGTCCATGCGGAGGTCGTGTGCGACCTTCCACTGGTTCATGAAGTGGTCGACCCAGACAATGACCTTGAACTCAAGCGCGGACTCCCCGAAGTTTGTGAATCTTACGACCGGCACCTTCCCAATCTCCTTCAGCACGTTCTCGTGCTTGTTCGCCGCCTCCAGCAGGATCTTCTCGACGTTCTTCACATCGGACCCATAGGCTATCCCCACAACGACGTTGGTCACGGTCTGCTCGTTCGGCTGCGTGAGGTTCACGATCTTGTCGTTGATGAGCTTGTTGTTGGGCAGCACGATGTAGTCGTTGACGAAGACATCCAGCAGGCGCGTGCTCCTGATGCCGATCTTATCGACCCTGCACAGCTCCCCTGTCGATATGGTCACATAGTCCCCCTCGGAGAAAGGTCTGTCGAGAAGGAGCGCTATCCCGCTGAAGAAGTTGGAGAGCGCGTCCTGTGCGGCGAAGGCGATGACCAAGCCGAAGACCCCGACGCCCGCCAGCAGGAATGTGATGTCGTATCCGAGGTAGGTTATCACGGACATCGCACCGAATATCAGGATGAGGATGCCCCCGATCTTGTCGATCACGGGTATCAGGACATCGTCGATCTCAGTGTCCGTCTTGGCGGACCACTTCCGCCCCATGTAGACGAGGACCTCCTTGAAGATCTTGTAAGCCACGAATGTGACGATGGCGATGAGTGTGACCCCATACAGCCTGAAGACAGAGCCTATGTCCTTCTCGCTGAGCGGCAGGATCGAGAACGAGCTGACCAGGCCGTAGATGATCACCAGGATGAAGATCGGCTTGCGCACGACCGCGAGGATGCGGTCATCGACGTCGGTCTTGGTCTTCTTGGTGAACAGGCCGACGATGGGGTCGACCACATACATGAAGACGAGCGCGATCACACCCCACAGTCCCACGTTGATCAGGAATGTGGCATAGTTATCGTTAAGCGGTTCCGGGAGGGGGTTGTCGAACAACCCCAGGAGCTTGTTCTTGCCAGGGGCTATTATCCCCCAGACAGGGATCATCTTCGTGTCGGCGTAGCCAGTGAGCACCTCGCTGTCCGCAGAGTCCTCGAGCCCAGTGAACGTGAAGAAAACCGTCTGGTTCGCATCAACCGAAGTCACATCACTTGTCGCTGACACCACCAGTTTGACAGACGCGCCTTCCCCAGGGGTGAGGAGCAGGAACTGCTGCTCGAACTCCGAGCTCCAGCCATCTCCCGAAGACAAGTTGGTCGAGAGCTCCAGGAGATACGAGGTGTTGTAGCCGTTGTAGACGAACCATTCGTACTCGACCGATGAGGACGCCTCACAGGTCTGCTCATGGTCCCCGATCTCCTCGAGGACGAGGCCCTGTGCAGAGACGCTCGGCGAGAATGCCAGCACTAAGAGGCTCAGCGCGATGACGCCTATCGATGCATATGCCAGTCTGGGCATTGTTTCAACCCGATTACTCCGATAAAAGGAGGGTGTTTAAATTCTTTGTTGCCCTGGGCCCGAAAGCGTGGCTCGAATGGCTTAAGTAGAACGATCCTAATCCGAGCGTGTGAACGCGGTCGAGGTGCTCATGGGCATCCAGTTGGTCTTCTCAGCGGCCGTGCTCGGATACGGTGCGCGACTGGACTGGAAGACAAGGAAGGTGTCGAACAAGTACTGGATGGCGCTATCACTGGGCGCCGTGGCGTTCGTCGCTGCGCGTGTGCTCCTCGACGATGAACCGATCGAGTTCCTGGCCATCCTCATCCCCATAGCGGCGATACTCTCCGATGTCTACATCGATTCCGATGGAGAGGGCGCGTTCGCGAGACACGCTCCCGCGCTGAAATACGGCCTGGCGATCGCGACGACCGCGATCCTTGGCTACCTGTGGTCCGACAGCGATTATTTCGTCTACCTGTTGACGATTCCGATCATGATGCTCGCATTCGTGCTCATGTACATGTTAGACATCATCAGGGGAGGGGCGGATGCGAAGGCGCTCATAGCGCTGGCGGTCACGTTCCCGTTCTACCCGCACATCGGGTCTCTGCCAATCATCCAGGCAGCCGACCCAATCGGCGAACTCGTCTTCCCGTTCGCTTTCATCGTGCTCGTGAACGCGGCGATCGTGGTCGTATTCGTCCCGATCGTGTTCCTCTTCAAGAACCTCATGGCCGGGGACATGAGGTTCCCCCAGGCCGTGCTCGGCCACAGGGTGGCGGTCGGTGAGGCGAGAGGGAGGTTCGTCTGGCTCATGGAGAGGATCGTGGATGGCAAGCATGTGACCTACACGAAGCCAAAACGGGATGAGGACCTCGATACCGAGCTCGACCTTCTGGCCAAGGCCGGGATCGAAAAGGTATGGGTCACCCCGAAGATTCCGTTCATAATCCCGATCTTCGTGAGCCTCATTCTGACTGCGGTCGTCGGCAACATCCTACTGCTGCTGATGCCGCTCTGATGGGCATCCCCCCACAATGAACGACCCTCGCAGACCGGGGATGCCCTGCACCGCTCCATCACACGATGAGGTTCAAGTCCGCACCGCATTTCGCGCACAGACCGCCCTTGAGATCCGTGCTTCCGACCCAGAACCCCTCGCGCTCGACGACCATGTGACCGCATCTTGGGCAGAGCGTGTCATCCTTGTCGCCCGCGGGGACGTTGCCGAGGTACACGAAGTCGAGCCCGGCCTTCCTCCCGAGCTCGAATGCCATCATCATCGTGCTCGCGGGCGTGCCAGGAACATCCATGAGCTTGTAGTCCGGGTGGAACGCGGAGAAATGCACCGGGACCTGGTGGCCCACGGAATCGGCGACCCACCTGCAGAAATCGCCGATCTCGGCCTCTGAATCGTTGTAGCCGGGTATTATGAGGTATGTGAGTTCGAGGTGCATGCCGATCTCGGCGGCCAGTTCGCATGCTCTGAGCACGGGCACCAGCCTCCCGCCGCAGACCTTCTTGTAGAACTCCTCTCTGAACGCCTTGACATCGATGTTCATCGCGTCGATGAGACCGCCCAGGGACCTCAGTGGTGCCTCCTGGATGAAGCCGTTCGTCACGTAGCTCGTCTTCAGACCGGCTTCATGCGCGGCCTTGGACGCGACAGTCGTGAACTCGTGCCAGATAGTAGGCTCGTTGTATGTCCACGAGATCGATCTGGAGCGCGTCCTCCTCGCGTATCCCACGACATCCTCGGGCGTGATCCTGGACAGCTCGGAGCCGTCGAAGCTCGCGCGCGATATTGTGAAGTTCTGGCAGTGCATGCAGGACAGGTTGCATCCGACGCTGCTGAAGGACATGGCCGTGGAGCCTGGAAGGAAGTGGAAGAACGGCTTCTTCTCGATGGGGTCGGGGTGCATCGACGATGCCAGCCCGTAGATGAGCGAATAGAGCTTGCCGCCCCGGTGCTCCCTCACGCCGCACAGCCCGCGCTTGCCCTCGGCTATGACGCACGAGTGCGGGCACAGCGTGCACCTTACCCTGTCGCCATCCATCTCGTAGAAGCTCGCTTCATGGCTGGCGTGACCTGAAATGCTCATATCCTAGGTTCTCCAGCTTCTCCCGTCTGCCGTTGTCGATCAGGATGTTCTCCTCGCCGCTCGTGACCTTCCCTATGACCGTCATGGGGCACCCGACGTCCTGGGACAGCTTGGCAAGATCGGGCTCGGCCTCCCTCCGGATGGTGAACAGCAGCTCGAAGTCGTCCCCGAAGTTCAATGCGAGATCCCTCTGTCGCTCGGCGTCCTGGAAGGCGAGGTCGACCTCCTTCGCCCGCGGTATCTTGGAATAGTCGATCTCGTAGGTCATGCCGGACCTCCTCGACAGCTCGAAGATGGATGCGGACAGGCCGTCCGATATGTCCATGGCGGAGGTCACGAACCCAGAGGCTCCCAGGGCCATGCCCTCCCTTATCCGGGGCCATGGCCGCTTGAGGGCGTCCTCGGCGTCCTTGAGGTTCAGCGACCGCTTCAGCGAGTAGAAGCCCGCGCCGGCCCTGCCGAGGCTGCCGGTCACGCAGACGAGGTCGCCGGCCTTGGCCCCCTTCCTGAGCATGATCTTGTCCTTGTCGACCTCCCCGACAGCGGTGCCGCACAGTATGAGATCGTCATGCTCCTTGGTGTCCCCACCGATGATGCTGGTCCCGAACCTGAGAGCGCAGTCGTTCATCCCGTCGACCATCTGTTCGACGAACTCGATCGGATGGCCCCTGGTTATGCCGATCGCGGTCACCACCCCGAGCGGTTTCCCACCCATCGCTGCGATGTCGCTGAGGCTGACCGCGACGATGGACCAGCCGATATCGTACGGCCCCATCCCCTTCGGTATGTGCGTCTTGGTCACCATCATGTCGGTGGTCACGAGAAGGTACCTGCCCCCGATGTCGATGGCTGCGCAGTCATCCCCTATGCCTATGGAGACGTCGCTCTTGACCAGCTTATCGATTATCCGGATGGTCGCCCGCTCACCGAGCGTCCCGAGGGTCTTCATACGTTATGCACACTCATACAACGTAATTAAGATTTTCCAGACGGCCTACGGAACCTGCCTGGCAGACCATGACACACCTTAACGTACTAATAGAAGAAGCCCTATTCCAGCCCGGTAGACCACCATGCGCATCGAGATACCTTACGGGGACGGGAAGGAGACCGTCGATGTAAGGGAAGAGAACCTGGGCGAGATCATCCACCCCAAGGAACTCCCCCCCATTGACGACGAGAAGGTCCTTCTCGACGCGATCGGCTCGCCTGTCGGCGGACCGACTCTTCAGGAGTTCCTGAAGGGCGCCAAGGACGTCCTTGTCATCGTGAACGATGCGACGAGGCCGACGCCCACGGGCCGCGTGATCAAGGCGATCCTCCCGCTGCTCCAGGGACTGAAGACGCGATACATAGTCGCAACTGGGATGCACAGGGCACCTACCGAATCGGAGTATGTCTTCATCTTCGGGGACGTCTACCAGGGCATCAAATCGGATGTCTGCGCACATGACGCCAGGACCAGCGAGACCGTCTTCTTAGGCACGTCCAAGAGAGGGACCAAACTCCGGCTGAACAGGATGGTCGTGGACGCGGACCGGATCATCGTCATCAGCAGTGTGGAGCCCCACTACTTCGCAGGATACACCGGGGGCCGGAAATCCTTCCTACCAGGCGTCGCCGCGTACGAAACGATCGAGCAGAACCACAAGCTGGCGATGAGGATCGAGTCGCAGGCGCTGAGGCTCAATGGCAACCCGGTCCACGAGGACATGGACGAGGTCGTCACTGCCCTGAAGGACAAGCGCATCTTCTCCATCATGACGGTGCTCGACAAGAACCACCTCATCTGCTCGGCCTCCACAGGGGACCTGAGGAGGTCCTTCAGGACCGCTGCCAAGAAAGCGGACGACGTCTTCGTCGTCAAGCTGAAGAAGAAAGCCGATGTGGTCGTCGCCGTGACCGCGTTCCCCTACGACATAGACCTCTACCAGTCCCAGAAGGCCCTGGACAACGCCAAGTACGCCGTCAGGGACGGCGGCATCATCATCCTCGTGAGCGCCTGCAGGACCGGGGTGGGACCTGACACCTTCCTCAACCTGCTTGCGAGCGCGAACTCCCCGAAGGATGTGCTCGACAAGCTCAACCACACGTACAAGCTCGGGTATCACAAGGCTGCGAAGATGGCCGAGATCGGCCTCAAGGGGAAGATGTTCGCTGTGACCACGCTGGACCCGGAGATCGCCAGGAAGGCGCACATGGTCCCCGTGGGCAGCGTCCAGGAGGCGGTCGACATGGCCATCGGAGAGCTGGGGCCGAGATCCAGGGTGACGTTTATGATGGACGCTGTGATTACTGTCCCAAAGGTCTGATGACCTTTGCGCGGTCCGCCCAGGAAGGGCTGATGCTATGGCGACGAAGAAACGGATCAAGGCCGAGAGGTCCAGGAAGCTCGAGAAGGAGATGCTCACCTGCACCTTCTGCGGGTTCTGCAAGAGCGTCTGTCCGTACTTCGAGGACAACCAATGGGACCCGTCCGTCGCCCGGGGCAAGGTCATCCTCGCCTACGGGCTGTCCCGGGGCGAGATACCGGCTGACGAGTCCGTGATCCAGAGGCTCAGCCAGTGCACGACCTGCAAGGACTGCGAGAGGCGCTGTCCGTCGAACATCAAGGTCGTCGAGATAGTGGAGGCGGCGAGAGGGGACCTCGCGGAGGCCGGCTGCACCCTGCCCGCATACGAGAAGATCGCGGAGAACATCAGGAAGACGAAGAACCCCTACGGAGAGACGAGGACCGTGGACCTCGGGGCTCCCGTGAAGGAGGCCGAGGTCGGCTACTTCGTCGGATGCACCGTCAGGTACCGCCAGCCCGAGATCGCACAGCACACGATCTCCATCCTGAGGAAGCTCGGGGTCGACTTCACCCTTGTCGACGAGGTCTGCTGCGGCAGCACGCTCCAGAGGACCGGGCAGAGCGAGGAGATGGTCGTCGAGCTGATGAAGGCGAACGTCGAGGCCGTCAGGAGGCTCGGCGTCAAGAAACTCATATTCACATGTGCTGGCTGCCTGAAGATGTTCAGGGAGCACTACCCCAAACACGTCAAGGTCGACTTCGAGACCGAGCATCTGGTCCAGTTCCTTGCTGCCAGGCAGCTGAAGCTCAGGCCTCTCAAGAAGAGGATCACATACCACGACCCGTGCCACATCGGCAGGCACCTCAAGATCTACGATGAGCCACGCAAGGTCATCGGGATGATACCCGATGCGACATTCGTGGAGCTCAAGGAGAACCGCGACTCCGCCAGATGCTGCGGCGGGGGCGGAGGTGTGAGGGCGGCCGACCCGAAGGCGGCCCAGAGGATAGCTTCGAGGCGCGTCAGGTCGGCCTCGGATGTCGCGGACCTCCTGGTGACCGCATGCCCGTTCTGCGTCACCAACCTAAGGTTCGGCAACGAGCTCGTCAAGGTGGACATAGAGATAAAGGACATAGCCGAGCTCGTCGATGACCTCCTCTTGTAGAGCAGGGGGATGACCATTTGGCCAGGAGACAGATGATGGTTCGTCGAGCCGGTTCCGTCAAGGTCGGCACGTGCGCGCTCAGGTTAGACCGGGCACGGGTCATGGGCATCCTGAACGTGACTTCGGATTCCTTCTCTGGAGACGGCATCGTCGGTGACGAGGAACGGGTTGTGGCAAAGGGCCTCGTGATGTTCGAGGAGGGCGCGGACATCGTGGATGTCGGGGGCGAGTCGACCCGGCCCGGTGCCTCCCCTGTCCCTGAGAACCTGGAGATGGTCAGAGTCGTGGGGATCGTGGAACAGCTCAGCAGGGCGAGGCCGGGGAGGGTCTCGATTGACACGATGAAGCCGAAGGTGGCGGAGGCCGCATTCTTCGCCGGAGCATCGACACTCAACGATGTCTCGGGCCTCGGGGACAAGAGGATGATCGAGATAGTCGCCGAGCACGGAGGGTCGGTCATCATCATGCACATGCAGGGCGAGCCCAGGACGATGCAGGGAAGGCCCAGGTACAAGGATGTCGTCGGGGACATCAAGACTTTCTTGGAGGAGAGGGTCGCCGCTGCCGAGGCGGGGGGCATCGAACCGAGGCGCATCATGATAGACCCTGGCATCGGGTTCGGCAAGACGCTCGGGCACAACCTCGAGATACTCGCGAGGCTGAGGGAGTTCAAAGGGCTGGGCAAACCCATCGTGGTCGGGGTGTCCAGGAAGTCGTTCATAGGCAAGATCACCGGCGCCCCCGAGGACAAGAGGCTAGAGGGGTCGCTGGCTGCGGCGGTCCTGGCCGTGCGAGAGGGGGCTGACATGGTCAGGGTCCACGACGTGCGCGAGACCGTGTCCGCGTTGAAGGTCGCCCACGAGATACTCGCGATGAGTGGCCCTGGCGCACCTCGCTGAACGCCGTAGGAGAATGCCGATATCGGGACCATGAGCGAAAGGTATTACTGCGAGGACCGTGGTTCCGATGGCGGGCAAGCAAATCTCCGAACACCTCTGCTGCGGGGCGCAGGGCATTCCCTGCAGCGGTCTTCCTACACAAGGAGTGATGAGCCACTGGAATACGAGACCGCCGAGGCCAGCCAGGCGATAACACGGGGCGGAACGACAGGACCAGGCACCGCCAGGACGATTCTGGATTTCGCCTATGGACTGCGTGTGCTGAAGAGCGTCCTCCGAAGGGATTTCGGAGTGATGGAGAAGGAGATACTCTACCGTGTGGGCTTTGAGGGGGCCCGCATGTATTTCTCGGCACAGAACCTCGGCCCGCCCGATACGGACCCGCGAAAGGAACTCGCCAAGCTCGTCGAAGCCTGCGCGGCCGGCGGACTTAGCAGCTTCACCGTAGCGGACCTCGACAAAGCATCTAGATTCATCGAGCTGAGGGCACGCGGGACGCTCGAGGAACTGGGATTTGATGACGCAAAAGAGCACAGGAGCGAACCCGCATGCTCGTACACATGTGGGTTCGTAGCCTGGATGTGTCAACACGTGTTCGATGGCCACGCAGGGGACGGCGCGGACGAGATAGTCGCGACGGAGGTCGAGTGCGTCACCCAGGGGAAGGGCGAGTGCAGATACTTGGCCGGGCCGAGAGCACAGCTCCGGGAACGGGGATTCGGCCCGGTGGAGAGGAAAGAGTCGAAGCAGGAGCACACGCTGCGGCTGAACGAAGAGATACTCCTCAAGAACCTCGACCTGCAGAACACGAACCTCTCCCTGGAGAGGCAGCTCCGGAAGAAGTCGGAGGAACTCAGGAGGGCCGAGGACAGTCATAGAGCGCTCGTCGACCTCTGCCCTGACCCGATCATCACAGTCACATTGGATGGCAAGGTGGAAGCCATCAACGCCGCGGGCATGGAGGTGCTGGGGCACGAACCGCGGGCGAACGGCTCAGACCCCTGCATCTCGAACATCTTCACCGATCTGGACACCGTGAGCCAGCTGATCTGGTCGGCGGAGAAGGAGGGCGTCGTGAGGAGCCAGGAGTTCGGGCTCGTCAGGAAGGACGGCTCGACGATCACAGGAGAGGTCTCGGCAAGGCTGATGGACATCCCAGCCGGGAGAGCCATCCAGCTCGTCATCAAGGACGTCTCCGAGAAACGGGACCTCCAGATGACAGTTGACGAGACAAAGGTAGAGGCACAGCTGCTGAACGACCTCCTGTCGCACGACATCGTAAACTACGTCACGGCGGCGATGCACTTTCTGGAGAACCTCCGGAGGTCACCGCACCTGACCGAGGACGACCGCAAGAACCTGAGCATCGTCGCGAAGGACATCAAGGGCGCCTACGAGCTCGCAGCGGTCGTGAGGGACGCATCGAGGACGCGTGCGCTCGGCGAGAAGGACTGCGAGGCGAGGGACCTCGGTTCGGTCCTCTCGGAGACCATCGAGGAAGCCAGGAAGATGTACTGGGACAGGAGGATCCGCATCAGCTTCGATAGGCCGGCCGAGCCGCGCTACGCCCTCGGGAACGCGCTGCTTCCAAGGGTCTTCGCGAACCTCATCAGCAACTCCGTGAAGTTCGATCCGTCCGAGGAGGTCGTGATCGATGCCTGCATCGAGCCTCATGTGGACGGCGGGGCGGAGTGCTGGCAGGTCAGGATAGCGGACCACGGAAAGGGCATCCCGGACGGTGACAAGAAGCGGGTGTTCGACAGGTTCTACAGGGGCGACACGAGCATGCCGGGGACCGGACTCGGTCTATACATGGTGTCGCAGCTCGTCGGGGTGTGCAAGGGGAAGGTGTGGGCCGAGGACCGGGTCCAGGGGGACCACACAAAGGGTGCCGTCATGGTCGTCCAGCTCCAGCGGGTGGTCAACGGGCAGCGGCGGGACCATGGAAGGTCCGCCAAGTAAAAGGGCTTGAGTGGGCCCGTCGCGATTCGAACACGAGTCACCAGCACCCCAAGCTGGAAGGATACCAAGCTACCCCACGGGCCCAAATGGTCTTTTGAGAAAATGTTGGGGACGGTCGGCCCTCAGTAGGGCGCGACCTCGTCTATGAGGTTTGCGTGCGTCAGTATCATCCTGCGGCAGCAGTAGCGGTCCAGGTGCAGCGAGTCGAGCACATCCTTTGCGGGCTCGCCCATCTCCACCCTCCGCACGAAGTCCTCGTACGCGCTGCCTATGACCTTCCCGCAGGTGAAACATCTGACTGGTATGATCATTCGATCACCTGTACGATTTCTGACGCTTCTTTCTTGCGCCTCTCCCGAGCGGCTTCTTGGGGAACTTACGCCTCGGGTCCGAGACCACGAGCGACCGGTCGTACTTGGTGTACAGGGCCTGAAGCTCGTCGTCCTCCAGGAACTGGACCAGCCCCTTGGCGATGGCCGTCCTGATGGCTGACGCCTGGCCCATTATGCCGCCGCCCTGGACGTTCACGTCGATGTTGACCTTCGTCGCCTTGTCACCCGCGAGTGTCAGCGGCTCCATGATCTTGACCTTGGCGAGGTGCGGCTCGTGGATCTCGACCGGGACGCTGTTGATTCTGATGAGACCGGTGCCCTTCATGACCGTTGCCCTGGCTACGGCGCTCTTCCTCTTCCCGCTTGCAACGACGACCTTCACTTAGGCACCCCCCTCTTAGACCCCATGTGCTCTGCAATCTCGCCGAGTGAAGTGTACTGGATCAGGTGCGTCTTCCTGGCGCTCTCGAGCGTCTCCGCCTTCTGATCCTTCAGCTCCCTCGGGACGCCGACATAGACCTTCAGCCTCTTCCAGGCTGCTCGGCCGCTCGGCTTCTTCCAGTCGACCATGTTCCTCACTGTGCGCTTCAGGATGAGGTCGGGGGTCCTCGGATAGTATGGCCCGTGCATGGCCTGGCCCCTGTTCTGCCTGTGCCTGTAGTGCTCGAATGTGTAGGCCTTCGGTCCCGACACGATCGCATTCTCGGCGTTGACGACAACGACGTCCTCACCATTGAGCAGGCGCTTCGCGACGTGGGTGCACAGCCGGCCCAAGACCAGTCCGTTCGCATCTATGACTGAGACCATCTGTTCACCCCATGATCTTGACGTTGGAGCCCTTGGGGTACTTGGCCACGAACTCCTCGATGGACATGTTCTGCCCACCGGCCTTCGTTATCTTCTCCCTTGCCTGTCCCGAGAACCTGTAGGCGGCGACGGTGACTTTCTTCGCAATTTCGCCCGACCCTAGGAGCTTGCCTGGGACTATGAGGAGGTCCTTCTCGTCGGCGTACCTGTTGATCTTGCCGACGTTGACCTCCGCCCAGTTGCACATGGGGCCCTCGAGGCGCAGTGCGATGTCTCGCCAGACAGGTGCCTCGTGCACCCTGCTCGCATCCTTGAGATGCTGAATCAGGGTTACGAGGTTGGGATTCGTTTTCTTCGATCTTCTTCCCATTTCTGACTCCTCCGACATCTGAGTGCAGGCGACTAAATGCGGGAACCGTTTATAAAGCTTTGGGTATCGCGTGACTGCTGGCTTGGGCCATCTGGCTGCCAATCAGACAGCCATCGGGACACGCTCCAGGCACACGTACTCGACTGTGCCATGAACCAACAGAACATATATACGGGCTACGTTATACACGAAAAACCCAGCTCAATCCCGGGGGTTTAGATGATTCGTTTTGGTCCTGCGGGCATCCCATTGTCCTGCAAGGGTCGCACATTGAGAGACGGCATAGAGGATGTCCACCGCCTAGGCCTTACGGCCATGGAGGGACAGCTCGTCCGCGCGCATGTACAGGAAAGGGCAACAGAGGCCGAAGAGGTCGGAAGCACCCCTAGGCAGCTCGCAAACGACATGGTCATCGAGATAGTCCGCAAGAAGGACGGCAAGGACGAGGTGATATCCGACCTCGACGAGGTGATCAAGCAGGATGACACCCTGGTCTCTCTCTCGAGCGGACTCGCCAAGAGCTATCAGGAGCTCCAGCAGCTGAGGCGGATGGCCGACGAGCTGGACGTGACCCTGTCGATACACACGCCCTACTACATGGACCTCATCAGTGAGGGTGAGCTGTGCTTCAAGAGCATGGACTCGATCCGCTGGGGCGGCATCATAGGCAACGAGCTCGGGGCGTCGATGGTCGTCACGCACCTGGGCCTGTACGGGGACGTGTCCCCGAAGGTCGCCCAGAAGCGGGTCAAGGAACGTGTGTCCAATCTGACGAAATGGTACAAGAAGCACGGTATCAAGAGCCCGCTCGGGCTGGAACTGAGCGGCAGACAGGAGATCTTCGGCTCACTCCCGGAGATCACCAAGCTGTGCAAGGAGATCGACGGCGTTGTCCCGGTCGTCAACTTCGCCCACTACCACGCGAGGGTGGGGGGGAAGCTGAAGGAGCCGAAGGACTTCAACAACCTCCTGGACGACATCGCCGAGGTCACGGACGGCGAGTTCTATACGCACTTCTCAGGCGTCGAGCACGAGGGCGGGAACGAGAAGAGATACACCTCGATCAAGAAAGGTGACCTCAGGTTCGAGCCGCTCGCTGAGGCGCTCGTCGACAGGAACGATCCCATCACGATCATCTCGGGCTCACCCTTGCTCGAGCACGACGCGATGTACATGAAGGTCATACTCGAGAGGGTCCTGGCCAAGAAGGTCTCCAAGGAGGAGAAGGTCGTCCCGAAGAAGGAGAAGGCCGGGTCCAAATGAAGGAGAGCATCGATTACATCCTCGAGAGCATCAAGAAGACCTTCGAGTCCGAAGTGGAGAACACGGACAAGTTCGTAGACCAGATCATCGCGTCCAAGAAGGTTTTCATTTACGGAGTCGGAAGGTCCGGCCTGATCGCGAAGGCCTTCGCCATCAGGCTCGTCCAGATGGGCCTCGAGGTCTACTTCGTCGGCGAGACCATAACCCCGATCGTCGAGGAGGGGAGCCTTGTGATCATCGTCTCGCACACCGGGGAGACCATGTCCGCGATACAGACTGCGAACATCGTGAGGAGGGTCGGGGCGCGCGTTACGACGATCACCGCCCACCCGCACTCGAAGCTTGCGACGGCATCGAACCTGGTGATCGTGATCCACCCGCCGAAGGACGAGGACAGGAAGAGGCTGGCCCCACTCGGGACGCTCTTCGAGGATGCGACCGTCATCTACCTGGACAGCATCGTCGCGGACCTGATGGAGAAGCTCGGACAGGGCGAAGGTGCGATGAGGAGACGGCACGCGATCTGGGTGTGACGCCGCCTACTGCCTGGGACCTTCCGTCCGGCCCCTCTTGATTTTCACTCGCCACACGAACAGCGCGACCATGGCGGTCACCGCTGCCACCGAGACCGCCACCCATGGAAGGTACTCCATGACCCAGTCCCGCATGCGCCCGACGAACCCACCCTCGTCGAGGCCGATGATTCCCCCGAAGGCGATGGTCGCCCCATCCTCTACGGCCGCGTAGGCCGTGTCGATGGTCAGGCCGACGCCGTCCGTGTAGTACGATGTGGCAGGCACCAGCTGCGTGGTGTTGGACGAACGGTTGCAGGACGCGAGCGACGCCCATTCATAGGTCGCCTGCACGGTCCCGTCATCCTTAGCGACGGACACCCGCTGGAGCGGCCCATCGGCGTTGACCATCCGGTGCGTGTAGTTCTCCCCGAACTCCCGCTCATCTATGAGTCCCGAGGCCTCGACCTGCCCTCCGGCATCGTCGATGACGAACATGCTGGCGGAGCCTCCGCCCTCGACCCGCTGCTCCAAAGCGATGCAGGTCGAGTTCACCTGCCTCAGCACATCCAGCGACACATCCACGGACAAGCTGACCTTGCCGTCGACCACGTAGCTCCCGGCGGCGTTCTCGTAGGTGACGTCGTTCTCGGCGATGCAGAACCCGAAAGTCACGATCGCCCAGTCGGACAGCGTCACGGTCTCGTCCTCGAGGGAACGGTAAATGGAGAGGTGCGTGGTCATGTTGAACCTGGCGAACGCTCCCATGGATGTGCTGAAGCCCTGGTCCACGGCCGAGAAGTTCCACAGGACGTGGTTCGAATCCAGGAAGGACACGCCCAGCATCTCCGACCGCGCGAAGACGCCGTCGGCGTCCGTATCGTTGAACATGAACATCCTGGGAAAGCTGACCTCGAAGGTCGGGGTGAACGGGTCCTCCGAGTGCCAATAGACGATCCTGGGCCAGTCCCGGGTCACCGCGGCCGTGAGGTTCCCTGAGACGATGCCGACCTTGGTGTCGTCCACGCTGATGTACAGGGAATAGTCATCATCGGCGCCGCTCATCGGCGCGGCCACGGACAGGACGACGAAGCACAACGACACGGCGGCCGCCACGACGACCCTGACGGCGGACTGGTGGACCCTACCCATCAAGAGGACCTTAAGGGACACCTTCAGGAAAAAGGTTTCCTGGAACGGGCCCGGAAGCGGTCAGCCCAGGGGGTACGGTGTCACCTTGAGCCTGCGGGTCCGCTGCCCCGGGCGCCTGGCGAGCTCGAACGAGTGATGGGGGAACACCGCGAACGGCACCTCGGCATAGCCATCGCCGTCCAGTCTGAAGGCCTTGACCTCCTCGTTGACGGGATCGATGACCAGCGCACTGTGGTACGCCTGGTCGAACATCGTCCTCTGGGTCTCGAGGTCGATCCTGGAGAGGAAGCATGTGTGGCCAGGGTGTGAATGGTACCAGCCTACGAGGATGTAGTCGAACCTCTTATCGTCCAGCGAAGCGAACAGCTTGGGGAACGCATCAGGGTCGAACCTGACCTTCGCTGAGGAACTCTTGAGCTCGGTCGTGACGACATCCCTCACCACGGAATAGTGCCTCCCCCGCCAGGAATTGACCTCGCCGAGCAGGAAGCCCATGACCTCCAGCCGCCGAGGCGCGTGCTCGACCGCGTGGTTCCGTATGCGCTCCTCCGCCAGGGAGGACAGGTAGAGAGCGAAGGACGAGCCGGCCCTGGCCACGCCCTTGTACAGGGCCATAGACTCATCCGAGAGCCAGTCGTGCGGCTGAAGGGTGGTGGCCTCCGGAGGCTCCCGCTCAGATGGCTCGCGTTTCGTCTCACCGAGTATCTTCGGCCTAGCCATCGGCGTCACCTATGATCCTGATGCGGCGGTCGCTCTGGTCCATGACGAGGGGCGGCGCGTACCTGTTCCGGTTGAAGTACGCCGCGGCGCGCGTGCAGGCATCGCACCCGAACGGGTTCCTGGGGTTCGGGCTGACGAGGAGGGATTCGATGCCCTTGATGAAGGACGCGAGGGTCGAGCTGAAGTCCCAGTTCTCGAGGAGCTTCGTGCAGACATAGCCGCCGTCTTCCGGGGGCATGATGTTGGGGTGGAAGATCGGGGTCTGCCACTTCACGATGGGTTTCTCCATCGGGTACTCCTCGTTCACGAGTATCGCCATGCGATGGACGAACCTGTGGACGACCTTGCTCTCCTCCCACGCAGGGCCTGGCACCCGTAGGAATGTGACGTTGATGAGGATCGGGAATGCCGAGAGCGTCGGGTCGGAGACCGTGATGTGATGTCTGAGCTCGCGCTGGCACATCTCGATCTCGTTTCGCAGGCGCATCATGAGGACGTCTGCTGGGAGCGGCATCTGGTCTATCCGCCCTCGGGGTCGGGTATCAGCTCTAGCACATCCTCGGAACGTATGCCAGCATCCTTCAGGGCGGTCCCACCCCTCAGGACCTTCTTGCCTTTCCTGAGGACATACGCTCCCATGTCCTTGCTCCAGAAAGTCGCCGCGCTCTCAATGATCTCGTCGATCGTGTTCTCGGTCTCGAGTTCCATCTCGACGGCGGCGCCTGTCTCCGCGTTCTTGACCTTTATCCTAAACGCCAGAAAGACCACCAGTGTACTGGACAGTGCATGAGGTTAAATTGCTTTCGCATACCTGTAGTCCCCCTAGGCACGACCGTGAACGGGGCAGGCCGGGTCCGGTGGGACCTCCATCTCCTCAGCGACGTTCCTCTGTCCGTCATAGTAGAACGCGTTCGCAAGGAGCAGCTCGCTCCTCCCGGAGACCGCCTTGAGCGCCTCCCTGACCATGACCGCGGACACGATGCTCGTGGTCGTTATCTCCGCAGCGAGCCTCGGTTCGTGGAACACGACATCCTTGCCCGTGCAGCTGAACCTCAGCCCGGCGACCTTCGCATGCGACCGGTTCATGCCGCATTGGATGCATGCCCCTTGAGGGGGCCTGGCGATCATGACCTTGCCTATGAAGCCTTCCATTCCGCCGTCGATGTAGACCTTGCCGGCACGATACGCGCGCGCGTTCACGTGCAGCCTGGCGGCGATGTTGTCGAGACAGCCGAGCACGATGTCCTGATCATTGATGATGGCCTCAGGGAGGTCCTCGACCCTGCACGTGAACGGCCTGACATCTGTCCCTGGCGACAGACGGCGCATGCCCTTGGCGACCGTGTCGGCCTTGGCCCGCCTGCCCGTTGCGTCCTCATCGGAGAAGAACAGGCACCTGTTGAGGTTCGAACCCACGACATGGTCCATGTCGACGACCGTCACATGCTTGAAGCCCGACAGGACGAGGTCCTTGCCGACCTCGTTCCCCAGCGCCCCGGCACCCACCATGAGGACCCTTGCGCCGAAGACCGCATCCATGTCCAGCCAGCCGACCCTCCGGGACCGGTCGTACCTGTCCCCGTCGATGGCACCCAGCCTGAGCCGCCCCTCCACGGCAGGGTGAAGACTGCGTGCGCAATTAAACGTTCGGCTGGTCCCAGACGAGCCTTCCCTTGCTCATGATGACGGTCTCCTTCCCGCCCTTGGAGACCGCTGTGATAGTCGGTCTCTTGACGAGGCCGTCCAGGTGTATGAGGGACTCGGCGTCGCCGTCGTAGTTGCTCCCTACCGCGAAGTGGCATGTGCCGTAGACCTTCTCGTCCTCGAGCATGATGCTGACGATCTGCGCGCTCCTGTTGAGCCCGATGCCGAGCTCGCCGAGGCTCCAGGCGTTCTTCGCATACTTCTCGGCGACGGACCGCTTGAGGTCCCCGGAGGCGCCCATCTTCCGCGCCTTCTTCTCGGCGTCCCTGACGGTCTTCTCGAGACGCGCGGCCTCCTCCCCGCCAGATATGCTCCGGATGTACCCGCCCTCGACCTCCGCGACGATGGGTTCCCTGATGACTATCTCGCCCTTGTCGACCACTATGGAGCCGTCGAACGCTATCGTTCCATTGGAGGCTCCGAGCGTGGGGGATATGTAGACCTCACCAGCTGGAAGGTTCCCGCCAAGGCCTGGCTTGCTGAAGTCCCCGTTGTCCGCCTTGCCCTTCCTGCCTTTGATCCCGATGTTGATGTCTGTGCCTCCAGGGGCGGTGACGCGAACCTGCTCCGCACTGGCCAGGATCTTGATGATGCGCTTGCAGTCGGACCTCATCCTCGCGTAGTCGATCGGGACCGTCCTCGTGAACATGTCGACCGTGACGCCAGGGGACCAGAACGACCGGCTCTTCTTGCCCTCGAAAAGGACATCGAAGTAGTGGTCGTATCTCCTCTTGGCCCCCTTGTAGCCGTGCTTCATCCCGAACCTGTCCTTGCCGAGCCTGTCGGAGCTTATCGAGATGACCACATCGGGTTCCGCGGCCATCGCCTTGATGAGCCCCTCCTCTGCGAAATCGAACTGGCCCTTCTCCTGCTGGAACATCAGGAGCGGGCTGGCGCCGGCCTCGAGGACCGCATCGAACACCGCCATCGAGATCTGTCGGACCTCGCTGTTCGGGTTCGCGAAGATCATGACGCTCTCGCCCTTTCGGACCTTGAGCACCTCGCGGACTGCAGCCCTCGCGCCCTTAGCCAGGGCGCGGTCATACGTCTCTCCGTCCCTGAAATCGACCACCGCGGACATGTCTAGGTGATTCGCGGACCTGGACTTAATTGTTCACGACCGACAGCGCCCACGCGCACCTGCGTCTCGTGGGCGGTCAGCACCTGCGGTCCAGGTAGCGCGTGTCGACGATCTTGCCGATCAGCTTCTGGTCGTACCTGCCCAGCAGCTCCTTGACCTCATCGCTGACGGTCCTGTCGAGCTCCGGCGGTTTGTGCTGGACGAGGATCCTGCGGGCCTCCTTCCTGGCGGCGATGGCGATCGGCTCCTCGTCCCCGCACTCCGGCGTGTGCGGCTGCATGGCGAGCTTCGGCATCAGGCTCTCTGATCTGAAGTGCCTCAGCGTGTGTGGGTCCTTCATGAAGTAACCGCCTGGGCCGACCCTTGCGATGGCCTCGAAGGCCATCGTGGCATCGTTGACCGTGACGCCCTTCCAGGCCCTGATCAGGTTCCTCCAGAGCTCGCAGTCCATGACGACCTGCTCGACCGACTCGCACCCGGACCTGTCGAACCCGCCTATCCCGACGACCTGGTCGGCGCCAGCCATGACAGTCAGGAGCCCGCTGATGGCCTTCTGGTAGCCGATCTCGTACCCGGGCCTGCAACCCGATGCCGCCACTCCTCCGACCTGGGACGGGAGGCCGTACCTGGCGGCCATCTGACATCCGGCCGAGTTGATGAGGGCGCCCTCGGTCGACCCGGACAGGAACACGCCGGAACGCATGTCCATCGGGCCCGACTCGGAGCTGTAGAGGATCGGCGCCCCTGGGGAGGCCATCTGCGAGACGGTCATCCCCGCGAGGTTCTCAGCGTTCACCAGGGCGATGGTCCCGGCGAGAGAGACCGGTGCCACGGAACCGGATATGGCCATCGACAGATGGACGACCGGCAGTCCCGCCTTCGCGAACTCGACGACCGCGTCGA
>Ga0315278_10000609_pt1 | contig 31739 bp, 35 predicted proteins | sample YL17G06_0_MG_FD_203880 | JGI IMG/M metagenome (GOLD analysis project Ga0315278, IMG submission 203880) | Sediment microbial communities from Yellowstone Lake, YNP, Wyoming, USA - YL17G06_0 | ecosystem: Environmental > Aquatic > Freshwater > Lake > Sediment | place: USA: Wyoming | collected... | reverse complement strand
AGGTCCTGGGAGTAGACAGCCATGCGAGTGTCATCTGCAATGGAGATTTCGATGCAGTTGAATCGATTGCTTGCCCAGCGGCGACGGCTCTGCACTTCGGCTAACTTCTCTACGAGAGAGCAGTAAGTCTTGACGGAGCCGTTGGGAAGCTGATATTTAGTTACAATTCTAAACATGTGGAGACCCTCCTTCAGGGGGCTGTACTAATATAGGCTATCGAAAGACAGCCAATCAAGGGAAGCATCCCCCGTACTTTCGTGAGCTCATCAGGGGGGACCCCCTACTACCCTCGCACATGCAGAGTAGCGGCTCATGAGTAGGCTATGGGAGGGGGGGGGTGGGAAACTCTATATATAGTCGTGCAGAGATACGTTACACCTTCTTAAATAGTGGGGGGATGAAATGGTGAGATAATATAGGAAAGGAGAGAGACATGAACAGATGCGGGTATTGTGGAAAAGAATTCAATAATCAGCTATTCATATTCAGTATAGGGGATAGGAGATATCATCCGCAGTGTTGGGGGGTAGTAATGGATAGGCTCAGCGGTCTTATAGAGAAGCTTGAATTGAGTGATGATGAATTCGAGAAGTGGCTTAAGGAGGATGAGCATGGACGTACTTAAGTTAGAGCTTGGGTCGCACCAGTATATAGACACTAAGGATATTAATGAGGTTCATATTCGTTATATTTGCGGCAAAGCGAGTGACGAGATGATTGAAGCGATATTGAAGTATCGCAAAGCGGGTCAATCTATACGTTTAGCGATTCGAGTGCAGTTAGTAGAGGTTGAATGAAAGCGAAGCCAATGAGAGGGAAGAGTAAGGAACAGATATGTATTGATGAGGTATGCAAGTATATTGGGCATATTTGGGATAGTGAGGTGAAGGCATTCAAGGGGAACAGGGGCACTCCGAGGTACTATGCGTTATCGGAGAATATAGTGAAGGCGGTGCTGGAGATTGAGTGTGTAGACAGGGAGGCTGGGGGCGAGATTGAGGTAGGGGATTGGAGGCGTGTTATGGACCGTGGGACTGAGTTCAAGGTAGGGGCGTATTATGTAGTGAGGTTCAGTGACCGGATAAAGTATGGGGAAGTGAAAGAGGGAGGCAAGTTGGTAGTGAAGGACATGTTTGACCTGGGGGAGATTGAGGAGATTGAGGCAGCGTTGAAGATAGGGAAGAAAGAGGAAGTACAGATAAGGTTGATTTGACATGGCATATTTTAGTAATGGAACAGAGGGTGATTACTATTGGGAAAAATATTGCAGTCACTGTTTGCATGATGATGGTTGTCCAGTCATGGACATTCATACGTTATATAACTATGATGCAGTTGGCAACGATGCAGATATGAAACTAGCCCATGTTCTGGATGCACTAATTCCACGAGATAAGGATGGATATAACAATAAGTGTAATATGTTCGTGCCATTGAGTACAAAAAATGGGGGGTAAACGATTCCGCAAAAATGAGGTAAAATAGAAGTGCCTAAGCTTGACTGAGGTTCTCCATTGCAAAGCCCGTGATGTTCCCCGCATCACGGGCCTCCTTTTTAAATAAAGAAGACGTACTCAATTGAAGAAGGAAGATTGAGTACGTCTCTTTGAGGCTAAGCCTCTCTAAATAGCCTCTGCCGTTTCCAGGCCTCCTGACGGATGGTTTCAAGCCTCTCTACATGTCTGCTGGCATTCCGCAGAAGCAAGACCGTTGCATTCGCTCAGATTTTCACTGGTCGGGCTATTTAGTTTTACAGGCCACTATTGGAGTTATCGGCATGTGATGGTGCTTTCAACCTTGTGCCTGCTTGAATTATTATAATGCACAAACCCGCTGGTGGGGGCAGCGGGTCTGCGTTACTACAAGGAGATTCTCATGAACCGGTGCTATTATACTACGCTAATTGCAAAACCAGAGTATCCACTCATGGACTTTGTGCAGCTGTACTTGTATATCTTTCATTTTATTAGCTTTCTCTAAGTACGGGGACCGTCTATCAAGCATAGCTCGCTGATAGTACTGTTCAGCATGACTAAGCTCTGTCTTAGCCTTTAAGAGAGCATCTCTAGTGAGTTCAGCGTAGTACCGGTCTAAATCACCGCTCATGGTTTGGACAGGTCACTCATGATAGCGCCATCGGCATAGCCACCAAGGTTGTCTTGTGGCTCGATTTCTGCGAGGGCGATAACATTACCCTTGATGACGCCACCTTGCTCAACCACGGTGACCACGGCATTACCAGAGTGAAACTCGACCTGGGCGATGGGCACATCATACAGCGATATCTCAAATGTGCCTCCATCTTGAAGAATGATAGTTGCAACATCGTTACCACTTACTGAAACTTTGAACATACTAGCCTCCTACTCTGGGAAACTTACCTGGGTATTTCTTGGGATATAACGACCCCGAGCTTGCTTGATGCTTCCTTCCTTTATCATGTTTTTCATGATGTATAGAACCACCGAGGTGCTGGACACCTCGCACATCTCCATAACGTCTCTGACTGTAGGCGGGACTTGATGGAGAGTATAGAAGTCACGCATCTTCCTCAGGATTAAGTCATGGCTGTATTTAGACATTGTTTTTCTCTCAAAGTTTTCATAGAACTGGTTCCAGAAGGATGTAGTAGAGTTACCTATCATCTCGCAGATTACCTCCTGGTCTTCTATTAGGTCTAAACTTATAGCATAGACGTAGTTCATGATTACATGTTGAATTTCATGACTTACAGTTCCTGAACCAAACTTGTTTATCACGAGGTGGATATCAGCAAATTTCTTGGGAAGGCTAATGAATGCCTCGTTGTCTTTTAGTTTGATTCTATAGGGATTGACATGCGTATATCCCCAACAGTCCTTACAACCAGTAACCAGGCGCCGCATACTTTCAATATCTTTCCAGATGAATGTAGTGAAGTAGATTGGCGGGTCAAACTCCACTTTCCATGTTTTCAGGATTTCTGGATGATGGTTATGCATAGCTTATTTTACCAATGCCTATACGTGACCTGTCAAGAGTTAGATTTCTAGCTTCTCTTTTAGAGTACGTATTCTATCGAGCGCTCTGCCTATCTCTCTATCTATATGTGTGGCTAATTCTACATTAGGGGAGAAGGAGGGTTGAGAAGAAAGCAATTCTTTATTCATAGGGATAGGTTGTTCTTGAGTTTGAGGAAGATATGGTTTCATAGATTGCTCAAACTCTGCCAGTTCTTTATTTAGCAGGTCAACACGTTGATTAAGATTTTCCAGATGTACTGTGATACCCTGTCTCGGTGCATTCATTCCAGCTTCTGTAACATGATAACCACCAGTTTGATTCATATCATCTCCTTATTTTGTATATCGGTCTGTAATAATAGCTAACTCACCTTCTTTGGCAAGCAGCTTGTTTAGAGTACCGGTACGAATACCAACGAGAGGAGGCCAGTCGGTTCCCCATGACTGGGCTATATAAACGAGGTCAAGCGAAGTTGATGCACCAACGATAGCATAGCAGTGACGTCCCTCCAATGGTTCAGGAGTAGTCGGGAAATCATCTATCATGTAAATACCTTTTACTAACCTCGGATAGTTCATGAAGGGAAACCACTCAGTTGCAACTGGGACTGGTACTCCTCTTGAGATACTCCAGAAGATAGCCTTACAGTTATGGTCCCAGCGATACTCACTAATACCATCGGCTTTATTAGGCTTTGTCATTCGTGTACGAAAAACCTCGTCAATCATTACATGCCCAAGGTTCTTTAGACACCGGCAGCCACCATTGAGCGTCGTTCCTTGATTATCGCCATTTTGTGTCGAGAAGACGTAATCGAAGTCCTTGGCGTTCTGCCAGAGCCACATCCAGTCGTAGGTATCTCCATAATTCAGCATTGCCATGATGATACTAAGGGCAACACCAACGCAGGCTGGATTGTCTTTCTGGTTGTACTTTCTCTGGTAATCAAATGGTAAGGTAAGCTTTCGCTCGAGTATGGGTGGTGGTGCCATACCTGCTAACATTGGATATTTCTTCTCATGGTCACGATTAGGTTCTGGTAATGCTCCAAATGCTCTCATATCTTATCTCCACTTCTTACCTTTATGATAAGGTCTTCTATGACGCCTGTTTCCTCGATGATTACAAGTAGCCGGTCCCAGATTGCATCCGAGGCTATATCCCAGAACAGTCTACCTAGCATACCACTTATAGCAGTACGGAGGTGTGGGTCTGGAATAAGTTTGGGATAACGTGCTCGAGGAGTAGGGAATATATCCTCGGGATATGGATTTTCAGGCCACCAGGATGGTTTCTCTTTTACTTGTATTTCATCTTTCATGGATAGGGCGTCCAGGTTACGTACCAAATAGTTGAAGTTACAAATGGAGTTGCTGATGGAATAGCTGTAATCTCAATCGGTATTTCAGTATTCACCTCGGTAAATATTATGATGGGACAGGGAGGAAACTCAGATTTTATACACTTGACTTGTTTCGTGACATATGCTCCATTCTTGAAACCAGAGATGAAGCACATCAGACATGTTCCTTTTGCCTGACCTATTAACTGGCTGGAGAACCAGAAATAAGCAAATAAGAGCATTGAAATTAGAATAAGACATATTAGGATAACTACTCGTTTATACATTTGCTCTCCTTATAGAAGTTGTGGCTGACCCTTCACTTTCATTATCCAAGCCTCGGGAATATCAGCTTTACCATCACACTCAGGCCAAGTAGGACAGCCCAAAAACTGGTGAGTAGTTTTATGATTAGTTCGTACAATCAACTTCTCACCACATAACGGGCAAGAGACATTACTTTCATAACCATCTACGAATTTAGGAGTAGTCATTATATTTTTTCTTGCACAAGAATTGTTAGGAATCTACTTTTGGTGCAGCGTCAGGAAGCTCGGCTATAGCCTTTTCCATCTCGAGTTGGATGAGCTCGAGTAGTAAAGCTTTTAAGATATCTTTTTGACTGGGTGCGTGGGAGAACACATAGCCTCGATACTTGAGATACATCTGTGCAGTTGTGACACAATCTTCAGGCTGTGATTCGAGACGTCTTTTCAATCCGATGACGGTATTGACCCGTACTTTACGCTCTAATTCTTTATCCGTTGCCATTTTACCCTCACTGAGATTACTCTGTTCTCAACGGTCTTCACGGGGAGAGAGGTCCGTGGGTCAACAGGCCGTAGCGCCGTAAGGCAAGAATGCCTCCCAAAGTATTGTAACATACGATAATGACAGGTCTTCTAAAAAAGCATGTTACAATATTTTATCGTTTCATTAACATTAGACTGAAAGGGAGAGAAACATGCTGAATCCAACTGTAGTGTGGTACTTAATTGGTGCTCTGGCTATCCTCTGTGTTCTGTACGTTATCATGCCTATTATCCAGGCGCTGGTCAAAAACAAGGTTCTTCCCCCGCCTGATGAGATGCAGAAGACAATTGCTGAGCGCTTAGCCCAGCTTCAGGTCATCTTTGAGATAGCTATCCAGGTGGTTCGTTACCTCGAGCAAATGGGTAAGCTTAAGAGGCTCACGAATGAGGAAAAGAAGTCTCAGGCTAAGCTTCTCGTAAAGCAATTGGTAAGCGAACTGAAATTGGATTTACCCTTTGATGTAGATAAGCAGATTGATATTGCTATTGAGGCTGCGGTCAATCTGATGAATTCCGAGAAAGCAGTCGAGTTACCAATTCCGGTGGTCAACGTGACCCCGGAAATCAAAGAGGTGCGGGTATTCACTAGCGCACCAATCCCCATTATTCCTGTTGAGGCAGAACCGAAAGGTTAAGGAGATAAGATGGACTCTGTAATGTGGTTGGCTATTGGGATTCCACTAGCATTGATGGCTGCGCTATTCATTCGAACATACCGTCGAGGGGGCAAGATTGGTCTAGAGCATATCTCTACCATGATTACGGTTTGTGTTCTTGGTGCTTTGGCTTTTGTACTATATAAGGCTGAAGTAATCAACTGGATAACGACATATGAATCCGTAACCGCTATGGCTGGTACCACTATGGCTTATGGGACTAACTGGCCTAAGGTTTTAGCTGACCTAGTAGTAATTCTCGATATTGCGTCTCTTGTGGCAGTTTTTACTCCACAAAGCAAGTTTGCGGATGAACCAATCCTGGTCAAGACCATTGTATCCTTGTGGGCTATCTCTGTAATAGCTGATATGTTTGGGACATGGTACTTTGCTGCTCTCCAGCAACAGAGCGGTACGGTTCGAGCACCCGCAAGCATTTCAGCATACACATGGATATTCCCACTCGCAATAACTATCCTGATTACTGGGGTACAGGTTGGAATACTCCGTGTCTTTGGTTTAGTGCTGGAAATGGCAATAAATGGCAGGCTCACTACTTCATTACGTAAAGCCAGTTCTAATTATTTCCCACCTGTCAAGTCTAAGCCCATATCGTTTGACAGTTCTCCTGGTATGAGTGCAGCTGAACGGCATGGACACTCAAACGCAGACTTCTTGCAAAAGATGGGAAATAACAATCGAGAGAAGGTAGCTTGAGAGTTATAGACAAGTCTGTTATACATGATGTGCATCAGAGAGATGGTCAATGCCTTTATGGAAGTTGGAAAAGAGACCCTCACTGTATTGGCTATCTCTCGGCACATCATATACAGAAACGAAGTCAGATAGGTCCAGATATTGAAAGTAATCTCATAACTCTCTGCATGTTTCATCACGAAATGGCTGAGAAGCATTTGATTACATCGGGAGAGCTTAGACATATTCTGAGGGAGTTATATGGCTACTCATACACGGAAGAAGAATTGGGTCAAACATCATAAACGTTCCGAAGATAAGTTAGAAGAAACAATCCACAAAATCAATATCAAACGTCCTGCACCCTCGCAGCATAAATGCCCATCATGTGGCTGTGTTGAGTATTACTACGATAAAGATACCAATGAATACTATTGCTGTAACATAGACTGTGGAGCAATCTGGTGACCATCTTTGATAATCTGAACGTCTGGATAAAGGGAGTAGAAGCATCTCTAGTCAACTTTCTGAGTGCTTTTGTTCCTTGGTGCGCTCCTCTCGCTCCAGCCTATTTATCCTACACCCACATGATTAACGAGCTTGGTTTCCCTCAATGGGTTGCTCTAGCAGTTGCTTTTGTTGTTGAGGGATTAGGGCTTGCGACTATCAGTACTGCTATGTCGTTCTGGTCCCACAATAGGAAATACACCTCGACTGAGCGTCATGCACCAATAATGGTTCCTATAGCAGCTTTCATCAGCTACCTCGCCATTATCATGACCCTGAACGTCTTGATTGAGATAGCAAAGATACCATCTGCAAATTTAGATATCCAATGGGTGAGAGTAGTAGCTTTTGCATTGCTGGCATTCTTCAGTGTTCCAGCAGCTGTCACACTCGCAGTACGCACTCAGCATAAAGAATTGATTGACGAGCTTTCTGAAGAGCGTGAATACAGGCGTCTTGAACGTCGTAGGCAGCGTGTTCAAGTTGAACAAATTGGTAAAGTTGAACACCAAGTTGAACAGGTTCACTCGAAATCTCAGGATGTTTATGACTGGCTAACTGCCAATGATAAGGTAAGTCATTGGAAAAATCATAATGAGGTTCCGAGTGCCAGAGAAATCGTTTCTGAGTTTGCTACTTACAATCAGTCTATCAACCCCAGTTCTGCTCAGAACGGGCGAGACCGGTGGATAAGAGACAGAGAGAAAGGACGCCTCGAGGCTAATCGTGGATAGATATGGGATATCTGACCGCAGGTGATAAACAGATGCTCCCTATTGCACTTAGGGAGAATAGATGCTTTCATATCGCTTGCGGTTGGTACTTTCGAGGCTGGCAGCCTCTTCCATATCAATATGCCATTCACCAAGCTGTTTCACCTAATCTAACTGAAATCTGGGGGGTTGGCGCCGGTAAGACAGTCCTAGAGACTGCTTCAATGGCAATCGACTGTATAACTACTCCCTGGTTCAGAGCATTGACTACATCTATAACTGCTAAGCAAGCCGAGCTATCCTATGATGTATTCATGCAATGGATGCAAGGAAATCCACATCTTGAGCACCTCGTAATTGATATGAGGAAGAAACCCTGGCCGTGGGTTCAGTTTTACAACTATGCTGAGTGGGAGTGGCGTACATCAGGTTTTGGTGAGCAAGGCGCTAAGCTTATCCGTGGTGATGAGTTTGACCGTATCTTACGAGATGAGGCAGGCTTTGACCCAGTAGACGATTGTATCAAGGTCTTACGTACTCGCTTGCGTGGAAAGCGTCCAGACGGTACACCTCGTATGGGAAGGCTAGACGTAGTATCCACTCCAACAGACGTACTATGGCTAAGGCAGCGCTTCGAGAGGGGTATCCCTGGACATCATACCTTTGTACTCAGCGAGAATAAGATACCGATGTATCTATCCTCGCAAGTCACTACCTATCAGAATACTCATCTTTCGAAACAAGATATCGAGGCGATGGAAGCTGAGTTGTCTGATGAAGAGATAGAGGTTGAGATGCTAGGTAATTGGCCTACTTATGGATTAGCCAGGTTCCCTGCTACACATGTGAGAGCTTGTATTGATTACAATCTACTCAATACAGCTTACGAAAAGATTAGACCAGAATCAGGAAATCCTGCCGCAGGGTGGGATATACAGGAACATGCCAGACATGGTGTCATTAAATGGGAAATGCCTTATACCCCAGACGGTATCTATATTATGGCTGGAGACCCCGGTTCCGGTAACTTTCCAGAAAGGGGGAGTGCCCCTATCGGTGTTTTGGACATCTCACACAATCCATGGACCCTGGTGTATTTTGAATGGGTCTCTGGCACAGGTTCTATTACCCCCTTCCTCGAGAGATACGATTATGCTCGCAGAAAATACCGCCCAATGCACAAAGTACTTGATACCACTGGAGACCAAAAGTGGATGCAGGAAATTGCCTTCTATCGTCAGAGTATTGAGACAGATGGAATTAACTTTGGCGCTGATAAGAAGGCAATGATAAACGTTCTCCAGGATACCATTACCAGTCATGACTTCAGAATGCCCTACATTCGGGGAATAGAGCGACAACTCACCTCGTATGACCCAGACCTCGATACCAAGAAGAATAAAATCCCCCAAGACATTGTAATGATGATGGCAATGCTGATGTTTGTAGCCCAGTCAGCTACTGCTAATCAGATGACCAAAGAAACTCACGACCAGTACAATTACAATCGGCATAACAGAGCAAGCTACTCGAGACGGAGGCGAAGATGAAACGCATAATAATTGATATGGCAGAAAATGGTTTTATTGCCTTTGACAATTCGGGAAGTTCTGGAACTTTCGTTTTTAACGAGGAAGAGCAGTTATTTGAATATATTAGGAAGTTACACGATGAATATCTCGATTTGACAGGTGTAACTATATCGGATGAAGTAATGAAACGCAGACTTAAAGAAAACATGCAAGATAAAAATGCCTAATGGTAAAAGTCATACTATAGCAACTTTCGCTACGCATGGAGCCGTTATAGCTCTTATGCTTTATTACTATCGCATTTTTCTTGCACAAGAATTATTCGGGATATCCATTGGGTTCCTTATTACTCTCTATATCAATCCAGACATGGACTTGCGTAGAAGGTTTCCTAGACAGAGACCAATTGAATGGTTGCCTTGGCTTTTTACCTGGCCTTACTCTCGCATTACTTACCATCGTTCCTTATTGTCCCATGGACCTGTTATAGGTACAGCATTCCGTATTTTTTATATCTGCGCACCCATTTGGGTGCTTTTTTATTTTGCTAAGATAGACATCTCCCCTGTATATCCCATACTTCCCTGGGTTGCCCTAGGAATGGTGATTTCAGATACAATCCATGTGATATTAGACATAACAGTAACATCGGTGCGGAGGTCGTTATGAAGTTTCTATTTCAATGCCAGAAGTGTAGAGAAATCTATGAGGTAGAAGGGAAGATTGGAACCTCTCCTAATCCTCCACGCTTTGGTAATCTTTGCGAGTGTGGTGGAGTTATTACACGCAGATTTACACCTCTCGCAGACCATTGGTACACCTCGGGAGTTTACAAGACCGATAAGGCACTCTATCCAACAGGAGGGGACAATGACACAGACAGGTATGACAAGTAAGATTTATACTCGCGACTATCGGAAGCGTTAGTTGACAGGAGTATTACCATATGGTAACATTTATTGTACAAGTATCCCTTGAAGTCAAAGATTTAATCGGAGCAATCCGAAAAATCGAGTACGGGACACTTGACAATGTGGAGATAGAAGATGCTGAAGGTAAAAAAGTAAACGTCGAGGTCAATGAAGCAACCAAGCGATTGGTGGACATCATTCAAGGTGGTAATAACTTTTTTAGCAGCATTCGGATAGTAAGTTCATCTCCAGTTTTTGTGGAACAAGATTTTGAATATAAAGGCTTCAAGGGAATAAAACAAATCAAGTTAGGTTAAACAAGTTGGACATTCCGACTGGAAAACCAGAGGCAATCCCTCTGGTTTTTGTATTATGGGCTTAGAATTATTTAGTGATGTCCTAAACTGGTCACAAGATATATCCCCTCAAACAATCCAAACTTGGGAGAGCGAGTATCTTCTGCGTGCTGAACGCAGAAGGTATTTTACTGGGGAAATATTCAAAGAAAAAATTGAATCGGATGCACCCAGTTCAGATGACCCCGAGTTGTTTCCAATCGGTCTCAATTTAGTAAAGATGTTGTGTCAAACGCAAGCTGATAGTCTATTCGGAGCCTGGGAAGAGAATGTAGTTACTTTTGAGCCTCCTCAGAACAGAGTAGTAGATACTGCGGATAAAGAGGCTTCAGAGCTTGCCCAGACCATTCTTCGCTCTAATAACGCTAACTCCCAGCTATGGGAGTTGGCGGTTGACCGAGAGATATACGGGGGAAGTGTTCTAAAGATTTCACCGGCATTTGGTTCAGCAAAAGTACCTGGCTTCATTCGTTGGAGCCGCATTCCAATCGATAGCTTTTATCCAATCTGGGACCCTGACGATTTAGATACCTTACTCGAGGTCTATGTAGTTGTAGCAATGACCCGTGAGCAGGCGAAGGCTAAATATGGTTATAGCGCTTCGAAAGATATCGTCAATCGGGTTGAGCACTGGACACAAACAGAATACACGAACCGATTGGATGAGACCCCATTAGAAGAGTACTCCGGGCAGAACCCATGGGGATTTGTACCTTACGAATTCATTCCTCGTCTACGGACTACACATTACTATGGAGATAGTCTTACTGAAGACATCATACGTATTCAAGACGAGCTTAACATGCGAGTGGCTGATTTAGGGGAGGCTGTCAACTACAACTCTCATCCTATCCGATATGGTTACAACCTCCCCAAGTCTTTCAATACTCAAAACTATCCAGTAGGAGCTAACATACTCTGGGACTTAGGTAAGACCCTCGGTGCATCCAATCCTCCAGTAGTAGGAATACTGGAGGCAAAGAACCCACTTCCAACTGGTACATTCGATTACATCAAGTTTGTTTACGACTGGGGACTTACCAGCGAGAACACTCCTCCTATTGCTTTAGGTCTCGAGGAAACCAGTCAACGTACTGGTGTATCCCTCGAGGTCAAGATGTATCCACTCATTAGAGCAACCTCACGCAGTCGTGGTTATTTTGGTTCTGGTCTATCCAGAGCAATGGCTAAGAGCGCCATGATACTGGACCAGAAAGATATCTCAGTTGATTTAGGGGGAGCTACTAAACGAGCTCTAAAGAAACTAATCAATCGTGAACTAATCCCCCATTTTGCATCCATCCTCCCTCGTGACAAAGCTGCCATAACAGACCAAGTACAGAAAGAATTAGCAACTGTACCACCTACCATAAGTCTGGAGACTGCCGTAAAGGAACTAGGACATGGTACTTCAGAGGTAGGAAGAATTATCGAGATGCTAAATGATGACGATTTGTACAAGCGCTCTCCTGGGGAAGTACAGAAAGAACTCCTGGAGCAGCAAGCAGAGAACACAATAATTCAGCAAGAAAAGCAATCGGTTCTACGGCAAGAGGAGCAGAAGGCAAAACCAAAGGGGATGAATGCGGCTACCGGAAACAATCCTAACGAAGGAGGTCAAGGTGCTCGCTAAGAAGAAAACCAAAAAGAAAAAGAAATCAGGTATCCATATCAAGGAAAGCAAGAAGGGTACCTTTACAAAGTGGTGCAAAGCACACGGGTTTAGCGGCGCTAATAGTTCTTGTGTAGCAGCCGGTAAGAAAAATAAGAGTGCTGCAATCCGAAAGAAAGCGAATTTTGCGGGAGCAGCAAAGAAGTGGAAACACTAGAAAGGAGTGAGGTATGTCGCTTACAAGGAAATGCGCTACTGGTGCTGCGGCACTATCAATGACGGTGCCTGCTCCAGCAGCCGGTGGAGAACTGAAAGGTGTGTATGTGCATGTTAGCGTCGCTCAAGGAGGCGCTGGCAATATCACCATCAAGTATGTAGGTGATAGTGCAGCTTACACCACGGTTCTTTATACACTTACAATGCAAGCTGTAACTGACCTTTATATTTCCAGCGTACCGGCATACATCGCTCCGGGAACCTCGCTCCTCATCGAGTGGGCTAACGCTGAAGGCAAAACCTATGGAGTTACCGCTGTAGTTGAGCGGAATTCCCCTGGTTAGTATTCTCGAGTCTTGTGACTAAAGGATGAAGGAGTAACGAAAAATGGCTTACTTAACTGCTGGAAAGATTACAACGATTGTAAATCTCCTCAAAGCAAGTCTGTTCAAATCCTCGATGACCACTGTGCTCACCGAGGTTGCCGCGGCTATTGCTGCCGACGCTGGTAGTCTGGGTGATGTTCCTGCCGTAAAAGGCGTTACCGAGGCAAGTAAGTTGCTGGCGGTTGGCGCCGACAAGCATATCGATACCTTTGCTATTACCGAAGGTGGTCTCAAGATTGGTGCTGGTGCCGGTACCGCTATGACTGCCAGTGCTGCTGAGTTGAACTTCAACGACGGTCCTTCCGTTGGCGTGGCTATGGCAAGCAAAACCGCTGTGCTTGGCACCGACAAGAACCTCGATGAACTTCACCTCGCCAAGCTGTTCCTGGGTGCTGGTGCTGGTACAGAGATGACCTCGACTGCGGCTCAACTGAATTCCATCCCTGCCAGTAAAGGTCGCAAAGCTACCGGTCAGTTACGTGTAGCTGCTGCGGTTGTTGATGCTGAGACCGTGACTATTGGCGCAGATGTCTACGAGGTTGATACTCGTGACGTTTCTCACGTCACTGCTGGTCGTGTTCGCCTCAATCTGAGTGCTGGTAGTACCGTCAAAGCGCAGGGCAAGCTAACCATCGCTGAGCCTGTGACCGCTGGTGACACTATCGTCATCGGCACAAAGACGTACACCTTCGTCCCGAAGAACACTGCGGGTGCTGATGGCGAAATCGACATGGGTGATAGTGAAGCCCATACCAAACTGAATATCGTCATTGCCCTGAAGGGTGGCGCAACCTGGACCGCTGGTGGCGCAAACGCCAATCCCGCAAGTGCTTTCGTTACTTGTGGTGCCGCATTTGCTGGCGACGACCTCGTTGTGACTGCTATCGCTGGTGGAATCAAACCTGACGTTCCTACAACCGAGGGTCTGACCCACATCAGCAACATCTGGGACGGTGTTATTCTTGGTACTGAACGGATTGGCGTTGAACCTACTGCTGGCGAGTTCACGACTGCGCTGGTAGCTGCAATCAACGACCCCGCTCGTACCGAGAATGTGACCGCAATCCGTGTCAGTGCCAATGTTGTTCTGGTTTACCACGACATCATCGGTCCTGACGCAACGGCTACAACCGAGACGCTGTCTGGCGTCAACAATGCTTGGGATGCTGCGGCACTTCACGACGGTGCTCTTGCGAGTTCTCTGTCGTTAGCTGCAATCGCACGTGTTCCAAATGCGGTTGAGGTTGCAACTGATTACCTGCTTGTTCCTCTCGACTTTGTTCCTACTGCGGTTGTGATTGATGTTCGTACAACTGCAACTGGTGCTAAGGTAGCCTGGAATGGTGGCTGCACCATCCTCGCTTCTGGTCTTCAGATTGACAACTTGTCAACTGTTGACTGGTCTGCCGCCGAGACGCTTTACATCTTGGCGTGGGCATAAGAAAATAAGCCCGAGGGGAAACCCTCGGGCATTAGAAAAACGGGAGACAGAAAATGCCTGAAACAACTGAGCAGCAAGAAACAACACCGGAAACCCCTGTTACTCCTCCGGTTGTACCTCCTGCACAGCCTGCGAAGATTTCCGAGGACTGGGAAGCTCGCTACAAAGGAACTTCCACAGTCATCAATCGCTTGAATGCTGAGACTGCCGAATGGAAGACTAAATATGAGCAAGCCCTCGCTGATGCTGAGCAGCTTCGCTCACAGGTCAACCTGAAAGACGTGGAAAAAACAGTCGCAGTTGGAGAGCGAGATAAGCAACTATCCGAACTGGTAAAGGCTAAGACCGAACTCGAGTCCGAAATCACTAGCTTACGTGCTCTAAAGCGTAAGTTAGACATTGCTAAAGAGCTTGGTAGACCCGACCTAGTTGAGGTAGCCGATTCTATCCCTTCTATTGAGGACCCGACTGTCTTGAAAGAGATTATGTCTGGGATGCTCAAATGGAGTGATGGACAAGTGCAGGCGCGGGAGAGACAACTGTTGAGTGGTGTAACACCTCCAGTCAGTAGTGTTCCTCCAGTTACCCAAACACTACCGCCGATAGAAGATGAAGCGGCGTGGCGAGCTTATGTCAACTCGACTGGTGACCCAAAGGAAAAGCAAAGACGATTTGAGGAGTGGAGTAAGGTCGGCCATAATCTGAAATAAGGAGTTTACTATGGCTGCAACTTACGAGACTGGCGCAATCCAGGGCTTTACGTCTCCGACGTTACCCACCTGGCAACGTGCCTATTACGAAGAGGTGTTACTTGACACCATTCGTATGAAGTCTATCCTCGTGCCCTACGCCGAGGTAAAACAGGACTTCGAATCAATCAAAACCATGTCGATGACCTTTAGCGAGGTCTATGACCTGGAGCCCAACTGGAATGCCACGACTGAGTCAACCATCTGGTATAAGGGTGGTTCTCTCGACAGTCGGACCATTTCCATCGGGCTATCGATGTACCACGACATCATGAAGTGGTCTGATTACAACAAAGTCTTCACGTACTTTAGTCCTGGCTTTGAGCAGATTATCAAAGACAAAGTTGGTCAGCAACTTTCCGATGTTTTGGACATCCAAATGCGGAATGCGATGCTTCAGCATCCATACCCATCCTATGCTGGCGTTGCAACTACTCGTGCTGGTCTGATTGCAACGGAACTGTTTGACCCAGACTTTGCAGAGACGGTTCGTGCTCATCTTGAAGACCATGACGTTCCTGGTGTGGTCTCAACTGAAGACGGTGGACCGGTCATCGCCTGCATCACCACCTCACGTGTGGTTCATGACATTCGTACTGCCGCCGGTGGCGACTGGTTGGATGTTCAGAACTACAACCAGACTGGTCGGAAATTCACGGCTGAAGCTGGATTGTGGGCTGGTGTGCGCTGGATTAAGACCAATCGCTTGCGCCTCCGCAATGCTGGTCTGGCTTCTCAACAGACTACCCTCACCAAAGCAATTGTTCCTGGCGAAGGTTCCAAGGCGGTGGTTGACGTGGTTTACACCCCAGGTCAGACTGCCAATCAGCGTTGGATTGATGTTACCGCCTCGGCTGGTTTTGCGGTTGGCGACATCATCACTGTTCACCTGTTAGGTTCTGGTGTAACAGTCCTGGACGCTGATGGTGGTCAGGAAGTTCGACGTATCGTTGCCCTGAATACGGGCGGCGCTAACCGGATTGAGGTTGACAAACCATTCCTGAAAGCTCATGCCAACGGTGACTATGTTACCAAGGCACTGGATGTTCACGCCTCGATGTTCATGGGTGGTCCCAACGTAGTCTGGGGCATTGCAGAACGACCCTTCATCTACCCTCTCCCGAAGATTGATGACGCACAAATCATCAACCGGTTGGGTTGGAGAGGTGTCTGGAAGTTCCAGCAATTCCGTCCCGAGTACTACGAGGTCCATCTTTCCGCTGGTTCAGCTGACCCAATCTTAGGTCCGTAGGACTAGCAATGACTACGACTTGGCTGGACTTCTTAGCTGACCTCCGCGAGGAATTACAGGATACTAGTACCACTCCTCGTTGGACAGACGCATATCTGTTTTCCCGTACTAAGGATTCAATTCGAGAGTACTCGAGTTGGTTCCCTCGTCGGATAGACCGTGTTGCTCTGACCGCCTCTGGGAGTGGCTATACTCTTCCTACAGACTTCGTTGAGGACATTAACTTAGAAGTCCCCCAAGACACCTATCTAACGCGGCGCAATGCGGAACAGGGCAAGTCGTACTTGTCCGGTGGCGCATTATCTCATTACTACACCTCTGGTGGAAAGTTGTATATGAATGCCACCAATGAGGGTGGAGATGCAGTTCTCCTGACATACTTCGCAGTTCACTCCCTACCAGCCTCGGTAACAGATGCAGTATTTACATTTTCTGTTCCCGAGATGGATATGGAGCTAATTCGCTTGTATGTTGAGATTCAAGTGCATTCTCAGATGAGAGCCAAGCAATCTAGGCTGGACAGGTTCGAGCAAGGTTCTGGGCGGCGGGATGATAATCCATTGCTCCCAGAGACAAACTCCGAATACAAAGAGTACTACCAGAAGATTGCCCAAAGATTACGAGGTGGTGCAGTTATGCTGTACTACACAGGCAGGTCATAATGCCCGATACTGGTATCCATGACGCAATTATCGAGAAGGTTGTCCTAGCTCTTGAGAGGGCAATGATAACCGATATCGATGCTGGCAATGATACCAGGGCAGGAGTTGTCATGGCGGGACCTCTGCAAGGAGACCCTGACCCTGACGTAGCTCGCATTAGTGTGACTGTACACGAGAATGACCCTGATGAGTTCACCAATGGTATGCCGACAGGCACTGACCGAAGCTGGATGGACGAAGTTGAGGAAATCGAAATTGGTGGTGCAGTTACCTGGAAGAGACGTTTCACCACAAAGGCAAGATGTTTGCTCGATGTAACTCGTGAAGACTTAGATAATGCCAGACGGATTGCCTCAACTGTAAGGTCCCGGATTGAATATACGTTACTTGGTATTTCCTTCTCGGGAATTATGGAGAACGGTGAATACGTGTCAAGACCAGTTATCTCAGAAGAGATGACTAATGAGATGCTACAAGCTGGTGGTCCACCAGATAGTTATGACTTCCTGATAAAAGTGCGGTTCAGTCTCTTGACTACAACTGCACCAAGGTTCAATGGATAGGAGTTTGCTATGGATAAGAAAAAAGACGATTATGGAACAGACTTCCCAGAAGAGGTTTCTTTGGTGTCTGCTCCAGCCCGCAAGCCCAAACCTGTGAAAGATTTTCCAGCGCTAGAAGAACTTCCAATCCCAAGCGAGGAAGACCTGCTCAGGGCAATGGGCGATGTAATCACCGATGACGCTAAGTTGGCAGAGCTTATGACCACTTATGAAAGTCTATATCCAGATACTCTCTGGAAGGCAATGCAGTTTCTGAACACTCCCGGCCCAAACTGCAAGACCGTCAAGAAGAGTAGCCTTGGAGAATGGATGGTTTATGAGTGGGGAAAGCGCTGATATCAGGCGTCCTGAGTTCATGAAAGGACTTTACTATGACCGCTTCTGAAGGAAGTTTTCTGGGGTTCGCACCCCAAGATTCCAAAGGTGTTCCGAACCGGACTAGCGCCGAGTTCAAATACCTGCTGTTTCGCCAGGGTCAGGCTGCTCCTCAGTCTATCACTGTGCCTCTTGACCCTGAGGTTGGCGGCGGCGCTATGCTCCGTTCCGTTGCCAAAATGGGTGTGTCTGCTGCCGCTGCCGTAGACTTCGTGCCTCGCCCTGCCTCTCTGGGCATGTTCCTGAAGGGTGCTACGGGTTGGGTGTCTAGCCGGAAGAACTTTGTCAATGTTCTGGCTCAGCACGACATGGACGCATCGACCCATACCACGCCCTTCGCTAACTCTGCCTCTGCTGCTACCAAGATGTGGATTTGTGGCAGTGGTGGTGTGGCTGGTGAGGTGACCATCAACTTTGGTGTTGGTGATGCCGCGGCAAAGACTTTGACTGGTGTTACTACTCAACTTACTACCAAAGTCTTCAAGACTGTATCTCGGCTTGAGATTCCTCCATTACCGGCTGGTAGTATAGCTACCTCGGTTGCATTTACCGATACCATTGGTGGTGTAATCCATGCGGCAATCTCGCTGACTGCGGTTCGTCAGACTCATGGGGATTGCGGTGCGCTCACTGCTAGTGTAGTGAAGGTGACCAGTGTCAATGACCAACATGCAGCTGGTTATACTCTGCGTATCTGGGGTACAGACTCCTCCGACCATGTAATCGATGAGACGATGTTCGTCTATCCCTACGAGATGTTGGAAACTGCTACGGCTATCAATGCTGGCGCTCTCACCAATGTCAAATTCGGTGCGACGGACGCCGGTGCGGAGAAATGCGTTTGGGTTCAGTATCATGATGGTTCCTACACTCACGAGTTCACCCTGAGTCAATGGGACAACTTCGATGCTCCCTGGTACACCATCCGCAATGCTCCTGGTGGACTGTGGGGTGAGGAATATCTCGATGGGCGTATCAACACCCTCGGTCTGGAATTCCGAGCCGCGCAGTTCCTTGGTGGTGCAGTTGGCGCTCTGGGTATCACGCCTGCACGTGTAGCTGGTACCGGTGCTGAGCCTGCCTATGAAAACTGGAGTGCGTTGACCTACGTGGACAGCGGTCCCCAGTTTATCGCTCCTCTGGCTGATATTGAGCTCCCGAGCGGTACGAATGTCTGTGTCTTACAGGGCACGCTTGCCTGTGCAATGCAAATCCCCCTGGATGAGCAGTTCTGCATTGGTAGCTACTATCCTGAAAGCCTGGACATCGTTGGGCGTCAGTTCTCCATCAATATGCTCTTGAAAATCACGAGCGACGACCTGCCTACGCAGATGTTCTTTGACCCTGCTTACGCAGGTTCTGATGCAGCTGCCTCATGGGTAGCTGAAATCTTCCGCAATGCCAACTTCAAGTTGGAGTTCGTCTCCGACCAGGATGCAGCGACTAACAAGCCGACTGGCGTTACCATTGACTACCGTCCTTACAAACTGAATGTCAATGGCAACCTCCTGACCGGTGATAGCGCCAACGTGCTGTGGACTGCGGCACCTATCCCGATGCGAGCGCAGCGCCAGGTCCTGATGAACGTATCAGGCATGTTCGTTGCCTCACCCGTGAATACGGCTGACCCAATCAAGTTCACCTTGGTCAATCGGCAAGCGTACTACTAGAAATTGAAACTGGAGGGGAGAGGGTAATCTCCTTACTCTCTTCCCTCCACAAAAAGCGGAGGTAGTAATGGTTGAGAAAGATGTAACACCTGAGTTCTCGGATAAGAAACCGATGTTTGCTGTTACCGAAAGACCAGCTTTCAACTTCGGAGCATACTCGGTATTGTCCGATGCAGAGTACCGTCTGAAAGAAGTTTCAGACTGGTACTGGAAATTTCGTCCAACCACTTCAATCGATGACCTGGAATACGCTAAGTTCCTGGATGCGTATTACGAGGCTCACAGCCCTCGTGCAGATGATTGGCTAGTTGCTGCATGGCGACAGTTAGCGATTAGCTTCGCTGGCACTAACATTCCAGAGTTGTCTTATCTGAATGCTTTGACCCCAGTTAGTGAGGTTGAAGCAATCGTGCAACAAATGCCTCTCAATTTAGTCGCTGAGTTATGGATAGCGCTTGGGAAGGCAAACCCTTTGTACGGACCACCCCCGGCTCCAAGTGCCCCTACAGAGTCGGAACCCGAGCAGACGAACTCGGAGAGCTTGAAGACCAAATCAAAATAGCTATCCTTTCGGGACAGACTGATGACTATGCACTCAATATTATCCTTGGTCTGTTAGCGGAAGAAAAGGATGGGAGAGCACTCTACGACACTCCGTTAAAAGAGCCAGTCCTCTTGCGGCATATTCGCGGGTGGGTAAAAACTGCCCTCGAAGACCGCCAAAGTCTCAATGAGATGCAAGAGAACTTGGCATCACGGCAAGGCTAGGTCTCTGCCTCCCACCTAGCCTTGCTTTTTTTAGAGGTGATGATATGGCATTATCTGGCGAAGAGCTACAGAAAAGAATAAACGAGCGCTACTCTGCGAAGGGAGCTAATCCGCGTCTTCCAGAGTGGCAAACATGGTTTACCAGACCACCAGATGTTAGGCGTCCTACTAATATGCTTTTGAGTTGGGAAGACCCTGAGGCTGAGCGTTATCCAGATGTTATGAAGACTTTCTCCAAGTGGAAAGAAGAAACTTGGAAGTTAGCAGCTCCAGGAGAGCAAGAATTTAATCCTAAAACTGGTCGGTATGAAGATACTAAGAGAACAAGAAAGGCTGATGCATTAGTAGAATTACAGGAGAAGTTTTTCCAAGAACGTATTGCTCAGGGTGGTATACCTATTCCTAGTGGTGGTGGTTTCAAGCTTATTACTCCATTGGATGATGAAGGCAATATAATTGGACAACAGGGTCTTGAAGAACGTGGACTTTTATTCAATGAAGCTGTTGGGAAATTATCTAAACGTCTCAGTCGTTTCTTTCAACCTCATGTAGCACAGGGCGTATTCAATTTATCTCGTTTAGGAGATAAAGGTTTCCTTGAATTTGGTGGACAATTTGGTGAGGAAACTGCTAGTGAGGTTCCTACAGCACGTTATGATGCTATGGGTTATGTAGCTCGTGAGATGGTAGATAAAGTATTCAAGAATTCACCTACAGAACTTCAAGAAAAGTACGCCAAGATAAATCGTTTACAGGTAACAATACAACGACAAAATCCAGAAAGTAAGTTATTCGAGCAGATTAAGAGTCATGTTCTTGTTCTTCCTCAAAGTGAAATGCCTGGTCAGGCATTGATGGCATTTCAAGAAGGTGCTGGAAAGCCTGAGTTTGGCTGGGATTTAAGTAAGACTTCTAAGAAGTGGAAACCAACTGATACATACCTCGCTGTAGATGTTGGTTATAACATTCACGCCAATCCAGATGTGGACATTCAAAGCTTTGTGAATATCTATCGCAAGCTTTTTACAAATCAGCAAATTAAAGGTTGGATGGACCTTGGATATGAAAAACGCTTTAGAAGTTTAGAGACTGGTAAAAGTGAAGAAGCAATTAGAGATATGTTCTCTGATGTTGATACTCCAGAGCAACAATTATCTCGTGAGAGTTTTGCTTTATTTGAATATGTAAAGAAGGGTGGAAAGATTACAGATTCAGCTGAGATGATTTCTTTCTGGACTGACCAGATGCTATCTAAGCAGTATAAGCAGTCCGAGAGAAGACTTGCTATACCTATTCCAGGAACATTTACAGGTGAGATGTCAGATGCTTTGACCTCGCCTGACCCAATGATAAGAGACTTGAAGAAGGGTCAGTCTTATGTAGATTTTGAGCGAGGCACTATCTTTATTAATCGCTATGATTATGAAGAAAGCTATCGAGATAGAAAAACAACAGCGCCTGAAATCCTCAGTGGTGGTGACCAGGATGACCAGTTACTTGGTATAGCTAATAAGAATATGGAGGGTGTACTAAACCGGCGTCCTATTGGTTTAGGTGAGTTTATTACAACTAAATTTACAAATACTCTGAAAGAATTTCAGGCACATGGTATCTATCCAACTGATGCTGATTTCAGTGTATTAGAGTCTATTAGAAATGTTGAGGATACACAGTTCCCTAAAGATAATCCAGGGGGAATATTACCTAAGCCCGAACCTTATCCAGCCAATAAGATTAAGAAGGGTAAATTCAGTATAGCCGATTGGGCAGCTTTTACTCTTCATAATATCTATCCTAATATGTATACACTGGAGAAAGTTGTCAATGTCTCTATGGCAGAGCAACTAACTCTAGGAACAGAGACAGAACCTCGCCCAGCTCGCCTTAGCAATGTTATTGACGCACAGCAAAAAGACTTTGGCACTCCAATGGATAAAGTTCGTGAGTGGGCTCGTGAGGCAGCAAGAAATCTCGCTAAGTATCCTCTTACTTGGATGGCTGCATCAAGAGCAGGTATTAAAGAATATACCCCACCAGAACCAGGACAGGAAGGTTATGAGTTTCAGGATATCCAGCAATATGCCTGGGAGCTTGAAATACGAACCAGGAATAGAGCAGCTGGATTAATGCAGAAAGCCTCTATGCCTTTAGAAGTAGTAAAACAAGCAAATCCAGAAGGTAATTTAGGTAGATTACTTACTGGTAGATGGCAAGATGCTTTTGAAAAAGGAAGAGAAGGAAAAGATTACACTGCGGCAAATGTAGCTGCTATTGCAGCGCTTGATGAGCTAAAACCAGAAGAACAAGACCAGGCTATTCTTCAAGCAATGACTTCGGACTGGTCGGCTGAGTCTGGTAGCAATGCACCTGTAGCAGGAAGAAAGCGTTGGCTATGGTCAAAAGACATGATGCCCAGAACTATGGGTGCATTGGGTCGTGCTGGTTATCTCACGCAAGGTTCTTCTAGTACAAAAGAAAGACCTGCACTAGAAAGACCTACTGAGATGATAAATGTTGTAGCACAGAATGCTGAGAAGTATGACCTTGCTAATATTCCAGCAGAGAGAGCACGAGCGTGGTTATTAGGAAGTACTATACGTTTTGAACAGTCAGAAAAAGGACAGCAAATATACGATGAGAAAGGTCATCATATATCTGATGTTTCTTCTGTTATGGCTGGAGGAACCAAAGACTTAGTTAGTGGTAGAGTTAGCAAGGTATCATTTTATGAAAATCAACTTGTATTGGGACTTACTAATCCTCGCTATAATGACCGATTTCGAGACCCAGCATATGAGAAGTTAACTCCTGAAGAGTTAGCTCAGACAATGGAGGATGTTGATGTAGTTGCTGGTATGGCACTAGATGGTCAATACGATGTATCTCAACTTCCTGTTGCTTATCAACGTGCCGTTGCAAAACGAATGGAAGATATTGCTAATCCTCCAGCGTTAGAAGAAAGACCTCAGGAACCTCCTGGACATCTAAAAATGTCTCAGTTTGGTTATGATGAATCAGAATTCAAATCAGCATCTATGCCAGTAGAGAAAGAACGAATACTACAACAAGGTGCAATAGCAACTTGGAATAGAGAGTTCTCAGGTAAATCGTACTATAAAGAAATGGCTGATGAAGCTACTGGAGAACTAGAACCTCGTGGTCGTGCTTGGTGGAATAAAGTAAGGACTACAAAAGAGACAGCTGAAACAAGAGTAGGCTCAGCCGCTGGTTTATCTAGATATGCAACTGAAGACCCAAATGTATTTCGTATTCCATTACCTAATCCTGTTGTAAATAAAGCTATTAAGGGTGGATTAGAATGGTTACCATCCAAGACTAACTACGCTGAAGTCAATCTAGCTACAGGAAAAGCTGATTTAGCTGGCATCAATATTTCTAGTGGGTCGGATGACCCATTTGCTGCTGCACTTACAAACCCAACTGAACTAGCTTTTAAAAAGGGAAAGATAAAAGGACACTACCCAGTGACTATGGGTGAGGTTACTTATCCTGACGCAGAAGCTGCATGGCAAGCACTCAAACCACCACTGACAGAACCCAGCGAAAAACGCACTGGTGTAATGACAGATATCTTAGAACAAAAGCTGAGACAGAATCCACAACTCGAAGCAGAGATTACTAATCGTGGTGGTGTTCCTTTCCTAGAGCGAAGTTCTCATTTATTGAAGGGTAAAAATTGGTGGGAGGGTCGTGGTACAGAAAGTCCCTTTATTAGTTCACTGGTAGCAGGTTATAAAAGATTGAGGGCTGAAGCACCCTCTTATCATGAGGTCAGTTCTTATCAGCGTGGTGATGCTACACCGGTTGAAGGACATGGCAGATTTAGAGCCGAAGCTCCTGGAGAAAATCCAAGAGCAATTGGAATACTTAATACTTTATTTGGTGGAAAAGAGGTTAATAGAATTGCATTCTATGACCCAGTAGCAAACATGGGGGCTGTTAACGAAGAGTTTAGATTTCCAAAAATGAAATCGAAAGATGATGTTTGGGCCGCGTCAGGAGCTAGTGTAAAAGCCGCTGTTCGTCATGAAACTGGTCATGCTATATATAGAAATATAGACCAAGGTCAGGAAATGAATTGGCATTTAGCTGTAGTTGACCGTTTTAATGAAAGTAAAAAAAGCGGAAAGAATATGTCAGAAGGTTTTATTACACCCTTTGAATACTATGACATTCCAGAAGATATAGGTGGTCCTGCTAATAAAGAATTTGAAACACTCAAAAGTGAAGAGTTTGCACACCAGTATTCTCTAAATAAAGGTCATCCTCATTTACAAAAACGGATGTATCCAAACTTTTATGAATACTTTGAAGGAGCAGATATTCGTGAAACAGTACATGAAGTTCTAAAAAAACCACCAAAGATGTGGGGAGTATCGTCTACTGGAATAAGACGACTAAAGGCTGAGGCTCCTCAAGGGTCAAACTATGATGTTCGTGTCAGTATGCCCTTTGCTCTTCAGAATATACCTGAAGGTTGGTCACAAGCTAGACAGCCAGGACATCCTGAATTAACTTCACCAAACCAATATATGGCACCTCGCAGTTCAGTAACTCGTCAAGCTGCTGTAAGAGCCGGTATGGATTTATTCGAGGGGATAGTTGACCCAGATACTGGTAAGGTTAGAGAAGGTGCTCTTAGACATCAAGACAATAACCCACTCATTAAGTTTGCATTGGAATTCTTTGGAGGTGGAAAGAGTAAGCAGGCTGAACTAAATCAGTGGGTAGATACACTCGACGTAGAAAATAGAAAGTGGCTCGATGCTACTATTGCTCCTTTCTATGCAGAGCAATCTATGTTAGCTGCGGAAGGACAAATAGGACAATCTTACTGGAGTCAATTACATAAGAAGTGGTCAGCAAAACTTGGTCTTCCTGCACACAGACAAGACTATAACACTGTATCAGGTTCCTACAATGATGTAATGAGGCGTAGGGCAGCCGGTCAACCACCTCAACAACCCCCACCTCCTCCCCCTGTAGACTTCCCTGCTTCTGAAGAAGGTCCTGGAGGAGAGAGTTATGGTGGTGAACAATCATTCGGAGAAGAAGAAGGAGAAGTACCACAAGAACCAGAGTTTGGACCACCTATAGATACTACACCAGTTGAAGAACCTCCTGAAGTAGAGGATTTTCGTGTTCGTGGTAGATATCCAATCTCGTTTGGTAAGAAAGCTAAGCCAACAGAGGCTATGCTTGCAACAATGAACGCGGGGAGGTCATTTCTTCTTTCTGCACCCACTGGTTCTGGTAAATCTCCATTCTTCCAGTATGTTGCTGCACTTAGCGATAAGTTCTTTATGCTTCTCAGTCCAAAAAGAATCATCTCAGAAATGCATCAGGATGACTTCAGGCAGCTTGCTCAAATTCCTGGTTTCGTTGCATTCCGAGGTGACCCAGGTGCGCTTGACCCTGACCCTAATGTCATGGACCCTGAAAAGTACGCTAGTGAACGGGAAGCATATTCTACTCAACGTAATGATGTTATTTCAACATTACTTGGTGGTCGTAGAACAACAACTGGTTGGCAATTCGATACTACACTTCCAGGTCCTAAAGTAGTTGGTAGAAGCTACGAGGGTGGTGCTGGTCCAAAAGGTATGCTAGGAGAGGCTATTGCAGCATACGCTGAGAAGGGACAATTTGGTGGCATTATGATTGACGAGGGTCACAATATAATGGACCCAAGTCGTCCAATGATACGTGCTGCGATAGACTTCTATCGACAGATTGCACCAAATACACAGGTCGCCATAGTATCTGCAACGATGACAAAATGGCAAGCTAACAACCTCGCTGAGTGGGCTGGCATTGATAGCGAGGATATGTTCCAGATAGCTAAAGAGAAAGACCCTCGCAAAAAAGGTAAGCTTTATTCCATACCTGGCATTCGGTTTGAGAATAAAGGTAAGGATATGGATAAGCTGATTGGTGATGCCGTAGAAGAGTATGGACACTCTATGGTATTTATGACCTCGGTAGATGAGGTTAATAGAACTGTTCTTGCTTTGAACGAGAGGGCTGGAGAGATAGTTGCACTTCCATATCATGGTGCATCGGGCGAGAGAGCGCTAACCCCAGAGCAAAAAGCTGAAGCAGAAGCTCAATTAGGAAGTAGTAGTCCATCTAAGACTATTGTCTCGACAAACATAGCGGGTGAAGGTATTCACCCTAAAGGTTATCGTTCTATAATTGATACTACTCGTTCTTCTATGCAGCAACTTGAGCAACATGCTGGGCGCCTGACATTACCTGAAGCTGAGGGGGATACAACCGAGGGTCATATCACTATGATACAAGACCCAGAGGATTATGCCAAAAATGCAGCTAAGATGGATTTGGCAATCAGTCATTTCAGTGACATTCTAGACCCTGCTTATGCTGAAATCCGTGGCAAAGCTGTCAGAGGGGAATACTCTCGAAACTGGCAAGTAGCTTATAGCCAGATGGAACAAATAGTTGAAAACCATCTTACCGGCTTTAGAAGTCAAGATGCTCCGCGTGGTTTATATAAACATGCAGCAGGTCTTGTAATGAACCTGTTTATGAATGAAGATATGATAGATATGGTTCGTATGCAAGACGAAGAGGGTGGAGAAGAATATGTAAACTGGGCTGTAAAAAATCAGCCTGGTCGTCATGCTAAAGACCTTAGACGTAAAAGTATTCTTCGTCCGGGTACAACTGTTGATTATGCTGGAACTGAAAGAGAATATAAGTGGTTCGCAGAAAATACAAGTGGTGGGGGTAAACTTCTCGAAAGAATGGTGGGGGTAAGTCCTGGTGAGGCTTATCGAAGGCACGAGAGTGCTGCTGAGCATGTAATGAATTGGAGGGCTGAGGCTCCTCGATTACCAGGATACGAAGACCTATCAGCAACTCTTGATAATGGTGCGAGGATTGAAAATCCTGAGTTTACTGGTCCAGGATTTGCGGAGATTGAGGGTGGACGTGCTGCTCTCTTTATGCTGAGAGAACAGATTAATGGTGCATCTGCAATCTCTAAAACTACACAGACTTCACCTGCTGGTGCTCGTGGCGCTGACCGTAGTGCTATTAGTAGTGCTGACCGTAGTTTGCCTGGGACTGTTGAGGTACAAGAGGATGGTAGACAACCTGAGGTTTTACAAAGACCATCACGTCTTCTAGCAAATCTTCCTGATGCGCCTGGTACTAGTTTTCCTCCACCAATTGATGTTACAGCAAATACTTATGCAGGTAGTAATGATGAGTTTGCAACAGCTAAACAAGCATTTATAGATGCAATGTCGGCTGAGGTAGAACTAATAAAACAGCATACAGGTGCAGTTGGGGACAACCTTAAAGCTACGGTAGACCTAACTAAATTCTCAAAAGACCGCGCAAGGGATTTAAATAATCCAGCATTACTTATTGAAACTCAAAGGGCTGTACAAGATAAATTTGCTGCGGGTGGACCGGATAAAGATTACTGGGGTGCCATTAGCTCAGGTGTAATGGAAGCTGGTATAGAATATGGAACCGCTTCTGTTGCGGCTGGTGGTGGTACTTATGGTGGTGGACGTACTCAATTATCAGCGGAACATAAACGACTAAAGCAAGCATATCCAAAAGGATATAACTATCTACGAACAGAGGCTTCTCAGGGTGGTCAAGAAGAACTAGATGCTTTTTATGAAACTGACCCTACAGAACAAGCAGTAAAGAAAGCAACAAAATTAGCTGAGGCAGAACGTCCTACAAGACCAAAAATAGGCGGGGTGTTATACGGTTTATTCCAAGAGCGTAGAGTTATTCAAGCTACGTTTGCTCAGGCTGAACAACAAGCACTTCAGTCACCCGATCTGTGGGCGCCAGTTGCTTTTGGTGGTGCAGATGGCAACTATATGGCATCCATGTCTGGACAAAGAGCACGTTACGTAGAAGGTCAAACATTCCTATCACAAGCTGCTCAGCAACAAATGGGAGCTTTAGTTGATATTCCCTATGCTATGTCCGGTTTCAAATGGGGAGAGAATGTAGCTAGAGCAGGAACTACAGCAGCTATAGGTAGTGCTATTGCCGGTATGGGTATGGCTGCGGCAATGTCTTTGACCTTCATGGGTCCTGTTGGTGCTGGTGCTGCTCTCCCTGTAGCTGCTACTGGTATAGGATTAGGTGCAGCTGTTGCTATTGGAGGTGGGGTTGCAGAATGGTTTAACTATAGTCAAAATCTCCAGGGTGAAGATAAATTAACAATTAGTAATATGGCTCGTGCCGTAGCACGTAATTATGATATCAAACAAAAGTATGGCGAAGTTACTCCAGAGACACAAGCACTATATAAAAAAGACCTTGAAGGATACAAAGAAACTAATCCGCAGTTCTATAATTTCCTCACTGCTACTGGAGAGAAAACTGAGAAGGAGAAGAAATACGAGGAACTTGCTAACCGTATTATTTCTAAAGGTGGGGGAAACCTTTCACTAGAGCAAGTATCGGCAGGATTACCTGATTTTATGAGACTGGTTCCTGATGATAAGAAACTTGAAGAAAGAGCGCTTTCTTTTTACCAAAAAGGTGCTGAGTTAGGTTATGCACCTCAACAGTGGACTAGCATGGCAGGGCAAATTGCCTCTATGCGTGGGTATCTTCCACAAAGTAAAGAGAGTGCAGCACTTATTGAGCAAGTAAGTGATATGCAACCTGCCGAATTTGAGCGGTTCCAGGGTGCAGCACAAGTACAATCACAATATACCAGTCAGATAGCTCAGTATACCGGTGGCTATTACAATGCTGCTCAAATTACACAAAGATATAACATCGATGACCCATTCAAAGCTAGACTACTTACTCAGCAATACGAGGCTTGGGGTCAACGAGGATTAGACCTCAAAGCTACTGCATTCACTTTACCAGGAACTCCTGATACTTATAGAACTGCTAATGTTTTCAAAGAGGCTGAAGGTGTTTCTACTCAAGCAACACCATTAGCAACTCAACGATATATTCCTTCCTCGCAAGGAAATGTTGTTACTGAACCTGAGATACCACCACAAGATAAGATTTGGTCATTAGCTAAATTCGCTGCTAAGACATTTGGTCCTGCTGGTTGGGGATTTACCCAAGATGTGCAAGCAGCGAAAAAAGAATTATATAGTTCAGAGAACCCAATACTTAATGCAATATTCTCGAAAGCAGACACTAAACCTGGTGGTGTAATTCCAGCGTTAGATAAGGGAGTAGAGACATTTACTACTGGTAGTGTAGAAAGAAATCCTGATTGGCAAAAGGAATTAACAGGATTAGATAGATTTACTACCGGTACAATCGAGAAAAATCCCAACTGGCTAAAAGAGTTTCAAGACAAGGCATGGAAATTAGTTGCTCCTCTGTTTGGAGAAAAGACAGAAGTACCTCCAGCTAGATTACCACTAATAATGCCTCGTGATTGGATACAGGGCAAGCTTGATTCTGGTGATGTTGTAGGATTTTTGACTGGAGCTACAACTGCTAAAGCTGCGGGTCCAGAAGAAGAACGATACGATAAAGGTGAACTTGATAATGTTCCTGTTACTCCTTCTAGAAGTCGTGCTGGTAGTCGCTTTGAAAGACGAGGTGGTGCTGGTGGACGGGTTGGTCCTGAAGGTTTCTATACCGAGACAATTCCTGGTGAGGAACCTAGAGCTATCAGCTTTGGTGAAGTAATTGCGGCTAACAATGCAGCTCTAGCGGAAAAGTATGGAGCACAACAGGCTTATGCTGTATCTGGACTTGCTACAGGACTTGCAACTACTCTTGCTGATACTGGCAAATCCACTCTTATGGGTGGTATTGCTAATCAAAACATATTCGCAAACTACTTCGCTTCAAAAGGTTATACCGCTCAGCAAGCTGATTTAACTGGAAAAATTCTGGGTGGTGACTTAGGTGCTGCTAGTTATGCTTCATATAAAGAGCCAGACTTACTAAGAAATATCGGGCAGACCGTTGAGGGTAATCGGGCATATAACATGTCCGGGCAACCAATCTATCAGACCTCAATGCAAGACTTTATGAAGTGGGGATTTGCAAATGTTGGAACCAATGCCGCTGCACAGAAATACTTTGGTGGTGAGGCAGCTCAAGGATGGGAGGCATTCCAAGATACTGCTGCTGGCGTGAAAGCCGATATGATAGGGCAGGCTATGGCAAAAGTTCCCGAGAAGGGACCAGCTAATGCAATAGCAGGTTGGTCAGCAGGCGCTCTAGCAAAGGGAACTGAACAGTACAACCAATGGTATCAACAAGCCTCGCAAGAACCATTTGCAGCTGCGTTTACTGGATGGATGGGTTGGGACCAGAAGAAGCTAACATCGGCTCAGCAACAAGCTGTGACCATGTTCCAAGACCCAACGAAGGGTATAGAAGACCTTAGCAATAAGTTCTATGCTCGTCAGGGAGAAATCAATCTCCAACTACAGGGGATACAACAACAGCAATTCCAGGGACAGGTACAGTACATACAACAGATGCGTCCTCTAGAAGACCAGATGCGCCAGATGGGTTATCAATCCCAGATGGCAAACTTCAGCGCTCAACGTGAGCGCATGGAGCTTGGCAATCAGTTCTCGATAAGACAAGAGGGTATCTCTGGCGAGAGGATGAAAGTCCAGCAGCAGTACCAGTTGTGGTCTGCTAACTTTGAGTACCAGGGTTCTTTACAACAGCGAGAGTGGACTAAGCAGGATTGGCAGTACCAGGACCAAAGTCGTAACATGCAGTTTGGTTGGGGTATGGAGGATATCAATGAGGGTATCCGTCGCTCCTCGGGTTATGAGCGGAAACAGCTAATCAAGCAACGTGGTCGAATGGTAACTACTCAGGGGATGGAAGAGGGTCAAATTGAGACCCAGCGTGAGCGTCAAGGTGAGGTGTGGGCTCGTGAGGATGAGCGTTACCAGAAGCAAACTGAGTACATCAAGAAGTTGATGGGTCTTGACCAGGAACAATTCCAGCTGAATATTGAGCAGCGTAAAGAATTCTACGAACTCGATATGAAGAACCTCCAGCGGCATATATCTGAGTATCAGAAGTCCTATGAACTCCAGACTAAGATACAACAGATTGAGCGAGACTATCAGGATAAGAACCTCGAGTATCAACGCCAGCAAATGGAACTTCAAAAAGAGAGCTATGATATGCAGCGTACTCTTGAGGAAGTTACCCGTAAAGCTAATCAGGCTTTTTCAGGTGTGACTGGCGAGATGGAGATGATAGCGAAGTACGGTGCCAATGTCGTCAATGTTTTGAAAGCACTGGGCGAGGCAACCAAAGTTATGGGTAACACTCCACTACCTAATATTAATGCGACTAAAGGCGTGTTTGACTCGATGAATAAGTTGACAGTTCAATTAGCTAATGCTATTCGAGAAATCATTGAGGCGGCTGCATCAGGAGCGCCATAAAAGCAAGAGACCCTCTTGCGAGGGTCTCTGTTACTCCTTATCCACATGGGACATGAGCTACTTATGCATATTCAGCCAACCACCTGCT
>Ga0315278_10000608_pt1 | contig 31742 bp, 26 predicted proteins | sample YL17G06_0_MG_FD_203880 | JGI IMG/M metagenome (GOLD analysis project Ga0315278, IMG submission 203880) | Sediment microbial communities from Yellowstone Lake, YNP, Wyoming, USA - YL17G06_0 | ecosystem: Environmental > Aquatic > Freshwater > Lake > Sediment | place: USA: Wyoming | collected... | reverse complement strand
TGTCGGTGACCATCGTCGAGGGCACAAAGCTTGGAGGATTCAACGGCTCGCTCTCCTACTCTCCTGAGAGCGGAGGCCTCGTCGGCAAGATCGAGTTCTCTCAGAAGAACCTCTTCGGGACCGGCCAGGACCTCTCCTTCTCCTATGACCGTGGATTGTTGGGCGACCAGACGAGCCTGTGGGACCTGGAGTACAGCACGGTCTCCTTCTTCCCGCAGTTCAAGCGCGTGGGGGTCGACTTCTACAGTAAGAGCGAGGAGAAGACCGCCTCCGAAGAAGGGGCCTCGCAGGACCAGGGAGGCCAGGGGAAGACGTACTACACCCTCGGAGCGAAAGGCTCCGTCACCTACCCGTGGAGCGACTACACAGATCTTGATGTGTCCTACAAGAACGAGGCCGTTCGGCCCGCCGACAAGCCCGACTGGGAACCTCTCAACTCAGTGACGCTTGCCCTGCGCTTCGACGACGTCAACAACCCGGGTTTCCCCTCAAACGGGAGCCGGCGAATGCTCTCCGTGGAGAAGGCCGGCGGGTTCGCCCCCGGCGTTCAGTTCACGAAACTCGATGCAACCTGGACAAGTTTCTCGCCCGTCCTGCTCATGCTGCCCTTCCTCGCCGAGAGAGACCAGGTCGTCGCCATCCGTCTCTCCTGTGGTCTTGGGCTTGACCTCCCTTCGTCCCAGCGGTACGACCTCGGAGGATCGACCACGATTCGCGGCGTAGGAATATCGTCTGTCGACCGCCTATGCTACGCCAATCTTGAGTACCGTGTCGTCGTCGTCGAGGGTCTGTCCGCTACTCTGTTCGCCGACGGTGGCGTCAACCTGGATCGGGTGAATCCCGAAGGGGCCAAGGGCTCCGTGGGGATCGAGCTGGGAATCGCAGTGGCCGGGATGTTCGTCCGCCTGGACATGGCGTGGCCCCTCGGCACGGGGGCGAGCTGGGTCCCTCGCTTCGACTTCGGCTTCGGCCCGATGTTCTAGGATGACAACGGCAGTCGATCGACTATAATCCGATCCGAGCTTGCATAAGGAGGAAGAGATGTCCGATACCCTGAATCCAATCACCCCCGCTGGTGGCTCCCAGAGCCCGTCGGGAACGCGGCGGGGCAGCACACCGATCGTGGTGGCCGTGCTTGCGCTCGTTGTCGCGGCTGTCGCGATCGTCCTTCACTTCGCCCTCCCCGCCGGGACGGGGGCGGCCGATACTCGTGCCAAGGCCCTTGATACCCGCATCTCCGCGCTCGAGGCCAAGGCGGCAGGTCCCCAGCTTAAGATCGGCTACCTCGACACGGAGAGCGCCTTCGCCGTGTTCACGGACGTCGTGAAGGATCTTCGTCAGAAGGCTCAGGACAAGGCCAACGAGATCGTGGCACTCCAGCAGCAGTTCTCCGCTGGCGCCATCACCAAGCAGGACTACGACACAAAGAACAACCAGTATCAATCCGAGCTGCTCCAGGCACAGCTGACGATCGACCTGGGCACGATCGACAAGATGATCGCTGCGGCCGCGTTCTTCGACATCAAGCCGCAGCTCCAGCAGATTCGCGTGAATGCGCAGCCGCTCGTGGACCAGATGAAGAACCTCGTCTCGACCGCACGCGTCGGGGTCGTGAACGTTCAGGAGTTCCAGAGCAACTACAGCGCGTTGTCGTCCTCCTTCTCGCAACTCGACCAACTCCTGACTCAGGCCGCTTTGGTCAAGGTGGCGTCAGCGACCCAGAAGGTCGCGCTCCAGAACGGCTTTGACCTGGTGCTACAGAAGAAGAACATCGTCATCTACCAGAACACGGCGCGAGTGACAGACATCACGGATCTCGTGAAGCGAGAGCTCGCGACCTACTTGTAGAACGATGCCGCGGGACATCGAGGAGATACGCCGGGTCCTGCCGCTACGGTATCCGTACCTACTGGTGGACCGGGTCCTCGAGGAAGCCGAAGGCACCGTCGTGGCCCTGAAGAACGTGACGATCAACGAGCCGTTCTTTCAGGGTCACTTTGTGGAGCCCGGACCGGCGGTGATGCCGGGGACCCTGATCCTGGAGGCGATGATCCAGACGGCCGCGTTCCTTCTTGTCCGGGAAAGCGGAGGACTCGGCTTCTTGGTCGGGGTGGAGAAGGCACGCTTTCGCCGCAAGGTCGTGCCGGGCGATCAGCTTCGACTCGTCGCGCGCCGGGTGAAGGTAAGAAGAGGCCTTCTGGAAGCGGAGACGGAGGCCTCGGTGAACGGCGAGGCGGTGGCGAGCGCGCTTGTCACCTTGATGAGCGGAGGGGACGGCGATGCCTAGTCCCCTCATGGAGTGCGTCCCCAACATCAGCGAGGGCAGACGCCGCGAGGTCGTCGATGAGATCGTATCGGCCGCGTCCGGCGAGCGATGTCGCCTCATTGACCTCGCGCTCGATCCTGACCACAACCGCACTGTGATCACGTTCGTCGGCGAGCCGGAAGCGCTCGCCGCCGGGGTTCTTGAGCTCGTCGCACGAGCCGTAGAGCGGATCGATCTTCGGACCCACCAGGGCGCCCATCCCCGCATGGGAGCCGTGGATGTCATTCCCTTCGTCCCGGTTCGGGGGGTCTCGATGGCCGATTGCGTCGCCCTGTCCCGCGAGGTCGGCGAGGCCATCGCCGCCCGGTTTGGGGTCCCAGTCTATCTCTACGAGGAATCGGCATCCGCCGAGGAACGGCGAAGTCTCGCCGCCATTCGCGAGGGGGAGTTCGAGCGATTCCCCGACAAGATCAAGGACCCCCATTGGCGCCCCGACTTCGGCGAACCGATCGTCCATCCGACGGCCGGAGTCACGGCGGTCGGGGCGCGCGAGTTCCTCATCGCCTTCAACGTGAACCTCGCCACCTCGGATCTGCGCATCGCCAAGAAGATCGCGGCGGCGGTACGCTTCTCGAGCGGCGGGCTGCGGTACGTGAAGGCACTCGGCTTCGGCCTCGAGGGGCGCGGGATCGTGCAGGTGTCGATGAACCTCACCAGCTTCAGGAAGACCCCTATTCTACGAGTCTTCGACCTGGTAAAGCACGAGGCGGAGCGGCACGGGGTTCTGGTCCAGAACAGCGAGATCGTGGGGTTGGTCCCTCGCGAGGCACTCTACTTTGCGGCCGCTTCGACGCTCCAACTCGAGGACTTCTCACCTCGAAGCGTGCTTGAGGAACGGATCGAGGAAGCGTTCGGTGAGGGTCGCTAGTCGAGAGGTCGGCTGCGCCGCGGTCCTGGGCTACGGACGGACCGGCCGAGCGGTGACGGAGTTCCTGCTCGCGCAAGGCGTGATACCTTTCGTGAGCGAAGCGGGCTCTCTTTCTCCATCCGATCGCGAGTGGCTGGCTTCCCGCGGCGCGACCTTCGAGGCCGGGGGCCACACCGCACGGGTGTTGGAGGGATTCGATCTCGTTGTCCCCAGTCCAGGTGTTCCCTGGTCCCTCCCGCTGCTTGCTGAGGCACGGCGCCGTGGAATCCTCACCCTCTCGGAACTCGACCTTTCCTGCCTTCTGCTTCCGCCCTCGCGCCGGGTCGTCGCGGTGACCGGAACCAAGGGGAAGGGAACGACTGCGGAGCTGATCGCCGCGCTGTTGCGTCGTGAAGGGATCGAGGCTCTCGTGGCCGGCAACATCGGACTCCCCGTCGTCTCCATCATCGACCGCGTCAAGCCAGCGGACGTCCTGGTCCTTGAGGTGAGCAGCTTCCAGCTCGAACAGAGCCAGTTCGTCCATCCCCGGGTCGCCGTCCTGACCAATCTCAGCCCGGATCACGTCGATCGCCACCCAACCTGGGATACCTACGTGGCCGCGAAGGGACGCATATTCCGCCACCTGGGGCCGGGCGATACCGCCGTGCTTCCGAGCTTCCTTGAGCCGCTCTACCCGGAGATCCGCGCGCGGCGGATCTTCTTCGACCGGCTTGACCTGCCGAGCCTTCCGTTCTTCGACCGCCTCCCCCCCCACAATCAGGAGAATCTCAGAGCGGCCATTGCCGCATGCACGGCGCTCGTGACGAGTTTCGATCCCTCCACCGTCCGCTTCGCCGAGATTCAGGGGGCCTTCCTCCTCCCATTCAGGCTGCACGAGGAAGGAACGCTCAACGGGACCAGGGTCGTGAATGACGCCAAGTCGACGAACGCGGCCTCCACCGTGGCGGCACTCGCCAGCTTCGTCGAGCCGGTTGTCCTCATCCTCGGCGGCCGCCACAAGCAAAGTGGGTACGACCGCCTTGCCCGCGCGATCGCCGAACGCTCGGTGAAGTGCACCTGCCTCTATGGCGAGGCCGCCTCGTTCCTAGAGCGGGCGTTGGAGGAGGAAGGCTGCACACGCATCGTAGTCTGTGAGAACCTCACGCAAGCGTTCCAGGCAGCACAGGCCGCGGCGTGTCCCGGGGATGTCCTCCTTTTCTCACCGGCTTGCTCGAGCTTCGATCAGTACACGGACGCCCATGAACGCGGAGAGGCCTTCTCCCAACTGGTGCGTTCCCAGCCGTCCTTCTCCCCACTCACCAACGACTCCTAAGCACTCGGTCTCCTCCCCCGGGGACAATCGTCCCGCGCATGCGCCACCAACTGTCTCCTGTCCCTCGACAGCGTTCCTTCGTCTCTGCGGACACGCGTGCTATCGATGGGAGGCGCAGGGAAGGGCCCTGCAACTGGGCTGGCTGACACAGTCTCTCGAGGAGTCCGAAGGGTGGACGCGCGGTGCGACAGGGGGATCATCTTCGTCGTCGGATTGCTCCTCCTCTTCGGCCTGGTGATGGCCTACAGCGCCAGCGCCCCGTTCTCGCTTCGCTACTACGGAACGAGCGGCCAACTCTTCCTCAAGCAGCTCGTTGCGGCCGGCGCCGGACTTGTGTTGGTCTTCGTCTTCTCGCGCCTCGACTACCACGTCTTGCGGCGAACCAGTGAGGTCCTGCTCGTCGGGTCGTTCCTCCTGACTGCGGCCACCCTGTTGCCGCTTCCTTTGGTGAAGGACCGCCAATGGCTCAACCTTGGCGTGTTTGCGCTCCAGCCAACCGAGCTTGTGAAGTTCGCCCTGATCGCCTTCCTGGCGACCTCCATCGAGCGCAGGGGCAATCGAATCGAGTCTTTCACCGAAGGAATCCTTCCTCATGTGGTCGTCTTCGCTGTGCTGGCCGCTCTAGTCATGGCGCAGCCCGATCTGGGAATGCTGCTCGTCTATGGCGCGGTGACCGTGGCGATGCTGTTCCTAGGCGGCGCCCGCGCAGGGCACCTCGCGCTCTTGGGCCTGGCCACCATCCCTGTCGTCGGCGTGGCCATCGCCATCGCTCCGTATCGACTGGCTCGGATCCTCTCCTTCCTGCACCCAGACGCCTACAACACCTCCTCCGGTTACCAGGTCGCCCAGTCTCTCGTCGCGGTGGGGTCGGGAGGGATTCTGGGCCGTGGCCTCGGAGCGTCCCGGGCCAAACTCTTCTACCTGCCGCAGGCGCACAGCGACTTCATCTTCTCCGTCACTGCGGAGGAGCTGGGACTTCTGGGCGCGCTCGCCCTGATCGGCCTCTTTGCCGCGTTTGCCTGGTGTGTCCTCGGCATCGCCCGGCACGCCCCGGACGAGCTGGGGAGGCTTTTGGCTTGGGGAATCGGCTTCTCCATTTCCTTCCAGGTCCTAGTGAACCTGGCCGTCGCCCTCGGCTTGATCCCAGTCACGGGGTTGACGCTTCCGTTCATCTCCAACGGCGGCACGTCCTTGATGGTCTCCCTGGCCATGGTGGGCGTCCTGCTCAACATCGCCCGGCAAGGAGGCTAGAAGATGCGAGTGTTGGTCGCCGGAGGAGGAACAGGAGGGCACTTCTACCCGGCTCTCTCGGTCATGGAGTCCCTGAGAGACGAGGATCCGGCCCTGCAACTCGCCTACGTTGGCACCCGTCACGGGATCGAGGCCCGGATCGTTCCCTCCTACTCCTGGATCCGCTTCTTTCCGATCCACGCGCGGGGACTCGCCCGCGGCGATCCCTTGCACAGCGCCCTCGCCCTGATCCTCGTTCCACTATCGCTTCTGGAGACCTTCCTCATCATCGCCCGCTTCCGGCCACAGATCATCCTCGGCATGGGCGGCTATGCCTCCTTCGCCGCGGTGTTCGTTGGAGCTCATCTCGGGCGCCTGTTCCCAATTCGGACGGTCATCCACGAGCAGAACGTCGTACCCGGTCTCGCCAATCGGATCCTGGCTCGTTTCGCGAGCAAGGTTCTCCTCTCCTATCCTCAATCTTCACGGTATCTCCCGTCCCGCGCCCCTCTCGTCGTGACGGGCAATCCCATTCGCAAGGAGTTCCTGCTCGCGCAGAGGACGGATGCCCTCTACCGCAAGTTCGACCTCGTCCCAGGCCGACGGACCGTCCTCATCTTCGGAGGCTCCCAGGGTTCCGCTGCGCTGACCGCCGCTGTCCTGCGGGCCAAGGAATCCATCCGCGAGAATGAAGGAATACAGGTCCTTCTCGTCACCGGCAACGCGACGGAGGAGCGATCGATCGTGACGGAACTGGCCGAGGGCGGAGTGCGCAACGTGGTCGTGCGCCCGTACATCGAACGCATGGGCGAGGCATTCGCCCTCGCGGATCTTGTCGTCTCCCGTGCCGGCGCGACGACGTTGGCGGAGATCACCTCGTGCGGGAAGCCGGCCCTGTTGATCCCGTGGGGAGGATCGGCGGACGGGCACCAGTGGGAGAATGCGCGCTACCTGGAGGGCAAGGAGGCCTGCGCTTTGGCAGACGAGACCGCCATCGCGGAGCTCGGCCTGGCGCGGCTCATCAATCAGATCACCGCTGACGGGGAGGCGCTGACGCGGATGGCTCACAATTCCAGAAAGCTGGGCCGGCCCGAGGCCGCCCGCTCCATCCTCGGAGAGCTCAACACGATGCACAGAGTAAGGGAGGCGTAGACGTGATCGTCGACAGGAAGAGGTTCCACTTCGTAGGCATCGCAGGGGCGGGGATGAGCGGACTGGCCAGGGTGATGCTCGCCGGGGGTGCCAGCGTTTCCGGATCCGATCTTCACGAGAATGAGGAGACACTGAGACTCAGGAAGGCCGGAGCGCAGATTCAGGTTGGCCACGATCCTCGCATCCTCAAAGACCCCATCGATGCGGTCATCGTCTCTTCGGCGATCGACGACGAGAACGTAGAGGTCAAGGCGGCGCGGGAGCGAAACGTCCCCGTCGTCAGGCGGCTGCACGCTCTGGCCTCTCTGCTCTCCGGGTACACGAGCATCGGCATCGCTGGCACCCACGGCAAGACGACCACCACGGCCATGGTGGCCAGCATCCTTGAGGAGACCGGGAGAGACCCCAGCTACCTAGTCGGAGCCCACTGCGCCGGCCTAGGAGGCAACTCCCGCCTCGGCCGCGGCGAGTTCTTCGTCACCGAGGTCGACGAGAGCGACGGCCTGTTCCTCGCGCTTCATCCGTCGATCAGCGTGCTGACGAACATCGGCCGCGACCACCTGAACACGTACAGGACCCTCGACGGAATCAAGAAGAGCTTCCGCCAGTACCTGAAGCAGTCCGGCCAGGTGGTTCTTTCGATCGACGATCCCAACGTGCGAGAGCTAGCGAGAGAGGCGCCCCACGCTCTCACGGTGGGATTCGACGAGGCCGCGCAGCTGCGCGCCGTCTCCGTGGAGCACCGCCACTTCCATACGGGCTTTGACCTCTTCTTGCGCGGACAGCGCGTGGGACCAGTCTCCCTCCCGGCTCCCGGCGATCACAACGTGCAGAACGCTCTTTGTGCCCTCGGCGCCGCGTACCTCGCGGGGGTCAGCCTCCCGGAGGCCGCCAAGAGCCTGGCGCGATTCCGCCTTCCCGATCGCCGATTCCAGCTTCTCGAGGAGAACGGGGTCACGGTGGTTGACGACTACGCCCACCTTCCCGAGCAGATCCACGCAAATCTCAAGGCCATTCGGGACGGTTGGGAGAATCGCCGCATCGTCGCCATCTTCCAGCCGCACCGCTACACGCGCACGCAGGCGATCGGACCGGAGTTTGGACAAGCCTTCAAAGACGCCGACACCGTGGTGGTGACGTCGATCTACCCTGCCTGTGAGCGCCCGATCCCGGGAGTGACTTCGCAGGCCATCGTGGAGGCCATCGCGTCGTCGGCCAGCGCGGAGCTCTTGTCGATCGAGAGGAAAGAGGACGTCGTTGCGTTTCTCGAGAACTACATCGAGGCGGGGGACTTCATCATCAGCTTCGGGGCAGGCGACATCTGGACCGTCACGGAGGAACTGTCATGCTTCCTGAAGCAGCGACGCTTCTGCACGGTGTAAGCGAGCGAACCCTCGTCGAGGAGCTGACCGCCCTGTCGGGAAAGGTGCGCCTCCACGAGCCCTTGGCCTCACACACTACGTTTGGGGTCGGAGGGCAGGCCGCGTGCCTTTTCACCCCGGAGAGCACGCTTGCCCTGACGCGGGCTATCGAACTGGCTCACTCCCACGACATGCCCTACATCATCCTTGGCGGCGGGTCGAACCTGCTCGTGGCGGACGAGGGGTACACCGGCCTCGTGATCTCAACAAGACGCCTGCGCGGGATCTCCCTCAGCGCGGCAGCCCTGCGTGCCTTCGCCGGTGAGCCGCTCCCCGCCTTGGTGAACCTCGTCGACCTCACCGGGAACCGATCCCTCAACTTCCTTGCCGGAATCCCGGGTTCCCTCGGCGGAGCCGTAGCCATGAACGCCGGCATCCCGGCGCGGTCGATCGGCGATCTCGTCGAGGAGGTCGGCGTTCTCTCTCCCGACGGCACGTTTCGAGCTCTCTCACGGGAGGAGTGTCGCTTCGGCTACCGCACGAGCGCCATCCTCGAGCGAGGACTCGTGGTCGTCTGGGCACGCCTGCGGCTGGCCGGGGAAAGCTTCGACAAGGAAGAGCTTCTCGCGCGCCGGAAGGCGACCCAGCCCCTCCATGCCCGCAGCGCCGGCTGTGTGTTCAGGAATCCGCCGTCGCTCTCCGCGGGACAACTCATCGATGCTGCTGGACTGAAGGGCGTAAGCGTGGGAATGGCCAAGGTATCAGAGCAACATGCCAACTTCATCCTGAACCTGGGTGGGGCATCGAGCGCGGAGATCCGCAAACTAATTGACATTGTGCGTCAAAAGGTGTATAAAAGCTTCCGCATCTGGCTGGAGTTGGAGATACGGGTCATCGAGGGGTGAAAAGGGGAGAACAAAGAGGGCGGGTTGTTCGTCGGGCTGCCGTCATGGGGGGGGTTGTTATCGCTGCTGCCACGATCATCCTCTACACGCCTTGGGTTCCTTTATTGGACCTGCGCGAGATTGCGGTGAGAGGGGCGAGCTACATCCCACAAGAGGAGATTCTGCGCGCCGCCGGTTTCAAGGTCGGTGAAAACCTGTTGCGCCTGCGCGTGCTGCGCGCGGGACAGGCCGTCGCGCACCTTCCGTGGGTCGAGCATGTCGCCATTCGCCGAGCTTTCTTGCACGGAGTCACCATCACCGTGGAGGAGCGCGAGCCCATCGCGGCCGTCGTGGATCCTCTGGGAGGGGGCAAGCTGCTCGTCCTGGGCGAAGGGTGCGTCCTCGTGCAGGATGCAACGCAGGACCTCCGTCCGCCGCTCATCGTGCGAGGGGCCCCGTTCGCGGCCTACGAAGCAGGCGAGCGGCTGCAAGACAAAGACATGGCCGACGCGTTGGAACGACTGCATCGCCTTGGCCTGACTCAGGGTCTCTTCCAGCTCGTCGACTTCACCAACCCGTTCTCCGTCACCCTGCAGGGTTCAAACGACCTGACGATCTATCTTGGCGAACTCGGCAAGATCGCCCTTCGCATAGACGCGCTCGGCGCGCTCCTCCAAACGATCGATCCAAGCAAGTACCGTTCCATGGACCTCAGATATGGGGGTGAGGCAGTACTTGTGCCCCGCAAGGTGGTGAACCGATGAGAAAGGAGAGAGTGGCGGTGGGTCTCGACGTTGGGACCACCAAGGTGGTTGCCCTGGTCGGCAACATCGTTGACGGATCGATCGAGGTGATCGGCCTAGGTAAGGCCGAATCGCACGGATTGGAGAAGGGCGTCGTCGTCGACATCGGGCGCACGATCACCTCGATCCGCAAGGCCGTCGAAGAGGCAGAGAACATGGCCGACGTCCGGATCAACACCGTGTACGTCGGAATCGCTGGCAAACACATCAATTCGATCAACAACAGCGGGACGGTCTCCATCAACCGCCCAGACCGGATCATCACCCCGGAGGACGTGCGTCGCGTCGTGGAGACGGCGCAGGCGATCCAGCTTCCGCCCGAGAGCGAGATGATCCACATCATTCCCCGGCAGTACATCGTGGACGGACAGGACGGGATCACCGACCCCGTAGGCATGACCGGGACGCGGCTTGAGGTCGACGTGCACATCGTCACCGGCGCCATCACGGCGGTGCACAACCTTGTGCGCTGCGTGGAGGCTTTGGATATCGGGATCGAGCAGATCGTTCTCGAGCCGCTCGCTTCGTCCATGGCGGTCCTTTCCTCAGCGGAGAAGGAGCTCGGCGTCGTCCTCATGGACATCGGAGGCGGCACGACGGACATCAGCGTCTTCCGCGGCGGCGATATCTGGTTCTCCAAGGTCATCCCGATCGCCGGCGAGCACATCACGAACGACATCACCGTGGGCCTGCAGACCCCGATCGAGGAAGCGGAATTGGTCAAGAAGACGGCGGGCACGGCCCTCGTGGACAGCGTCGGGGAGGACGAGAAGATCGAGGTAGCCACGATCGGTGGGGACGAGAAGAAGCTCGTCTCGCGGAAGAAGCTCGCCAAGATCATCGAGCCGAGGATCGAAGAGCTTCTCGATCTTGCCATGCAGGAGGTGGAGGACGCGGGGTACCGCGACCTCGTGCCGGCGGGTCTCGTTCTCACGGGCGGCACATCCCTTCTGAACGGGATCGTCGAGTTCGCCTCCCTGCGCTACGACATCCCGGTGCGACTGGGGAGAATCCCCCAAGGGATCCACGGCCTGCGTGATATCGTCGAGTCTCCGATCTACGCCACGTCGATCGGCTTGTTGCGCTACGCGGTCGAAGCCAAGGACTTCAAGAAGAGACGATTGGACAAGAGGAAGGGCTCGCTCATGTCGAAGCTCTTCACCTGGTTCAATCGGTTCTTCCGCGGCTAGCCATGACGGACGACAAGAGCTTCACCCCACTGGCTCGGCTGATGGTGATCGGGGTCGGCGGCGGAGGAGGGAACGCCGTCGATCGGATGGTCGCCGCCGGAATCAGCGGAGTGGAACTCGTCGCGGTGAACACGGACGCCCAGGTCCTCGAGGTGGTGAAGGCCCATCGCACGCTGCAGATCGGCCGCAAGCTGACCGCGGGCCTTGGAGCGGGTGGGAATCCGGAGGTCGGAAAGCTTGCCGCCGAGGAGAGCCGCGAGGAGATCATGGACCTCCTCGAGGGCGTAGACATGGCGTTCATCACCTGCGGCATGGGAGGCGGGACCGGGACCGGCGCGGCGCCGGTGATCGCCGGGATCGCCAAAGAAGCCGGGATCCTTACGACAGGGATCGTCACGCGCCCGTTCTCCTTCGAGGGCCTCGCCCGCGCGGAGAAGGCCGAGGCCGGTATCGCGCGCCTCTCTCAAGGGGTCGACGCCCTGATCACCATCTCCAACGACAAGCTGCTCAAGGTCGCCCCGGCGGACATGCCCATCACCAAGGCGTTTGAGATGGCCGACGAGATCCTGCGCAAGGGCGTGGAGGGGATCTCCGACCTGATCACCGTTCCCGGCATGATCAACCTCGATTTCGCAGACGTGGAGAGCGTCATGCGGGGGGCGGGGACGGCGATGATGGGGATCGGCGAGGGCGAAGGCGAGGGCAAGACCAAGGAAGCCGCACGAAACGCCATCTTCTCGCCACTGCTCGATGGGTCGATCAAGGGGGCGCGCAAGGTGATCATGAACATCACCGGCGGCTCCGACCTGACGCTCGAGGAGGTCACAGAGGCGGCCTCACTCATTCGCGAAGCGGTCTCCGATCGTGCGGACATCATCTTCGGCACCGCGATTCGCGATGGCATGCAGAAGGTGCGTCTGACCGTGATCGCCACCGGCTTCTCCGTCGCCTACCAGGGCGAGGAGGAAGGCGCCTCTCCTCTGGGCGACGAGACGATGCTGCAGAAGCTCCAACAGGAGAGCCGGATCGGAGCGGACGACCTCGACATCCCCACCTTCCTCCGACGGAGCCGCAAGGCCCGCGACGCGGCAGGCGATACGCGTGACGCGAAGCGACGAAACTAGGATCTGCCAGAGGTGGGGGTCGAACCCACATGACCCGAAGGCCACGGGATTTTGAGTCCCGCGCGTCTGCCAATTCCGCCACTCTGGCATACGGCCAGCGGATTCTAGCACCCTCGTCCGTCAGCGTCAACGGTCGATACCGTCCAGGACGAGATCCCCTGCGCCCAAGCACTCCTGGCCCAACGCACGACGAGCCGAGCGCTCCATTCTAGGTAAGGACAACGAACAACCCCTCCCCCTTCACCGCCTGCGACCCCAGGCCCGGCGGTCGACCTCGGATTGTGATCTGCAGCACAGAATCTTCGGAGACACACCGCTATAGTTGCTCCAACTAGAGACGCGAGCCGAGCTCCAATAGCACAAGGCTCAAGGAGGGTCGATATGCTGCGCCGCAGTGTCTTTTTCTTTTCCTCTCTGGCACTTGTCGTGTGTGCGCTCTTGCCCGGTCTCGTTGTCAGGGGACAGGAGGAGGACGTCTTCTCCAGCGTGGCCCTCCTCGAGATTCGCGTCGGCCAGACGGTGATGATTTCGATCAGCCCCAACGAACTTGGCCGTGACCTTTCCGTGCTTGATCTCTCGACGGGCTTGGCCCGCATGGGAGAACTCGACCTTCTGGTGTATGCCCTGGCGCACTACCAGGTTGCCGTGGAGGTCCGGCCGCTTGACGAGGGGATCCCGCCGGAGGCGATCCTGGCTCGCGTGGCACAGATCCGCGGCGTCCACGACACGCGGATCCGCGACGAGTACACTCCTCTGGCGACAAGCCCGGTTTGGCTGTGGTCGGGCCCGATCAACATCCCAGGGGGGACATTCGCCCGCGTGGAGCTCGTCTTAGACGTCGAGCACGCGGCACTCCTCCCCGGCGTGCATCGATTCGAGCTCACCTTCACGGTGGTCGAGAATGGCTAGCCGGCTCATAGTGGTCGTCCTCGCGTCAGCATGCCTCGTCTTGGCTGGACTCCCCGTCCATGCAGAGGACTCCGAGCATGCGACCGCCATCTACGGCTTCTCGCTCGAGGAGACGGTGGTCGTCCTTATCCAGGGTGGACACATCGTGCGCGAGCTCGACGTCCGCGGCATGCCCGGTCGCTACCTCGACCTTGGCCGCTTCACCGGGATGACAGGCGCGGTGACCGACTACGACCTCCGCTGCTACGCGCAAGGACGCGTCAGCGTGCAGGCCATCTCAACGGAGATCCCTGTCGGGGCACTCGAGCTGGCGCTGGTGCAGGACGACTTCGCCGGGACGCCTCCGACCTGGATCGACCCGGGGGCGACAGGGTACCGCGGAGCCGTCTCGCCTCCCCAGTCACAGCTCCTCTTCCAGGGCCAAAACAACGTCGCAAGCAGCACGAGATTCACTTTGGCCGCGCGGATCGATCTTCTCGCGCTTCCGGACGGAGCGCTCACGTCAGGCGGGATCGTGTCGTTCACGATCACGTTGATGATCGTGGAGCGCTGACGCCGGGCTCGGCAGGAACAACAATCGACAAGGAATCGCAGCAAGGAGGGCAAAGGATGAACAAGGGTACCGACAAGAGGCAGTCTATCGTGTGGGTGATCGTGGCCGCTCTGGTCGCCGTCTTCCCACTCGCCGCGCTGGCAGCGGACACCGACTCCGCCACCACGAACGCCTTCACCATCACGTTGAGCGACACGGTGCGAATCCAAATCGCGGCGCAGCCTCCGGCAAGCATCGCCTTCCCAGGCGTCGCGGGAAGGCCGGCCCTGGAGTCCCGCTACTTCACCCTGGGGAGCTTCCAGGGGATCGTGTACGCGATCACGAACTACCAGGTCGGTGCGACGATTGCCTCGGTGACCGGGACGGGCGCCGCCGCCGTACAGGCCCACGGAGGCAACTACAGCAACCTCCTGCAGGCAGAGATCACCACCTTCCTTGGTGAAGACGACCTGACGGACAACCCCGTCTCGGACGTCCTTACCTGGAGCGGACTCCTCTCCACGGGCGACGTCAACCTGTGGCACGGAGGGAACACCGAGGGCGGCACCCTGACGGGCCAGACGGCAACCGTCAACCTGCGACTCGATCTCGATGAGGTCGGGGACCAGGCGCAAGGGAACACGCTCATCGTGACCCTCACCCTGACGGTGACCGAGAACTAGCGGCGCAGAGAGAAAGAAAGGTGGGCCGGTGATTCAGAGAAGAGGTCTTGTCGCCGTGATCGTCCTGGTAGGCCTTGTTTGCCCAGGAGCGTTCGGCCAGGACATGGACGTCGCACTGGTGAACCCGCTCTCTATTACGCTTGTAGAGACGGTGCACGTGGTGCTGGGAAGCGCGCTGGTGACGCACGCGACCACGATCTGGGACCTGTTTGCGCCCTATTTCCCAGCGGACGGTGCCGACCCCTTCGCCTTGTTTCAGGTCGACATCTACGCCATCAGCGACTACGAGGTGACATTGAACAAGGAGACCACCGTACACCTGGTTCCGGGGGGAACGACGACCGCGTCGACCGACGTCGTCGATCGGCTGATGGAGATCCGCACGGTCTCCCTGGCCGGTGACGACGACGACTCAGGCCACGGGGACAACCCACAGCTCGACTGGACCGCGACCCAAGACTGGACGCCGTTCCCGGATGGAGAGACCGTCTTCTTCCACGGCGGAAACACGGAAGGAGGCGCCGTCACGAGCCACACGGCTCAAGAGGCGTTGCGCATCAACCTCCAGGCCCTGCAGAACAACGCTTCCGGCAACTCCTACACGTTCACCATCACCGTGACGGTGACGGAACGGTGATCGCGATGCCAAAGACGGGATTGGCCCAATCGAGGATATGCGCAGGTTGGATCTACGGCTTGGCCGTTCTGCTTGTTGCATGCGGCACGGCCGAAGTCCTTGGCCAGACCTCTCTTCTGGCGAACATTCTGCCCGCCTCGGACACCCTCACCCGGGCCGATCTCACGGCGGGGATCTACCTGGTCCTTGATCCGGTCGTAACCCTTAGTGTGACGGCACAGACCCCACCATGGACCCTCACCTCGGCCGTGTCCGTCTTGAGCATTCCGGTTGGCGCAAGCCCTGTCCTTCCCCAGGCCCTAGAAGTGGAGAACAACGACACAAGCGGCTGGGAGCCGGGAGGAGGGAACGTCAAGGCAGACCAGACGACAGGGAACGACGCGTTCCAAAACCACCTGCGACTCCGTCTCCCCGCGCTGGGAGACGCGGCGTCCGGCGCCTATCTTCTCCGCCTCACGTACTCGCTCGTCAGCGCCGGAGGCGACGACTCGCAGTCGGTGGACGTTCTTGTCAACGCCACCGAGGTCGTAAGGGTCACTGTGAGCGCTAGCCCCGGGAACGCCGCCGTCCCGGGAGCGGTGCTCCTCGAACGCTACTACCTCCTGCCCGATCCGGCGGCGCTCGAGATCGGTGCCGTCACGAGCTACACGCTCTCGGCTGTGGCCTCGCTCAGTGTGATTGGCGGGCCGCCGCCATCCATCGGCGTGGGCATTCTCGAGGTGTCAGGGGTGACGGTCGATCATCAGACCGGCAACGTGACGGTGAACCCTGGTTTCCCGCTTCCCCTCAACGAGACGGCTCCGCTTGCGCTCCAAAGCGAGAGCTTCCTCTCCGTCAACAACGCTGGGGATCCCACAAGAGTGCGCGTTTGGTTTCGCCTGGACAAGGACGGCCTCGGGAACACCGTCGCAGGTGCGGCCTATCGTTTCATCGTCACATTCACCGTGACCGAGGACTAGGAGGATCGCATGTTGGAGTGGCGAGGAATTCGGATTGCGCTGGCGGCTCTCATCCTGAGCCTCTGCATCCCTCTGGCCGCGTGGGCGGACATCGTGGTCAGCCCGCTCACGATCGAGGTGGCGGCGAGCCCAACTCAGACTGGCTCGGGCACCTTTCAGGTCCGCAATGCCGGCACGAGCCAGGAGCAGGTAACCGTCTCCCTGTCCGGGTACTCGCTCGGCCCGGATGGCGCCCTCGAAATCCGCCAAGATCACCGATCGCTTGCCCCCTCCCTTGAGTTCTCGCCAGTCACGTTCTCGCTTGAGCCCGAGGAGAAGGTCTTGGTGACGTTCCACTTCCGCGCTCCCGCGGAATCCGGGGATCACTGGGCGATCTTCTTCGTGGAGGGAAGTGCGGTGACTCCGGTCGCCGAAACTTCAGGACAGGTGCAGACAACTGTCGGAGTCAAAGTCCGCTACGGCGTCAAGGTGATCCAACGCGACCCCGCGGCGACCCGAAGCGGAGTCATCGACTCGATGGACCTCCTGCGCGTCGACCCTCCCCAGGTCCTCATTCGTTTCCAGAACACCGGAACAAGCGTCTTGCGCAAGGCAACAGGACGTGTCGAAGTGCGCGGAGTGAGCGGGGCGCTCCTCGTGGAGATCGCGCTCGAGGAATTCACGACGCTCCCCGGCGGGACTCGCGAGCTCGTCGCGGCCATCCCAACAGAGGGCCTCACCAGGCCAGGCGAGTACCAAGCCCTGTGCATCATCGACTTCGGCGGAGCCTACCTCGTGGCCGGCGAACTCCAGTTCTCCCTCAAGTGAGCAACCGCCCCGTCCTCCGTCGATTCTCGCTTCTCGCCCTTCTGGGCGTCCTGGCCGTTGTCGGGCAGAGCACACCGGCGAAGGCCACGGTGGGCCTTGCCCCGTTCGTGACGAACCACAGCGCCCGGCCCGGCGACTTCGTGAGCATCGCGCTCTCCGTGACCTCCTCGGACCCCGTTTCCAGCACCTACCTGCTCTCCGTGGATCCTCCCGATCCCTCCTGGACGGTGATCACAGACCACAAGAGCGTGACAATCGAGGCGTCGACGCCTCGTGTTGTGTTCGCCACCCTGCGCGTGCCGGCGCAGGCCCCCGCTGGCCAGGTTCAGGTCCACCTCGCGCTTCTCGCCTCAGCCGGGGGAGCCGAGGTCGCCGCGGCGACGGTTACCATCCAAGTCGAGGCGAGCCTGACGTTCCACGTCCTGCCACCGTCGACGACCTCTGCCGCCCCCGGGGAGACCGTGACCTGCGTCTTTCTCCTGTCGAACGCCGGGAACGTGCCGGCCTCTCTCTTTGTGTCCGTGGAGTCCGACCTGGAGCGCCTCTCCTCCGCGGGAGGCGAAATCGTTCAGGTGCTGGCGGGGGAAGAGCGTGCGCTCGAGGTTCTCCTCCGCGTGCCCGCCGACTACACCCGTGAGGTCGCTTCAACCACTCTGGTCGCTTGTGCCCAGGGTGGACAAGCAGTCTGCGAGCAGGGCTCCGCTCTCACCCAGATCCTGCCGCCGGGGCCGGACCGCATCCCGGGAATCCCGCAGCTTCTCTTTCCAGCCGACCTTCGACTCAGCGTCGGCGGGGGCGGATCCCCCGCAACGCCGACGCTGGACGGGACCTTCCACACGTCGGGAACCTTCCCGGATGGAAGCGGCCTGGCGCTCGACCTAAGCTTGGCGGGCCTCGATCCCCCCCGCATCAGCGCGGCTGGCCTGCGCTTCCTCCGCATCGGCGGGGATCCGCTTGATTTGAGCCTGAACACCAGCGGTGCAGAGAGAGGGCTTAGCCTCTCGACCCGCCTCCCCTTGGGATCGGCGAGCCTTGAGTTCACAGACGCCTACGGCGTCCAAACTCCCGGGCGTACGACCGTGGTATTGTGGGAGACGGGCTCGGCCCCCGCGTCGCTTCGCGCGTCGCTGGCTGGAAGTCTCTCGGAGGGCCAACTCGACTGGTCGTTGGGCGCGCGCGTGTCGCTGCAAGACAAAGGACTCCTCCTGCCCCCGTTGGGAGGACCTCTCTCTCTCGAGGGAAGTGTCGATTGGACGGGGCCACGTTTCTTCGGCGGGAACAAGGACATCATGAGCCTCTCCTTTGCCGCAGAAGGCCGCACGAGGGACGCCCTGGCGGCCTTCCTTCACAGCACGGCGGTCTGGAACAACGTGCTCCGCGAGATGACCGTCAAGAGCTACCGCGTACAAGCGATGCACGCTGGTCTTCTGGGCCAGCTCCTCGACTCGTTGTGGTTCAAGGCCGAGACCGGACGCTCGCAAAAGGACTGGGACCCTCTGCCGATCGAGACGGGCTGGCGCGAGAGACGCGAGGAGGAGACCCTCTTCTCTTCGGCTATCGGGTTTCGAAGCGAAGGGTTCTCTTTCTCCGCAGGCAATTCCGCGCGGAACCTTCTGCTGGAGGGAGTCCGAGATGACGACGGGGACGGCCTGTTCGACGAGGACCCGGTTGACGGCGTGGACAACGACGGCGACGGCAGGGTAGACGAGGACCCGCCCAACCGGGACGAGTTCCGAATCGACGGGATGAATCTCGTTCTGGACGTGCGATACGGCCTCGCTCACCTCGAGATCGGCTGCGACGAGACGGCCACCTGGGCGCCGGCGAGCCCCACCCCCATGGATGGGTCCTCGTCCTGGCACTTCGGGCTCGGGCTCGATCTGCTGGAGAACCTGTCCGCGGAGACCTCCCTTGTCGTCCGAGGGCAGGCATGGGACTTCGCTTTCCTTCTGACCTACCACGGCAACGACTGGCAGGCCACGCTCCGGCACGATCTCGTGTCGGCCGAGGTCGGCGCGGGGGTCTTCGAGCAGCAACTCCGAGTGGCAGTCGACTTCGAGGCCCGTTTCCTCATAGCGACTCCGTTCATGACCCAGGGACAGGTAGAGGGAGTCGTGTTCATCGATGAGAACGAGAACGGGGTACGGGACCCAGGCGAAGAAGGTGTACCCGAAGTCAGCCTCCGCCTGGGACCCGTGCGTGCGCGCACCGGAGCCTCCGGCCGCTTCCGCTTCCCCGCAGTCGACCCGGGGACGTACACCCTGGCGGTCGAGTCCCTGCCAGCCGGCCTCCATCCGCAGGCGCCCAGCTACGTGGAGCGCGTCGTCGTGGGCGAGACCTTAACAGAGCTCATCCCGGTGCGCCGCGTCGCGAGCGTCGTGGGCGTTGTGGTCTTGGACATCAACGGAGACGGCGAGCCAGATACCGGGGAGCCGGGAATCCCGCAGGTTCGAGTCGCCCTTGCCGGTGCCGCGGCAGCGCAAGAGGTTCTCACGAGCGCCGACGGCCGATTCTCCTTCACCAACCTGGCACCCGGGGACTACCGCATCATCCTGGACCCCCGTTCCCTCCCGCCGCGCTATATTCCCACCTCGCCGGTCGAGGCTGTGATCCGCTTGAGCGGTGGCGACGAGAGAAGCGTCAGCTTCGCCGCACGAGAAGTGCCCCGCCCGATCGTCATGACGTTCGGTGCGGCCGCGCTCGACTTCACGTGGAGTCCCGAGGGGAGCGGCCCGGTCTACGCGTTCACGGCCACGCTGCCTCCTTCCGGAGAGAATGCAATCCTCTACCGATGGGACTTCGGCGACAATCGCGTGCCCAACGCGGAGGGGGCCTCGGCCCGTGCCACGTTCCCCGCGGCCGGAACCTACCACGTCACGCTCACCGCGACCGATGCCGCCGGGAGGGTGAGCCAAATAGCCAAGGACATCTTGGTCAAATGACGGCCTCGCGGCGGAACCAGGGCCGGCTCCGTATCGAAAGGGCTATCTGGACCTCACAGCCGGGCTCACGCGGCCTCGACGCCTCCTTCAAGACCGAGGTCGTCTTCCGCTTGGGGCACTTCACCGGGGACCCCATCACTGGCCCCGCAAGCCAGGTGCGTCCCAGATCCTGACGATCCTCTCCTCCGGCCGATTGAACAGCCGCGACATCCATCCATCGCGATCCTAGGACTCAACTCGGACCGTTCTGGGGGGGGGCAGGTTGGCCGGAGCCGTTTCGTGGCGCCCCACCCTTGTCGACCGCGCCCTGGATGCGGTCCTGGGGTCATTCCACCAAGAGAGGCGAAAGTGATAGACTAGCTCAAGAAGTGGACTGTTCAGCGGGGTGGTTCATGGGCAGTGGAAGACAGAGTGACGTCGACGATCAGGATGAGCTCCAGGTTCTGCGCGAGCGAGTCGGTCAACTGGAGGGACTCAACGCGCAGCTCGGGGATTCCGAGAAGAGGCTTCAGATCCTGTTCGAGCATGCTCCCGACGGCTACTACCTCAGCGACCTCAAGGGAACGTTTGTGGACGGCAACGCCGCAACCGAGAAGATCACAGGCTACAAGAGGGAGGAGCTGATTGGCAAGAGCTTCCTCAAGCTGAAGCTCCTGTCGGCGGGGGACTTGCTGAGAGCTGCCTCTCTCCTGGCGAAGAACATGCTGGGGATCTCAACCGGCCCGGACGAATTCACCCTATCTCGCAAGGATGGAGCTCCAGTTCCGGTCGAGATACAAACCCACCCAGTGAGAATCGGGAATCGGCGCTTGGTTCTTGGCATCGCACGGGACATCTCAGCGCGAAAGCAGGCGGCGGACGCGCTACGCGTGACCGAGGAACGGTACAGCATAGTATTCGACGAAACGAGCGACGGAATGGCCCTGGCGGATGCGGATACACGTACGATCACAGACTGCAACGCCGCCTTGTGCCGGATGGTGGAACGTGACAAGGCGGAACTGCTAGGGCAGCCACAGTCCATCCTCCACCCCCCACAACATCTCGTCGGCGGGGAGACTCCGAGCTTCCGGCAGCACCGCACAGGTGCTGTCGACCAAGCTCTTCAAGACACCCTCATTTCGAGAAGCGGCAAGCTAGTCCCGGTGGAGATTCGAGCCGCCCATGTGCAGATCGAAGGCCGCTCCCATCTACTGGGCGTCTTCCGCGACGTCACCGAGCGCAGGCAGTTGGAGGAGCAGCTCGCCCGCATGGCGCGGCGCGACCCCCTCACCGGTGTGCTCAATCGCTACGCCCTCGAAGAGCTGTTGGAACGGGAAGCCAACCGATCAGAGAGATACGACCATTCTATCGGCTTCCTCCTCATCGACGTCAACCGGTTCAAGGAGATCAACGATCGGTTTGGCCATGTCATGGGCGACAAGGTGCTCCAGGCCGTAGCGATAGTCATTCAGAACAGCGTCCGCGTCTCAGACATCATAGTCCGCTACGGAGGCGACGAGTTCTTGGTCGTTCTCCCAGAGACCAACGGCGAAACCGACCTTGTCAAGGACCGCATTCTGGCCGAGGTCGCCCAGAGGAACAAGACGAATCCGCTGCTGGAATTCCCCGTGACTCTGGCCATCGGTAGCGTTCACTGGAGCTCACAGAGTGGCCGAGCCATCGAGGAGGTCCTTGCCGAAGCTGACAGGCTAATGTACCAGGACAAGAGGAACTGTCCGCCGCCCACCAAGTAGCCCGCTGCTGGGTACGGCAGCGGTACTGATCGCACGACGGCAAGGTACTCTTGGGCCCGTTTGAGACCTTAAGCGGAAGGGCGTCCATGAACGGATTGTCGCATCACCGGAAACCGACGACACGCGCTCTGCAATCAGTCCGCCAGACTCCATCACGGGCCGCGAGCCAAGCTGGGGTTCTGGCCCGCCAGGCAACTCAAAGAGGCAACGTCTCCAGGATCTCAGAGTCCATCTCGCCAGGCGGGAGAGCGCTGGTCACTCTCTGCCATCAGAGGGTTTGGCACCATCGGCAACGTCTCACACCGCGTCCCTCCCGGGCAGTGGCGTGGAGAGTGCGTACCCTCCCTGGAACAGCTGCAGGCACATCTTGACGACTTCAGGGTCGTACCGCGTGCCCGCTCCTTTCTCCACTTCCTCTAGGGCCTTGTCCATCCCGAGAGCAGCCCTATAGGGGCGGTGGGAGGCCATAGCCTCGACGACGTCGGCCACGGCGAGGATCCTCGCCTCAAGCGAGATCGCCTCGCCCTTGAGCCCCCGCGGGTAGCCCGAGCCGTCCAAGCGCTCGTGGTGCTGGAGCACGATCTCCGCCACGGGGCCAGGAAACGGGACGTCGGCGAGGATGTCATACGCCGTCTGGGGGTGCTCGTGGATGAGGTCGAGCTCGATCGCGGACAGTGGGCCAGGCTTCGACAGGATCTCCGACGGGATGCCGAGCTTCCCAATGTCGTGGACTGTCCCCGCGATGCGCAGCGTGTCGCACTCGTCGTCGGAGCACCCGAGCTCGCGGGCGATGGCGACCGCGAGGGCGGTGACCCGCCGCTGGTGCCCGGCCGTGTACGGATCGCGCGTCTCTGCGGCTGCGCTGACTGCGTGCAGCGTCCCTTCGAGGCTGAGGCGCAGAACACGCTCGGCCTGCTCGGCCTCGGCGATCAGTAGGGCATTCTGGATGGAGATTGCGGCGACGTTGCCCAGGCCGGCGAGGAGGTCCACGTCCTCGTCCGAGTAGGCGTTCAGCCGGTTAGATTGCACCTGGAGCACGCCGATCGGTTCGCCCCGAAACATCAGGGGAACGAGGAGCGCCGACTTCGTGCAGTCGTCGCGCTCGGTCTCCGGCGGCGGCGGGGTGAACGTCCCATCGGCCGAGATGTGATGCACGGTCTGCATCTTGTGCTCTCCCTCGATCCAGTCGGGGACGTTGAGGGGCTTGGCAGTTCGCAGGACGTGGCTCTGCATCCCGCGCCCCTCCGGCGCAAGGGGAACCGGAGGGAAGGTCGATACGTCGAGTTCCCCTCCCTCGTCGATTGCGAACAAGGCGGTGATGAGCCCGGTGTCCTTGCGATACCTCGAGACGAAGAACCCGTCGGCATCGAGGAGGGTCCGGGCCTCGTCGTGCAGGGAGCGGAGAATGGCCGGGAGTTCCGTCAACGCGCCCAGGGCGAGCGTGACGCGATTGAGGACGACTTGGCGCTCGAACAGGCGCTCGCGCTCCAACTCCACCTGTCTGCGCTCGGTGATGTCCCTGTGGGTTCCGACCAGTCGGAGGGGATTTCGTGTCGCGGGGTCGCGATGCACGACCCGGCCGCGGCTCTGGATCCACCGCCAGTCTCCTGCCTTCGTGCGCAAGCGGAACTCCATGTCGTAGTCGTCGGCCTCTCCCTTCAGGCACCGCTCGTAAGTCTGCAAGGCACTTTCTTTGTCGTCGGGGTGCAATAGAGTCTCCCACGTTTCCATGCCCTGCGTCAGTGCGAGGTCAGCCGGAAGATAGCCAAGCATCGCGGTGTACGCGGGACTGCGGTAGGCCTCGCCGGTGCCGAGGTCCACATCGTAGACTCCGTCCCTCGTTGCCTCGAGGGCGAGTGACAGACGCTCCTCGCTTTCCTGCAGCATCTCCTCCGCGCGTTTGCGCTCGCTGATATCGCTCAGGAGGTTGAGAGTAGCCGGCTTCCCTTGCCAGTCAACGCGGACGGCTTTCACTTCCACCCACCGGACGTCGCCGACTTCGCTGACGACCCGAAAGACGTAGACGCTCGGCGCCTCTTCCCCCCGCATTCGTGCCTGGTACCGATCGAGAACCATGTCCCGGTCGTCGGGGTGGAAGAAGTCGTCCATCGGCCTGGCCAGGAGTTCCTCGCGAGAATGGCCGAACACCGCAGTAGTTGCCGGGTTGAGAAAGACGATCCACCCATCCTGGGCCACGAAGATCGCCTCGGCTGCGTTCTCCACCACCTGGCGGTACTTCAACTCGCCCGCTCGTAGCGCCACCTCGGTCTCCCGCAGCTGCGTCACATCTACTACAGTCCCCTGCAGCGTCGTTTCGCCCCCACTCCCCGTTTGGATGAGGGAAGCGCTCTCGTGAACCCAGATCGGCTGCCCGTCCTTGCGCCGAAGACGATACTCCTTGCCCGCGATCTCCCGCGCGCCGCGCAGCCCCTCGAGGAACTCTTCACGGTCAGCGGCATCGAAGTACAACTCCGAGGCATGAAGCGACAGAACCTCGTCCGGCGAGGCAAAACCCAACATGTCGGAGAACGCTCTATTGCACGCGATGAACCGTCCGTCCATCGCTGTGATGTAGACCCCGGCCATGTTTCGTTCAAACAGCATCCGATATCGCTCCTCGGTCTGTTGCCGTTTGAACGCGACGCCAACGCTGGCGCTCAATTCCTCGAGGAACTGAATGATCCCTACATTGAACCGGTCCGGACGACGGTCATTGAGTTGGAGAAGGCCGATCGTGTTGCCGTTGGCGCGGACGGGGATCAGGGCCACGGATTCGTAGCCGAAGGCGTTGCACTGATTCCGCGTTACCGATTGTCGCTCCTTCTCGGTCGCCGACGCGAGAAGCTGGGTCGTGCTGTTGGTCCAGAAGCTTCCACCTTCTGTGAAGAACGGGAACGCGGGATCGGTGCGCCCGCAGATCACGTTTCCGCACATGCAGGCGAGTTCTCTGCCACCTTGCGCGTCGCGCTTCGGAAGGCCGGCTGCGTCGCAGTCGACGAGGCTCCTCTCGATAGCTGCGAACTCGGGCGGGAAGCCGCGAACGGCAGCATACGGGAAGTCCCCCTGTTGCTCTAGCCGGATGGCGACCGCCTCCACGCCAGTCGACGCCTGGATAGCTTCGAGGATGTCAATGATCAGAGCCTTCCACTCGTTGGGCCGATTGAGGATGGCGAGAACTTCGGCGACCAATGCTTGCTGTCGCACCATCCTCCTCTTCTCGGTCACGTCCACGCCGATACACACCAGCGTGGCCTCGCCGGAGTCGTCCGTGAGCGTCTTGTCGTACCACTCCAACCATCGGTACTCCCCATTCCGTATGACAATCGGATTGACACTGCCTCGCGTCTGTTGGCCGGCAAGGGCGCCAGTGAAAAGCGTACGAATGCGAGCTTGTTCTTCCTTAGGCAGGAAGGTCTCGAACCAGTCTCTGCCCCTGACTTCCTCCAAGGAGACACCGGAGAGTTCCTCGAAGTGTCGATTGAATCGCACGATGCGCCCCGCCGAGTCAAGGATGAGGACCGTGACCTGAGCCGTCTGCAGCACAGCTTCCCGAAAGTCCCGCTCGCCACGCAGCTCATCCTGGACACTTTGACGTGCAATGGCATACCGGAGCGTCGTTGTCAGAAGCTCTGGAGTGAGGGCATCTTTGGTCAGGTAGTCTTGCGCCCCCTCCCTAGAGGCCTCAACTCCCATCTCCTCGTCGCGCAGGCCGGTAAGGACGACGATGGGCAATCGGGGCGCCTGCTTGCGGATGCTTCGAAGGGTATCCAGTCCTTGGCTGTCGGGAAGTCCCAGGTCAAGGAGTACGACGTCTGCGCTCGTGCGGGCGAGGTGGGTCTGCGCGCACGCAAGGTCGTCGCAATGATCGATGCGGAAGACCTCCTTGGTGCCGCCTCTCACGTACTCCCGGATAAGGCGTGCGTCCCCAGGGTTGTCTTCGACAAGCAAGACGCGCAACTCCTTACGCTCCATCCAGATCAGCCCTCCTTTTCCAAGCGGCTTTGGATGCGCTTCTGGTGAATGCGAGTCGAGATACCGCATCCAACTAGCTCTAAGCGGGTCACGTCAGTTGGCCTCCAGAAGGATCCTTTCGTGGGCCTTTCCGAAGCTTCTGTTCGTACATCTCCCTGTCGGCCTCCGCGAGGACGGCCTCGATCGGCTTCTCGAGGGCAGAATCCCAGTAGCTGGCACCAACCGAGAGCGTGATGGGGAACGGGTTCTCCCCCGCTGCACCATCCATGGAGAGCTCCGCCTGCTGGATCCGCTCGGCGACGGTCTTGGCTCCTCCGTTCGTCTCAGGAAGCACGATCAGGAACTCGTCCCCGCCGTAGCGAATGACGAGATCGACCGTGCGCAGCTGCTCGCGAAGGAACTCGGCCACCCGGCTTAGCACGCGATCTCCCGCTTGATGGCCGAGGTGATCGTTGATCTCCTTGAAGCGGTCGACGTCGACCATCAGGAATCCGATCGGGTGCTTGTACCGACTCGAACGAGCGATCTCCGTCTCGATCGTCTCGTTGAAGTAGTGGCGGTTGTAGGCTCTCGTCAGCGAATCGTGGGTCGCCAGAAACCACGTCCGCCGCTTCAACTCGTGCCGCTCGATGGAGTAACGGATTGAGCGCCCAATCGACCTCGGCGTCAAGTCGCACTTGGCGACATAATCCTCGGCACCCTCTTGAACCGCTGCCATAGCGATTGACTCGTCGTCGAGACCGCTGAGGACGACGATCGGGGCCTCCTTCGCCCGCTCAAGGACGCGCCGGAACGTGTCCAACCCTTGTGAATCCGGAAGCCCAAGGTCCAGAAGAATGAGGGCATAGGTTTTCCGCTCCACAGCCGCAAGGCACGCCTTCAGGCTCTCGCAGTGATCGACCGGAAAGCCGACGCTGCCCTCAGCGTCCGTCAGCATGTCCCGAATCAGGCGAGCATCACCGGGGTTGTCTTCGACCAGCAGGATGCAGCTGTCTTCTCTCATCGTCTAGTGGTCGCCCCCGTTGGGCAATTTGACGATTGTCAGCCAGAAGCCTTCAATTGCCTTGACAACCTTCAGGAACTGGTTGAGATCGATGGGCTTGGTGATGTAGCAGTTGGCGTGCAGGTCGTAGGACTTGATGATGTCGACCTCCGCTTCCGACGCCGTGAGAATCACGACCGGGATCCGGTGCAGGTCCGGATCCTGCTTGATCTCGGCAAGGACCTCTCTCCCGTCCTTCTTGGGGAGGTTCAGGTCGAGGAGGATCACGTGCGGCCGCGGAGCCTTCGCGTACTTGCCCTTCATGTGCAGGAACTTCATTGCCTCTTCGCCGTCTTCGACCCAATGCAGAGAGTTCGCCACTTTCGCTTCTCTGAGGGCCTCCTGCGCCAAGCGCGCGTCCCCTGCGCTGTCCTCGACCAGCAGGATGTCGATGACATCTCCTAGTTGCCTCATGTCAGCTGCTCCTTCTGCCTGCCCTTTGGGAGGGTGAACGTAAACGTTGCCCCGTTACCCTCTTCCGACTCAACCCAGATCCGTCCGCCGTGCCGCTCCACGATGCGTTTGCACAGGGCGAGACCGATCCCGGTCCCCGGATAGTCCTTTCGGTTGTGAAGCCGTTGGAAGATGAGGAAGATCCTCTCCTGGTGTTCCTTGCGGATTCCGATCCCGTTGTCGCGGACGCTGATCTTGACCTCGCCGTCACTCTCCCGCGCCGAGATGTGTATGTGGGGCGGCTCCTCACCGTGGAACTTGACCGCGTTGCCGATGAGGTTCTGAAGCACGGAGAGGAGCTGGACCGGATCCGCCATCACGACCGGGAGCTCGTCGTTTGTCACCAACGCGCCGTTCTCTTCGATGGCCGTGGCCAGGTTGGCCCGAGCCTGCCCCAGAACGTGATTCAGCTCCACGAGTTCGGGTTCGCCTGCCCGGGTCTGCACGCGGGAATAGGCAAGCAGGTCGTTGATCAGCCGCTGCATGCGGTTGGCGCCATCGACAGCGAAGGCGATGAACTCTCGGGCAGTGTCGTCCAGTTGGTCCTTGTAGCGACGCTCAAGGAGCTGCGTGTAACTCGCCACCATCCGCAACGGTTCCTGGAGGTCGTGCGAGGCCACGTAGGCGAACTGCTCGAGCTCCTTGTTCGAGCGTTCGAGCCCGTCTCTGCTCTGGCGCAGCTCCGACTCGATCTCCTTCAATGCGGACACGTCCGTGCCCATCCCGATCAGATATGGTGAGCCGTCGAGATGCTTGAGCATGCCGGTGAACCAGTATGGTGTGGGGACTCCGGCCTTGGGCACAAAGTGGGCGCCGATCTCGGCTTCCCCGCTTTCGAACACCCGCGCGATGGCTGCGCCGACCGCCTCCTTGTCTTCGCCCTCAAACAGGGCGAGGGGGCTCAGCACGTCGATCTCCTCGGGTGTGTACCTTGTCACCTGTTCAAATGCGCGATTCCAGCGAACGAAACGTCCTTCCGGACTGATCTGATAGAAGACGCCAGGGAGACTCTCGATAATCGAGTCGGTGACTACGTTCGAGCGCTCCAGGGCGACGTTCGCGCGTTCGAGGTCCGCCGTTCGATGCCGCACCCGCTCTTCGAGCCCCTCGTTGAGGAGGACGACCTCCTGCCGCGCCGCCAACGCCTGTTCGACCTTCTCGCGCAGGGCGGAGACCATGGTGTTGAATGAACCCCCGAGCGCGCCGAATTCGTCGTCCACCGCGTCGTCGGCTCGTACATCCAGGTCCCCTTCCGCGATGCTATGTGCTGCAGACGCAAGCTCCGTGATGCGCCGGGTGATCGGGGCGACGACGATCCAAGCGAGGACGCCTGCGGCCAAGAGGCCCGCGATCACTGTCGCCCCACTAATCACGATCACGAGGTACACCGTATAGAGAGCGGCGGACGCCGGTTGCAGAGCCACGACGGTCAGCCGCCGTTCGCCAAAGGTCGCAACCGCGAACGCCATGACCTCCTTCTCCGCGGATAGCCCGGCATGGATCCCGGCACTCGGCGGCACTACAAACAGCGTGTCGCGGAGCGTGATCGACGGATCCGGGTGGGCCACCACGCGGCCGTTCTGATCGACGACAAACGTAGTGACTCCCGACCCGGTGGCTGCGTAGGTCACGACGTCCCAGATCGGTTGAAGCCGTACCGCGGCGACAAGGATCGCTGCCACGACGCCGGCTCGACGATCGATGAGCGGAATGGCGATGTCCAGCATCGGCGCGCCATCTTGTTCGCGATAGTAGACGGGGCTGTAATACGTCTCGCCCGTCGCGACCGGCATGCGATAGACGTCGGTGGCTGACCGGTCCGCAAGATCCCGTACGGTCACGAGCTCCGTCCGCGAGACGCGGGCCGACTCCCTGCCTGTGGCATCCAGCAGTGCAACCTCGGTGAACACGTCCTTGTAGGTGAGGAGTTTGGAGAGAACGGTCCGCTGCTCGTTGGGGGTAAGCTTCTCCACGCTGGAGACGCGGGCCGCAACACGCACATCGCTCTCCAGCTCGCCAACGACGTATTCCTTGAAGTGCTCAGCGACCCGGGCGGCAACCTGCTGCTGCAAGGTGATTGCCTCATCCAGTGCCGCGTTGTATCGAAGCCAGGTCTCAACGGCGCCGAACGCGAGGAGCGGAACGACGGCGAGGCCAATCAAAGCGAGCCGAAGCCTTCGGCGCACCTTGCCGCGAGGACCGCGCTCTCGCGCATTCATCCTGCGATTCCGCCGAGCGACACTATCGGACAATGAAGTCCGCTTGATCCAGGACATCGTCGCTGATCACCAGGCCGATTGCGGCTGCCGTCTGCAGGTTGATCCCTAAGAAGAAGTCGGCTGCCTCGACCGGAATCTCGCCGGGCGCGGCCCCGTGCAGGATCAGGTGCACCAATCTCGCCGCTTGGGCGCCGTCGCGCCGGTAGTCGTGGCCGTACGTTAGGAGCGCGCCTCTGTTCACGAGCGGGGACATCGTCACGAGTGGGATCCTGCGAGTCAGGGCTGCTTGGGCGTAGGCATCGACCTGGGCGTTCAGAAATCCGGAACTGTTGAGGAAGAGCGAATCCACGTCGCTCGGGATTTCTGCCAGCGCTGTGAGCAATTCTTCCGTGGTCGCAATCTCGCGCACGACGAGCTCGATCCCCAGCATTGCTGCTGCGGGAATCAGTTCGGCCATCCCTTGCACGGAGGCGCTGTCGGCCGGCCAGTGGGGCACGTAGAGGCGCCTCGCTCCCGGCGCGATCTCGAGCAGCCACTCCACCGCTTTGCCGCTGCTTCCGCCGGTCTTCACCCCGGTCATGTTGCCGCCGGGGTGGATCAGATCTGTCACAATTCCCGAGGCAACGGGATCCGACACCACGGTGAACACCACCGGGATGTTGGACCCCAGAGTGGCTTTCTGTGCGGCCAGCGTGGCCGGCGTTCCCAGAGTGAGGAGGAGATCCACGGCGCCGGTTGAGAGCAAGCGCTCGACTTCTGCTGCGACATCGCTAACGAAGCCACTGTGGATGTACGTCACGCTGGCGTCTCCATCGTGCTCGACCAACGCGTCAAAGGCTTCCTTGAACCCCGCTATGGCGGGCTCCATGGTTGCGCTTTGGCAGACAATCCCAACCACAAAGGTCTTGGCCTCAGCGAGGCCACCGACACTCACGAGAGTGATCAACAGAACGACCCAGGTCAGAAACAACCGACATGCTCTCCGATTCAAGCCGCACCTCCTCTCGTTGCGCTGGACGATGCAGAACCCAGGGAACCATCCAGCGGTTGCCGAGCCGATGCTGCAGGCCACAGGCGCAGGAGCCGGCGTCTACGGCAATCGCGGCGGTACCGGGTCTCAGAGGTCTTCAGTAGCTCCAGTGCTCTCCCATTCTCGGTTGCGGACGCTTGGGTGCTATCTGTGCGAGGCCCGCCGCGGCCGTGCTCTCTGGCATGTGGATGGTCAGGATCCCTTACAGTACTCATCTCTCCTCTACGTCTCGGCTATCCAGTCTACTACGGACGCTCCGGGTCACGTCCCGTCACGTGTGTAGGTCGGGGTTCCCCTCTGGCCCTGACGGGCTGGACGACCGTCACCTCCTTCCCCTTGGTAGGCACAGGCGACTCCGGTTCCGTCGTGGCGGCAGAGTCCTGGAGCGGTCCACCCCTCCCACCCGGCGGCGGAAAGAATGTTACCTTCTGCATTGCTGACATGCCTCCGGTGGACTATCCGCTTCTCGAGCCGGTCTAACCGATGTCCGGCGATGCACGCCAGAGCCTCTAGCGCAGGCGGACAGTAGCCAAGACCGCTTTCTGCGTCAGGCCGTGCACGCTCTCCCGCATCCCTGCGCACGACGCGGAAGGTGCCCTCGGAGGGATAGGCCCTCGATTGTCTCGGGATCAAGCTTGGTGACAGTTCGAAGCTTGTCCACTACGGCCAGCCCGCAAGCCGCCACTCGACACTCTTCCCCTAGTGACGTCTGCACTTCACGACGCACGCAGGAAGACTATAATCAGGAGGCCAGTTGAGAGTTGAGATGTAGAACCAGCCTGCGCAATGGGAAGGGGTGGGTTGGTTCCCTGTGAAGGGCAAACCCGCCGCAAGGCGGGGACGCAAAGCCGCGGGCCCACACGTGGGCGGCCGGGCTGCCAGGCGACGGGTTGCCGGCAGTCCGGTTTTCTCAGAGGGGACTCGGCGAGGTAGTGAAGGTCTTGCAGGGGGTACGAGGATGGTTCGACGACGGTGCTACGTGACGGAGGTGGGCCGCATCGCGGCCTGCGCGCTCTTCTTTCTTCTTCTCGTCTTGGGAACGGGACTGGTGCTCTTCGGACAGGCTACCATCACAGGCCCCTCCCAGATGGAGCAGTGTGACAACCAGCCGTTCACGATCAGTTTCACAAACGATAGCCCGACTCAGACGGCCTGTCACATCGTCGTTACGAACACGCTACCGAGCGGCTATTACCAGTACGTGGCCGGCTCGGGACACTTGACGTTGCCGGGTGGAGTCACCTATTCCGCCGATCCAAGCGGTGGGAGCTGGGACGTGAACGTCATTGCCGGAGCTTTCGAGCTCGCTCCCGGCGCGACGCTCAGCGTCCAGTTCCGCCTCTCCACGGCGTGCGGCGCCGTGTCTGGCACGGACTCGGCCCGCGTGGACTACGTGGACTGCACGAACCTGCTGGTCCCTCTCCAGAGGACGGACTCGACGTCGATCGAGATCCTCCCCGGCGCGATCACCATCACGAAGACCCCCGAGGTCATTCCGGCCGGGTTCGGAGACGTCGTCATCTGGACCCTGACGGTCAACAGCACGGGCCTGGGCAGCATCAAGAACGTCG
>Ga0315278_10000606_pt1 | contig 31788 bp, 28 predicted proteins | sample YL17G06_0_MG_FD_203880 | JGI IMG/M metagenome (GOLD analysis project Ga0315278, IMG submission 203880) | Sediment microbial communities from Yellowstone Lake, YNP, Wyoming, USA - YL17G06_0 | ecosystem: Environmental > Aquatic > Freshwater > Lake > Sediment | place: USA: Wyoming | collected... | reverse complement strand
CGCGCGCATATCCGGTGCAGGACGTGGTCGGTCACGCGGACATCGCGCCGGGGCGCAAGACCGATCCCGGGCCGGCGTTCGACTGGCCACGATTCCGCGCTTTGGCCGGTCGGGCAGCGTAAGCGACGCGGACTCGCGCGCCGCCCCTCGCGCCGGTGACGGGCGCGTGACGGAGTTCACGCGTCGCGCGTGCAACTCGATCCGAGGCGCTGAAAAGACATGAGAAAAATGTTGCAAGTGGCGGGATCGCGCACTAGAATTAGTACCGGACTTGAATTTGCACACTATATATAGTGGTCCGGGCTAGGGACCCGGACTCCCGGTCGGCGGGCAAGAGATGGTCCGCTATACCAAGAAGACAAGAGAGAAGAGGAGACGAAAGAATGCAGCTTGCCGGTGAGGCCGCGCCGATTCAGCCTTTTGCTACCGCGGCGTTCGCCGAAAGCGCTCCGTTGGAGCAGCCCTCGGTCCTCTCTCAGCACAAGGTCATACGGCGCAATGGCGCGGTCGTCGGCTTCGAGCCGGTCAAGATCAGCGTGGCCGTGACGAAGGCGTTTCTCGCCGTAAGCGGCGGCCAAGGCGCCGCGTCCGCTCGGATTCGCGAGCTGGTCGGCGGCTTGACGGAGGCGGTCGTGGCGGCTTTGATCCGCCGTCAGCCGCAGGGCGGCACGTTCCACATCGAGGACATCCAGGACCAGGTTGAGCTCGCCCTGATGCGTTCGGGGGAGCACGACATCGCGCGGGCGTACGTCCTTTACCGCGAGAAGCGGGCGCAGGCGCGTGCGTCGGAGTCGGCGCAGCGGAAGGCCGCCGCCGCGCAGCCGGTGTTGCACGTTGTCGAGGAAGGCGAGCGGCGTCCGCTCGACATGGCGGGCCTGACCGAACTCGTCCAGTCCTCCTGCGCAGGGTTGGGCGCGGCCGTGGGTCCGCAGGTCATTCTCCAGGAGACGCTCAAGAACCTGTACGACGGCGTACCGATGGAGGAGGTGCGCAAGTCGGCCGTGCTGTCCGCCCGTGCGCTGATCGAAAAGGAGCCCGCGTACTCGTTCGTCACCGCTCGGCTGCTCCTCAACATCATCCGTCGCGAGGTGCTCGGGGAGGTTGCCAGCCAGGCCGAGATGGCGGCGCGTTACGCCGACTACTTCCCGCAATTCGTGAAGCAGGGGATCACGGCCGAGCGCCTGGACGAGCGCCTGGCGCACTTCGACCTGTTGAAACTGGGGGCGGCGCTCGATGCGTCCCGCGATCTCAAATTCGGATATCTGGGGCTCCAGACGCTGTACGACCGTTATTTCCTCCACGTGGAAGGACGCCGGATCGAACTGCCGCAGGCGTTCTTCATGCGCGTCGCGATGGGCCTTGCCCTGAACGAGATCAACAAGGAGGACCGGGCGATCGAGTTCTACAACGTCCTGTCGAGCTTCGACTTCATGAGCTCTACGCCGACGCTGTTCAACTCCGGCACGCAGCGCTCCCAGCTCTCGAGTTGCTACCTGACTACCGTCTCGGACGACCTCGACGGCATCTACGAGGCGATCAAGGAAAACGCCCTGCTCGCCAAGTATGCAGGCGGTTTGGGCAACGACTGGACGCCGGTCCGCGCACTGGGCAGCCACATCAAGGGTACGAATGGCAAGTCACAAGGGGTAGTACCGTTCCTCAAGGTGGTCAACGACACCGCGGTGGCGGTCAACCAGGGCGGGAAGCGCAAGGGCGCCGTTTGCTCCTACCTGGAAACCTGGCACCTGGACATCGAGGAGTTCCTCGAGCTGCGCAAGAACACCGGCGACGACCGGCGACGCACCCACGACATGAACACCGCTAATTGGGTGCCCGACCTGTTCATGCGGCGGGTGATGGAGAACGGTGAGTGGACGCTCTTCAGTCCATCCGACTGCGCCGATCTGCACGACCGGTACGGGAAGGCCTTCGAGAAGGCCTATCTCGCGTACGAGGAGAAGGCGGCAAGGGGCGAACTCAAGCTCTTTAAGAAGGTTCGGGCCGTCCACCTCTGGCGCAAGATGCTGTCGATGCTGTTCGAGACCGGACATCCATGGATCACGTTTAAGGATCCCTGCAACGTCCGTTCGCCCCAGCAGCATGTGGGAGTCGTGCACAGCTCGAACCTGTGCACCGAGATCACGCTGAACACCAACGATCGGGAAATCGCCGTCTGCAACCTGGGCTCGGTGAACCTGGTTGCCCACATGAAGGACGGCAAGCTAGATCACGAGAAGCTGAGGCGGACGGTCGCAACTGCGATGCGGATGCTCGACAACGTGATCGACATAAATTACTACGCTGTCGCCAAAGCGCGGAACTCGAACCTCAAGCACAGGCCGGTGGGGCTTGGGATCATGGGGTTCCAGGACTGCCTGCACCTGTTACGGATCCCGTACGCGTCGCGGGAGGCGGTCGAGTTCGCTGACCGCTCGATGGAGGCAGTCGCGTACCACGCCTACTGGGCCTCAACCGAACTTGCCGAAGAGCGCGGCCGGTACTCGAGCTTCAAAGGGTCGCTCTGGGACCGGGGGATCCTGCCCCCCGACACGCTGAAGCTGCTCCGCGAGGAGCGCGGCGGTCATGTCGAGGTCGACGAATCCGAGTCCCTGGACTGGAAGGGGCTGCGCGGGCGCGTAAAGAAGCACGGCATGCGCAACTCCAATTGCCTCGCCATCGCGCCGACCGCGACGATCGCCAACATCATCGGCGTGTCGGCGTCGATCGAGCCGACTTTCCAGAACCTGTACGTCAAGTCGAATCTGTCGGGTGAGTTCACGGTCGTCAACGAATATCTGGTGGCCGACCTGAAGAACCTGGGCCTCTGGGACGAGGTCATGATCGCCGATCTCAAGTACTTCGACGGCAACCTCGCCCGGATCGATCGGGTGCCGGCGGACCTGCGGCGCCTCTACGCGACCGCGTTCGAGGTTGACCCTTCCTGGCTGGTCGAGGCGGGCGCGCGGCGGCAGAAGTGGATCGACCAATCGCAGTCGCTGAACATCTACATCTCGAATGCGTCCGGGAAGAAGCTCGACGACACCTACAAACTTGCTTGGGTGCGCGGGCTCAAGACCACTTACTACCTCCGCTCGCTTGGCGCCACCCACGCCGAGAAGTCGACGGTGAAAGCAGGACAGCTCAACGCGGTGCCGTCCGATGGTCCCGCGGCGATCCACGCCGCGGCGCCTGTCGAGCCGGAGTTCTGCGCGATCGACACGCCGGATTGCGAGGCGTGCCAGTGATGCGGGCAACAGGACATCGGAGAACAGGATGCTGAAGTTCGACGACGATGCGGGCGCGCAGACGAGGACGAGCTTGGCCTCGCTAGCCGCGCTTAGCCTGCAGCCGGTGGCGGGTTTCGTCCCTTCCGGGCGCGCGGCGCTCGCACCAGCGGGCCGCGCTGACGACGTCGAGACCTATCGGCGCATTCGCGTCGAGGACAAGCGGATCATCAACGGGCGGACCGATGTCAACCAACTCGTCCCGTTCAAGTACAAGTGGGCGTGGGAGAAGTACCTTGCGGCGTGCGCCAACCACTGGATGCCGCAAGAGATCAACATGAGCCGCGATATTGCGCTCTGGAAAGACCCCAACGGCCTGACCGAGGACGAACGCCGGGTGGTCAAACGCAACCTGGGTTTCTTCGTGACTGCCGACTCGCTCGCGGCGAACAATATCGTACTGGGGACCTATCGCCACATCTCGGCGCCGGAATGCCGCCAGTACCTCCTGCGGCAGGCCTTCGAGGAAGCGATCCACACCCACGCTTACCAGTACATCGTCGAGAGCCTCGCCCTCGACGAGGGCGAGGTGTTCAACGCCTATCACGAAATCCCGAGCATCCGGGACAAGGACGAGTTCCTGATCCCATTCATCGACACCCTCACCGATCCGGCGTTCAAGACCGGTACGCCGGAAGCCGACCAGAAGCTCCTCAAGAGTCTGATCGTGTTCGCCTGCGTGATGGAGGGCCTGTTCTTCTATGTCGGCTTCGCCCAGATCCTGGCGTTGGGACGGCAGAACAAGATGACCGGCGCGGCGGAGCAGTACCAGTACATCCTCCGCGACGAGTCGATGCACTGCAATTTCGGCATCGATCTCATCAACCAGATCAAGCTGGAGAACCCGCACCTCTGGACAGCGGAGTTCCGCGAGGAGATCCAGGCGTTGATGCAGAAGGCGGTGGAACTCGAGTACCGCTACGCGGAGGACACGATGCCCCGCGGCGTACTTGGCCTCAACGCCCCGATGTTCAAGGAGTACCTGCGGTTCATCGCGAACAGGCGTTGCCAGCAGATCGGCGTCGAGAAGATCTACACGGGCGCGGTCAACCCGTTTCCATGGATGAGCGAGATGACCGACCTGAAGAAGGAGCGCAACTTTTTCGAGACGCGCGTGATCGAGTACCAGACCGGAGGCGCGCTAAGTTGGGATTAGACGGTTGTCGAACGCCCACGATTACTTTAAGGTTGAGGCGACCGGGCGAGTCGCCGAGAGAGTGCCGTTCCTCTGCGGTCATGGGGAAGTGGCGCAGCGATTCAGGCGCGAGTACGTCGCGCGCCGCAGATGTCAGAGATGTCGGAGCCCGTCCGGGTCGCCGACATTTTTGTATGGAGCGGCGGCGCAACGCTCCGGGCGGGTCCAACTGTCGGAGTTCGCTCGTACGGCAGGATGCTGGGCCTACCCAGCCGGCTTCGCCGAGTGGTTGGTTCGTTCTTTCAAACTGACGGGAGCATGGACATGGCAACGAAGGCAGGAAGAAAGAAGAAGGCTGCCGCTCGCGCCAAGCCGAAGCGAGGCGTGAAGCGGGCGAAGCCGAAGCGCGTGGTGAAGAAATCCGCCGCGCGCGGCAAGGTGCGGCGCGTTGCGAAGAAGGCAAGGAGGGCAGGCGCGGCCCGCAAGGCGAAGCCAGCCACAGTGCGGAGAAAGGCCAAACGGGCTGTCGCGAAAGCGAAGCCGAAGCAACCGGCGAGAAAAGCGGTGAAGTTGGTTGCCGCCCCGGCTGCTCCGGCGGTGCAGCCGCCCGCGCCGACAGTACCGTCGCCGGCGCCCAGGACCGCTCTGAACCCTGCCGCAGCGTGGCCTTTCCCGTCGGGTTCGCGCCCCTGAGACGCGGACTTCGTCGAAGAATTCGACTGCTCGGGCGATTCGCCCGTCGGTTGGATGCCCGGCTCGCAAGGGCTGGGGTGTAGTGGAGCAGTAACTTTCGTCAACTCTTGAAGGAGTACAAGCATGGCAACGAAGAAAAAAGCTGCGAAGAAAACCGCAAAGAAAAAAGCTGGCAAGAAGAAGAAGTAGCTCACCGCTACGAGCAAGTGCTAGCAAAGAAGAAACTTGCGAAGAAGAAGGCCTCCGCGCAGCGGAAGCCTGCCAAGAAAAAGGCCGCCTTAGAGGCGGCCAAGAAAAAGAAAGCTGCGAAGAAGCCCGCCAAGAAGAAGGCCAAGGCACCGATGAAGGCGACCAAGCGAGCGGTAAACCTGGCAGCGTCTGCACCGACGGTGGCTCCTGCAGCCACGTCGACGCCGGCGTCGCCAAGGGCAAAAACTGCCCTAAATCCCGCTGCAGCTTGGCCGTTCCCGACCGGGTCACGGCTCTAGGCGGTAGTCGAATCCTCTGCGGTCGGGCCTTGTGCAGGCAGAGTCCGAACCGCAGAGATTCGGCACTAAAAGTATCCCCCGGCTTTCCTATCGAAGGACGCAGGCATTTTACCAGTCGGTCGATAGCGAAGCCGGGCCTCTTTTCCCCAAAATTTTTCTATTGTGCAGCGCAGTATAAGACGCCGATTTCACAGCCCTATCGGCCCTGCTTGACAGATGCTAAGGCCTTCATTAGACTGCGGTTTAAATCATTTTCGCGGTTCCTCAATCCTGCCGCTGACCGCACCCGAGGCGCCCTCTGTAGCGGCCCCTGCACCCAGGGGTTGTTGGCGTTGACCGAGTGGTCGCCCGGAGCCGGGGAACCCCTACGGGGGACTCACCCGACCTCCGGATTCGCAACCTAACCTGTCCTGTTCCGCCCAGCTGGGCGGCTGACCTCGCGGTCGAGGACCTTCGATGCCGGGCTGCGAGAGACGACGGAGGTGAACATGAAACTGCTTGACCTCAAGACGCGCCTGCGCCGCGGGGCGATAGCGCTCATGAGCGCGACCCATACCGGGCTCGCCGCATTCGGTTTGCTCGCGCTCGCTTTCCTCGTAGTCGACGGTGCGCGCTTCGTGCCGATTCACGCCGCGCAGGCAGGCGGCATCGCGCTCGGAAAGATGAAGGCCGACGCGGCTCCGCACGAGGTGGCCGCTGCGGCTATTGCTAGTGCGGTTCCCGATCCGCAGCAGCGTGCGGTCGCGGACCACCTTGCGCGGCGCTTCCGAATCGCCGCAGACGCTGTTGATGGCCTCGTGGGCGAGGCGTACGTGGCCGGCTCCGCCACCGGGATTGACCCGCTCTTGATCCTAGCCGTGATGGCGGTCGAGTCGCGCTTCAATCCGATCGCCGAAAGCGAGTTTGGTGCAAGAGGACTGATGCAGGTGGTGCCGCGGTTCCATCTCGACAAGCTGGCGGAACACGGCGGCGAGGAGGCGGTGCTCGACCCGCGGATCAACATTCATGTGGGCGCGCAGATTCTGCGTGAATACGTCCGCCGGACGGGGAGCCTCGAAGAAGGCTTGCAGCTCTATGCAGGCGCCGCGGACGATCCGGTGCAGGGATACGCGCAGAAGGTGATCGCAGAGAAGCGCCGCATGGCGGAGGTCGTCGCCCGCCTGCCCAGGCTGGCGACGGCCGCGTGACCCTGCACGCCGAACCGCCTCAGGTTCGGCCGAGCAGCTGCGCCAGCCGCTCGATTCCCTCCTCCAGATCGGCCATCGAGCGCGTGTAGGCGAATCGCACGTGCGCGCCCGCGCGGTGAGTCCCGAAATCCTGGCCCGGCGTGATCGCTACACCGGCCTTTTCCAGCACCTCCATCGCGAATCGCTCGCTATCGCTCGCGAGACGCGTACAGTCCGCATAGACATAGAACGCGCCTTCCGGCAGTAGCGGTACCTCGAAACCGAGCGTGCGCAGCGCCGGCACCAGAAAGTCGCGCCGGCGCTGGAACTCCACGCGCCGTTCTTCGAGTACCGCGATTGTCTGCGGGCGGAAGGCCGCCAGTGCCGCCGCCTGTGCTGGCGCCGACGGGCAGATGTATGCGTTCTGGGCGAGCCGCTCCATCTCCCGCACGTACTTAGCGGGCGCCACGAGCCAGCCGAGGCGCCAGCCGGTCATGCTGAAGTACTTCGAGAAGCTGTTTACGACGAAGAGATCGTCACCCAGTCCGAGCGCCGTCGTGTGATGGGCACCACCGTACGTCAGACCCTGGTAGATCTCGTCGACGAGCGTGTGGCCATGGCGCGCACGCACCTCGGCCACGATCCCCTCGAGCGCTGCGCGTGGCACTACCGTCCCGGTGGGGTTGGAGGGCGAAGCGAGCATCACGCCGCGTGTGCGCTCGCCCCAGTGTCGCGCGACATCATCTCGGTCGAGCTGGTAATGGCGCTCGGGTCCCGACGGGATGGCTTTCGCGATGCCTTCGAACATCCGGACGAAGTGCCGGTTGCACGGGTAACACGGGTCCGGCATGAGCCACTCGTCGCCGGGGTCGACGAGGGCGCCCATCGCGATCAGAAAAGCGCCCGAAGCCCCTGACGTAACCATGATCCGCTCGGGCGCGATGTCGATTCGGTAGCGGTCCGCGTAGAACCGCGCGATCGCCTCGCGGAGCGCGGGGGTGCCGAGCGCAGCGGTGTACCCGAGCGGCTCGCTCCGGAGCGCCGCCACCGCCGCCTCGATCACTTGTGGCGGCGCAGAGAAGTCGGGCTGCCCGATCTCCATGTGCACGATATGCCGTCCGGCACGCTCGAGCTCCTCGGCGCGACGCCCGATCTCCATCACGTGGAACGGCTCGATCTCGCTCATGCGAGCGGCGAGGCGCAGGTGCTCGTGTCGATGCAGGCCGGGCGCCGTGATCATGAGAAATATTCCGCGAACTCTTGCCCCGATGCGATGCGTCCGATTCTAGCGCGCCCCTGCTCCCGGGATGCTTGAAGAATGGCTATTCAGGAAATCGAGTGGGTGATTTTGGGGCATTTCAGAGCACCGGCAGCATGCATGTGAGGATCTTGAGGCGCAGGTATTCCTCATCGCGCAGTCCGTACGCGTTAGTGCAGCGTGCTTTCTGTAAATTCTGGGTGAACGATTTTTCGATATGCGGCTGGCCGTAGCGATGAGGGCGCGCAGCGCCCGAAGAGCGAGAGGCCAGCGGCATATCGCGGCGCCGCCGATGTGGCCCAAGCGGCGGGCGGTTCCATCGAGGCATCATAAACCCTGACCTCGAAGGAATCCTTGAAATGTCTCGACGTGTCAAGCACAATCCTCTGCAAGTTGCGCTCGCCGCTCTTCTCAATCAAGGCCTCGACGGCGTCGGCGAGGCGCTGCGCATTCTGGTCGACGAAGCCAGCAAGATCGAACGCAGCCGCTATCTCAACGCCCAGCCGCACGAACGCAACCCCGAGCGACTGGATTATGCCAACGGCCAAGGCCGTCAAAGATCCGAGCCGGGGCGGGCCAGCGTGACCTCACACGGGTGAAAATAAGAGGTTCGCGCGGTGCGACGTCGGCCGAGATCACGCCGGCTCCGGGCGTCCCGGTCGCAGCGGGGTAGCAGGTCCGCGCGATCCCAGCCGCCCGGCCGCGGCCGCGCGCTTAATCATCGGCCAATGCGCGTCGATCCCGTCCACGTGGGAAAACACCTACCGTTCGCTCGGGCAGCGGTCCGTTGGCTGAAAACAGGCCCGCCGCCCACGCGTATCCGCGCGGGCGCTGCGTCCGCCGGTCGAGCGGGGGCTTTTTCCAGGAGCTAGCCTTGGTGGACCATCACGCCACGACTTCCAGGCGACCGTGCGCGAGCTCTCGGTCGAGTAGCTATTCGGGGCGGCCGACGTCGAGCGGCTGCGCGAGCAATTCCGGGAGCGGTTGGTTGAGCGATTCCGGGACCGGATGCGCCCCTTCATTGCTGTTCGGGCGGTCTTCCCGAGGCAATCCAGGAGCGAGTTCGGGCCACGATGCGCTCGCGGTCTGGAGCACAATTTTGGCGGCGATCTCCCTGGCCCAGCATTTGATCTCGACTACTAGGGACACGACCTCGTTGCGAGCGAGTTCGTCGGACAGCTCTGCGGCGGTGAGCCCTCGGCCCATTGCCTCGGCGTAGGCCGTCCGGTACCCCAGCCGCGACGCAAGCTGCTTGAGCGTGAGCGTCCTATCCGCCTCCTTGACGAGCTCCTGCGCGAGACGGGTATTGGATCGAAACCTCGTCCAGACCAACCTGATGTCGAGTTTCCTCACCCTTTGCGCGTCCTCCAGGACGCGCATCAACTTGGCCGTCGCCCAAAGATCGGATGCGGACGGGCTGATCGGCACGAGGCACAAGTGCGACACGGTCAGAATCGCTCGCGTGATCTCGCCGATCCCGGCCGGCCCGTCCAGGATGACGTAGTCCGCCGCCCCCGCGAATACCTTGTCGATTAAGTCGTAGGGGTCGCTGACCGTATCGACCACCAGTTGACCGGAGCGTTGCGCCTGCCGCCGGACCCCGGCCCAGCTGACGGAGGTGCACTGCGGCGGGTCACAGTCGAGCAGCACCACAGTGCCGGTGCGTGCGAGCTCGCCCGCGAGATTCGTCGCGATGGTGCTGCGCCCCGCGCCCCCCTTTCCCTGGACTAAACCGATGACTACCGCAGGGGCCCGATCGTCCATTCTTTGAGTCTCATTCTCGCCACGTCCGAATCGGTTTCACTGCGCCACAGAAAGGGCAAACGACGAAGGACCCAGCCCCTCAAGCGTCACTCGGTGCGAAGAAGGGAGTCTTCCCGCCGAGCTGAACGCCCCGCTCAGATCCTAGCGGATCCGGCCTGGCACAATGGTCAAGGATTGTTAAGCTTTGCCCGCCCCCTGAACTAGGGCGGTTTGCCCTCCCGCACGCGCGCCGCGCTGACGCCATCGCCCGTCCCCACCTCCCGCTCCCAACACCCGCACGGGAACACAACCACGAGCCGGTGACGTTCGCACCGCAGGTGCCAGCCGTCGGGCGGGCGTGCCGATCGAGTCGCGGCAGGTGCTAGTCGCGCTCGGGTGCGTCCCGCCACGGGTTGAAGTACGGCCGGACACACGAGCAGACTACAGCGGGTGGAAGGCGCAGCCGGAAGGGAAATGACACGCTGAACGCCGCTCGAATCCGCCGCTGCTGCGCGCGAACGCGGTGATTCGATAATCGCCCTTCGAGACTGGCTCACCGTGGAGCGTGGACGTACCGCCCCATTTGGTTCCTGCCAGCCGCGCTCACTGAAAACGACTGCTTTGCAGAAGGCCGGCCGGCGGGTTAGGGTCGCTTTGCGACGGTCGGGCGAAGGTCACCGACCGGCCAAGAGCGGTCCTTCCCTGTTCGAGTCATAGCCTCAACGCTGCCGAGCAGCCTGTTCCCGACAACTTGAGATTCTGTGGTGAGTTATCGCCCTCCGGCGTACTCAAATACGCCAGACACGTGAAAGGAATCAAGGCGACGCCGAAAGCGCGGAACGTCCGTCATTGTCGATGGTGATCGTTCCTGTGTTAGTACTTTGGCTCTTCAGAAAATCGAGTGGGTGATTTTGGGGCATTTCAGAGCGCCGGCAGCACGCATGTGAGGATCTCGAGGCGCAGTTATTCCTCATCGCGCAGTCCGTACGCGCGGCGCTGGATGACGCGGACCTTGTTGTTGAGTCCTTCGACGAACCCGAGCGAGATCTTGTTCTCGGGCTTGCAATAGGCGGCGATTCCATCCGAATGGCGATCGATCATCTCGGCGAACTTCTCGTAGGGCGCAAGGCGCCCTGCCACTTCAGACTTGCACGCCAGTTCTCGAAGAAACGGCGCGCCCAGCCGTCCCGCTCGTAGCTCCACATCTGGGCGAAGGATTCCTTGAGCAGGTAGGCCATGTTCAGTCGCTTGTTGGCCGCGAGTAGCGTCTTGAGATTCTGTCGACCTTCCAAGGTCAGGTTCTCGCGACGCGACAGCAGCGTGTACTTCTGGCCCTTGATGAAGCGGCGATCGCGGCCAGCGAGCCGCGCGTACTTGGCCTTGCGAACCGTGTCGAGCGCCTCCCCGAGGTGGCGCATGATGTGGAACTTCTTGAACAGTATCGCCGCCTTGGGCGCGTTTGTGTTCGCGGCGTTGCGAAACGGCTTTCACATGTCCATCACCGCCAAGCGAACGCCTCGGTTCTTCTTGTCTCCGAGTCACTCGTAGAACTGCGCCATGCTCGCCTGCGCGCGATCTGCCCCTCCGAACCAGATCGGACGCTCCCGGATCAGATCGCTCACCACGATGCGATAGGTGTGTCCCTTGCGAATCGAGATCTCGTCGATGCCGATGACCTTCGGCCCCGGGGTGCCCGCCTTGGCCAGCTGCGCCTGCATGTATTGCTTCTCGAGCGCCTTGACCGTGTCCCAGTCGAGGTTGAGCTCCTCGGCAATGTCCTTGATCGTCGCCGAGCGGCAGTGCCGGCCCACGTAATGGGCAAAGCGCTTGGTATAGAACGGATTGTCGGCGAGGAAGTCCAGCCGTTCGCGCTTCACCTTGCCGCAGCTCCGGCACTGAACGCGCCGCACCTCGACTTCCAGGTAGATGCGCATATCGCTGCAGGAGAGATCGCGTACTTGGCGCACTCGCCGGTCGTACCAGCCCATGTGCGCGCGAGCGCAACAGCCGCAGAGCGTTTTTTTGAGCGCCGGACAAGAGCGATGACGCGCGCCTTCGGGTCACCGAAGACCCCGCGCACCGTCGATTGCGGACGAGAACCGGGAAAGGCGTATGCATCCCACAAACGCCGCGGTCGCTTCGATGAGGTAGCCATGCATACACGTTCGCAGTTTTGGGCAGCCCCGAGAATGCCCGGCTACCGAGGCGCGAAGGGCCATTTACCCCATCAATATACCCACACGGCTTCCTGAAGACCCTGAAGAATAGGACGCGGAACGACCGGCAAATTCTTGTTGAGCCGGGTGTTCGGGCATAGACTCCCCGCGATGTGCCCGCTCCCGGGCGCGCCCCGAGACCCCTGCCGTGCGCGACGTCGTGTTCTCGAAGGAGGACGTCCTCCTGGCACTGGCCAGCATGTGCCAGTTCCAGCGCATTCCGTTCGACGCCGCGCTCGTACTGCGCGAGTTTCCGCCGCCCTATTCGCTTGAGACGCTGTTCCACGCCGCGCGAAGGCTCGGTTTCGACGTCGGCGCTCGAGACGCCCAGCCCGAGGAGGTCCGCACCCTCGACACGCCTTGCATCGCTCTGTTCAAGGCTCCGACGGTTACGTCGGAACCGACCCCTGCAAATGCGTCGCCAAGACCCGCGACCGCCACGCATCGCGTCGCGGTGGTCGTTCAGGCGAGCGGCGACGAGTTCCAAACGATCGAGCTGGGCCGCGTCGCGCCTGAACCGCTGACCATCGACGAGTTCGCGGCGCGGTTCGCCGGACGCATCGTGCAGTTCACGGTCGCCGGGAAGCCGGTCTCGGACGCCGACGCGCGGGCGGAGGCGCCCGCGCCGTTCGGGTTCCGCTGGTTCGGTCCCGAGTTGCTGAAGCACCGCCAGATCTGGCGCGACGTCCTGCTCGCGTCACTCGCGATCCAAGTGCTCGCGCTGGCCACGCCGCTCTTCACCCAGGTGGTGATCGACAAGGTGGTTGTTCACCAGACCTCCAACACGTTGATCGTGATCGGCATCGCGCTGGCCGTCGCGATGCTCTTCAGCGCGGCGATGGGCTGGGTTCGGCAGTACCTTGTGCTGCACACCGGTAACCGTGTCGACGCGGTCCTCGGCACGCGCGTATTCGAGCACCTGCTCGGGCTGCCGGCGCGCTACTTCGAGCGCCGGCCGACCGGCACGATCGTGGCGCGGTTGCACGGCGTCGAGACGATCCGCGAGTTCGTGAGCGGCGCGGCGGTGACGCTGCTCCTCGACCTGCCGTTCCTCGCGATCTTCCTCGCGCTGATGTTCTGGTACAGCTGGCAGCTCACGCTGATCACGCTCGCGATCCTCGCGGTGATCGTGACCATCAGCATCCTGATCGTTCCGCTGATCCGCTCGCGGCTCAACCACCAGTTTCTCCTTGGCGCGCGCAACCAGGCCTTCCTGACCGAGTACGTCTCCGGGATGGATACCGTCAAGTCCCTGCAGATGGAGCCGCAGTTGAAGGCGCGCTACGGCGACTACCTCTCGAGCTACCTGGTCGCGGGCTTCAACACGCGACAGCTGTCGAACACATACAGCGTCGTGGCGAACGCCCTGGAGCAGCTCATGACGCTGCTGATCCTTTGCGCGGGCGCGTGGATCGTGATGCAGAACGCCGGGTTCACCATCGGCATGCTGGTCGCGTTCCAGATGTTCGCCGGGCGACTGTCGCAGCCGATGCTGCGCCTGGTCGGTCTATGGCAGGAACTCCAGCAGGCGGCGATCGCGGTGAAGCGCCTGGGCGACATCATGAACGCACCGGTCGAGCCTCATACGCTCGTTCCTGCGCGCGGGTCGGCCGAGCTCGTGGAAGTGGAGGTGCAGGAGATCGCTTTCCGTTACAGCGAGAGCCTGCCGTACCTGTACGAGGGGCTGAACCTGCGGTTGCGGGCGGGTGCGTGCATCGCCCTGACCGGGGCCTCCGGCAGCGGTAAGAGCACCCTTGCGAAACTCATCCAGGGCTTCTACATGCCGACCGACGGGCGCATCCTCGTCAACGGTCGCGACACGCGCGCGCTTGCCGCTAACGAGCTGCGCGCCAACCTCGGAGTCGTGCCGCAGGAGACGGTCCTGTTCGCGGGCACGATCTACGACAACCTGATCCTCGCGAACCCCCACGCGACCTTCCAGCAGGTAATCCAGGTGTGCAAGATGGCCGAGATCCACGAAGTCATCGAGAGCCTGCCCGATGGCTACCAGACTGCGATCGGAGAGCGCGGCGTCGGGCTCTCCGGGGGGCAGCGCCAGCGGCTCGCGATCGCGCGCGCACTGCTAAAGCGACCGCGCGTCCTGATCTTCGACGAAGCGACGAGCAATCTGGACCAGGAGACCGCAGAGCATTTCGCGCGCACCGTCAACCAGTTGAAGGGTCGGGTAACGATGCTCTTTATTGCGCACCAGCTCCCGCGCGCGCTCCAGGTGGACGAGGTGATCCGGCTCGGCGCGCCGCCCGCGGCGCCAGCTCGGCCTGCCGAGCGCACCGCGCTGAAGCGCACCGGAGGGTGACATGGACGCCGTAACGCGGATCCGCTCGCTGCAGGCCGGTCAGCTCGATTTTGCGCCCGGAATCCTCAGGCTCCAGGACGCGCCGCCCTCGCCGCTGCCGCGCCTAATCCTCGGGTGCCTGCTTGCGCTCATCGCGGTGACCGTGGTGTGGTCCGCGTTCGGGCGCCTCGACATCATCGCCGTGGCGCAGGGGCGGATCGTTCCGCAGAGCTACCTGCAGATCGTGCAGCCCGCCGAATCCGGCATCGTCAAGGAGCTGCTGGTGCACGAGGGCGACCTCGTCGGAGCGGGACAAGTGCTCGCGCGAATGGATACGCGGTTCTCCGAGGCCGACCGCCAGGGACTCAAGAACGAGCTGGCGCAGCGCAGTCTGCAGCTCAGACGCATCGACGCCGAGCTCGCTGGCACGGCGCTCGCAGCAAAGCGCGACGACCCCCCGGCGCTCTTCGCGCAGGTCGATGCGCAGTATCGAGCGCGCCGGCAGGCGTTCCTCGACTCGCTCGAGTCGGAGAAGGCGACGTTCGCGAAGGCCGATCAGGATCTGCGCGCGGCGCGCGAGATCGAGTCGAAGCTCCGCCAGCAGCTGCCGATCTACCGCGAGCAGGAGGAGGTGTTCGAGAAGCTCACGCGCGAAGGCTACGCGGGGCGCATGCTCCTCCTCGAGAAGCAGCGCGACCGCATCGAGAAGGAGCAGGACCTCAAGGCGCAGGAGTTCGCGATCCAGAGCCTGAGCGCGACCATCGAGCAGAGCCGCAAGCGCGTCGCGCAGCTCCAGTCGAACTACCATCAGGCGCTGCAAAACGAGCGGGTCGAGACCGAGGCGCAGTACGCCAAGCTCGAGCAGGACTGGAACAAGCACGCGGCGCGCCACGAACTGCTCGAGCTCAAGGCGCCGCAGGACGGCATCGTCAAGGACCTCGCCACCCACACCGTCGGCAGCGTGCTGCAGCCGGGTGCTGTGCTGATGACGCTCGTGCCGAGCAACGATCCGATGCAGGCCGAGGTCTGGGTGACGCACGACGACGCGGGCTTCGTCGGGACCGGCCAGCCGGCGAAGCTCAAGCTCGCGACCTATCCGTTCCAGAAGTACGGGATGATCGACGGCGACGTGAAGCGCCTCAGCCCGGACTCGAGCGACATGTCTGATGCCCGGAGCGATCGGCGCACGGGTGCGGGCGAAGGCGGGTCCACGGGGTCCGGCTACCGCACGCTCGTGTCTCTGCGGACGCCGTATCTGGAAGTCGATGGCAAGCGCTATCCCTTGACACCCGGAATGCAGGTTACCGCCGAGATCAATCTCGGCACGCGGACGGTGCTCGAGTACGTTCTCTCGCCGGTGCAGCGGACGCTGCACGAGGCCGGCAGGGAACGCTAGGGGTCACGCGGGTTTAGCGGGTTTAGAACCCGATTCGGATCCCGCCGTACCAGCCGCTCCCGCTCGGGAGCCCGGCGTACCCCGAGTACGGGTAACGCGCAGGACGTCCCGTTCGTTGATTTCGATCATCCCCGGCGCATTCGTCCAGCCGCGAACTGCTATGTGGTCATCCTTTGCCGCCCGGATGCCCGGCAAGAGCGCTGGGCACGCGGCCTATAATCGGCCCACCCCGATAACAACATCCGGAGCGAGGACGCCCGCCATGGAAGACAGCCTTCGGAAGGCCGCGCTCGACTACCACCGTCTCCCGCGCCCCGGCAAGATCTCGATCGCTCCGACCAAGGGACTCGTCAACCAGCGCGACCTCGCGCTCGCCTACTCGCCGGGTGTGGCGGCCGCCTGCGAGGAGATCCTGCGCGATCCGGCCGAGGCGGCGACGCTCACCGCACGCGCGAACCTGGTTGCGGTCATCACCAACGGTACGGCGGTGCTCGGCCTGGGCAACATCGGCCCGCTCGCCGGCAAGCCGGTGATGGAAGGCAAGGGCGTCTTGTTCAAGAAGTTCGCGGGCATCGACGTTTTCGATCTCGAGGTCGACGAGCGCGATCCCGACAAGCTGGTCGACATCATCGCGGCGCTCGAGCCCACGTTCGGCGGGATCAATCTGGAGGACATCAAGGCGCCCGAGTGCTTCGAGATCGAGCGGAAGCTGCGCGCCCGCATGAAGATCCCGGTGTTCCACGACGATCAGCACGGCACCGCGATCATCGTCGGCGCGACCGTCCTCAACGGGCTGCGTGTGGTCGGCAAGGACATCGGCGCAGTGAAGCTCGTCACCTCGGGGGCAGGCGCCGCCGCGCTCGCGTGCCTCGACCTCCTGGTCGAGCTCGGGGTCCGCAAGGAGAACATCTGGGTCACCGACATCGCCGGCGTCGTCTACGCGGGGCGCAAGGAGGAGATGGACCCGAACAAGGCACGCTACGCCCGCAAGACCGACGCGCGGCGCCTCGCGCAGGTGATCGGCAAGGCGGACGTGTTCCTCGGCCTCTCGGCCGGCGGCGTGCTCAAGCCCGAGATGGTGAAGGAGATGGCCGACCGGCCGCTCATCCTGGCGCTCGCCAACCCGGATCCGGAGATCATGCCGGATGTCGCGAAGGCGGCACGCCCGGACGCGATGATCGCGACCGGGCGGTCGGACTATCCGAACCAGACGAACAACGTGCTCGTTTTCCCGTTCATCTTCCGCGGCGCCCTCGACGTGGGTGCCACCCAGATCAACGAGGCGATGAAGATCGCCGCGGTCCACGCGATTGCCGACCTCGCGACCGCGGAGCAGTCGGACATCGTCACTGCCGCGTATGGCGAGCAGAACCTGAAGTTCGGCCCGGAGTACCTGATCCCGCGGCCTTTCGATCCGCGGCTGATCGTCCAGATCGCCCCGGCGGTGGCGCAGGCGGCGATGGACTCGGGGGTGGCCGCGCGGCCGCTCGCCGACCTCGGCGCCTACCGCGACTCGCTCCAGCAGTTCGTCTACAGCACCGGCTTCATCATGAAGCCGATGTTCGCGGCGGCGAAGGAGGAGCCGCGCAAGATCGTCTACGCGGAGGGCGAGGACGAGCGCGTGCTGCGCGCGGTGCAGGTGGTGGTCGACGAACGGCTCGCGAAGCCGATCCTGATCGGGCGCCCCGCGGTCGTCGAGCGGCGCATCGAGTTGTACGGCCTGCGGATCCGCCCCGGCGCGGACTTCGACCTCGTCAACCCGGAATCGGACCCGCGCTACCGGGAGTACTGGGAGGAGTACCACCGCCTCACCGAGCGGCGCGGGGTGTCCGTCCGGTATGCCCAGATCGAGATGCGCCGCCGCAACACCGCAATCGGTGCGATGGCGATCCACCGCAGGGAGGCCGACGGCATGCTGTGCGGAACCTTCGGCACCTACGGCCTGCACCTGCAATACGTCGATCAGATCCTCGGTCGGCGGCAGGGCGCGAGCGCTTTTTACGCGATGAACGCCCTGATCCTGCCGAAGCGTACGGTGTTCCTCTGCGACACCTACGTGAACTACGACCCGAGCGCCGACCAGATCGCCGAGATGACGCTGCTCGCTGCGGAGGAGATCCGCCGCTTCGGCCTCGCGCCGAGGGTGGCGTTGCTCTCGCACTCGAGCTTCGGGACGAGCGACAAGCCGACCGCGTTGAAGATGCGTGACGCCCTCGGACTGATCAGGGAACGTGCCCCTGAGCTCGAGGTGGAAGGCGAGATGCACGGCGATGCGGCGCTTTCGGCGGAGGTGCGTGCACAGGCCTTCCCGCGCGCGCGCCTGAAGGGCGAGGCGAACCTGCTCATCATGCCGACGCTCGACGCGGCTAATATCGCTTTCAACCTGCTGAAGACCGCCGCGGCGGACGGAATCACCATCGGCCCGGTCCTGCTCGGATGTGCGGCGCCGGTGCACATCCTCACGCCGTCGGCCACGGTGCGCCGCATCGTGAACATGACTGCGCTGACGGTGGTCGGCGCGAACGCTCAGCGGACCCTGTTCTCGGCCTGAGACGGGCGCGCCGTCGTTCGGCAACATGCAGAAAAAGACTGCGCTCATCCTCACCGGTGGCGGCGCGCGCGCGGCCTACCAGGTCGGCGTCGTCAAGGCGGTTGATCAGTTGTTGGGTCACCCGCGCGCGAACCCGTTTCCGATCATATGCGGGACCTCGGCGGGCGCGATCAACGCTGCAGCGCTCGCGATCCACGCCGACAACTTCGCCGAGTCGGTAGGGCACCTGGTCGGTGTCTGGGAAAACTTTCGGGTCCACGATGTGTACCGCTCGGATTGGCCGGGCATCATGCGAACGGGTGCGCGCTGGGTTTCCGCCCTGATGCTGTTCTCGCGCAGCAACCCGGTCGCGCTCCTCGACAACATGCCGTTGCGCGAGATGCTCGCGCGCACGATGGAGTTCGGCCGGATCGCGGCCAATATCGATTCGGGCGCGGTGCACGCGGTCGCCGTCACGGCGTCGGGCTACACGTCGGGACAAAGCGTCACCTTCTACCAGGGCGGCTCGGGGCTGGAGCAGTGGGAGCGCACCCAGCGTGTCGGCGCGGCGACTCCGCTCAGCGTCGAGCTGCTGCTCGCATCGAGTGCGATCCCGTTCATTTTTCCGGCCGTGAAGTTCCACCGTGAGTTCTTCGGCGACGGCTCGATGCGGCAGATGGCCCCGATCAGCCCCGCGCTGCACCTCGGCGCGGACCGGGTATTGGTAATCGGCACCGGCCGCCAGTGGCAGGACTCGCCGCGCATGCGTTCGACCCTGTACCCGTCGCTCGCGCAGATTGCGGGCCACGCGCTCAACTCCATTTTCCTCGACAGCTTGGCGGTCGACATCGAACGCCTGCAGCGCATCAACAAGACGCTGCAATGCGTGGCGCCGGAGAAAGCCCACGAGCTCGGGCTCAAGCTGCGTCCGGTCGACGTCCTGGTGATGCATCCGAGCGAGCCGATTGAGCGCATCGCCGCGCGCCACGTCCAGGATTTCCCTCCCGCGGTGCGGTTTCTCCTGCGCGCTGTCGGCGCGATGAACCGCAACGGGTCGAACCTCGCGAGCTACCTGCTCTTCGCGGCACCGTTCTGCAAGGCGCTGATCGATCTCGGCTACGGCGACACGATGGCGCGCCGCGACGAGATGCTGGCATTTTTAGGGCACGCGGCCTAAACTGACACGATCTCTCTCCGCCGCGCGCTGCCGTCGCTATCGTCGCTACCGTCCAATGAGCCAGGAAACGCCCCTTCAGGATCCGTTCGAGTTTCTCAGGAAGCTGTGGAGCCCGATGGGGCTGCCGATGCCGGGTGTCGTGGTGCCGCTGCTCGACCCGAAAGAGATCGACAAGCGCATTACCGACCTGAAGTCGGTGGAGAACTGGCTCACCATGAACCTCAACGTACTGCGCATGACGATCCAGGGCCTGGAGATGCAGCGCGCGACGCTCGTGGCGTTCCAGTCGATGCAGCCCTCAAGCGCCAGCGACAGCACGAAGGTCGAGCCGGCGGCCGCCGCGGCGAGCGCTGCCGAGGCCTGGTGGAGCCTGCTCCAGAGCCAGACGCAGCCACCGCCCTCGCCCGAGCAGAAGTCGCAGAAATGACCACGCACCGCGCAGCGCGGACCGTCGATTTTCGCGCGGGGCATGCCCGCGGGGCCGACTGGCAGGAAGCGGTCGAGAGCGCGCTGCAGCAGATCGGCCCGGCGCAGCCCGGCGCCAACCTCGGGTTCCTCTACGTGAGTGACCGGCTCGGTAGCGACGCGTCTGCGATCCTCGCGCGGGTACGCGAAGCGACCGGCGTGCGGGACTGGGTCGGTACCGTCGGCGTCGGCGTGCTCGCGACCGGAGTCGAGTACATGGACGAGCCCGCAGTCGCGTTGATGATCGGCGCAATGCCCGACGGTGAGTTCAAGGTGTTCTCGGGCAAGTCGCGTGCCCCGCAGCTCGGCGTGCGGACTGCGAGCGGCGCGGAGGCGGCCCACTTCGCGATCGTGCACGGCGACCCGAACACCGACGACATGCCGGAGCTGATCGAGGACATGTCGACCAAGGTGGCGAGCGGCTATCTCGTGGGCGGCCTCGCCAGCTCGCGCGCGCTCACCGTTCAGTTCGCGAACGACGTGCTCGAGGGCGGGCTCTCCGGGGTGGTGCTCTCCTCGCACGTGGAGGTGACAACGCGCCTCACGCAGGGTTGCGTGCCGCTCACCCCGCCGCATGTCGTCACCGAGGGCGAGCGCAACATCATCGTGGCGCTCGACGGCCGCCCCGCGCTGGACGTGCTGCGCGAGGACATCGGAGCGTCGCTCGGCGGTGATCTTCACCGCGCCGCCCAGGTCATCCACGCCGGCCTGCCGGTCAAGGGCTCGGACACCGGCGACTACCTGGTCCGGAACCTGGTCGGGTTCGACCCGAAGAACCGCCTCGTTGCAATCGGGGCCTACGTCGAGAAAGGCATGCCGATCATGTTCTGCAAGCGCGACGAGCGCAGCGCGCGGGAGGACCTCTACCGGATGCTCGACAGCATCTCGGCCGACCTCGACGGCCCGCCCAAGGGCGGGTTGTACTACACCTGTCTCGGGCGCGGCGAGAACATGTTCGGCAAGCGCTCGGCGGAGCTCGAGCTGATCGCCAAGCGGCTGGGCGATTTTCCGCTCGTCGGTTTCTTCTGTAACGGCGAGATCTCGCACGATCGGCTGTACGGCTACACCGGCGTGCTGACGCTCTTTCGGTAGGTGAGGGGGTGGTCGAGCGGGTCGCCGTCGTCACCGGCGCGAATCGGGGCATCGGGCTGGAGATCGTCCGGCAACTCGCGCGGCAGGGCTTGCGCGTGGTCTTGACCGCGCGCGACGCCGCGAAGGGGGAGGCGGCCCGCGCACGACTCGCGGCCGAGGGTCTTGACGTGGCATTCTGCGCTCTGGACGTGCGCGACGCCGGCCAGGTGCGCGCGGCCGCGGTCTGGGTGGAAGCCCGGTTCGGGCGATTGGACGTGCTCGTGAACAATGCCGGCGTGCTGCCCGACCCGAAGAGCGCGCGCGCGGCGACCGTGGATCCCGATGTCGTGCGCGACGCGCTCGAGACGAACGTCATCGGCGCGCTGGCGGTCACGCAGGCGTGCCTTCCGCTCATGCGCAAGAACGGCTATGGGCGGATCGTGAATCTCTCGAGCGAGCTCGCGCAGCTGGCGTCGATGGGGACGGGGACGCCGGCGTACCGGGTGTCCAAGGCGGGGCTGAACGCCCTGACCCGCACGCTCGCCGCGGAACTTGCGGGCACGAACATCAAGGTGAACACAATGAGCCCCGGCTGGGTGCGTTCGGACATGGGTGGCCCGTCGGCGCCGCGCAGCCTGGAGCAGGGCGCGGACACTGCCGTGTGGCTTGCAACCCTGCCGGACGATGGCCCGAGCGGGGGCTTCTTCAAGGACCGCAGTCCGATCGCATGGTGACGATCCCGGCGCGCGGTCCGAGATTCGCAACGCGTGATTCAGGACTTACCTTTCGCATTCACACCAAGGAGAATGAAGTGCCCAAAGCGATTCGATTCCACAAGACCGGCGGCCCCGAAGTGCTCGTGTGGGAGGACGTCGAAGTCGGCGATCCCGGCGCAGGCCAGGTCCGGATCCGCCATCACGCGGTTGGCCTGAACTACCTCGACACCTATCACCGCACCGGGCTCTATCCGCTGCCGCTCCCGGCCGGGTGCGGCTCGGAGGGAGCTGGTGTCGTGGAAGCGGTAGGTGCCGGCGTCACCGAGTTCAAGCCGGGCGATCGCGTCGCCTACGCCTCGCCGCCGGTCGGGTCTTACGCCGAAGTCCGCCTTTTCCCCGCGGACCGCTGCGTGAAGATCCCCGACGGCATCTCGTTCGATACGGCGGCCGCAATGATGCTCAAGGGTATGACCGTCCAGTACCTGATCAAGCGCACCTTCAAAGTCCAGTCCGGCATGACCGTTCTGTGGCACGCCGCGGCCGGCGGCGTCGGCCTGATCGCGTGCCAGTGGCTCAAGGCACTGGGGGTCAAGGTGATCGGGACCGCCGGATCGGACGAAAAGGCCGCACTTGCGAAGGCGCACGGATGCGAGCACACGATCGTCTACAGCCGCGAGAACTTCGTCGAGCGCGTGAAGGAAATCACCGGCGGGCAGGGCGTGCCGGTCGTGTACGACTCGGTGGGCAAGCTCACGTTCATGGGCTCGCTCGACTGCCTGCAGCCGCTCGGCATGATGGTCACCTTCGGCAATGCATCCGGGCCCACGGACCCGGTCCCGACCGGCCTGCTCGCGCAGAAGGGATCGCTCTTCATGACCCGCCCGACCCTCAACACTTACATCGCGAAGCGTGCGGACCTGGTCGCCTGCGCGAACGATCTCTTCGACATTGTCAAGTCGGGCAAGGTGAAGATCGAGATCGCACAGCGCTACGCGCTCAAGGACGCCGCCCAGGCGCACCGCGATATCGAGGCGCGCAAGACCACCGGCTCGACGATCTTCACGGTGTGAGCGCGGCCCTGGAGCGCTACCGGCTCGACGGCCGGGCTGCGGTCGTGTCGGGCGCCGCGCACGGCATCGGGCGCGCCATCGCCCTCGCGCTCGCGGGCGCGGGCGCGGCGGTGGCGTGCCTCGACATCGACGGTGAACGGGCGGAGGCGACCGCCCGGGCAATCGGCGATGCGGGCGGCACGGCAGCGGCGTTCCGCTGCGACGTCGCCGACGAGGCGGGGGTGAACGCGGCCATCGCCGCGGCGGCGCAGCGACTCGGCGCACCGCGCGTGCTGGTGAACGGCGTCGCGACCCTCGACGTGGGCGGACCGATCATGGAGACCGATCTTGCGAGCTGGAACAACGTCCTCGCCATCAACCTCACGAGCGCGTTCCTGATGAGCAAGGCCGTCCTGCCGCGGATGATCGCAGCCGGCGGCGGATCCATCATCCACATTGCCTCGCAGCTCGGCAGCGTGGGGGCGCCGGGACGCGCGGCCTACTGCGCGACCAAGGGCGCCCTCATTCAGCTCGCGAAAGCGATGGCGGCGGACCTTGCGGCGCAGGGCGTGCGCGTGAACACGCTCTCGCCCGGCGCGGTGGAGACCCGGCGGCTCGAATTCCGCTACGGCGACCTCGAGAAAGCGCGGGCCGCGATCGCCTCGAAGCACCTGCTCGGCCGCCTGGGCCAGCCCGACGAGATCGCCGCGGCCGCCGTCTTCCTCGCCGCCGATGCATCATCGTTCATGACCGGCGCCGATCTGCTGGTCGACGGCGGCTACAACGCGGTGTAGCCTCGTGCGCCGCACGAGTTGTCCGCCTCTCCAGGAGTGGGTCGGGGGAGAGGGGTAGGTGGACCGCACCGCGCTCTATCCCGAGATCGAACCCTACGCGTCGGGCAGGCTGCCGCTCGACGCCATTCACACGATGTACTGGGAGAGCTCGGGCAGCCCGGACGGAATCCCGGTCGTCTTCCTGCACGGCGGGCCGGGCTCCGGCTCAACGCCGAAGCACCGGCGGTTCTTCGATCCGGCGGCGTATCGCATCGTCGTCTACGACCAGCGCGGCGCTGGCCGCTCCGCGCCGCTCGGGGAGCTGCGCGAGAACACCACGCTCCATCTGATCGACGATCTCGAGCGCCTGCGGCGGCATCTCGGTATCGACCGCTGGCTCTTGTTCGGCGGGTCGTGGGGATCGACCCTCGCGCTCGCGTACGCCGAAGCGCATCCCGAGCAGTGCCTGGGACTCGTGCTGCGCGGCATCTTCCTGTGCCGGAAGAGCGAGATCGACTGGTTCCTGTACGGGTTGCGCCACATCTTCCCGGAGCCGTGGGAGCGGTTCGTCGGGTTCCTGCCGCCGGCCGAGCGTGGCGACGTGCTGCGCGGCTTCCATCAGCGGCTCATCGACCCCGATCCGGCCGTACACATGCCGGCGGCGCGCGCGTGGAGCGTGTACGAGGGCTCGTGCTCGACGCTGCTGCCGTCGCGCGAGACCGTCGACTACTTCGCCGGCGACGGGGTCGCGCTCGGCCTCGCGCGCATGGAGACGCACTACTTCGTGCACGACATCTTCCTGCCGGAGAACGCGCTGCTCGAGCGCGTGCATCGCCTGCGCGCGATCCCGGGCGTGATCGTGCAGGGGCGCTACGACATGGTGTGCCCGATCGCCTCGGCGCACGACCTGGTCGTCGCATGGCCCGAGGTCGAGTTCCACGTCGTGCCCGACGCGGGGCACTCGGTGTGGGAGCCGGGAACCTGCGCGGCGCTGGTCGCCGCCTGTGAACGCTTCAAGCGGCGGCTCGCCTAGCTTTTCGCAGGCGGCTGGCCCTCTCCCCATGCCCCTCTCCCGCGCGGTCGCGCAGGAGTGGGGAAGTTCCTGAGCTGCGCTCTATTTGGATGACCGCCTGTGAACGCTTCAAGCGCTGCCTGGCCTGACCGGTGCGGCGGCGGAACGCGCCCGGCGGAACCCGACCCACTCGTTCACCGCCAGCGCACCGATCACGATCAGACCGCCGACGAGCGCGAGCGCCGTCGGGCGCTCGCCGACGCCGATCCAGACCCAGATCGGCGCGAGGATCGTCTCGATCAGCGCGAGCAGCCCGATCTCGCCCGCCGACAGGTAGCGCGTCGCCCGCGTCATCAGCAGGCAGCCCAGTCCGAGCTGAAAGCAGCCCATCGGCGCGAGCAGCGCTAGATCGCGCGCGCTCGCCTCGAGCGGCAGGGCAAAGGGCAGCGCGATCGGGATGGAGATCAGCCCGGCGATCATGACCGCGGGCACCATATCCACTGACGCGTGCATCCTGCGCAGCACGATGACGTTGAGCGCGAATCCGAGCGGCACCCCAAGGGCGAGCAGGTTGCCGAGGCTCCGGCCCGTGTCCAGGCCGTCGGCGAACATCAGCGTGATGCCCGCGAGCGCGACGGCGATCGCTACCCAGGTGCGCGTCGGCACGCGCTCCCGGAGAAGCATCCATCCCAGCGCTGCGACGAACAACGGCCCGGTGCTCATCAGCACAAAGGTGTTCGCCGCCGTGTTGCGCGTGAGAGAGAGGATGAAGAAGAAGAACTGCGAGGCGAGCAGCGCGCCGGCGAGCACCCCGGGAAATCCGACCGCGGCGATCTTCGACCAGACCGCGTCCCGGTGCCACCACGCGAGCACCGCGAGCAGGAACGGGACCATGAATACAGAGCGCCAGAGGACGATCTCCCAGCCGTCGGTGATGGAGACGTTGCGGACGAGAATGCCGCCCGAGCTCCAGCACAGGCCTGCGGCGATCATCAAGAGCACGCCTTTGCGGCGCGCCGCGGGGTCGGTCGTCAATCAGTCACTCGGTGGCTAAGGAAACTCTGAAAACCCGGGGATACCTCCCCGTGCCCCTATGAATGAGGCGCTGAAAAACGGGGTTTTTCAGAGCATCCCTAGGGGCTGCGCGAGCGGCGGATTCTACCGGACCGCGCGAGCGCGAACGCCGCAGCGCAGCCCGCGACGCCGCCCGCGGTGCTGCCCGCGGTGCTGCCCGCGAGACCCCGCCTCGCGCCGGGCGGCACTCCTGCACGGCCGGCGCCGCGCAGCGGCGGTCGCAGTAGGGCAGCGCGCGTAGAATCTTGCCGCATACTCGCTTCGACCCCATATTTCGCCTCGTGAACGCGCCGCACCCCTCGATCGCCTTTTCCCAGGACTGGTTGCGCACGCGCTTTGCGGTGCCGCGGCCGTTCGCGCCGGTCACCACGGGTGACGGGCACCTATTCCGCCGGGAAGGCGGGATCCGCCCGGCCGCGGTACTCGTGCCGATCGTGAACCGCGACGACGAGCTCACGGTTCTCTTCACGCGGCGCACGGCGCATCTCCACGACCACGCCGGGCAGATCAGTTTTCCCGGCGGCCGCGCCGAAGGCGGGGAGTCGCCGCGCGACACCGCTCTCCGGGAGACGACGGAGGAGATCGGGCTCGCCGCCGACCGGGTCGAGGTGCTCGGGCACCTTAACGAGTACACGACGGTGACGGGCTACCGCGTCACCCCGGTCGTGGGCCTCGTGCAGCCCCCCTTCGAGCTCGCCCTCGACGACTTCGAGGTTGCGGAGGTGTTCGAAGTGCCGCTCGCGTTCCTGATCGACCCGACGAATCACCAGCGCAATCAGCTGATCCACGAAGGCCTCGAACGCCACTACTACGCCATGCCGTACGGGCCCTACTACATCTGGGGGGCAACCGCCGGCATGATCATGAACTTCTACGCGTATCTGACGCAGCCGCACTAGGGACCGGCGCTCCTTGCGGTCGCCTTGTGGCCGCTTCTGCCCCAAGTTTCGCCCGACAGGAGGCGGCCATATCGCTGGCCTGCCGACGGGCTTCTGCGCCTACCTCACCGCAGCGCACTGACCCGAGACGCGTCGGGTCGGTGCGCAGCTCGTGCAGCGGCTCGCCGTACCGATCGAGCAGAACCGAATCCGAGGAGCGATAACGCCGCGCGCACCTGCTCGAACGTCATCGGATCCGGCGCGGAGCACGCGCCGCAGGCCGTGGCGAGGAAGAAGACGGCGACGGGGCGCCGCGTCATGTCGAGCCCTTCGCTATACTCCGCGACCTGTCAGAGGAAAGGAGCGCGCGATGCGGCTCGAAGACCAGCAACGGAGCGAGAACATCGAGGATCGCCGCGGGATGCGCATCCCGGGCGGCCGGGCGGTCGCTGGCGGCGGCATCGGCATCGTGGTGATTGCACTGATCGCCATGTTCCTGGGCATCGATCCGGGGGTGGTGACGCAGGTCGCGCAGCAGGCGAGCGTGTCGACGGCGCCGCAGCAGCGGGTGGAGACCAAAGCGCCTCCCCGTGAAGACCAGATGGCCGACTTCATCGCCGCGGTTCTCGGCAGCACCGAGGACACCTGGACCGAGATCTTCGCGCGCGGCGGCAAGAAGTACCAGAAGCCGGTCCTCGTGCTGTTCAGCGGCACGGTGGCGTCCGCGTGCGGGCACGCGCAGGCCGCGGTCGGGCCGTTCTACTGCCCCGCGGACAACAAGCTCTACATCGACCTCGCGTTCTACCGCGATCTCCAGGACAAGTTCCGTGCCCCGGGCGACTTCGCACAGGCCTATGTGATCGCGCACGAAGTCGGGCACCACGTCCAGAATCTTCTCGGGGTCGCCGAGCAGGTGCGCCGCGCCCAGTCGCGCGGGGGCGAGCGGCAGTCGAGCGCGCTCCAGGTGCGCATGGAGCTGCAGGCCGACTGCTTCGCCGGCATCTGGGCGGCGACCGCGAACCGCAACAAGCGCATCCTCGAGCCGGGCGACGTCGAAGAGGGCCTGCGCGCCGCCGCGGCGGTCGGCGACGACCGCATCCAGATGGCCTCGCGTGGCTACGTCTCGCCCGAGTCCTTCACCCACGGGTCGAGCGAACAGCGCATGCGCTGGTTCAAGCGCGGGCTCGAGACCGGCGATATCAAGGTCTGCGACGTCTTCGCCGCGCAGCAACTCTAGCGCGGCGCTCATCCGGCGGTCTGCAGCGCGCGTGATCGCCGCGTGCGCGGAAGAATTCACGTCCGCGCCGACTATAATCGGCGCTCGCGCCCGTCCCGCCCGAGCCCGCATGAGCTTCCTGTCCCTGCTGATCGCGCTCGCCCTCGAGCAGTGGCGCCCGCTCGTCGACCGGCGCGCGCTGTTCACGCCCATGGCGGTCTATGCGGAGCTGCTGGAGCGCAGCTTCGACGCGGGGGAGGCGCACCAGGGGACGATCGCGTGGTTCCTCGCGGTGGGGCCCGCCGCGGTGCTCGCGTGGGCGGTGTATGCCGCGCTGGCGGCCGCAAACCCGCTCCTGGGTCTCGCCTGCAACGTGCTGGTCCTCTACTTCACGATGGGATTCCGCCAGCACAGCCACTACTTCACCGATATCCACAAGGCGTTGAAGGACGGCGACCTGGAGCGCGCACGCCGGCTGCTCTCGGAGTGGCGCGGGCACGCCTGCGACACGCTCTCCGCGAGCGAGGTCGCCCGCCTCACGATCGAAGGGGCGCTGACCGTGTCGCACCGCCACGTCTTCGGGCCGATGTTCTGGTTTGTCCTGCTCCCCGGCCCGAGCGGTGCCGTCCTGTATCGCTTCGCGTTGTTCTTGAGCCGCCGGTGGGGCGGCATCGGGCGTGCAGGGGATACCGGCCCGCTGCTGGACCTCCCGGGCGTATCCGCAGCGACCGTCGATCTTGCCGGTCCGGAGACGCGCGCCGCGCTCGAGCGCACCGACGAAACGGGCGGCAGCCGCTTCGGCGAGTTCGCGCGCGCCGCATTCGCCGTGCTGGACTGGGTGCCGGCGCGAATCACGGCCACGGCATTCGCGGTCGTCGGCGATTTTGAGGACGCGATCTACTGCTGGCGCACGCAGGCGGCGCGCTGGCCCGACCGTCTCCTCGGTGTGGTGCTCGCGGCGGGCGCCGGCGCCCTCGGCGTGCGCCTCGGGATGCCGGTCCTGCGCGGCGTCACGCTCGAGGATCGGCCCGAGCTGGGTCTCGGCGAAGACGCCGACACGCCGTTTCTGGACAGCGCCGTGGGGCTTATCTGGCGCGCGCTCGTGCTCTGGCTCGCGGCGCTGCTCGCGCTCAGCGTGGCGCGGGCGTTCGGCTGATCACGGTACGCGCGCGGCCCCGCACTTCCAGCACGCCCCGAACTGCCCTTCGATCGATTCGCCGCACGATGCGCACGTCCAGGGTCTGCCCGGGGGCGGTGGCCGCCGCCAGACTTCGAGGAGTGCCTCGGCGCGCGGGAGGTCGTGCTCGTGCGCGAGATGGAGCTCCAGCGCGCACTCGGTGAACGGTATCTCGCCGGCGAGGCGTGAGAGCAGCTCGTTCTTGATCCAGCAGCGGATCCCGTCGGCCTCGAGCACGTTCTTGAGGTGGTGGATCTCCAGCAGGTTGAGCGAGGTGAGGAGCGGCTTCACCGGCGCCCCGCGCCTTCGGCGTCGAGGATGCGGTGGAGCAGTTCGAGTCGCCGCGCATGGATCTGGCCGGTGTCGACCGCGGCGCGCACGGCGCAGCCGGGCTCGGTCCGGTGGCGGCAATCGGTGAACCGGCAGCGGCCCGCGAGCAGCCGCAGCTCGCGAAAACCGTGCGCGATCTCCGCCAGGCCGAGCTGCGCGAGCCCGAATTCCTGCACACCGGGCGAGTCGATGATCGCACTCGCGGCGTCGAGGCGGTAGAGGCGGATCGCGGTGGTGGTGTGACGCCCCGAGTCGAGGAAGCGCGAGATCTCGCGCGTCGCGGCGTCGGCATCCGGCACGAGCGCGTTGACGAGCGTCGACTTGCCCATCCCCGACTGACCGATCAGCACGGTCGTCTCACCCTGCAGGCGCGCGCGGAGCGGCGCGATGTCGCGCTGCGCGCTCAACTCGACGACCGCATAGCCCGCCTGCACGAAGGGCGCGAGGCGCTTTCGCGCGGCTTCGGTAGGTGCGACCAGGTCGATCTTGTTGAGCACCAGCAGAGCGCGCAGGGACTGGCTTTCCGCCGCCGCGAGCACGCGCGCAACCACTTCGTCCGCGAGGCTCGGCTCGCCGGCGCAGATCACCGCAACCTGGGTCGCGTTGGCGGCGATCAGCTTGCGCCGGTGCGGCGCGGCGCGCAGGAACAGCGTTGCGCGTGGTGCCGTGGCCTCGATCACGCCCTCGCCGGATGCGGTGCGCGCGACCTCCACGCGGTCGCCGCACGCGACGAGGCTCTGCTTCCCACGCGGAACGCAGCGGAGGTACTCGCCGCCCTCAGCCTCGATGAGGTAGTGGCGGCCGTACGCGGCGACGACCTGCCCAGAGGTTTGGCCCGCGCGCGGTGTCGACGGGCTCAAGCGGGGGCGGGCGGAGCGAGCGACTGGAGCCGCGCGATGCGGAGCGCCGCCGGGGGATGGGAGTCGTAGAACGCGGAGTGCACCGGATCTGGCGTCAGCGTCGCGGCGTTGTCCTGGTAGAGCTTGACCAGTGCGCACACCAGGTCCGCGGCGTCGGCATAGCGCGCTGCGTACGCGTCCGCCTCGTACTCGTGCTTGCGCGAGTACAGGCTGCCGAACGGATGCAGGAGGAAGGTGAAAACCGGCACTACCATGAGGAAGAGCAGCAACGCCATCGCCGTGCTGGGGCTCTCCACCCCCAGCCCGGCGTAGAACCACGGGCGGTCGATGAGCCAGCCGAGGAGCGCGAGGAACGCGAGACTGGCAAGGAACAGCCAGGCCACGCGCTTCCAGACGTGCCGCAGTTTGAAGTGGCCGAGCTCGTGTGCCAGCACCGCCTCGACCTCGGCAGGCGCAAGGCGCGCGAGCAGGGTGTCGAAGAACACGATGCGCTTGGCCGCGCCGAAACCGGTGAAGTAGGCGTTGCCGTGGCTCGAGCGCTTCGACCCGTCCATCACGAACAGTCCCCGCGACCGGAACCCGCACTTGGCGAGGAGGCGCTCGATGCGTTCCTTCAGCGTGGCGTCCTCGAGCGGCGCGAACTGGTTGAACAGCGGCGCGATGAACGTCGGATAGATCAGGAGGATCAGCAGGTTGAACGCCATCCAGGTGACCCAAACGTACACCCACCAGGCGCCGCCCATCTTCGCCATGAGCCAGAGCACGCAGAAAAGCAGCGGCACGGCGAGCGCGAGGCCGAGCGCAATCTGCTTGAGGAGATCGGCGACGAACAGCCTCGGCGTCATGCGGTTGAAACCGAAGCGCGCCTCGATGCCGAACGTGCGCATGATCGAGAAGGGCAGGTCGACGGCGCCGGTGATGAAGGCCACGCTCAGGATGAGCGCGATTCCGTGCGCGTAGCCGCCCGGATCGAAGGGCCGGGCCCAGAGCTCGAACAGCGCCTGCAGGCCGCCGCCGAGCGTGAACGCGAGCAGGAGCCCGGCCGACACCAGCGTGTCGATGATCCCCAGGCGGGTCTTCGCGACCGTGTAGTCGGCGGCCTTCTGGTGCGCGGCGAGCGTCACGCTCGGGGTGAATTCGGGCGGCACGGCGCGGCGGTGCTCCTCCACGTGTCGGCCATGGCGCACGGCGAGCCACAGGCGCGTCGCGGTGGCGGCGGCGAGCGCGGCGAGGAACGCGAGCGTGAAGGCGTGCATGCGTGGCGGGCGGTAGCGTGTGCGAGAATGGGATTCTACTCAGGTAACCTGTAACCAAGTTTGGGCCGACAAACTGGGTCGCTCGTTTTGGGGGATCGTCTTGGGGGATCGTCGAGGGGGCTGCGGCCCCCTGGCGAGAATTGGGTCAACTCGTTGCGGGCACAGCCGGACAAATGGCGCAGGACCAGAACAATCTCGCGTGGCTCGACATGGAGATGACCGGGCTCGACCCGGATCGCGACCGGATCATCGAGGTCGCGATCGTGATCACGAACGCGCAGCTCGACACCGTTGCCGAGGCACCGGTGCTCGTCGTACACCAGGCCGAGAGCGTGCTCGCGGCGATGGACGACTGGAACAAGAGCACGCACGCCAAGAGCGGACTCGTCGAGCGCGTGCGAACGTCGCGGCTCGCGGAGGCTGAAGTCGAGGAGCGCATGCTCGCGTTCCTCGGCGAACACGTGCCCTCCCGGATCTCGCCGATGTGCGGGAACTCGATCTGCCAGGACCGGCGGTTCCTGGCGCGCTG